>Ga0209319_1000618_pt1 | contig 41768 bp, 35 predicted proteins | sample RifGroE2_FD_184000 | JGI IMG/M metagenome (GOLD analysis project Ga0209319, IMG submission 184000) | Groundwater microbial communities from Rifle, Colorado - Groundwater E2 (SPAdes) (version 2) | ecosystem: Environmental > Aquatic > Deep subsurface > Groundwater | place: Rifle, Colorado, United...
TTTGTTGTGTGTTTATTGACTGGCAGTGTGGGCAATGCATTTGATTATCCTGTATTTTTAGAAAATTCAATGATAATCTTATTCAAGCCTGTAGCCAAATATGTAATTTGGACTCAGTGTTGACAAAACCCTATTTTCAAATATGGAGTGAAAAAATAAATGATGAGCCTAGCATTCTTGAAGAATGCTTAAAAAAAATTGGTTGCCAAAATTCGTACACAAAATGGAAGGAGACGCAAAACGAGTTTTTGTATCGTCGACGCGCAAAGTGTAAAGAATAGCGATACTGCGAAAAACAAAGGATATGATGCTGGCAAAAAAAATTCTGGGATTAAGCGGCATATTGCTGTTGATACACAGGGATTACCACATGCTGTACATATAACAACAGCCAATGTAACGGACCGCGATGGTGCCATTGAAATGGCAAATTATGCAAAAAATAATTTATCATACGTGCAAAATATGTTAGTTGATGGAGGATATACTGGAGCAAATTTTGCTGCAGAAATTGAAAAAATACTGGGTGCTAGCGTTGAAGTTGTAAAACGCAATGAGTTACATAAATTTGTTGTATTGCCGAAAAGTTGGGTAGTGGAACGTTCATTTGCATGGCTTGAAAAATGTCGTAGATTATGGAAAAACTGCGAAAGAAAAATTAATACTAGCATGCAGATGGTTGTTTTAGCTTTTATAGCGCTACTGCTGAGAAGATTATGAACAGGTTCTAAGAAAAAATATTTATATTTTTCAAACTGTTATATTTATCTTAAAATCGACTTATGGCTTGTTTTGGGTTTAGAGCACTATTTGTAATTCGTTGATTTTACGTTATTAAATTCCCTTAGCGTGTATGTCTGGTGAGCCACGAAACACCAGTATACCAGTGGATGAAAGTTCCACCTAAGAAGCGAATAGCCACCGCACTTAGTATTGAGTCTTGGGCTGATATCGGAAACGATACTTGGTTAAGCGTGGACAGAAATATTGCAAGCTGTAAACCGCAAGGCTTAAGTGATTGAGCCGCTTTAATACTGTTTTGAGGGACAGCCTCTTAATAATGTTTGCGACAGATCCTTTTCTTCAACCACCAAGTTGCAATTTGGCTAAACTTGGAATATACAATACTCGCATCTTAACTAAAATCTGCTGAATTTTATTGGGCAATACCCACGATGGAGTAAAAACATGTTTGGTCTTTCTACTATCTTACCTCATAACGCGACTTCGCTAGTTCCAAAATTTTTGGTTGGCACAGATTGTTCTGCATTGACAACGCTTCTGGCTGATCAATTGGATTTATCCAGGCAACAAATCTCGTTGGTCAGTGGTAATTCGCACCAAATTGACCAAACTGATCCTAAATTGTTAGCGGATTACAATCACTTTTTAGCAACTCATAGAATAGACAAGCAATGTCGTGCACAGGAGGCTGGGCGGATTTTTGTTTTGCTCGATAGCAATGGTTTTGTCGATCGCCAATTTGAACAGGATGGTAAATTAAAATCTCTTACGATTACTATGCCGTCAACTTTGCCTGATGCCGCTACACCAAAGAGCAAATCGCTTTTGAGCAGAGCTACCAGTGCCGTTAGCAATAAAATTACTAAGTGGACAAGCGGCGATAGCGTACCATGCGCAACGATGGAAGAAGCGTTGAATGCTGTTGATAAAACCTATACCAACTACCGCTTGCAGATGGCGTTTAAGGAAAGTATGGCAAGTATGGCGAACAGCAATACTCCTCCAACTTTAACCGCCAACCAATTAAATATTGTTCAGGGACAAACAGTTGTTATAACCAGTGCAAATTTAAATGCTAATGACCCGGAAGAGGGTGCTACTTTGTTAACATTTACGATTGGTGGCGTTCAGGGTGGTCGCTTTGAACGCACTTCTGCAGCTGGTACCCCAATTACAACTTTTACTTTGCAGGAAGTAAATAACAACCAAATTCGGTTCGTACAAAATGGTACCGGAAACGCGCCGAGCTACAGTGTTGCAGTAAGTGACGGAACGACAAGTACAACTGCTGCTCCAGCGACAATTACTTTTACGACCAATCCGCTTTTAACCGCCAATCAACTAAGTATTGCACAAGGGCAATCGGTAATTTTAACTACAAGTAATTTTAATGCTACTGATCTAACTGATCCAAGTGGAACGGGTTTGATACGTAAACTTGCTATAGGTCTCTCGTCTGTAGGTAGGGCTGGTTTTGGGAGTGTTATTTCTTTTAGCCCAGATGGAGAAAACATAGCTTTTGCAGGCGCTCCTCCCATGATTTTGAATACAGTAGATTGGTCATTGGTTTACACGAGCACTGCACAAAATGTTTTCAGTGTTGTTTTTAACCCAGCAGGAGATGAAATCGCTTTATCTACTGGATACTTTAAGTCCATCCATATTTTGAATGCAACGGATTACTCATCTGTTCGTACTATAACAGCAGCAGATACAACCTGCGTTAATAGCGCTATCTTTAATCCGACGAGAGATGAAATCGCTACTGGTGGCTGCGATAATTCTATTAAGATTTGGAATGTAGCAGATGGAAACTTAGTGCGAACATTATCTGGACACACTGGTGCTGTTTTTCAGGTTGTGTTTAATCCAGCAGGAAATCAAATAGCCTCGGCGAGCGATGATAAGTCTATCAAAATTTGGAATGCAATAGATGGAAATTTAATACGCACGCTAACAGGGCATACAAAGCCTATTTATAGTGTCGTATTCAATCCAAAAGGAGATAAAATCGCTTCGAGTGGTAGTGACATGACTGGTGTTTGGAATGTAGCAGATGGTTCTTTGATATGGAGCTCAGAAAACGATCCACTCTGTGCCTACGCCATGATAGGCGGCAACGCTGTCTTTACTCCATCAGGAGACAATCTCATTTTTGGATCTGGTCATGTTCGCATTTACAATGTAGCTGATGGATCTTTGGTGCGCACACTAACTGACGGAACCACAGGAAATAATGATTGTCTTACTTATGTTGCTATTAATCCAAAAGGAGATGAGATTGTTGCAGCAGTATATTATGCTAGTTATGATGGCTATTTCACCAATATTTGGACAACGCATGTACTTTCATTTTTTGTGGATAGTGTGGAGCATGGTCGTTTCGAGCGTATTTCTGCAGCTGGTACCGCAATTACAACTTTTACTTTAGGGGAAGTACAAAATAATAATATTCGTTTTATCCATGATGGTAGTTCAAATGCACCAAGCTATCGGGTTTTAGTAAGTGATGGATTTACGAATACTACAACTGCTATTGCATCAACTATTAGTTTTACTGCGTTTCAAGCACCGTCTATTACTACCAATCAAATAACCATCACGCAAGGTCAAACGATCACATTGAGTTCTGTTATGCTCAATGCCATAGACGCAGATACGGCGGATTCAGATTTGACTTTCACGATATCCGGCTTACAACATGGGCAATTTAAAGTTTCAGGTTCTACAGCTACGACTTTCACATTGGCGCAGATTAAAGCTGGCGCGGTAAGTTTTGTGCACGATGGCACAGCAACAGCGCCAAGTTACAACATAACAGTCAGTGATGGCACGACAACAACTACAGTTGCTGCAGCAACAATTAGTTTTACATCGCTTCAGGCACCGTCTATTACTACCAATCGAATAACCATCACGCAAGGTCAAACGATCACATTGAGTTCTGTTATGCTCAATGCCATAGACGCAGATACAGCTGATTCAGATTTGACTTTCACGATATCTAATTTACAGCACGGACAATTTAAATATTACGGTGTAACAGTTACAAATTTTACGTTGCAAGAAGTTAAAAACGGTGCAGTAACTTTTGTGCACGATGGTACAGCAACTGCGCCAAGTTATAGCATTACTGTTAGCGATGGCACGACAGTGACAACTGCTACTGAAGCAACGGTAAACTTTTCTCTTGCTCCTACTCCAATTCCAACCGAAGCTATCATCGGCATAGGAATTGGTGGCACCGCTGCATTAGTGATCGCAGGAGTAATTATTGGATGTGCAGTACATAAACGCAAAAAAGCTGCTATACAAAATAGCCAAAAACCTGTACACCCTGAATCAGGGACAGCGTCAGCAAAAACAACGGAATTGCAAGTATTGCCAACGATATCTGTACAACCCGCATTAGTTACAATTTCTGAAACTATAGCTATACCAGAGACAGCGCTGCCAACAACAGTGTCTCCATATATGCCAAGCGTTTCGGCACCATTAACTTTGTCAGGTGTATCATCACAGTCAGCGCAATCTACGCAACCAGAAAATGCAGTATCTGCCGCGCATATATATTGCACAGCTTTGCCAAAGACAAAAAATGCTGTCCAAATGCCTTCGCTGCCAAATATTCCAACATCAATGCCATCAACATTACCCACAACTGATTTAGTTGCGGTAAATAAACAGGTGATGGCAATGGAACATGTTTATTGTGTACAGCCACCGATGCTACAAAACAATACGTCATTACCAGTAGCATCTGCTACTGCGACAATATCTAAAACTAAAGCGTTAAACGATATGAGTGGTACAACAGAAGCAGTAAATACAACTCAATCCACTTATTGGTTTAATGGCGGCTACAAAAACTTTGCTGAAGTTTTGCAGGCATTAGACACTGATACTTGTGTAGAGCTTAGTTTATCCACAATCCAGATACGCGATCTAAGTGCTGGGCAATGGAGCAGCGATGTTAGATTATTTAACACCGCTGAATTGAAACAAATCTTGCAAGCTTTGTGTGTTACTAAAAATCAGGCATTACATAGTTTAAATTTAACGGGTATGGATTTACAAGGCAGTGAAAAAGATTTAGCTCAATTGACAATAGCAAGACCTGACTTAAGTATTACCCCAAAAGTGCAGGATATACCAAGAGTAAAAACTATTTGCGATAGTATGATTGTAAAGACAACCAGCATACAATCATCATCTGGAAGCGCTAATGGAACTTTCAATCCAGCAGCGAGCATGTCCAATGATCCATTGGGTTCCGTGCCAATAGACCTTAATGCATCCTATGTTATCAAATTTCAGGACTTAGAAATGGGGCGCGAGCTGGGACGTGGCGCATTTGGTATTGTCTATCGCGGTACGTGGCAGCATACTGATGTTGCAATCAAGCAATTACAGATGATGGAATTATCTCCAGCTGTAAAACGCAGTTTTATGTCTGAAGCGCAAGTGATGACTAGTCTTCATCACCCAAATGTCATATCGTTTTATGGCGTTTGTATGGAACCAAGTCACTACAGCATGGTGATGGAATTTGCCCAGGGCGGATCTTTAGAAAATCTTTTGCAAAATGAACGTCCTCTGCCATGGTCACAGAGGTGGCAAATAGCTTTGGACATTGGCAAAGGATTATTGCATCTGCATTGCCACGAGCCACCGATTTTGCATCGTGATATGAAGAGCGGGAACGTGCTTTTGGATGAGCATGGTAAAGCCAAGCTTACCGATTTTGGCTTAGCAAAAGCCCGCTCTGAAACGCGGACAATGACCAAGGCTGGAGGTGTAGCTGGATCATTGTTGTGGATGGCGCCTGAGTTATTCAGTGGACTAAATGCCAAACCCACTAAAGCCGCTGACATATTTGCTTACGCTGTAGTGCTATGGGAAATAGCCGCCAGAAAATTCCCGTATGAAAACGTTTCTAGTCCAAACTTAATTCCGCATTTAGTCGAACGTGGCGAACGGGAAGAAATACCTGAAGGCACGCCGACATCTTTCGCCAAACTAATCTCGCGCTGCTGGTCAGATCGTGCTGTCGATCGTCCAACAGTCGATGAAGTTGTGCGTGAGCTTGAAGCGCATCGTGGTGAAATTGCCGAGCCATCACAGCCAGCGCAGCCGCATAGTTGTATATTGGCGTCGTCGCCAACCTAAAGAATTTTACGAACAGAAATGGGGGTTTAATAATCAGGTTCTGTCGCAAAATTAAAACGATTAAAATGGCGCCAATAGTTGACCGATAAGAGGAGCGAAAGTTATGATTAGTTTTAAAGGTAGGCATTTTGAGAAAGTGCGCCGCAGGCGCGCAAGAAAGAGGTTAGGGTGGTACTAACTGAGGGCTTGTGCAAAAAGGGTAGCCCTCCCTTAAAATAGAACCAGTCAAAAGTAGAGTTTTCTGATAAATTATAAAGTCGGAGGATTTTACTGATGAAAAAATCAAAATTAAGCGAATCCAAAATAGTAGCAATTTTAAAAGAAGGAGAAACAGGCATAGCAGTTGAAGAAATATGTCGAAAACATTCTATTGCGCATAGCACCTACTATAAATTAAAAAGCAAATATGCTGGCATGGAAATGTCAGATCTGAAAAAGTTAAAGCAGCTAGAAGAGGAAAACAGGCGTTTGAAGCACATGTATGCTGATGTCTGTTTAGACAACAAGATACTTAAGGATGTAATCGAAAAAAAATTCAAAGACCGGTAGAACGACGGCTATTAGCAAATGAAGTTATACAAAAGCAACAGATAAGTCTTAATCGGGCGTGCCGCTTATTTGGCATAAGTAAATCTGTTTATCGCTATAAACCTAAGAAAGCTAATGACGAAAAGATCAAGGAAAGATTGGTTTTACTGGTCAATAAACATCCTAGAAGAGGCTTTAGGAAATTTTTTGCTAAACTACTACGGGCTTACGCCCGTAGGATTACGGTCAGAATTCAAGCTTCGCTTGTCCAGAATCTTCTTGCCCTTGCAACCTAACATATTTTGCCACCGTTTCTTCATTAACACCGACCGTAGACACAAAATATCCGTCTGACCAAACTCCGCTCACTCCGTAGTAAACCTTTTCTAAAAAATCAAATTTTTCTCTCAGTGCTTTCCCTGTATTCGCTTTTACCACCCTCACTACATCGCTCACACTCATCTTTGGTGGAATTGATAACAGCAAATGTACGTGGTCTGCGTCATGGTTAACCTCTCGAAATTCTATTTCCGGATAATATTTCCTTATTTCTTGCAACTTTATTCTAAAATATCCATATACCCCTGGATTAAATATCTTCCTTCGATATTTCGTTACCAAAATTATGTGGTACATACAATAGTACGCACAATGACCTTGCTTTTTGTATTCCATAACTCATTTATATCATCCTTAGTTCGATTCTGGAAGTGCTCCATCTACGCGCTTACGCACGTAGTTTTAAGCAAGGTAGAATAAAACCTCCCATGGAACAACCCGGCGTAGTTAAAGTCATACGGATATTTACATCGTATTTCTCTGGCTTTTCGAGAGCAGGCTGCGCTTCAATGCCATAAATAAAACCTAAATCAACAATATTGACTGGAATTTCAGGATCGTAACAAAGTTTTAGTTGCGCCCAAACCTGTTCGATCAAAAGTTCAGTTGGAGTTTTTGTTTGCGCATCTGCTTGAGATGAAATTTGAGTTTGTTTTTCTGTATCGATCATATTATTTATCCAACGCCTCTTTTAAAGTATGCCAAGGTAAAATTGCGCATTTAACCCGCACTGGAAATTCAGAAACTCCAGCAAATACCGCCAATTTACCAATATTTTTTGTGGTTTGATTTATATCACCCGAAGTAACTAAAACATGAAAGTTTTTATATAATTCTTTAATTTCATCGATTTTTTTGCCCTTAATCGCATCGGTCATCATAGAAGCAGACGCCATAAAAATAGCACAACCAGAACCTTGAAAAGTAGCTTCTTCCACTACCCCATTTTCTTCTTTGATATAAAGCGTTAGTTTATCACCACACAAAGGATTATAGCCATCTCCCATATGATTAGCCTCATTACATACACAAAAGTTATGCGGATGATGACTGTGGTCAATAATTACTTCTTGATAAAGATTGTGTAAATCGTCCATAGACATTTTAAATTATGAATTCTGAGTTTTAAATTAATTTATCGTAGCCGCAAGCCCGTAGCCGCAAGCCCGTAGCCGCAAGCTTTAGCTTGCGTATTAGTATGTTGTACACACACATACGATTTAGCTCAGATTTTAAACGCAGACCCAAGTCTGTGACTATAATATCTTCGCAATTCACCATAGCTCTTTTCAAATCAAACTCTGCCAAAACCTAAATACTTTGGGATCGCCAAAGCCTTAACTAAAACATCAATTTCTTCTTTGGTATTATACACGCCAAACGATACTCGCGTCGTAGCTGGCACATTAAAGTGTTGTAACAATGGCATAGCACAATGATGCCCTGCCCGTATTGTAATACCTTCTTTATCCAAAATCGTCCCTACATCGTGTGGATGAATATTGTCCAATACAAAAGAAATCACACCAACTTTATTTGCTGCTGTACCAAGAATTCTTAAACCTTCAATTTTTTGCAACGCCGCGGTAGCATAATCCAATAAAATTTTTTCATACTCATCAACCGCCGCCATAGTTAAATTCTGCAAATAATCAACTGCTGCTCCCAAAGCGACAGCATCAGCAATGCTTGGCGTACCTGCTTCAAACTTTTCAGGTAAATCGGCATATTTAGTTTTCGCAAAACTTACCATCTGGATCATACCACCACCGCCTTGATAAGGTGGCATCTTTTCTAAAAATTCCTGCTTGCCATATAACACGCCAATCCCAGTTGGCGCATACATTTTATGTCCGGAAAAAACATAAAAATCGCAATCTAAATCCTGTACATCAACAGCAAAATGCCCTACCGCCTGCGCCCCATCCAATAAAACAGGAACATTGACCGCATGCGCCATTTTCACCATTTCTTTAACTGGATTAACCGTACCTAAAACATTAGAAACATGCGTTATTGCGACCAATTTTGGTTTTCTCGCTAAATAACGTTGATACTCTTCTAAATCTAACTCCCCCTTATCATTCACCCCAACGACAGCAATTTTTATACCGAGTTGATCACGCAACATTTGCCAAGGCACAATATTGGAATGATGCTCCATGATAGTTAGAATAACTTCATCACCAGAACACAAAAATGCCCTGCCATAGCTTTGAGCCACAAGGTTAATCGCTTCCGTCGCGCCACGCACAAAAATAATTTCTGCACTTTCTTTAGCATTAATAAAAACCCGCACTTTTTCTCTTGCCCGCGCGTAAGCCATATCTGCCGCCGCCGCCAAACCTGATAGACCTCGATGCACATTAGCATTCGTATGTGTATAGTAATGCAACAACGCATCGAGCATAGCCTTGGGTTTTTGCGTAGTTGCGGCATTGTCTAAATAAATTAACGGTTTGCCTTTGATTTCACAACTTAAAATCGGAAAATCAGCGCGAATGGTGGTTGGATTTATATATTTCATATTAAAAATTCATTATTGTAGCCGCAAACTTTGGTCTGCGCTAAAAATCTGAGCTAAATCGTATATGTACGCACAATATACTAATACGCAAGCTAAAGCTTGCGACTACGAGCTTGCAGCTATGTATTACGGATAATACAGTCTCCAACATACTCTCGCAACGTCTCATTCTCAATTTTATCCAGCATTTCTTGCATAAATGCCTGTAACAACATCTCTTTTGCCGTTTTATCCGGTATTCCACGCGCACGTAGATAAAATAAAGATTTCTCATCGAGACAGCCGACTGTCGAACCATGTGTGCATTTGACATCGTCAGCATAGATTTCCAACTCTGGCGCCGAATCAACGCTTGCATCATCACTCAATAACAAATTATGATTTTTGAGATGGGCAATACTTTGTTGTGCTTGTGGGGCTATTTTAATTTTACCGCGGAAACCTGCGTGCGCCTGATCGGTAATGATACTTTTGTGTAAAGTATGGCTTTCTGCTTTTGGCACTAAATGCTCAATTTCCAATGCCCATTTACTGTCGCGTTTACCATTGACTAAGCTAAGACTATATAAATTACAAAGTGCGCCCTCGCCTTGCAACTTAATATTTAGGTTTTCTTCTGCCAAAGCACTACCAAAAACAAAATGATTGTTTGAAAATTTACTTGCTGCGCTTTGCTTCACTTCAAGCGTTGCCTTATAAATTGAATTTAAATTGTTGTTTTGTAAATTGTAATAACTTACTTGTGCGTTATTTTCCAGATAAATTTTACTAGTACTATTTAATTCATATTGCTTTTCACCAAAACCTAAATATTCGACAAAAATCTTAGCGTTACTACTTAGCTTAGCAATAATTAAATTATTAAATTTTAACGAACGATTTCGAGCAACCGCATTCTCGGTGCAAATAAATAAAAAATGTACTAATTGACTGACTTGTGCTTTTTCCGTCAAATAACAAAAAAATCCTTCCTCAACTTCTTCTACAGAATCAGGAATTAAATGTGCATAATCAAGTAAAGCAGTTTTCCAATCCGCTACAATCGCCAAACCGACTAAATTAGCGGACTTAGAAAATTCTGGCGCATAGACACCATCAATAAATACCAATTGCGCCACTGCTTGATTACGTAAAGGATGATTTAAAATTGTGTTATTAAGGTCCAAATTATTTTCTCTACCCAATTGTTTATTGAAAATTATCTTTAGTAATCTTTGCGTATCCTTCTTTTTCAACACGCAGCGCCAACTCTTTATTGCCTGATGCAATAATTTTTCCTTGATATAAAATATGCACATAATCCGGCACGATATAATTCAATAAGCGTTGGTAATGCGTCACCAACAAAACTGATCGTTCCGAAGAACGTAAAGAATTAACACCCGCCGCCACTGCCTGCAAAGCATCAACATCCAATCCGGAATCAATTTCATCCAAAACCATCAATTTTGGTTCTAAAATTAACATCTGCAAAATTTCATTGCGTTTTTTTTCTCCACCAGAAAAACCATCATTGACCGCGCGACTTAAAAAGGCTTCATCCAGCCCAAGAAATCCAGCTTTTTCTTTAATCAAATTAATAAAATCGAAAGCATCGATTTCTGGTTGGTTATTTTTTTTGCGAATATTATTTAAGGCCGTACGCAAAAAGTAAGTGTTATTGACCCCTGGAATTTCGACCGGATTTTGCATCCCTAAAAACACCCCTTGTGCGGCGCGATCTTCAATCGACATTTTTAATAAATCATGCCCCAGAAGCTCAACTTCCCCCGTAGTAACTTCACAATCAGCTCTTCCTGCCAATGTACCTGCCAGCGTGCTTTTGCCAGAACCATTTGGTCCCATAATCGCATGCACTTCGCCAGGATTGACTTGCAAGTTTATACCATGCAAGATTTGTTTATCACCTATATTTACTTGTAGATTTTTAATACTCAACATAAAAAACAACCTGAAATTATCAATGAGAACATCGCAAAAGCGATTCATTAATTTAAAATTCAAAATTCAAAATTTCCCTCATTCTCCCTACCCTACCGCTCCTTCAAGATTCACCCGAATCAATTTATTCGCCTCAACTGCAAATTCCAAAGGCAATTCCTGAAATACCGTTTTACAAAAACCATTAACGATCATGGCAATCGCATCTTCTTCAGTAATACCGCGTTGACGACAATAAAAAAGCTGTTCGGCATTAATTTTTGATGTCGAAGCTTCATGTTCAACCTGTGCAGTAGAGTTCGCCACTTTTAGTGTTGGAAAAGTGTGCGCACCGCATTGATCGCCAAATAATAAAGAATCGCATTGTGAATAATTACGTGCATTTGCTGCCTGTGATGCAACCTTCACCAAACCGCGATAAGTATTTTGTGCATGTCCTGCAGAAATCCCTTTAGAAATAATAGTACTGCGCGTGTTTTTACCAAGATGGATCATTTTGGTACCGGTATCTGCCTGTTGGTAATTAGCCGTCAAAGCTACGGAATAAAATTCTCCAACCGCATTGTCGCCTGCCAAAATTACGCTAGGATATTTCCAGGTAATGGCAGATCCTGTCTCAATTTGCGTCCAGGCAATTTTGGAATTAACGCCCTTGCAAATTCCTCTTTTAGTAACAAAATTATAAATACCACCCTTGCCTTCTTTATCGCCTGGATACCAGTTTTGTACTGTAGAATATTTAATTTGCGCGCGATCCAAAGCAACTAATTCAACAACTGCTGCGTGTAATTGATGTTCGGCACGCATCGGTGCGCTGCAACCTTCCAAGTAGCTGACATAACTATCATCATCAGCAATAATCAATGTGCGTTCAAATTGCCCAATTTGCGCAGCATTAATACGAAAATAAGTCGAAAGCTCTAACGGGCAACGCACACCTTTAGGAATATAAATAAATGATCCATCGCTAAAAACCGCAGCATTCAAGGCGGCAAAAAAATTGTCTTTCGTTGAAACCACAGATCCTAAATATTTTTTGACCAAATCAGGATAATCACGCACCGCTTCAGAAAATGGACAAAAAATAATGCCAACGGCAGTAAGTTTGTCTTTAAACGTTGTTGCAACCGAAACACTATCAAAAATCGCATCGACGGCAACACCAGCTAACTTCGCATGTTCATTTAAAGGAATGCCAAGTTTTTTGTAGGTTTCCAATAATTTCGGGTCGACTTCAGAAAGGTTTTTCGGTTGATTTTCATTGGATTTAGGCGCGGAATAATAAATGATATCTTGATAATCAATTGGCGCGTATTTAATGTGCGCCCAAGTCGGCGGCGTCATGGTCAACCAATGCCGATAAGCCTGCAACCGCCATTCCAGCATAAATTCCGGCTCGTTTTTCTTTTCTGATAAAAGCCGAATTACATTTTCACTCAACCCCGGCAAAAAAGCATCCGCAGCAATGTCTGTGACAAAACCGTGCTTGTAGTCTTTAGCTAGTGTTTGTTCGAGATTGTTTTTTGTATTATCAGCAGCCATGATGAAAATTCATTTTATTGCACAAATGTTATTTTTTGTAAAATTAAAAATAACCAATTGAAAAATATAGCAATTTTATTTACATATCTTTATTCTAAGGCGTGATTAAATAGTTCGTATTAATAACTATTTCGTAGCCGCAGACCGTAGCCGCAGACTTTAGTCTGCGCAAATAATATATCGCAGGCTAAAGCCTGCGGCTACGTTATTCATAGTTTTTGGAATTATTCAACAGCGCCTTTTATAAAATTCAATCTTTTATTTCAGGCGGTTAATTATTAATGATTATAGTGACTACGTCAATTATAAACTCCTTGCCCGAATTGAAACACATTAAAGCAAATTAAAGCTTGCACAAAAGCTTAACATTGCTTAGAATAGCGACTTTCAATTTTTCAAAATAAGAGATTAAAGATATGTACGCAATCATTGCAAGTGGCGGTAAACAACATAAAGTCACACTAAATGAAATAGTAAAACTAGAAAAGCTAGGTGTAGCGACTGGCGAAAACGTTGAGTTTAACAATGTTCTGATGTTAGCTGATGGCGATAATTTGCAAATTGGCGCACCTTACTTGGCTAACGTTAAAGTAACTGGTGAGGTTATTGAAGAAGGACGTCACGATAAGATTCATATCTTGAAATTCCGTCGTCGCAAACACTTTATGAAGCGCGCTGGACATCGTCAGCATTATACTGCGGTGAAAATTACCAATATCGGTTAATCAGAAATTTAGAATAAATGAATTTTTTTTGAGGCAATATTATGGCACATAAAAAAGCTGGCGGTAGTACGCGTAACGGTCGTGATTCTAATCCTAAAATGCTTGGTGTTAAACGCTTTGGCAGTGAATTAGTTAAGGCTGGCAATATCTTGGTTCGTCAACGTGGCACAAAATTCCACGCCGGGGACAATGTTGGTATTGGACGCGATCATACATTATTCGCCTTGATTGGTGGTTTAGTTAAATTCACCCGGCGCGGTATTAAAAAACGTTGTTTTGTTAGTATTGAACCTGCAGCTGCGGAATAATTTAAAAAAATAAAATAATCGACCACCCTAATGGTTGGCACAATAAAAACAAAAGGCCTCGATTGAGGCTTTTTGTTTTTGTGTCCTTAATATTTCTATAAATCCCATAGCCGCAAGCTTTAGCTTGCGTATAAAAATTCATCTCGTAGCTGTAAGTTTTAGCTTGCGACTACAATATAAAACGTATATTTTTTTATGAAATTCATCGATGAAGCAAAAATCAAAGTCTCAGCCGGCAATGGCGGACATGGCTGTTTAAGTTTCCGCCGGGAAAAATTCATTCCTTTCGGCGGTCCAAACGGCGGTGATGGCGGCAAAGGCGGTGATGTCTATTTAATAGCTGATCCTAATTTAAATACACTAGTGGATTTTCGCTTTCAACCACTCTACCACGCCGAACGTGGCGAGGATGGTAGCGGAAACTTGTGTACCGGCAAACAAGGCAACGACCTGACTGTTAAAGTTCCTGTCGGCACTATGGTTTACGATGTTGAAACTGAAGAACTGCTCGGTGATTTGGTAATACCAGGACAAATACTTTGCGTTGCTAAAGGTGGGCGCTACGGACTTGGCAACACACATTTCAAAAGCAGCACTAATCGCTCGCCACGTCGCATCACAAAAGGCACAGCTGGCGAACAACGTGAATTATTATTAGAATTAAAAATATTGGCTGATGTCGGTTTATTAGGTTTGCCTAATGCCGGTAAATCAACTTTAATTCGCGCCGTTTCACATGCGCGTCCAAAAGTTGCCGACTACCCTTTTACAACCTTGAAACCAAATTTAGGCGTGGTAAGAGTTGAAATGGATCGCAGTTTTGTGATTGCCGACGTACCTGGGTTAATTGAAGGTGCCGCTGAAGGCGCAGGGCTTGGAATTCAATTCTTAAAACATCTTTCCCGCACCAACTTGCTTTTACATTTAATCGATGTTGCCCCTTATGACGACACCGATCCAGTAACTGCCGCAAAAGCTATTGTCAAAGAATTAGGTAAATTTGATAAGAAAATGCTCAAAAAAGAGCGCTGGCTAGTCTTAAATAAAATCGATTTATTACCAAAGGAAGAAAGAGAAAAGCGTTGCAGTGATATCGTTAAACGCCTACGCTGGAAAGGAAAGGTTTTCACCGTTTCAGCCATCAACAAACAAAACACCCAAGATCTTTGTTACAAAATTATGGAGTTTTTGGAAAAAAACAAAAAACCACAATAACACAAGCCCGTAGCCGCAGAGTAGCTGCAAACTCAAGGTAGCCGCAAGCTTTAGCTTGCGTATATTGCGCAAGCTAAAGCTTGCGACTACGGCTATGCGCAAAAAATCTAAGCCATCGCTTTGATTTTGACGAACAATCTGCTTTTATGACGGGCGGCTTTATTTTTGTGAATAATTCCTTTGGTGACCATTTTGTCGACCGCTGAAACTGCCACTTTATAAGCTTCTGTAGCAGCTTCTTTATTGCCGCTTTCTATTGCCAACAGTACTTTTTTAATGCTGGTACGATACATGGAACGCATACTAAAGTTGTGTTGACGATGTTTTTTGCTTTGAATAGCGCGTTTTTTTGCTTGAGCTGTATTGGCCACAGTTTTTCTCCGATTGAAAATTAAACAATTGGTTAAATGGTTATTTTTGACGTGTAAATATGCCTGTTTCTGCTGTTTCTGTCAAATTTTCAAGCTAAAACTGCTAAATATAAAAAAACAAACATTAACTCAAGATATAAATTATAAATTCTTTGTAAAAAAATACCGACTGTGTATCATATATTCCACTCATGAAGATACTCTGAAAATGTGGGATGTGTCTTGAGAGATTTGGCGTCTTATTTCCTAAGACTATCCCCAACATGGAGCAATAATATTAATTTTCTTAAATTAAAATAATTGGGGGCTTTATATGTGGAAATCATCTGAAGGCAGTACGAAAGAACTGATTCAACTTTGTTTTTTCTACTTCTTTTTCTATGTTATCACAGGTGTGGTTGTTAAATATTTTCAATTTTATCCCGGTGGACCAAAACTTGGTAATATAACATACACAACTTATAGTACACTTGGTGGCGCCCTAGTGCCGCTAATAGTAATTTTTGCCTGCAAATGGTACAAATTTAAATCAGCTGAATTAATACACTGGGGTAAACTAAAATTTCCCAGTGAATTTTTATATATTCTTCCCGCAGGTTTTTGTACTGCGATTGTCGTTACTTTCACCACCCTACTATATTCTTTCAAAGATGTATCGATAATGGTAGCTATGGTCATCATGCGTGGTTGCATTATTGTGATTGGTCGCATCGTTGACGCCATTCAAATCCGTCAAGGAATTTTGCATAGAAAAGTTTACAAAGAAGAAAATTGGGGTGTGTTTTTTGCGGTTCTTGCAGTTGCAACCGATTTAATTTGGGCAAAAACGGGTGACTTTTCTCTCTTAACTAATCCATGGGCTATGTTCGTTCTTTCTTCTTATGTGGGAGCATATGCATTCCGTATTTACATAATGAACTATTTCAAAAACACCCGTCCACCGCATATTCAATATGAGGCAAAAGGCTATTTTGCTATGGAACAAATCTTTTTTGTAATTATTGCAATAATAGCAGCCTTTATTTTATTCAACTTTGGTGGAACAACAGGTCCGATTCAAGAATTCCGCGATACCATCAGTCAACCAAGTACAGTTTGGGGATGGGCAGTATTAGGCGGTACAGCATTCGGTTTGGTATCTTTCTTTTCAGTCTTTATTTTCATGTTTAAAGGTCGAACTGCAACTTTTGCTGGTCTCGTTAATCGATTAACTTCTTTACTAGCTGGAACTGCGGCAACATTGATTTCCTGGGTGTTTTTGGCGGGTAAATTCCCACAAATGCAAGAGTGGTTTTCTTTAGTGCTGATCTTTATTTCTATCGCTTTCATCACCAAAGCTGAGAAGAAACGCGTCAGAGAACTGGTTAAACACCATGAAATTAAACAAGCTTAATCTAAAAACTAAATTACAATATAGAGAGGTAAATTATGTCAAACAATACTTTTAATACAGTACTTTTAATTGCTTTGCCTGCATCAGGTAAATCCGAAGTCCGTAACTACCTAACACACATGCCTATTGAAAAACGTATTACTGATTTTCATATGGGCGATACCATACAATTTGATGATTTTCCGTATGTACACTTAATGCGCCTTATTGACGAAGAATTAATCAAACTAAAAAAACCGGTATTCTTTTATTTTGCACCAGACCAGTCATTCCTACACACCGAAGAATGGGGCACATTAATCGAACTAGTCAATGATGATTATAACGACATTGCTAACCGAGTAAAACTCAACCCACCTTGCATTGTTGATTATTATTTAGACCGCATTGATGCTGCCAGCGTTAAAGTTGGTTTACCAGCACGTCTAAAAACATTAAGCCAAGATGTACGCAATGTTTTGAAAGCAAATCTGCAAAAAGAATGCGCTAAAATGTTTGAAGAAAAACAAAGATTACTTGCCATCAATCCAGAAGGAAAAACTATGGTGATCGAGTTTGCCCGCGGCGGTCCAAGAGGCTCTTCTATGCCGCTTAGCCACTGCTTCGGCTATGAATATTCCTTAGCCAAACTTGCCAAACCAATTTTGGAAAAGTCTGTTCTATTGTATATTTGGGTAACTCCAGAAGAATCGCGTCGTAAAAATAGCGATCGCAATGATCCTAATGATCCAGGTTCAATTTTGCATCACGGCGTACCTATCTCCGTCATGCTCGGTGATTATGGTTGTGATGATATTGAATGGTTGGAAAAACATTCGGAAGTGCCAGGAACAATTACCGTAAAAAAAGACGGCAGCGTGTTCCATCTTCCAATCGCTAAATTTGACAATCGCGTCGACAAAACCTCGTTCTTACGCGAAGATCCAAGTAAGTGGAGTCCAGAAAATGTGCACGCCATGCACAAAGAAATTACCGGGGCTTTGGATAAGTTAGCGAAGATGTACTTTAAGTAATTTGACGCGTAACCGCAGGTCTTTAGCCTGCATTAAACAACAAAATGTGCCATCTTTTGATGGCACATTTGTTTTTGAAAAGTAAAATTTATTAATGAAAAAAAACCTCCTTAAATCCACTTTTATCGTCTCTTTCATGACGGGAACCTCACGTATTACCGGGTTTTTACGTGAATTAGCATTTGCTTATGTTTTTGGCGCCACAGCAAGCTTAGATGCTTTTATTATAGCATTTAGAATTCCTAATTTTTTGCGGCGCCTCTTTGCTGAAGGCGCTTTTTCGCAAGCCTTTGTGCCCGTTCTTTCCGAATATCGCCAAACCCGCAGTAAAGAAGAAGTACAAGTTTTTATCAATCACATTGCCGGCTTAATTACTACCGCTTTATTTTGCATAACAGTAATCGCAATTTGCATCACTCCCTGGTTGATGTGGCTTTTTGCTCCTGGCTACATCCATGATCCAACTCGCCTAGAACTAGCAACCAGCATGCTGCGCATTACCTTCCCCTATATACTTTTTATTTCTCTTTCCGCATTTATTAGCGGTATTTTAAACAGTTATGGCAAATTCAGCATTCCTGCTTTTGCCCCAAATCTTTTAAATTTCGCCTTAATTGGTGCAGCGCTTTATTTAGCGCCCTATTTTCACCCCCCTGTCAAAGCTCTTGCTTGGGGCATTTTTATCGGTGGCGTTGCGCAATTGTTATTTCAATTGCCTTTTTTAAAACGCATCAACATGATGCCACGCCCACAACTTTTATGGCGTGACGAAGGTGTCAGAAAAGTTTTGAAATTGATGTTGCCGGCAATGTTTGGTGTTTCTGTTGTACAAATCAGCCTTTTTATCGATACTTTGTTTGCCTCATTTTTAAAGGTCGGCAGTCTTTCCTGGCTATATTTTTCTGATCGCGTAACATCTTTACCCTTAGGCATGTTTGGTGTTGCTATTGCAACTGTAATACTGCCGCATTTAGCACGTAAAAATGCCGCCAAATCACAAAAAGATTTCTCCAAAGCGCTAGATTGGGCAATTCGCTTTTCCTTAATTATTGCTGTACCTGCCACGATAGGCATTATTTTACTTTCTGGACCAATTTTAACCACGCTCTTACAATATGGTAAATTCCAAGCCTTTGACGTCTTGATGGCGCAGCGTAGTTTGATAGGTTTTGCTGTTGGTATCCCTGCTTTCATGTTAGTTAAAATTTTTGCTTCCGGATTTTATGCCAAACAAAACATAAAAACCCCTGTACGTATCGCTATGATAGCCGTATCCGCCAACATAACTCTTGACGCTGTTTTGATTATACCTTTGGCACATGCCGGTTTAGCGCTAGCAACCAGCATATCCACCACCATCAATGCTCTTTTATTGTTTTTGTTACTACGCAATAAAAAAGTCTACATACCAAGTAGCGGCTGGGTGAAATTTCTTGGGCAATTATTGCTAGGCGGAGCAGTTATGTGTGGCATTATTTGGTTTTTAAATGCCGATTTGACGGTTTGGTTTAAATGGACCTGTTTCAGTCGCGCTTTTCACTTGGCTCTACTTCTTGGTGCTGCAACTTTAGGTTACATTGGTAGTCTATGGGTATGCGGCATGCGCGTTCAACATTTCTTGTTGCCGGAAGATTAGGAAGAAGGTTACCTAAGCAATAACTATCCCTAGAAACCCAGCCTCTCATCTCTAATATCTTATTTCTTTCATTTGACTGTTGTTTTGCCGCTAAAAACCTTCAAATAATTGTTTCTTAATTAAATGGCTTGTTTTTTATCTCCACTTCATTTTAACTTAATTTAACTAGCGTAAACTGCATCTAATTAATTATTCACTTAATTTGTAAAAAAAATCAAAAAAACATGCTATCCCCAACCATAATCAAGCCAATAGATAAATTCATTCCAATAGAAACTCTTCTAGAAAATTATAAAAATCAATTTTCGCATGATACCACAATAGTAAAAAAGAAAGAGCCGACAAAGCGACAGGCAAACACGATCGCTGACAAATATATGCACCTTTGGTTCAAAAAAAATATCAATAGCTGTTTATTTCTAGGAATTGCCGAAACTATCGCTCAAGAATTCCTACGCTTTATGATCCCAGAACAACCAAAAACTCGCCTTACTCAAGAGAATCAAACTTACTATGTTTTATCCAAAAATGCTCCTGAATTCAACGAGCTATTCAATTTATCCAAGCCTGCTTTAACATTTAAAGCCCAAAATAACGAATTACCTGGGCTGGGTGAACTTGCAGTACTTTGTTTAATTATCGGGGAAATTGATTTAAAATTAGCAAATATTGGTCTTAGCAATGGTCGCGTCATTAAAATCGACGGTGGTTGCTGCTTCAGTGTTCCCTTTTTTCGATATGCTTTTTTAACAACCCAAGATATAGAAAACCTCCCCAATTGTCCTACACCACTAACATCTTCTATACGTGATTTTAATTGGTTAGATACACGCTACGATAAAGCAGAACGACCAGCATATTTTAGCGCAGAACTTCAACAAAATACCAACTTTCGTCACGAAGTTAACCTTGCTCTTTTGAAAATCTGCACTCTTACTCCACAAATTTTAAAGAAATTTACTACCGCCTATATTCCAGAGGAAAATGCTACTTACAGTTTCTTCTACCAATACCTCACAATTACAACCGCTAAACTTCAAAAACTTGCTCGGCAAATACCAAGTTTTCGTAGTTTTATTATTTCCCATGAGACAAATAAACTTTTCGAACAACATTTAAATAATTTAGCAAACTTCTGTAGTGCTAAAAAATTGAGCTTAATTAGCTACTCAGATATATCCCAAACACAAAAAAAATTTACTGAACTAAGAACAGAACTTTCAGGACAAACTGCAGTTGCGGCGATTACCTTTCCACAACGAGCAATCTCACCAGTCCTAACTCCTGCCATTTATTCTCCCTCCGTTTCATCTCCTTGTTTTTTCTCCCAATCAACACCACCAGAACTAACCAAAACCCAACGAAGAGGTATGATGGTTCTGACCGAACTTAGCGATTCATTCCAAGAAAAAAGCCCCCCTGCCTCATAAGCTGGCATAGCCCATAACAACATAAAGTTTTGTAGAATTTCGAAAGGATATCTTTTAAGATGTCTTTTTTTCCAAAGATTTCATAGTCGCGGTATAAACGCAGACTAGAGTCTGAGCTACGAGAAATTTTCAACAATATGCAACCTCAAATCACCGCTAAAATCGAAAAACTCAGCCACGATGGGCGCGGTATTGCGCATATTAACGGCAAAACCACCTTTATTGAACGTGCTTTACCTAGCGAAGAAGTAAGCATTGAATATCTACGTAAACACAGTAAATACGATGAAGCTAAGACAATAAAAATCATTACCACTTCCTCCGAACGCGTCACACCCAAATGTTTGCATTTTGGTATTTGTGGTGGCTGTAGTTTGCAACACATCAAACCAGAAACACAAATTCAATTAAAACAAGAGATTTTAATTGAACAACTAAAACATTTTGCCGGAATTACTCCGCAAGAAATTTTGCCACCACTAACTGGCGACGCTTGGAATTATCGTCGCAAAGCTCGACTAGGCGTTAAGTTTGTCGCTAAAAAAAATAAAGTACTAGTTGGCTTTCGCGAGCGCAACGGTCGCTATTTGGCTGATTTGCAAAGTTGCGCTATTTTACACAGTAGTGTTGGCACGAAATTAACCGAAATTGGCGATTTAGTACAAAGTTTAAGTATTTACGATCAAATTCCTCAAATTGAAGTTGCTTGTGGCGATGACAGTACTGTGTTAATTTTTCGTTGCATGACACCAGCAACAAATGAAGATTTGGGGAAAATCCGTGAATTTGCCAAAAGATATGTAATAACAATTTACTTACAAAACAAAGGGTTAGATTCAGTGGAATTATTCTTCAATCCAAACGGGAAAAGTTTGTGTTATCGATTGGAAAAACATAATTTAGAAATATTATTTACACCTATAGATTTTGTACAAGTTAATGCCTCCATCAATCAACAAATGATCGACCACGTACTCGCCCTCCTCTATCTAAAACCAGAAGATACGGTTTTGGATTTATTCTGTGGATTGGGCAATTTTACTTTACCAATAGCGCGTCACTGCCTAAAAGTTATCGGTATTGAAGGCGAAAGCGGTTTAGTTAAGCGCGCGAAGGAAAATACTGATCACAACAACATCCAAAATGCACAATTTTATCGCGCTGACCTAGCTCTTGAAAACGAAGATACCGTGTGGCGACAGACAAAATATGACAAAATCTTACTCGACCCACCACGCACCGGAGCGGAAAATATTTGTCAATATTTAGCAAATTTTGGTGCAAAAAAGATCGTCTATGTTTCCTGCAACCCAGCAACTTTGGCGCGTGATTGCAAAATCTTAGTCGAAAAAGGTTATATTTTAACTAAAGTCGGCGTTTTAGACATGTTTCCGCATACGAGTCATGTTGAGTCGGTGGCAATGCTAGAGAAACACTGAATTTATTTTTTAGTAATGGTATCTGCACTGTACGACAATGATTAAATCATCTTTAACTTGATATACAAAACGATGGCACTCATCAATGCGTCTTGACCAATTGCCACATAATTTATTTTTAAGAGGTTCTGGTTTACCTATGCCAGCAAATGGGTTGCGTTGGATATCACGCAATAACTCATTAATTCTTCGCAAGATTTTTTTATCTTTATCTTGCCAAGAAAGATAATCTTCCCATGCTGCTTTCTCCCATACTATCTTCATTCTAGTAACTCTCTTTCTTGAAAATTACCTTGTTCACATTGTTTAATACTTCTTAACAAGCGCTCTGCATTTTTGGGACTACTAAGCAAATACTCAGTTTCACGCATAGAATTATAATCAGCCAAAGACATCATAACAACCGGGTCCGATGACCTACGTGTGATAATTACAGGTTCATGCTCATCGCAAACTTGATCCATTGTTTTTGCTAAATTTTGTCGCGCAGCTGAATAAGGAATTGCATTCATTGTGTTATACTCCATAAAAAATAATACAAATTGTACAAAAATGTACAATCAGTTGTACAACTGTAACAGATTTTGAATAAATTCACAATTTTATTTTTTTGTTTAAACCTATGCAAAACCTACAACTAGCACTAAAACATCACCAAAATGGTGATTTGGAAAAAGCTCACGCACTATATACAGAAATATTAAATCTTGATCCACAAAATATAGAAGCTTTACATTTACTTGGTATTCTTGAAGCACAACAGAAAAACCCTCAGAGCGCTCTATCTTTTTTACAACGCGCTATCGCTATAGATCAAAAAATTCCCTATTTGCACAATAGCCTGGGGAATGTTTTTAAACATCTAGGTGAAATACAAAAAGCACGCCAACATTACGAGGAAGCACTGCGTTTAGAACCCAATTCCGCTACTATGCATAATAATCTGGCAAATATTTTAGTTAATTTGAATGAAAATACCGCAGCCTTAACTCATTACCAACAAGCTTTAAAGCTAAAACCAGATTATAGCGATGCGCACTATAATTTTGCGATTTTATATATTAAACAAGGACAAGATGCTGATGCTATAGCCCATCTTAATCGAACCATTCAATTAGACCCGCAACAGGTAAACGCACACAATCAATTAGCGCTGATATTACTTCGTCAAAATAAGGAAGATCAAGCCATCAAACATTACCAAACCTGTTTGCAAATTGATCCTGATAATTTAACTGCCGCGCAAAATCTTGGCGCCCTGCTTTGTAAAAAGGGGGAATTCGATACAGCTATTACTTATCTAGAAAAAGCTTTAAAAAAGGAACCCAACCATCTGGAAACACTACATAATTTAGGAGCAATTTATTTACAACAAAAAAAAATAGATGTAGCTCTCGAGTGTTATTTACAGTTGCTTTTTATTGCTCCCGACTTCAATATTTATTACAACATCGGTGCAATTTACATGGATCAAAATCGTTACGGCGACGCGCTCAATTATTTACTTGAAGCTTTAAAAATACAACCTAGCGATCCGTCCACCTTGATAAATCTTGGTGCTATTTATCTAAAATTGGAAGATTACCCAAAAGCGATCGAAAAATATCAGACAGCTTTGCAAATTCAACCTGATAACGCAGAAATTCAATATCTTTTATCAGCTTTACAGCTACAAGATGAAAACCAAACAACAACACCTAAATCTGCCCCAGAACAATATATCCGCCATTTGTTTGACCAATATGCACCACATTTCGATACCCATCTGACCAAATTTTTACACTATCAAGTTCCTGATTTGCTGTACGCTGCTGTAACGCAACAGCTAGAAAAAAACAATGAAAAAACTCAAAACGCGCAAATATCAACCCGCCCTCCCACCCATCCTACCCCACCCAATTCCACCGAACAATACCGTAAAAAATACGGTATTTCCGACTCTAGTTGCAGCGCTTATAATGGGCGGGTGGGCGGGATAACAAATCAACCGCCGCCTTCTACAGAAACATCTTCTTCGCGAAAATTAAGCATTCTGGATTTAGGTTGTGGGACAGGTCTATGTGGAGAAAAATTTCGCCCACTGGCAAGAAAATTAATTGGAGTTGATTTATCAATTGAAATGCTTAATATCGCTAGGAGTAAAGAACTTTATGATGAGTTGTCTTGCCTAGACATTACTGCCGCCTTAGCAAATTACACCAACAATATTGATTTAATTCTGGCTGCTGACACTTTAGTTTATATCGGTGATTTAGACACCCTTTTTAAAAATGCACGTCAGGCTCTTAACACCGAGGGTTATTTTGCTTTTACCTGCGAAAATACAGAACATTATTCTTATATTTTACAAAAAACCGCCCGTTTTGCTCATTCTCTACAATATATCAGTTATTTGGCGAAAAAATATGGCTTCATCATTTTACAACATAATGTCATAACCATGCGCACCCAAAAAGGACAACCGATTAATGGGACTTTGTATATATTAAAACCATAGTAACTCTTTGATTTTAAATAAGATTGAATTTTTTTGTTTATTATGCTATAATTAACCTCTTAGTGATTAATACAAACAACAAGTATTAAAAAGAAGAAAATACTTGGGAGGAAAAGTTATGCGTACAAAACCGATAGCAAATCGAGCTATCCTTAGTTGGATTATCATTTTTTGCTTATCCCAACTTGCCGCCTGTAGTTTTAATAGACACAAATATAACAGCAGCTCTTATGATGGTCCGCCAGCATTCAACTTCGATGCTTCCAAAATTCCAGACGCTGTTCCAAAAAAAGAGCCGATTAATCGCTACACTAGCAGACCATACGTCGTTCGCGGACATCGTTATGTCGTCCTAAAAAGCGCCGAAGGTTATAATAAATACGGCGTAGCATCTTGGTATGGCATGAAATTTCATGGCCACACCACCGCAACCAACGAAGCTTATAATGTTACCGCCATGACTGCAGCCAGTACAGAATTACCGTTACCTTCATACGCTCAAGTTACTAACATGACAAACGGTAAACAAATTATTGTCAGGGTTAACGATCGCGGTCCATTTGCCTGTCACCGCATCATGGATCTTTCCTATGCTGCTGCGAAAAAATTGGGTTTTGCTGGTAGAGGCACCGCTAAAGTTCATGTAGTCGGTATAAATCCTGATTTATGGAATAAAAATAGAAATATTTATTATGCCCATAACACAACTCAACCAATAAAAAATACCTATGAAACTTCTGTAAAAACTTCTTCAATGTTGGCTGCCAACAAGTCTACAACAAACAAAACCACTCTCAATAAACAAAAGCTTTATTTGCAAATTGGAGCCTTTACCAACTTAAGTTCAGCACAAAAAATATCCGAAAAAATTACTTCTTTAGTTAATGAAGAGACACACATCGATAAAACAACTAAAAATTCCGCTCTGCTTTATCGGGTGCAAATCGGTCCGCTCTTAAATCAAGAAGAAGGTGAACGCATTAAAATTCTTTTGGCAAGCAATGGCTTAGGGAAAGCAATTGCGAAACACGCTGGGTAAGTGATAAAAATCCCACAACCACTACCCATATTAGTTGGTGGGGCAACAGTAGACACAGGCGTAGCCGCAAACGTAGCAGTCAACGTAGCCGCAAACTTTAGTTTGCGCACATTCAAAAGCGTAACCACAGACGTAGCCGCAAACTTTAGTTTGCGCATTCATCTTGAGCAAGATTTTGTTTTAGATGAACTCTAAATCAAATCCGCCGTATATCTTTCCACCTTTAATGTATCCGACCAATAATCAGGCGGCAAGCCGGCTTTCATTTTTAAATGCGCTAAAAATTCCTTCTTATCCGGCAAAGATTCCCAAACCGATGGTAAAAAAGTACCACGATAACCATATTCACTTAAAATTAAACCATCAATATTTGGTCTGATTTGTTGCAATAAATCCTCTTCAGAAGCAAAAGACATAGGCTCTGGTTTACTTAAAATGGAAATATGTTTACTTAAAAGGGGATATTCTTCTTTGGTCAGCGGTAAAAAACGCGGATCTAGAAAGGCGGCAGAATAGGCATTTTCCGCCACATCAATAACCAGCGGACGATGCGCCAACAGTGATCCAATACAACCACGCAAAGCACCATTTAATTCCAACGTGACAAAACTTGCACCCAATTTCCGTAAACCCGCCGAACAATTATTTAAATCCACCACCAAAGGTTTCCTATATTGCAATCCATATAAAATTGATTGCTCTACGATTTCTAATAAAGTTTTCTTTTCTGCTAATGTTAAATTAGTCATTCTTAATGTCTCCCCTATACAAAATTTTTCGAATTCGTAAGTACTCAAAAACCATAGGCAAATCACAAGAATTTACATAGTCGCAAGTCCGTAGCCCAAGCTTTAGCTTGCGTCTTCATTATTTTATGTACGTATATGATTTAACACGTATTTTGGCGCAGACTAAAGACCTGCGACTACGTAATCATACTTATAATTATAATACCCAAACTTTTTGAGAAGTTACTTAAATTCAAAATAATGCATTGAAAAATATAGCAATTTTATTTACATAAAATGAATGGAACTTAATCAATACCGTAGCATGTTACTTTGCAAAATGAAACGCCCCATAGCCAACGACGTGGTCTTTTTCACCCATGGTATCGCCAGAATTACGTAAATCCAAACATTTTGCGCACCATCCTTTTTGCTTTGCCAACCATAAAAGTCCTTGTAAACCCATATAACCACAGGCTTGTTCACCATCCAAAGTGTTATAATCCAACGCCAAAATTTTTTGCGCTGTCAATAAATCAATTTTCTGCGCCGTTTGATAGTTGTGGTAATGGCTCAAATCAGAACTAACCACAATCAACGTCCCCTCTTCAGCCCAAAGCATTGCCAAAACTTCAGCCACTTCTTTGGGAGTTGCCATACCAACCAAAAGAGGAATCAACTGAAAGTCTTGCAATTGCATCTGCAAAAAAGGCAATTGCACTTCCAAGGAATGCTCAGAAGCAAAAGCTGCATCGAGTTGAGTAATCTGTGGTAATGCGGCAATTTTTCGTATTGCCGCTCGATCAATTAGAATTTCTCCCAGCGGTGTCGCAAAAACATCAGCACTAGAAGTCGCAATTCCAGTAAAAGGGTAACGATGTGAAGGCGCAACAACTATGACGCGTTTAATTTGATTGCGCACTCTATTTAAACAAGCATAAGCCGACGCGGCAATCGGACCTGAATAAACATATCCGGCATGCGGCGCAACAATAGCTTGTGGCAGCGGTTGGTCTTGACCTTGAGCTTCAATAAAAAATTTCTGTAACATAGCGGCTAATTCTTCCGCATCAGCTGGATAAAATGTTCCAGCTACAACTGCTTTTTGCATTATTTTCATTTTGTGTAACTTCTCAAAAACCATGGGCAAATTACAAGAATAACGTAGCCGCAAGCTTTAGCTTGTGGCTTCATTATTGCATACATATATGATTTAACACATATTTTAGCGCAGGCTAAAGCCTGCGGCTACAGAATCACAATTATAATACCTCAACTTTTTGAGATGTTGTTGCTTTTGTTTTTAGAATGCTGGGAAGTTACAAAAAAAATTACCGTTCTAATATTTATTTAATAATAATGCGCTATAATGATCTTTTGATGTAGATAATAATATTAAATTTGGAGATCATTATGTTTAAATTTTTCTCCTTGCCACAAGCTGAATTAGAAGGCCCTCTTTTAACACAACTGACAACCCCTCAATTACAAAATTTAGCTGGAGTCAATCGTGAATTGCGCCAGAGTTGTAAAGCAGAATTTGTAGGGCGTCAAAAAATTTTTAATCTTGTCAAAACTAGGATAGCTGCTGGTGACTTATCTATCACTCAACAAAAACATCTTTCAGTCGTAAACACCATCGATGAAATAGCTAGAGATGTTAATAAATATATCCCCAATGATCCAAACGAAGGAATCAATATGAAAATTAAGCAAATTGTAACAAGAACCGCCCCCGAGAAAATAGTCGGACTGAATTTAGAGGAAGTTACAGGTATAGAAGCAGGGCTAACCAGAGAACAAGTGCAAACACCTAATTTCGATTATGAACATGTTGCATTCGTCCAAACTCATGGAACGGCATCTTTTGCGCAAATTTCAGGGCTGCGTTCCAATGAAGTTCTAGGTATAGCAGCAGGACTAACCAGAGAACAAGTGCAAACACCTAATTTCGATTACGAACATGTTGCATTCGTCCAAACTCATGGAACGGCATCTTTTGCGCAAATTTCAGGGCTGCGTTCCAATGAAGTTCTAGGTATAGCAGCAGGACTAACAAGAGAGCAAGTGCAAACACCTAATTTCGATTATGAACATGTTGTATTCGTCCAAACTTATGGAAAGGAATTTTTTGCGCGAATTGCCGGGCTGAATTATAATGAAATTAGAGATGTAGAAACAGAACTACACCACAAAAAACAAATACAAGCACCTAATTTCAGATGCGAATGTATTATATTACTCAAAAAACTTGAAATGGCGGCTTTAGCGTCAATTGCCAATAAAGTAGCAGACGAAATAATCAGAGAAACTGAAATATATGAACAAAAACATAGTCCATGCTTAATTCTTTAAGCTACAAAGCGTAAAAAAAATAAGAATCTGTACAAAAAATCCAACGAAAAACCACAGTATTGCACGCAACAAATTTGCGTTTTATACTGGAGTTGGTGCGGGAGAAGGATTCTGCCCCATTTTCATACAACTGGATTTTCAACCCTTTTTACAGGATTTTTTATGCATAACACAACTACCCCACCACAATATTTTCCCACCAAATACTGGCACAAACTTGATGATGACCGCATTCAATGCGATATTTGTCCAAACGCCTGTAAATTAAAAGAAGGTCAACACGGTATTTGTTTTGTGCGTATGCGACATGACGACCAAGTTGTTCTGACAACTTACGGTCGGGCGAGCAGCGTTTGCATTGATCCTGTTGAAAAAAAACCTTTATTTCATTTTTTACCAGGCACACCAGTCTTATCTTTTGGCACAATTGGCTGCAATTTATCCTGCAAATTTTGCCAAAACTGGGATATCAGTAAAAGCACTTTAATGGAACGTTTAACTGAAATTGCCATGCCAGAAACTATTGCTGAAACAGCAAAAAAATATAATTGTAAAAGTGTCGCTTTCACTTATAACGAGCCGATTACTTTTTTTGAATACGCGATAGACACAGCTAAAGCCTGTCACAAGCGCGGCATTAAAACTATTGCCGTAACTAATGGTTATATTTGCCAAGAATCAGCCAAAGAATTTTTTAATCACATGGACGCGACTACCATTGGCTTGAAAGGCTTTACGGAAGATTTTTATCACCGTGTTACTGGCGCTCACTTACAACCAATTCTCGACACATTACGTTATTTAAAAAAAGAAACTAACGTTTGGGTGGAAATTGCTTATTTAATCATACCTGGTGAAAGCGACTCCATGACCGAACTAGATTTAGCCACCAAATGGTTTGTGGAGAATTTAGGTCAAGACATTCCCGTACATTTCAATGCTTTTTATCCAGCTTGGAAAATGCTTGATAAATCCCCTACCCCAAAAGAAACTTTAATCCAAGCTCGTAAAATCGCTAAAAAAAATGGTCTGCGTCATGTTTATATCGGCAATGTTGCTGCCTATGAAGATGGCAATACTTTTTGTCACAATTGCGGTAAATGCGTCATCGAAAGAGATAATTACATCATAACCGATTACAAACTAACTGATGATGGCAACTGCAAGCTCTGCAATGCCAAATGCGCTGGAGTCTTCCGAGGACCTGCCGGAACCTGGGGCACCAAACAACAACCGGTGTTTTTTTCCAAGTAATTTAGAAGGAAATTAAATTACATAATCCACAGGAAGTCGATAAGTTTAATAGTGCAGAATTTTACAAAAAAGCCTAAAATTGCTTTTTTAGTATTGGAGCAGAACATGAAAAAAATTATAACCAACTTGAAAAATAATTTCAAAACCCATATTTTAATCGGGTTTGCTTGTATCGCTATTGTTGTTGGTTTTATCTATTGGCAACACAGCGCGAGATACATTAGCACCGACGATGCTTATGTTAATGCCAATATTGTTGAAGTATCCTCACGAATCTCTGGACAAATTACCCACAATTATGTTGAAAACAACCAGTTAGTAAAACAAAATCAACTACTATTTGAGATAGACGCAGCACCATTTAAACTAGCGGTTGATAAGGCTCGTGCGCAATTATCTATCACTGAATCCGATCTGCATAATGCACAAGTAACCGCCGAACGAATTACAACATTGGCTGATTTGAAATTTGCAGCTAAACAAACCAAAGACGATGTCTTGGCAAAATTACAAAGCGCAACCGCCTCTGTAGCACTCGCTAAAGCAGCTTTAGCGCAGGCAGAATTAGATTTAAGTTACACAAAAGTCTATGCGGCAACAACTGGTTTGGTCGCCAATATGACGCTACGTGATGGCAATGTTGTTACAATAAATCAACCTCTTTTTGCATTAATCAGCGTTGATCAATATTGGGTCGATGCCAATTTCAAAGAAACGGAACTAAAAAATATCAAGCTCAAACTCGCAACTGATGTCGAGGTAGATATGTACCCAAATCATCATTTTCATGGAGTTGTCGAAAGCATAAGCGGTGGAAGCGGTACAGCTTTTTCGTTGTTACCACCGCAAAATGCTGCTGGAAATTGGGTTAAAGTAACACAAAGAGTACCTGTTAAAATTAGGATTTTAAATCCGGATCCACGTTATCCATTGCGTATCGGCACGACAGCTACGGTGACGATTGATACAAAAAGAATGAATTAATTTCTTCATTATTTAATTCCTTCATTGTTTTTTATGCCTCATCCAGAGAAAATATCGTCAACAAATCGCTGGCTAGTTGTGGTGGCAGTAATGTCCGCCACTTTGATGCAAGTGCTGGATACGACTATTGTCAACGTAGCATTACCGCATATGCAAGGATCTCTCGGCGCCACATCTGACCAAATCTCCTGGACTTTAACCAGTTACTTAATCGCCTCAGCCATTTTCATGCCTCTTACTGGCTATTTCACTGATCGTCTGGGCAGAAAAAATTATTTATTGTGGTGTATTGCCGGATTTACCTTAACTTCTGCTATCTGTGGTGCTTCTCAATCACTCACCACCATGGTTTTGTTTCGTTTTTTACAGGGCGTTTTTGGCGCGGCATTAGTGCCCTTATCACAAGCTATATTGACAGACGTTTACCCAAAAGAAGAACTTGGTAAAGCCATGGCGATTTGGGGTATTGGGGTTATGGTAGGACCAATTCTTGGACCAACTCTAGGTGGTTATCTTACCGAAATTTCCAGCTGGCGCTGGACATTCTATGTCAACGTACCAATCGGAATCATGTCGCTTTTATTAGCCTGGGAAGTAGTGCCCGATACTATTAAAAAAATTCGCAAAATGGATTGGACTGGTTTTGCATTAATTGCGCTCGGTATTGGCGCTATGCAATATTTTCTGGATCGTGGCAATCAGGAAGATTGGTTCAGCTCCAATGCTATTTTTACTGCTGCTGTAATTTCTATTTTAAGCATAGTTGGATTTATAATTTACAGTTTAAAAACCAAAGAACAGACGGTTTTCAATATTCGTGTTTTTGGTGATCGCAATTTCAATCTTTCTAGTGCTATGTTGTTCATGCTAAGCATAGGATTGTATGGTGCATCGGTTATTTTGCCACTTCTTTTGGAAAATTTACTCAACTATTCAGTACTGACAACAGGATTAGTCATGGCTCCACGCGGCATTTGCAGTATGTTGGGCATGATTTTGGTAGGAAGGATAATTAAACGCGTTGCACCGCACTGGATTATTATTGCGGGTATTATTATATCGGCAATCGGAGTATGGTCGAGTAAATCTTATTCTTTAGATATTAGCCCCTGGGGCATTGTCTGGCCGCTTTTAATTCAAGGCTTTGGCATGGGGCTGTTATTCGTACCGCTATCGGTACTTGCCTTCTCAACTCTACCCAATAATTTACGCACTGAAGCTACTGGTTTATATAGCTTATTGCGCACTGTCGGTTCATCAGTTGGTATTGCTATAACTCTAAATTTATTTACGCGTCACACGCAAATTTCCTGGAACCATTTGAGTGGGTTTATTCAGCCGTATAATCAACATGTTACACAGTACTTTCAACACCTTTATGTACATTTAACTACACAACAAAAAATCGCCATTCTCGGCAGTACAATCATGAAACAAGCACAAATGCTTAGTTTTCTAGATGTATTCACATTTGTTACCTGGAGTTTTTTAGTTATGTTGCCGTTTGTGTTTTTCTTGAAAAAACAACAAAAAACATCTCAGTAATATTGGATTCAATTTAGAATTCAATATCTGAAAAACATTTTTTGCTACATCAATACCTAAAGTTGTTGTAATATTCATATTTGGACTCTCCTCTGAATTTAATAGTTAATGGTTGGCACTTTTGATGCCGTTTAGTAAGAGGATGAGTCCATCTCATCTAGCTAAAGCATATGACTACGACTTTTCTCACTTACCAATACAAAACTCCGAAAAAATCCTGCCCAACAAATCTTCAGAAGAAAATTCACCGGTTATTTCACCAAGAACACGTTGCGCACGGCGCAATTCTTCAGCGATTAGCTCCAAAGCTCCACTTACTTGCAAGTGTTGCTGTGCTTTTAATACACTAATTTCGGCTTCATCCAAAGCTTGCAAATGCCGGCGACGCGCACTAAAAATTCCGTCGCTTTCGGAAACCACCTTAAAACCAACACTCTCTTTTAAATGTGTACGCAACAACCCCATACCTTGCCCTGTTTTCGCTGACAAATAAACATTAGCAATTCCACTCTGTTCACAAACTTTTTCTAGCTCACCGCTTAAATCTATTTTATTAAAAACAATCGTTACGCCAACACGCGCAGGAACAACCACACCGAGTTCTTGAAGAATAATTTTAGGATCTCTACTAACCTGAGCTTTCGCATCAACAAGACATAAAATATGATCTGCAGTATCAATTTCCTTACGCGCACGACGAATGCCCTCCTGCTCCACAATATCCGTTGTTTCTTGCAACCCAGCAGTATCGAGTAAATGCAAAGGCAAATCATCAATTTGTAATGGCGCCCGCAAAACATCACGCGTTGTACCAGGAATCGGCGTAACAATCGCTGTATCTTGACCCGTTAAACGATTTAACAAACTAGACTTGCCAGCATTCGGTTTACCAGCAATAACTACCGTAATACCTTCACGCAATAAAACGCCCTGTTGTGCAACTTTTTTAATTTCCTTAATATTAAATAAGATTTTTTCGACGTCTAATGCTTGCTGTTTTTGGGTTTTAGGATCAATTTCTTCTTCCGGGAAATCAATCCATGCCTCAACTTGTATCCTCAAAGCAATTAATCTTTCGACTAAACCTGCAATCAATTGGGAAAACTCACCCTGCAAAGAACGCAAAGCACAACGTGCCGCCTGTTGCGATGAAGCATCAATCAAATCCGCAATCGCCTCCGCCTGTAAAAGATCAATTTTGCCGTTTAAAAAAGCGCGCTCGGAAAATTCACCGGGACGAGCTAAACGCGCCCCCAACCCAATAACGCGTTGCAAAATAACATCTAAAACCACCGCACCGCCATGACCTTGCAATTCTAAAACATCTTCCCCCGTAAAAGAATGCGGTGCAGAAAAATAAATCGCCAAACCTTCATCCAACATCGCCCCGTTAGCAGCAAGAAAAATAGCATGGGTAGCGTAACGCGGCTTAGGTAACGTACCGAGAATGGCTTGAGCAATAGCGATAATTGAATCTTTCGCACCGGAAATACGAATAATACCGACACCGCCACGCCCAGCTGGCGTTGCTCGTGCGGCAATCGTATCTTTAGAATAAACTTTAGCTTGCATATATAAATCTTGTTAAAGGTTATAATTTTTTTTATTTTCCAACATATTGATTTATATAGCAATGCTTTTCACATAAAGATATATGAAATAAATTTTTCTTAATAGTTTACTTTTTATTTTTTTAAAAAATATCCGTAGAAAATACGTATATCATCACCTTATCTATTTATTGAACTTAGCTCTGGTTTTGGAAGTAAAGCTGATCCCTCAGTTTGTTGAGCTGACCGTCTCCCACAAAAAAATCCACATATACTGGACGCAAGATTAATCAGAGGTCGTTTTACTATTTGTACAGCTGTAGCAGCTACCGAGCAAAGAACTTTAGGCGCTGCAGAAATAGTATTAACTGGCGCTGCAAGCAACGCTATAGAACCAACATCAGCTGCTATACTAAGCACAGCATCAGCTGAATTTCGCACTGCATGACCAGTCACAACACGCCAAAATGTTGGACAAAATCCTTTTTCTGCCATATTTAAACTACTACGACAACGTCGAAAAAATTCCATACCGCCGCGCGCTAAAAGTAATACAGCATAACCACTAACTGGAATTAACCAAACCGGCAATATCGAACTTGCTTCAACCAAAATAGAAGTTAAAGCATTTTTAGCTGTTTCCGAAGATATATTAGTAACACCAGGATTTACTACTGCATAAGGGATTATCGTCGTTGCCAAAGATGCTGTGAGTGGAATAGCCTCATCTTTAAAAAAACTACTGAATGTATCTTTTAAAAACGATTGACAACGATTGTTAGTCAATAAATATAATGTTGATAAAACTAAAGGAATGCCAACGGTAAGATAAGGAGCCAACAAAAACAAAAAATTATCAGACTTATCTATAACTTCAGTTAAAGCCTTCACAAAACAACCGCGACCATATCCCTCACAACCGTTTTTATCTAATGCCCCAGTAGGAAAAAAATCATTCATACCAGAATGCATACATACAGCAAATAGATTCATGAACCAATTAATTAACAAATATCCTCCAAGAGTATTACATCCATCTTTTCCCAACATTTCATCAGCGCCATCATCAAAACCACATCGACAATAGTTATGTTGTACATTTACGAGTACCCCAAGCAAAACTGGTGGAATTATATATCCCATAATATTAAGTGCTACCATAGCTGGGGTCGGTATTGGAGAACTAAGTCCATAAGCATAAGAAAGTCGCACAAGCACCGGTAAAACAGCCTTGGCTTTTGCCAAAACATCATCTCCATTACGTAAAAAATCTAAATATGACGGATTTGTATGGCTGCCGTCGTCAATTATATTTGCTAATCCATCAGGAGTTCCGTAATTATACAAGGTAATCCATCCCGATATGTTTTGTATTACAAACTGAGTAAAAAACGTAATCCATAAAAAATAGACGGTTGGCTTTTCTGGTTCTTGTCTATTTCTAGACAAAACCATTAACTCTTCTTGCCTTTCAGCAATCGATAACATTTCTACTGCACTAGAATTGGAATGAATAACTATTTCTGTGGATATTATTGGTAACGACTGCTGTATCGCTAGAGGTAATAATCTTCCCAAAGATCGTTCCTTGTTAGCATCTTTAATCAATTCTGCAGCAAGTGTTTGTGAACTAAATTGTCCTAAATGTATGTCATCCCTATCTATGAACCGCGCATCAAGAGCTGCTCGTATGATTTTATCTCCATCAGCTTTATTTATACGCGATGCAATTACAAATAAAATTTCCGAATGTAGTTCATGCACGGTTTTTTCAATATCGGTTACCAAATTCCCAACCCACGCAATACCCTCGAAAAACAACCTAACCTGAGTAAAAAAATTCTGATAGACATTCGCCTCTCTGTGTGCAAGAAATGCCGCTGGAATATCAATAATATCAATACGTAAAACAGAATGCCTTAAAATTGTAAAATCTCTTTGTGTTTCAAATCCAAGTACTTTTTGGATAATTTGGTAAAAGTATTCAATACAATTTTGGGAATACTTCCTAAAATGACCGCTACGAATATCTTCGTTAATATCGTACAGTGCATCATTTGCTTGCTTGATTGTTTTTATATGGTCTTTCAATTGTTTTTTTACTTGTTCACGGGTTTCTTTTCTATTAGCCTCTTCAATAGCTGATGCCTGATAATATTCGGGTTCAAATGTAGAAATTACTGACAATGATGATCGAATAAAGCTATGGGCTAAATTAAGCTCATAACCTTGATTATGATCCCCAGTAAGAAATGATTTTAAAGTTAAATTAGATTCGTTAATGCCAACATGTACGAACTTTACTCCTTCTGGTAAAAATACGGATCTAGCGTAGAGTGAACCCTTACTGAAAAATTTCCTTACATCCGGCAATGCTTCCATTACAACTATGGAATCTGGCATGGGAGGAACATTTAAAAAGCTTAAATCTGTAACTTCAGTGTCTAAATATATACGCCCATCTTCACCACGAAAAATATATGCTTTCGTTTTGCCATTAATTATCCAGTTTTCAGCTAGTGAATGATTAATAATATCTACAGGAATACCCAATAAACCCTGTTGATAATACCTGTCGATCATTTTTATTTCGTTTGGGGTAGCGTTCAACAACTTTAGTTTCACAAAATTATAAAAATCTTCCTTCGTACCAGGGTCGCTTTCAATAATATGTCCATATGCTTTACCGCTAATACGCAATTTGGCTCTATCGCCATACAAATTGCCCGGTTGTTGACTTTGTTCATCCGGGTTAATAAACCAATGATCTCTGCGTATTTTACGAATAAATCCATTGTTGGTTAGTAGTAAATCAAGTTCTTTTAAAATAATACAACCTGCTGGCAGCGATAGAGGTTCTCCTCGCTGAGATGGTTGAGGGAAATGTTCTTCTATTAATGGATCGTACATATTTTTTGCATTTAAGATTAAGATTTACAAATTTTAGGCAATGTAAATTATAAGACATTTATTTTTTTAAAAATATACGTAGAAAATACTTATAGCCCACCCATTTAATCTTAAAGTAATCTTAAGAAGACTGACCAGCGTAGAAACTCTTGCTTAAATCATGTAAAATGGTTGTTAATATGATTAGAAGAAACGAACACCCACAAAAACAGTTGTTTGGTTTTTCAAGGCCAATCAAGGACCTACTTGTTTTTAGCGAAGACAAACCTGTACACGTTTTTTGCAAAACGCTGGATGCGATGATCTTAGAAGCCAATGATTTGCAAGCTATATATATTGCCAATTCTTCCCGCAACGAAATCATAGGTAAGAATTTTAAAGATTTTATACCTTCAGAAATTGAAAAATCTATGTGGTTGAACGATAACCAGGCAATCAAGAGCAATACCATTAAATTATTTATTGAAAACGCTATAGGCACCCCCTTTTTGTCATTAAAAACCCAAGTCAGAGATTCAAATAATCATATTATAGGAATCGCCGGGTTAAGCTTTAATTTAACCCAAGTAGCTTTACCAGAAATAATCAATGTTATTAACCAATTAAGCTTAACTACAGCTTTACCTTCATTTCCGCTAATGCCACCCTCTACTATCAGTTTTTGTAACTTGCCTCTTTCCGAACGAGAAAAAGAATGTGTTCAATATATTTCAAAAGGTATGTCGGCTAAAGAAATTGGTAGAATCATGGACATTTCTTATCGCACCGCCGAAGCACACATCGCCAAAATCAAATTTAAACTTAACTGTCAAACTCGATCCCAGATTATTGATAAAATCAGTCAGCCTTGCTAAAATTTCACCTCACAAATAGATTCTTTTTGTAGCTATAAAACTTTAGTAAATTAATTAACCTGTTCTTCCATAATCGCAACCAACCGTTTCTCTGCTCCAATTTTAATCACATATTTACCAAGTGGCTCAACAGCATAATCATAACCTCTGCCACGCATGTGGGTAGTTGGATATGGCACAACAAATTTATATTGACCATTTTCGGCAGTAGTGGTTTGTTTATAAGTGAAAATACGCCCCTGATTGGTTTTTAAATCTAGACTTAAATCAACCTCGACTCCAGTTGGCGCTTTCCCTGTGATCACCGCTCCTTTAACTTTTTCAAAAATTTTTATTTCCTTAACTGGTGGTCTTGCTCCATAAACAATTTTATCTTTTTTGCGATTCAGCCAAGCTGGCTGCTCTGCCTGCCAAGCAATTTTCAAAGCCTTCTGATAATCTTTTCTTTTAATACTAAAATAACGATTTTCCTTACCTGTATTTATTTCAACAGTCTTAACATTAACAATATAATCACCATCTGATTCGTAAATTAATCGAAAATGACTTAAATCTTTTCCATCCGAATAATACAGTCGGTACAACATCGAATCCTTAAAGCGTTTATCATCAGGAGAAAAAGTAATTTTTTTTAATCCTATTTTTTTTTGCCAAGATGTATTTTTTGTACTTTGCTTATCAAATACATCTTTTTTCCCCTCCCAAAGAAGCATTGCTGTATATTGTGTATTGGCAACAACATTATTAATCATTACATAACGCGTTCCTATCTGATTTAAATCTTTCAACGCAATATTTTCATTCACCGCCGTAAAAAATGGTGCAGCTCCCAAAGATTTATCACCTTCAACAATACCCTGTTGGAAAGTATTAGCATTGGGAATCCGTTCTGCAACGTAAGTCAACTGATGCCCCACATCCCACCAAGCCATAATACCATACGCAGTTTTAGGATAAGGAAATTTGGAATTGAGCTTTTTGGGAATTGAATAAAAACCATTTTCATAAGCAAAATCAGTTTTTATTTTTTGCCCTTGTGGATCTGGCGTATGTTGATTTAACCACAAATAGGTATCATAAACGTTTTTTAGCAAACGCGCTCCATAGCAATAACTATATTTTGGCGCAAATGGTGTCACAGGATAAATCAAAGCAAAACAAAATAAGAAAAAGCCAATCACTGCGAGCCAAAATTTGTGTTCCGGAACTTTATTTTCTCCTGGCTTATTATATAAAAATTTAGTTACATAATTTAGAAACTGTACTCCCAAATATCCCGTCAATAAGGCAGCATTTACCGCAAAATAATAAGCAAAACGCATTTGGGCAAACATTGCCAACATCATGCCAATACCCCAAATCAGCAACAATAAATCATTGGGTTTATTGTCTTTACCAACTTTTTCCACAAGCAAAGTAAAAGCAATTAAAGAAAACGGACCAGCCCAAAGTAAATTCAACCAAGGAGCAGTAAAAGAAATCTCCCCGGTACCACGGCTAACTATACTTGGCCAAACTTCAGCAACTGTCAGCATTCCTTGGCTAGGATTAAACAATATTTTAATGCCTGAAAGCATAGCAGCGTAAGTTTCTGCTGCACAAATTCTCAGTAAAAACAAACCGATAAAAATAACCACTAATATAACTAATGGAGAAACTTTTTTTGGTACAGAAAACCCCCTCAAGATTTGAATCACAACACACAACATGGCAAGAAAAACAAAATGCCCAAAAAAAATCAATGGTTGAGCTAGGGAGTAATAGGTTAATTGCAGCCGTGGATTCATCAAGGAATAAGGTAGAACCATAACTGCCGGAATCAAAAAAACCGCCGCAGCAATTAACAAAAGCCTTTTCAATTTCTGATCATGTAAATAGGCAACAACAAATTGAGCAATAAAAAATAATAAAATTATTACCGAAAATAAAAACGCTGCTGGCCAACTTAAAAGATACAAACCAAGAGCAATACCAGTTGCTACTGCAAAAAAATAACACTTTTTACTCTCTGAAGATGTAAAAACTTGCACTAAGAAGGCAAATACTAAGGTGGAAAACAAAACTTCAGCCACATGATGATCGGTAAAACCTAAAGTCGATCTTTGGAAAAATTCCCCCGGTAAAAACGCTAAAGTCACCGCCGCAATCAGTCCCCCTGTTTTACCAAATATCGTTTTACCAATAAAATAAGTAGGGATAAGACACAATGCCCCTAAAATTGGTGGAACAAACGCTCCAACTGCATTTATCAAAAATGCGCTAGGATGACCAAATCCCAAAACCCAAGCTGGCGCGGCGATCAACAGAGTAAACAATGGACCAAAATGGATTTGATTTCCATATGGAAAATGTGTAAATGGATCAAAAAATACTCGCCAAGGAAAATGCCCTAAAGTGTTATACACCAAGCGCATATGATATACAGCATCATCAGAAGCAAAATTGACATAATTGCCATGCAACCATGCCCAATTAGTAAAAACATTGTGATAAATCGGTACTACCCGCATCAGAAACATCAAAAACATTAAAAATGACAAAATAAATGGCGTAGAATGAAAAATAGCAGATATTTTTTTATTTAGATTAGACATGTAGCTTCGATAATTATAAATTTCAAATAGCTTTATTTAAGATAAACAAAAGCTTTCGGCAGCGTTATCAATTCCTTAGAATTGGAAATGGTAATATCAACTGTTCCTAGCTTATGCGCAGGAACTATGACAACAACCATATCTACGGCTGATGAAATCATTTTAGCACGCACGTTGTCAAATAATACTTCCGTTGGTGGTTCATGAAATTTATCAAATTTTATTTTAATTTTCTGTCCTCCATTTACCGATACTTTATTTTTTGAAATAGAAATAAACTTATGCGACTTATCACTTATTTGATCGAAACTTAAGCTCGGTGTTTTTAAATCAATATGCTGGACAAAACTTGCCGTTATAGTATGAGCAACAACAACATTAGAAAATGTATACGAACTTATTGCACCCTTAGATACCCCATCCACTATAACATCAGAAATAGAAAAATCCGAATCAGGAGTTATCGTAAACGTTTGATCTGCTCCATAATTTACTGGCGTGTCTCCAGATGGGCTAATTGATCCATGGTCACCTGCGCTAGCAGTTATATCATTTGTATCTATCGAAAATCTCACGGAAATAGTATGGGCACTAGTAACGTTAGTGAATGTATATGAAGCAACTGCTCCAACAGATAATCCATCCACTAATACATCTGCTATGTGATAAAGAGCTATTGGCGTTATCGTGTAATTTTGATCTGCTCCATTAATTATTGATGTATTTCCCAATGGATTTATAGAACCTCCCGTTCCGATAACGCTTGAAGTTATAATACGAGTATTATCAAATGTTACCGATATAGTATGATCGGATTCTATATTTTTAAATGTATATGAAGTTACTGCTCCTACGGATTTTCCATCTACCAATACATCTGCGACATGATAATTAGTAGATGGAATCATCGTGTAAGTTTTGTCCGATCCATAACCTACCAATGTTTCTCCAGATGGACTAATTTCCCCATGTTCTCCTGCGCTGGAAGTTATAACTTTAGTATCTATTGCAAAACTCACGGAAATTGTTTGAGCACTTGTAACGTTAGTAAACGTATACGAATCGGCTGCTCCTACGGATGATCCATTCACTAATATATCCGCTACATGATAATGATCTGCATGCGTTATCGTATACG
>Ga0209319_1000619_pt1 | contig 41763 bp, 46 predicted proteins | sample RifGroE2_FD_184000 | JGI IMG/M metagenome (GOLD analysis project Ga0209319, IMG submission 184000) | Groundwater microbial communities from Rifle, Colorado - Groundwater E2 (SPAdes) (version 2) | ecosystem: Environmental > Aquatic > Deep subsurface > Groundwater | place: Rifle, Colorado, United...
ACGTAGTGCTGCAATTTCTTCTGGTGTAATCATCCCTCACCGCCTTTCAGGGCTTCGGTGGCCGCGTCATGAATCATATCCAGGAAACGACACATCTCAAACAGTGAATGTCTGTTTCGGATATACGGATTTTCACACTTAGAAATTAGTTCTTCTACAAAACCGCGCAGCCTACCGATCTCTGTTAACGCGGCATCACGCTCGGCGGTGAGTCGCTCGATTTCGTCCAGCGCGGCGAACATCTCGCTCTTCGTGTACGCCTGCGTCAGATTGGAATAGTCCTTGCCGTATTCTCGCATTCGTGCAATTTCTTCCGATGTCATCTCATGTCCTTTCTAGCAAACCTGGCTGCTGCTGCGCGGCGCGGATGCGGTGGGTCATACCTTACCCCACTGATCCGCCATTGCCTCAGCTATGCCAGTATATGTTCTACTACGTTCCTTCCACCTGTCAGGCGATGGTGCCATCCGGTGAATTCGTGCGTCACGCCCACCAACAATGTTTGTCGGTTGCAAAGGCGGCAGGTTTGACAACCACAAGCATGTTGCTTTAGTTTCACCATGACCAAATTGCCACGGCTGAATAATCTGGTCTGGTTTTCGGTAAATACTGCTCATAATGCCAACTGGATTTTCAATGGCAATTCTTTTGATCGGCGCGGCAATCAACCCCATGAAGAAATATATGGCGGCTTGTTGCCTGCCGTCAGCACGTTTTTCAGGAAACCATCGCGCTCCACTTGAAGCAAGGTCTGTGCACGGCGGATGCGCAATCATCAAGTCCCAATGGTCATCGAATAAATCGCGTACATCACCCCTGTAGTGCTGTCCCGGTATTTCGGTATCCAGCAGGTCACATGACCACGCTTCGTGTCCGCGCCGCGCAAACGCTTCTCGGACAATGCCGCTAAATTCACAGGCAACCAAGACTTTCATGCTCGCTTCCTCCTTCACTGCATTTCTGGAAACTGTGAAACTTCTTTGTTCCGTCAGAGTAGGTTATGATGCAGTTTTCGTTGCGGTTTCTGTGCGCTGCCCTATGGGCAGATATGCCTAAGTGGTTGAATTTCTTGTCGCAAGTGTGACAATAGCAATCTTTCATCCCTCACCGCCTTTCCAGCCTTTTACTAAACTCCTTGATTGAAATTCGAGCAAACTCTGCGCCTTCACATTCCGGGTGCGCCTGTTTACGCGAAGGAACTCCGAATACCCAGGCATCCATCGGTTTGCCACAAATACGACACATTGGCCGCTTGCTAATATAAGTTATGTATCCTCTCATCCCTCACTGCCTTTCTCGCTATCTGAAATAGAGGTCTCCAGAGCTTCAAGAATTTCCTCTGACTCATCATCGTCAATGTTATCTAACTGTCCCGCGATGAGAATATATGCTGACTTCGCTGCATTGCGTAAATCGGTAATCCTCTTACCCTGTACAGCCATCCATGCAAGGTGATTGCAGGTGGAAGCAATCATTTCGTCTATCTTCGCCTCCGCGTTTTCGGCGCGTTGTTTCAAGTGCGCGTTGCAGTCGCTCAATGTGTGATTATCTGTATCACACTCTTTCCCGCAGTAATAACACTTTTCGATCATCTTCCTTACCTCCTCTCCGGCGAGTACGTGCATATTTTGCACACACTCGCCGGAGCCAATCAGGATACACGTGTTGGCTGGTATGCTCATTCACTACCCACGGAGGATTCCTCCTTTCGTGGTCTAGTTCCCGCACTACGCCAGCCATGCGCGGGTGATTTGGGCGGTCAGGTTACGCTCCTGATATGGTTGTCATGCTGATTCGCCTCGCATGTCTATCCGGCCATAGATGCCCTACCATATAGCCGCCCAGTTTGTAAGGTGCTATATCTTGCGGATGCTGACTGTCGGGTCGCCATCCGGCTTCTTGGCAGCCAAGATTTCAGGGTGCGCCATTGCAAAGCCTTTCAGTTTCGCGCTATCCCAACCGCCCTCGCGTCCTTTGGCGTATACAGCCATAAGGAACTGCCCCTTAACGGTTGTGCCGTGCACCAGAACGTCAGACTTGATCACCTCAGTAATGGATGCGATATTCGCGTCAACACCCTCGTACTGCGCAGCAAACTCGGCGTCAATCTCTTGCAGCTTTGCCTTGATATCCGGTGTGTAAACGCTGTCAATCAATTCCTGCTTCCGCATTTCAATAAGCGCCCGTTGCGCCTGGTAATCTGCTAACTGGTCTAACAATGTTTCGATCATTTCGTGTCCTTTCGTGTTCTCCCTTCGCCGGTGCCAGCCAATGCCGACACCGGCCAGAAGGAGGAGAGATGATGGCTAGTTGCGTTCTACGTACAGATATAGTCCGACAAGCAACTTCGCAACTTGGATAGAAAACAGGGTGAAAAACCCATTATCCTCAACAGTAAACAGATCAATTTTTATCAACGTGAAAGGTGTTCCCTGATACTAACCAAAGTCACCCGAAAACTTCCACTTCTTGCCTTCAACATAAAGTGCTAGTCGCATGTCATGCCTTTTCTCTGTGTAATGATGCGCCCAATATGAGTTACTTTTGTTTGGTCGCGTAGCGGTTTGCCAGAATGGAGCGGATAGCCTGACTTTTCAGATCGTATTCCGCCGCGTCTTCATCACTCAGGTCAGATTTTTTGGCTGCTTTTGTAATGCTGTTTGCCATAAAGGCTAGCTTATCGGTAGGCAAATCGCCATAACGGATGCCTTCGCTATTTTCAATAGCTTCTGCATCTTCCAGTGGCATAAGCGATGCGTCCGGCTCGCGACCGTTGGTCTTATGGGGTTCGGGATGTTTGATGGGTTGCGGCGCGGGCTTCGATGGTTCGGTGTGCGTGTCCTCGAATGAGCCATCAATGTAATCCTCAATGTCCTGGGTAAAGTATTCGGATGCGTTGCAAGCCAGCAGCACGGCTGCAATAATCGCCCGCTTCTGCGCCATTTTATCCACCGTGTTCACAATGTCAGCCGGATCAGGATTGGCGGTCTGTCCGACTTCCTGATTGACAATCTCTGGCGCGTTGATCGCATACTTTTCTCCGCAACCTCCCTTTCTGGCATAGCACAGCCAGCCGCCGCCGTATTCGGGTTTGCCCTTGATGATGGTTGGTTGACCACACGCCGGGCAAACGCGCTGAGCATTGCGATAGCGGTACTTCTTCTCCCATGACGAACACGACCCGATACCCTCTGCGATTACAAGTTCGCCACGACAGGCTTGAGCCTTGTAGCGGTAAAAGAACATCGGTTCGCCGTTGTGGCTCGCGCCAGTCCAATCCTCAATCGTCTGGACTTGATGCAGCATCAGCGACAAGCCAAAGAACCTCGCAAGTTTTTCGCTGCCGGGTTTAAAAAGTGTCGGCTTGTCTGTTCCCGGCACCGCACCATAATCAACGTCCTTACGTAGGACCTTGCTTACGAAATCCTTCATGGACTGGTAAGCACTCAGCGCCGTGTTCATGTCCGTTACCGGGGCAATAAACAAATTTCGCTCTGCTTGCACAATTGCAGTTTGCTCATTCATTTTCATCATCCTTCCATCCATCATAGTAGCCCGCTGTAATTTCGCGGTATGAAATCACGGCTGATACTACAAGAGCCAGCACGAAAAATGCTATCAATACGATCTGGACGGCGCTCATGTCACACGCTCCGCAGTGCGCCAATCGCACTATTGATCGAGTCGACATAATCGATCCAGTCGGCATATTCGGCGGCATTCAAACAGTCGGCCTCCTGCTGGTAGCATATCGCGGCCAGCCGGTGGAGGGCAATGTAATCGATGTCTTCTTGGCGCGGCTTGTAACCCAGTTCCGCTCTGCCGATCATATTGCGCTCTGCCACCATGACTATATCCCGTTCTGTCTTTGCTTTCAGTAGATTATCAATGATAGGCTCAGGGTGTGTCCTCATGTACGCCTTGCGTGCCGCTTCGTATTCTCGTAATCTATCCTCGTTCATCCCTTGCCTCCGTTCAAATCTGCTTCCCACCAAATACCGAGTAGGACTAGTCCAACGCAAATCAGCGCGAATATCGCCCAAGCTGGCATCACCGCCTCCCCTCGCGCCATTGGTCAATCGCTTTCATCGCTACCAGAATTACCATTACCCAGATGAATACTGTGGTTAGAAATGTGTTCATGTCAGCCCTCCAATCCCAGCATCTCGATCAGTTTTGCGTTTTGCGCATCCCGCGCCACAGCCAGCGCCACAGCCAGCGCCGCGTCTTCATCTTGATTGGGCATAACTTCATCAACCGGTACATACGTATCATCGGTCATTAAATTTTTGTAAGGCGGCTTACTGCCCTTGATTGTGAACGGCGTTCCATGTAGTGCCCGGACATGTGCGCTGTTGCCATCGATATTGATGACTTCAACATCCACTGCTTTTATCCCTGTCATAATTCGTTTGATATTCATCCCTTACCGCCTAATATTCTCGACTTCGCAAGAGCAATCAGTGCACGGTAGTCCTGTGCGTGCCGATTGTTGCCATGCTTTTCCAAGACTGCCGCAAGAAACTCATCAACTGTACCGGAAAAGCAACCGCACACCACGTCCAACCCATTGTCCGTGCGATAGATGGTGGTCATTCCGTCTCGACTGCCAATTGGCCCGGCAACAAAATAATCAGACGCTTGGGTAATGTGGCCGTGTCCGGACACTACGGCATGGTAGGACACTCTGGCTTGGTCGCATACTACGGCATGTTCAGACACTATGGCCTGACCGGACACTGTGGCCTGTCCAGACACTCTGGCATGGTCGCACACTGTGGCCTGACCGTATACCATGGCTTGGTTGCATACTACGGCATGTTCGGACACTATGGCATGTTCGGACACTCTGGCATAACCGCACACTATGGCCTGACCGGACACTCTGGCATGGTAGGACACTCTGGCATGGTCGCACACTGTGGCCTGTTCGGACACTCTGGCTTGGTCGCATACTACGGCCTGACCGGACACTATGGCATGTTCGGACACTCTGGCTTGGTCGCATACTACGGCATGTTCAGACACTATGGCCTTGTCACGCACTCTGGCCTGACCGTATACCATGGCCTCGCCAGACACTATGGCCTCGCCAGACACTATGGCCTCGCCAGACACTATGGCATCATCGCACACTATGGCCTGTTCGCACACTCTGGCCTGGTCGCACACTCTGGCCTGGTTGAATATCCAACAATTGCCGTCTTGGGATAGATTATGTTCACTCTTGACATACCCACCCATATCACCAGCCTTTATGTCAATGCTGGGTATGTCAACCAACGCCCTGATTTGGTGCATCCCACCTGCTTCATTGTAGATCAGTTCATATTTCATAATACGTCCTCCTTTGTTGGATAGATATATCTTACATCAATTCTTCTTGACTGTCAACAGGCAGTTTTTGTATTGTAAACAACTCGTTCTTGACATGTCAACTATATGTCGTTACAATATTGATATGCCAACATCCATATATACCCGGAGACGGGACAAAAACAACAGGAACGAAAAACAATGGCGCATGGTTGTCGATCTGCGAGCGTGCGGATTGACATATGCTCAGATAGCCACGCTGACGGGGGTATCCAGGCAGAGAGCACATCATATTATCGCTAAGGCTCTGCAATACGCCACTGCTAACGATGATGATTTAGCGCGGTACATCAAACAAAAAATGGCCGCTCTGCTGGAGGGGGAATGATCGAGCTGTATCAGGGCGACTGCCTTGACGTGATGCGCGGCTTCGAACCGGCGTGCATGGACTTGACCGTTACCAGTCCGCCGTATGACAACCTACGCACGTACAAAGGCTATACGTTTGACTTCGAGGGTATCGCGCGTGAGCTATACCGAGTCACAAAACCAGGCGGCGTGGTGGTCTGGGTTGTTGGCGATGAAACAATTAAAGGATCTGAAACTGGCACAAGTTTTCGGCAGGCGTTGTTCTTCAAAGAGATTGGATTCAATCTGCATGACACGATGATTTATCAAAAGCCAGGTATGCGTTATCCAGATGCGGCACGTTACAACGCCGTATTTGAATATATGTTCGTTTTTAGCGTTGGACCCCCTAAAACATACAACCCAATTCAGGACCGGCGCAATACCTATGTCGGAGTAAAAATAGCCAGAGCTCATCAAGTCAGATCAACCGATGGCGTGGTCGGACCCAATTCGGCATACCGAAACGATCCGGGTAGAACGGTACGAGAAATTGGAATTCGCAACAATGTGTGGATAATACCATCCGGCAGCGAAAACGCAAAGGGAAAAGAACACCCCGCCACATTCCCCGAAGCACTAGCCCGCGATCACATTCTGTCATGGTCAAATCCTGGCGACATGGTATTCGATCCGATGATGGGTAGCGGTACGACAGGGAAGATGGCGGTCAATTACGGTCGCAATTTTACCGGATGCGAGATCGCCGCTGAATATTACGCGATCGCAGAGCGCCGCATTCGCGCCGCGCAGCAACAGCCAGGTTTGCTAGAAAGGACATGAGATGAATACGTTTTGCCCGAACTGCGAAAAGGAAACAGACAGCACCCTCGTCTGTGAGGTGTACTTGTGTAACGAGTGCAATGAGGACAACGGAAATTATGAGAAGCCCGCCTATGCACTACTGAAACCGTTACGCGAAGAGTTAAAGCATCTGCGATTCAAAACATCAGCGCAGGATCGTTTCATTTTTTGGATATGGAATGTCTACGCCAGAAATGTGCAGGACTTGATTTTGGACATCATGGGCGCAACAACTTACGATACCGAGGGCGAAGCAAGGGAGGGAAAATATTCTCTTCCAAAACATTGTTTTGATTTGATAAAAAGGATTGATGAATACACAGAAAAAATTTACGACGGTACTTATTTAGACAACAAAACAAGTATGGTTGTAAACGAACCTTCAAACCCTGATGTTTCAGTGACACAGGATGTTTTAATGGATATTAAAACCTCGTCAGATAATAACAAACCAGAAAGGACATGAGATGACATCGGAAGAAATTGCACGAATGCGAGAATACGGCAAGGACTATTCCAATCTGACGCAGGCGTACACGAAGAGCGAGATGTTCGCCGCGCTGGACGAAATCGAGCGGTTGAGGGGGGCAGCGCTTGCGGTACTAAAAGAACCGTATGGTTGCCGTTTCTGCGATATCGGGAAATTCGCAATCCAAACAAAGGTCACGACGACGATTGCCCCTACTTGCTGCTAACAAACGCCCTGAAAGGAGGTGAGGAATGACGGCTATTACACACCAACGAGAGGCGAATAGGCTGCGCATTGTCGAAATGGCATTGACTCTATTCGACAAAAAATCTCAAGATGAAAAACGCGTTATGTTTGAGCTATATGTCAACCACATTGCTGTAAATTACACCGTAAATCAGCAGAAAGATTGGATGGGAATTCTTGAAAAAGCCCTGAAAGGAGGCGGAAAATGAGCGAACTGAAACATTGCCCATTCTGTGGAGAGAAACATGGTTGGGAAGACATAACTGATATACGTTTTGGTAAGAACAAATCGATCTGTTGTCATGGCAGAGTATTGTTTACTGCATATAACAAAAATCAGCACAGAATCATTACGGAGTTATGGAACACACGCCCCATCGAGGACAACCTCATCGCCGAGCGTGACGCAGCGCTGGCACGAGCGGGGACCGCATGACCAATATACGCAATCTCATTATCACGCTGAAATGTCGTTTATTGGGTCATGTCTGGAAACCGAAGCACTGTCGGCATGGATATTATTATCAGATTACGTGTGCCCGCCGTGGTGCGCGATACTCGAAGCACGATACGGTAGTATCAGCATGACCGAGCGCGTGACGCTGCCGGTTGGGGTGGAGATATGGAACGGCAAGCATATCACGCCTGCTGGACACGCGGACAAAAAGCACCGCGAGTATACAATCGCGCGGGGCTTTGACGGGATGAGGGTCAGGACGTGCGAGTATTTATCCTCCACTGTTTTGTATAGGACAAATAAAGATACTTGACTTTAGATCATTTATAGCGGCGTTCTTAGAAATATGACTTGGACAAAGCGAGAATAAATGGCCCCAAAATACAGACAGATTCCAACTAAAACACCAGAGAGCTTTGACTTCAACGATATTCCTTCTGACTTTGGAAGAATGTTCTGGTTGATGTTACCGATAGCACTAGACAGTGAGGGTCGAGGAATTGACAACACTCAATGGTTGCGGTCAAAACTATTCCCTATTCGAGAAGATGATGTTACCGAGCAGATATGCTCAACTATGGATTGGCTTGCGACAAAGGGAATGATAGTTCGTTATCAAGCCGAAGGGCGCAAATACTTTTATTCCGTGAACTTCAAGACTTACCAAACCGGAACCGACAAGGAATCACAGAGCTTCTTGCCAGCACCCCCGCCATTAGAAAAACCCACTCCAGACCTACTCCAGACTAACTCTGGAGTAACTCCAGACCTACTCCAGACTAACTCTGGAGTAACTCCAGACCAAGTCCGCGTCAATGCAATTCAATACAATGCAGATGCAGATGCAGATGCAAGCGGAACGCAAAAAAAATTACCGCTCGCCGCTGCTCCTTCTGATCCTGCCGATAGGATTTGGAGACAAATAAAGTCTGGATCATTGACCATCCCCCCATCCTTGCGCGAAACTGTTATACCGATCATTGACGAGGCATTGCGGCGTAATAATCTGGATGAGGACATCACGGCGGCGGAAGGTAAAAAGTATTACGATGCCTATTGCAAGACCCGCAGCAAGCAGGGCAGCTTCTACAGCCCGCACGGTAAGGGCTGGATAGATTGGTGGGCGCAAGGCAGCATCCCTAAAAGCGGCAACGGAGCAGGCCACACCTACGCGGAGGAGTTCAAATGAACTTGCCCGACACCTTGTTGCAGCACAAGCGGCAGGCAGAGAGGCTATTCTGCGCCTGTGTTCTAGTGATACCGGATAATATCAGGCATGATTGCGGCTGGCTTGATCCGAAATCATTCACGGATGAACGGTATTCTAAATTTTGGAAAGCCGTGATGGGTGGACAGGATCAATATACTGCCGCAATTGACAACCAGATTTACAACGACCTGATTGACGCCGGGTTAGAAATCGTCTCGTCGTTTGCCTATCCTGGTTTTGCACAGACCATAGCTGATGACAATTTTTATCTGCGGCTGGCTGAACAAGCACCCAAACTAGCCAAAACCGTGATCGACCGCGATAAGGGTAAGGCGAAAGCCATTATCGACAACCTGGCAAAGGACGCGCCGGATACCGGTGATAACATTGTATCCACGCTGGACGTTGCAATCAAACTGGGCGAAGCGGTAGAGGCGGAACGCCGGGCGATAAAGACGCACATCGTACCGTTGGATCATGCGCTGGGCGGCTTCGAGCGGGAGACGCTTACCATCCTGGCTGCGAGGCCTTCTATGGGTAAAACAGCCCTGGCATTTCAGTTCGCCAGAAGCGCCGCATCCAATGGACACAAGGTCTTGTATTGCAGCATCGAAATGTCAGCCATTACATTGTGGGCGCGGGCAACATGCGGGGCGCTTGAAATTTCATGGCGTGACGTGCTGGATAAAAACTACAGCAAATTACCAGGCGGGAACCTTGACCAATTCCGGGCGGAGGCTGTAAATCTGGCTGCAATATACAACGATACGCTGCTGATAGACGACAGCGGACGCCTGACGCTGGATATGATCTGGCAGAGAGTTGCCAGATATGAGCCGGATTTCCTGGTTGTAGATCATCAGGGATTGGTAAGCCATGGCGAAGTCAACCCGGTCAAGCGGGCGGGCATGGTAGCCTGGGGACTAAAACAAATGGGAAAGGAGTTTGAGATACCTGTTCTCATGCTGCAGCAACTAAACCGTGGGGTGGAAACACGGGACAACAAACGCCCGGTAATGAGTGACTTACGTGAAAGCGGCGAACTGGAAGAAATAGCAGATACCGTAATTTTTATCTATCGGGATGATTACTACACTATGCCGGAAAACCCGCCTAAAGTCAGCGACACAGAATTGATTATCGCCAAACACCGCTCTGGCACACGCAATCAGGGCGTGCGAGTGGATTATCATCTACCCCGCCAGTGGTTCTACCGCAAAGGGGACATCTAACCAAGGAGAATGAAATGAAAAACGAAGACTATTTTGGGACTAAGACAAAAAAAGGGGATCATAAGCCAACCAAACAGGACGCAGTCTATATCGTTATGGGCAAACTGCCGACCCAGATAACGTACCTGCATAGCACCTATTCAGAGGCAGCAGCGGAAGCAAATCGCCTGTGCAAGAAAGAAGGCAAAATATTTCGCGTCTTTGCGGAGGTAGCCATTGTTGAACCTGGCGACCCGGTGTTAACTAAGGTCGAATAGATGACCACCAAACTCTGGGTTCCGTGCGAGGTCGGACAGCGGTTGTACGAGGAATACATCCAACTGGCGGAAAAAGTGCTGGAATTGGGGTATTACACGATTGATCCGAACCAGCCGATACTGATAGCCTGGCGTGCCTGGGTTTCGCATCGCGATGGCTGCAAAAAGTGCGGGGGTATAGTATGGCCACGATTGAGATAGCCTCGCACGTCGCATTACCGCACAACCATACATACAGCTATTGGACGGGCGTCAGCCTTGCCGAGGTGCAGGCGGAGTTTGAGAAACGCTATCCGTGGTACTCGTGTCCAGCCGTGTACTGGCACGGCAATCATTTCTGGTTCGTGATGGAGTGGTATGGAGCGTAGATCAAAGTACAACGCAAAGCGCGTGACGCTAGACGACATTGCCTTTGACAGCATAGCCGAGGGTGCACGATACCGCGAATTGTGCTTGCTCCAAAGCGCCGGGGAAATTTGGGGACTGAAATGTCACCCGCGATTTGAGATAGTACCGGGACTTAACTATAATGGCAAACAAGAAAGGGCGCTGTACTATGAGGCCGACTTTGAGTATTACGAGGACAACGCTGGCGTACCGCCGACTCATGTAGTCGAGGACGTGAAAGGCATGGAGACCGCAGTGTACCGGCTGAAACGGAGACTGTTCATCTGGCAGTATCCAGAGACGCGATTCGTGGTCACAAGGTCTCGCTGATCCACTTGTATATGTTGCGTCGCTCACAGGGCTTCTCAGGGGCGCTACATGGGATTCTGTGTAAGATTGACAATATTAGTAGCGGCAAATTTAGACCATAAAACACAAAACCCGCCGGTTAGGGCGGGCTATAAACTAAAAATATAATATAACGCTCTGTTTTATGCTATGATAACAACATGTATCCATTGCACAGTTGCGCACCGTTGCCAGAGGAGATCTGCATACTCAACGAATCGTTGACCCTGCTGACGCCCAGGCAACGGGAGGCGGTGGAATTGTGGAGTTACGGCTGCACGCAGATGGAGATCGCACGAGAGCTACGGGTTGCGCATCAGACTGTGGGGGAATTGTTAGCTAGAGCGCGGGCGAGATTTACAAACCTGCAAAAACAACCGATTTATGCGAGTGATAGGTAGGACACAGATGCGCAGGCAGTGCGTCTGCGGCGTTCCAATCCCTGCCAATCGCACGTTGTGTTGCACGTGCAGACAAAATTATGGACTGGATCGTAAACTGTGGCCTGAGTGGTTGCGAGTGTGGATGCGAAACTATCAGCGAGAGTTGGACTATGAGTTGAGGCACGACGACGTCCCGCTCGGCTGGTTTGACGAGGACGAGGTGTTAGCAGATGGCGAATGATGATCGCGTGATGTTTCAGGGGTATTTGCCAAACATCCAATCGGCCCTGAAAATCAGTGGAGACGGCGACACATTACGAACACAGATCGAGGTTCCCATCCGCATTTATCCGGACGCGCTTAAGTTGATGACCATGGCCGGGAAAAGAATTTGGTTTGAAATATGGGTTGATGACAATGAACAGGTTTTGACGGAACTTGACGATGAGGCTGAAAAAGGCACAGAAAGAAAAACTGTTAGAGTGGGTCGCCGCCGGTCTTAGAACCGACGAGATCAACGCGAAGGCGGCAGAATTCAAGCCGTCGTTTTCTGTTTCTCGCGGGCAGGTGGATTATTATCGCAAAACCAGGCGCGTGTCGATTGATGAACTCGCGAAACAGAGTGAAGATGAAGCCCTTGTTACTGGCTTATCCATTAAGGCAGAGAGAGTCAAACGCCTGCAAATGCTTGCTGCTCTCATGGAGGAGGATTTGTTCTACGGGCAGATGTGGATTGACGACATCAAAGGCGTTGGAACCGGCGACATTGCGCAAATTGTAGAGTTCGAACGTTTTAATCAGTCTGAAATCGCAGAATACCGCGCGACCCTGGATGATATTGCAAGAGAACTGGGGCAGCGAATCACTAAACAGGAGCTAACCGGCAAAAACGGAGGCCCCATCGAGCACAATGTACACATCTATGTACCCGACAATGGCAGACCACGCACAAATTGAGGTGCGTCCGCAACCCGGCAGACAGGAGCAATTTCTGTCCAGCCCAGCGGATATTGTTATCTATGGCGGTGCTGCTGGCGGCGGCAAAACCTGGGGTTTGCTGCTTGATCCACTGAGAGACGTTGACGTTGCAGATTTCAATGCCGTTATATTTCGCCGCACCTACGCAGAGGTAAATAACCCCGGTGGGCTGTGGGACGAGAGCGAAAAATTATACCGATTTGTCAGGGGTGACGGCGTACGCGGAGATTTGATCTGGCGATTCCCGTCTGGCGCTAATGTTGGATTTGGGTATTGCCACACGGATAGCGACCTCTACAAATGGGACGGCGCACAAATATGCGATCTGATGTTCGACCAGCTAGAACATTTTTCTGAAAAAATGTTCTGGTATTTGCAGATGCGTAACCGCTCCATGTGCGGCATACCTCCGAGGTTGCGAGCAACCGCCAATCCTCCTGACCCGTCTGACCCTGGTTCTGAGTGGCTACCGCAGTTTCTGTCGTGGTGGATTGCCGATGATGGGTATGCCAACCTTGACAGAGCAGGGCAGATACGCTGGATGGTGCGCTGGAACGATGAGGTTTATTGGGCAGACACCAGACAGGAATTGATAGACCAGTTCCCTGACCAGATACCCCAATCGGTGACATTCATCCCGGCCACCATCTATGACAACCAACTGCTGATGCACAACAACCCGCAGTATCTTGCAAAACTACAGGCGTTACCATATATCGAGCGAGAGCGTTTTTTGGGCGATGCGCTGCGTGGCGGTAACTGGAAGATCAGCGCCGAGGCTGGCAAGGTATTCAACCGTGACTGGTTGGAAGTGGTAAGCGCAGTTCCGAATGGTGGTATAGAGTGCAAGGCGTTTGATCTGGCAGCCACTCTCCGGTCATTGAAGAACAAGGACCCGGATTATACTGCCAGTGTGAAGATGCGCAAGGTTGGTAACGTGTTTTACGTTGCCGATGTAATCAACGAGCGATATGCCGCGGGCGAGGTAGATGCGTTTATTCACAGCACGATCAGTGCAGACCTGATGATAGCGCGACAAGTCGCGACCGTGTACCGTGTGCGATGGGAGATTGAGCCTGGCAGTGCTGGACTACGAGAGACGGAACGGATGAAACGAGAACTGGGCAAGAAATTCCCAGGCATAAACGCCGATGGTAGGCCTTCGACCGGGGACAAGATTGCTAAGAGCAGAGCCTTTGCAATTGCGGCACAACAGGGCAAAGTAAAGGTGTTGGCTGCTGCATGGACAGACAGTTATCTATCACAGCTACATGGCTTTCCAGATCGTGCGCACGATGATATGGTGGATGCGTCTGCCATAGCGTACAACGAACTGATGGACGCTAATTCCAATCCGATAATCCAGAAAACACAACCCAATCCCTGGGTGAAAGTGAGCCAGATTTGACCACACTACAAGAGATTATCAAACTATGTGAGGACATACGCCCGGCGTTCAGCACTCGCGACGCGTGCAATAAGGCTATGGAGGATATATATCTTCTCAATCCAGACGCCGATCTGCCTGACGAGAAGCATATCAAGAAAACATTGTCGCCGGATGGGCGCAATAGTTTACAGGGTGCGGTACGGTTGTTGTCTGCCGCCGATCCGCATTGGGCCGTGCCAGAGGACATGAACAAACTTTTGGACGATTCATCTTCCACCATCGAAAAACTGGCGGGCGGTATTTTTGGAGCGGCCAGCAGAGCGCAGGGTAAGCCACGGCACTATGACCCGATCCTATCTGGCCTGCTGTACGGCGAGTGTATCGTAGTGCCAACCTGCACAAAAGACCTGGTGGATAGCGCCCCGCCGCAGTTGAAGAAACGATTGGAGGACATCTACGCATCGACCCCATTGCTATTCGATACCATCTCTCCGTCTGGCGCATTCCCCGTGTATGACAACATGGGACTATCCATGTTTCACAGCTTCCGCGAAATGAAAATCCGCGACATCAAACAACGTTGGAAAGATGCTGAGAGGTTATTGGGTGATGCTGCAAAAGACAGTGATGTCAAAAATGTCGGCGAGTATTGGGATTATGAAAAACACTATGTCTGGATCGAGGGTGTGGATGAACCATTGATCGAGTCTGATAACGAGTGGGGGTTCATTCCCGTAGCTGCTGGCATTACCGAAGGCAGCGAATTGTTTAGTAAGTCCGGTCAGTACACCAGACAACCGTTCTTGTACACGTTGTGGCGCTCCGAGATGTGGAAGCGACAGAATCTGGCACTGACTGTGATGTTCTCGCGCATTTTTGCAATTGGCGCTAACCCGCAGAATATTTATAAACGCAACGACCCCAACAAGATGGCTCCGCTCGTGGATTACAGCAACGTTGACGGAACCATTGTCATTGATAACAACGAGGACTACGGATCGGCCAACAAGAATGTTATCGACCCCTCGCTGATGACCGTATTAGATATAGCACAGCAGAAGGGCGTTGAATCAACCATCTATCGGCAAACACTGGGAGAGCCATTGGGCGGAACCGCGCCGTTCTCAATGTTTGCCATGGTATCACAGTCTGGACGATTGCCGCTGATTCCCTACCAGCGCATGATTAGTCACGTGTTGGGCGATGCAATGGCAAAAGGATTGCGGATGCTGAAAATCCACGGCGGGACTATCAGTGTGCGCGAAGGTGATACTAAGGCTCTTGTCGAAGTGGATGCCAGTCAATTACCAGATCACATTGACATCGAATGCACACTGGACATAAAAATGCCGCAGGATGACCAGGCTAATGCACAAACAGCCATTGCAGTAACAGCAGGTGACGCTCCGTTAATGAGCCTTGAAACTGCACAGAAACGCTACCTGAATATCGAGCAGCCGGAAGAAGAACTGCAAAAAGTGTGGCAGGAACGCGCGGCCGCCGTGTACTATCAGCAGTGGCTACAGCAGCAGATCGCGCTATCACAGCAGCAGGCACAACCGGGAGTACAGCAAGGATTACCGCCTGTACAATTGCCGCCTGAAATGATGGGCGGACAGGGTGGAATACCACAGGGTATGCCCCCGGAATTACTGGCACAGATGCAGCAGGGACAGATGGCACAGGGTATGCCTGACCCGCGTAGTACGGGCGCGAGACCGGGTGTACCTGGTGTACCGCTGCCTGGGCCACTTCCGCCGATGGGTGCGCCGGAGGGAATGTAATGCCTGATATTCGCAACGCATGGGATGCTGAAATGATGGGGCGCAACAAGTTTGCTGACTGGCAAGCTAAGTTTATGGCAAAGTGGCACGATCCTGAGATGGTGGCAGTACAGGCCATGTGGCAGAAGATACGGCAGACCGCCGCACCTGGTGTGATCGAGGCGATGAAGTCAAAGATGGACCCGGATATGAGAGCAATCATGGAGGGATTTGACAATGGCAACAACGTGGCTAAGTAATTTATTTCGCAACACAGGCGGCGCGGTTGGATATCCGGGTGGTAGTGCCAAGTACACGCCTCCTGCGCAGACTAATACTGCGCCGCGCACGATTAATCAGTCCAGTGTCTACGCCGGACGTATGAAAGCAATGGAGACTTATTACCGCACGCGCTACAACGCATTGACGGGTATCTATGCCCAGGGTTCACCAGGGGCATGGCGTCGGCCAACATCAGAAGAATTGGCCGGTATTCCGCCGCGCTCTGGATATGCAAACACTTTCAACCGAACACAGCAGGAATATTTAGTCGGTCAGAACTTGCGTGGGCTGAATAACTTTATGCCTGGTACGGGGATGTCGCAAGATGAGTGGCTTAGACGACAACGTGCCGCTCCTTTGGGCTACACCTATACCCCATATGCTGGTTGGGTGCAGACGCCGAGCGCAAGCGGATTACAGAACGCGCCTTCCGGCAATGGCGTGTATGCTGGTGGGGGCGGGTACGGTGGCAGTGGAAGTGGCGGAAGTGCTGGAGCAGGGATACCGGCCTGGTATCAGAACTTCCTCAATCAGTATAATTGGAGAATCTAAGTGACGGACAAGCCCGTTGTCAATCCGTGGCTGAAATATAACCGTGCGGCAGAGGCGGGCGAATTGCCACAGCCACCGCAGGGCTTGAACCCTGAAACCAAATTGCGTTATCCAGACTGGTGGCCTGCTATGCGCGAGTTCAACGCGCGTCCTACTGAGGGGCAACCCTACTGGACGCCGCGCCGGATTGCACGTTATTACCATGCGCTAAAATCCGTGCCGTATGCTGCCAATGTACCGGAGTGGATTGACCAGCCAAAGATTGAAACAGCTTATCAAACGCTGCGATCCTCACGCTTCACCGACTGGCAGACGTGGGAAGATAATCTTGACAACGACCCTGGACTGAAAGAATATGTGCGTGACTGGGCACCGCCGCCGCTGGATGCTATCCCACAGTGGGAACAGCAGGATTTGGCAGCGGTCAGTGATGCGGTAAAGTCTGGTCCCGTTGGTGAGTGGACGGATTACGGCATTGACTACGACACCTGGCAGACATTGCCGGAGTGGAAGAAGTATGCCAACCGTATCTTCCGTTCAATGGGCGGGCAGATGGGGCAGCAGGCGGTCAACCTGGGTATTGCTGGCGCAAGTGTGGCCGGTGTACCTGGTTTTATTGGTGGTGCTGCATTAGGTAGTGGGTTGGGCTATCTTGGTATGAAAGAGGGCGAGCGTCAGCAGGCAATGGGCGACGCCTATAAACCGAGCGCAACCTTCTACATCATGGGTACGCTCAACTTTCTATTCACGCAGCTACAGCAGGGCATGGCGCTGCGTCAACAAATACAGAACTCTATCGTCGATCCTGATACTTATGGTGGGGTTGGCGAGATACTCAAAGACATTCCGGCGGCATACGAAGCGGGCGAAGGTTTCTACGGCCTGTTACCGTATGAGGTGGGTTCTGCTTTCAGCAAAGATGGCAAGGTAAGAGTTGTAAATATTGCGGGCGAGGACACGTTCATTGACGCCGCGCCTAAAGGTGAGTTTGGTTCTGGTATGGCGCTTACTGAAATCAGGCGCATGTTACAGGATGGCAAGCTATCACCCTCCCAGGTACGAGAGTACACCGTTCAGAAGTATGGCTTCATCGGTGAACTGTCTGACCTGCTGGCTGGATACGCGCTTGACCCATTAGATATTATTGGACCCGTCACTGGTGGCATAATTGGCAACGCTGCTGATGCAAGCGGCAATGTTGCGCTGGCTAATTCATTCCTTGCCCCCACGGGATCAGGCGAATTACTGACCGGCTACCGACAGTACCGCCAGAACCTACGTCAGATGCCAGTCGATGATGTCCGAAAAATGGGCAACGTCACACGCTGGTTTGCTGGTGTTGACGAGACAGGCACCGATGTAACCCTACGACAGCAGCCGAGTGGCAAGACAGCGGTTGGTAAGTTTACTGACAAGATGTTCGGACTTACCCCACAATCCCGCGCCGATGGATTGATTAACGACTTTATCAACGGCACGTCAACCATGCTGGAAATGGAACGCGGCAACGTGGAAGGCATGTATCGTCTGGTATCTTCGCTATCTGCGATCACGCCGGGTGATGCGGTCAACGCCGTGGAGAATGGCAAGATCAAGGTAACGGTTGGCGGCACAGTAACAGAGCAGAATCTACCACGCTGGGCATTGTCGGCAGAAGCGCAGGTTGTACCGCTGATGCTAAAAGACCAGATGCCAAAGGTCAGGGATCATTACGACCTGTACCGCAACACCAGACCACAAGCCGACCTGATAAACCGCATGGCAGCGGCACTAGATGAGACGCCGTACCGATTGATTGCCGACCTGCAAGGCAAGAACCCTAAGACCGACTTCGATACCGTGATGAAGCGGATCAAGGCGCTGGCAGACGAGGGTAGCAAACCCGCCGCCGAGTTTATGAAGAACATCGACAGCATGAAGGACCTGAACAACGCCGCGCTGAAGAAGGTGGCAGACCTGTTCAGTGGCGAGAGTGGCGCACCGTTTGATACCGGAATGTGGGGCGCACAACTCATGCACATTCTGGCTGAAGGCGGCGAGAAGTGGGCGGTCGATTGGTTCGGTATCAAGCCTGCTGCATGGGCGGCTCGCTTCGCTGGCATTATCAAACAGGCGCAGGGTCATTTACTGCTGGGTAATAACCCGCTGTACCTGGCCAACAACGCAATCAACAACATCGTCACTATGGCATGGGACGGGTTGCTTGGCGGCATGGGCAAGAAGGCGCGCATGGATTACTTGCGCCGCTATGGTATTCCAACCACGCTGCGTAAAGGTATTGGCGCGGCAGAGATTGGAGATATTGACGTTGGTGTTATCCCTGGCACCGAGACAGGCAAGGGATCGTACAAACTTGGGCGCGTGCTGCACGATGCAACACGGGCGAAAGACACCATGCAAGCCACGTCTGACCTGCTACACAAGGGTGACAAGTTCCAGTTAGCAGCCGTTACGTCACAGCACATGGAACGTTTCTCGTCTGAGGTGGCTACTGTCAAGGGTGTGGTTGAGTACATGAACCGCAACTGGACACCGGGCGTTGGCTACGACAAGATCAGTGGTGACTTACGGCTGGTGTTGAATGCTGCCCGCCCAGGACTTGCCGATCAGGTTGAGAAAGCAATCGCACGTGGGCTAAATAAACAGGAAATTGAAGCCGAGATATTCACACGGCTGGAAGTACCGGCACTACGGGATGTGCTATCACCAGAAGAAATACAGATGATGTCGAGCTTCCCCGGCATGGTGGATGAGATCGACAAGGGTATTCGTGCCGCTACTGGCAACGAGGAAACACGAAATGTATTCCGTGAGGTGACACGCAAGGCCGAGAAGCAAATGGCTGACGACTTCCGGCGCAAGATAACCACGATGGTACATGCCACCGCATATAAGACCAACACCGAGGGATTACTTGGCGCGTTCGACGCAATGGACAGGCTCGTACCGCAGCGGCATGAGTTCTGGCAACAGCACATGCAGCATATGGATGATGTGGCAGCGCAGGCCGAGGAACTATCCGGCGCAGAGCTGAACAACCTATGGCGCACAGAACTGGAAGCGGCTGACGAACAATGGCGTACCTTTCAGGATATGGAAGGCGCGAAGTGGTTAGGTATCTTCGAAGGATTAGGCGCAGAAAAAACCGGAGCCGAACACGGGTTGGTACTGCGCAACCTGTCTGATGTGCATGACGTGTGGAGCAACTTCTACAACACCCGCCGCACGCTGATGGACGAATACTTTGATTACCGCAGCACTACCGACTTCTCTACCATGAGCAAAGGTGAGGCTACCGCCTTACGTTCTGCGAAGTGGGCAGAGATCAATGACAAACTGAACGCAGACTATACCGAAGCCGTGATGGTAGAGGACGCCTATCAAGTTGACCTGGACACCATGTTCAGCCGACGCTATTCCGACCAGATGGGCGCAACCAACGGACAGAACGCGGCACAGTGGCGTGATAAGCAGCTGAAGATACGCCGCACAATGGTACAGGCAATGACCCTGTTCAGGACTGGCAATCTATCCGAGCAGATGGTCAAAGGTTGGGGCAAGTTACTACCGCAGGAAGTGGTTGAGAAGATCGTGCTGCTGAACAACTCGCAGCCGTTGTATGCTATGCCGCGCTCCGAGCGAATCAATGCCAACAAAAAATTCTACCGTGACATCTACCGCCCGTTGATTGGCGCGATGATGCAAGAGCCGAAGGTAAAGACTAGCAAACCAAAGAAAGGTAAACCAAATGAAACCGTCACCCCAGCCGAAAAGCAAGCCGCCAGTGGTCAAAGTGTACCGCCGCAGGAAATCAAGCCCGCCGAAAAAGCAGAAGTAAGATCGTCCGTCTGGAAACTGATCTCCGAGAAGAAGCCGGAGTTTGCACAACTTGACCCTGAAACTGGCAGACCTGACCCGAATGTAAAGCTGAACGTAATCAAGTGGCTGCGTAAGTGGAGCATGGAAGCGCGGACACGCAACGTCAAGAAGTGGGCAGACGTGACCCCCGCGCTGGTGTTGGAAGCCTGGCACGCAGAGCAAGCCGCGCCGAAGGTTGAGACGCCGCCTGTTATCGAAAGCGAGATTACGCCAGTTGATACAGTGCAAGGCGAAGTGCCCGAGACAACCAAAGAGCCGTGGCAATTAACCCGAGACGAATTCGCTACCGCAGAGATTGAGAATGGATTACCCGTTGGTGGATTCTATTCTGTTCAAGTGGGCGGAAAGCGAAACTTCTTTGAGTACGGCGTTGGCACTAAGCGCTTCAAGACATTAGAGAAGGCTATCGAGGCCGGACAAAAGGAACATAAGAAACTTGTGCGGCAGGCTGTACTAGAAGGCAAAGACGTACCGCCTGAAGTGTTGGCTGATTATCCGACACTGGCCAAGCAAGCCGCAGAGAATGCCGACCTGTCCGCATCCGTGGCAGAAGAAGCCGCGATTACCGAAGGACTGACACCCGAAGCAGCGGCACGGGTTGAAGAAGCGCAGGCAGCCGAGGCAGCGCGTGAATACGTAATTGCCAAAGGTCAGGACATGCGGCAAAACGCCGATGAAATCCTGCAACTGGCACCGCCGAAGGAAGTGAACGGCGAGATATTCCGCGAATACTTGCATCAGATATTTGCCGACCGCTACCCTGACAAACAGGTACACGGAGCCAACCGCGCCGAGGCGGTATGGACTGTCATCGACCGCATTGCCACCACGCTTGCAAACGAGCAGGGTATCACGAAGGATCAGTGGTATCAGAACTTCGTATTGACACGCGGCGGAACGGAGATTGGCGGCAGTAACTTATACCGCGCTAACCCGCAGCGGTATCTTGACAGCATAAAGCGCATTGACTACCAGCGCGGGAATGACTGGTACGAATATAACATCGTCCTCAAAGACGGCACGACTGACAGCGCAACAGTGAGTGACGTTGAGTTACGTACCGTGCTGGGCGATAGCGTGGCACAGAAGATCATCGACGGTGATTCATTCGGATCGCTGCAAGGTAACGATCTGCAAGGACTTAGTACATCCGGCTACCTGGTGCGTGGCGCAACCGGAGCGACCTACTGGCTAGAGAACGGACGCGCAGTAATTCACGCCTTCTCGCGGGCAGACGTGGCGGATATGCTGCATGAGTACATCCATGCCATTACCCCGCTACTGGCCGAGGGCGATAAAGGTATTGTCAAGGCGTGGTACGAGGCCGAATACAAACGCACGCTGCCTGATGATTGGGCAGACCGCAGCATGTCCGACGTTGACGCAATGGAGAAGTTGGCGCGGGCGTTCGAACGTTACATGGTAGAAGGACCAAAGGGCTTCATTGGCGAGATCGTCCAGGTGTTCGAGAATATCAAGTCGTGGATGCTGGACATCTACAAGAGCCTGAAACACGACGACATAAACATCCGCATGAATGACGATATGCGCGGCATGTTTGACCGTTGGTTGGGAGCGGAACCTAAACCAGCTACAGTGGCTATAGAGCCACCCGCTCCCAAGCCGGACATGTGGCAGAAGCGAAAGCCGCAACAGCGAGGGTTCTTCCAGCAAGGCGAGGACACACCGCTATTCTCCGGTGTACCTGAACGCGCGAAGGCTGAAACGTTTGCACCGCAGGAAACAGGACAGCAAGACGCGATGTTCGACATGCGCGAACAGTTGCGCGGCATCGAGCCGGTGCAGGCAGAAGGCGGTGCAGAGGGTGCGCCGTTGTTTGAGGGTGCGCAAGCGGAGCCGAATGGATTGCCAGTAGGATACGAAGTAAGACCGGGAACAATCGGCAAAACTAAAGAACAGTTTGCTGTGTTTAGTGACCGCTTTATGGAATCGAGTTACTTCTCGACGTCAGAAGAAGCGATACAAGACTTCTATAAAAAGAATGATAGAACACTTAAATACCAGTTGCGTGAACAAGAAAGACTTAACTTGTTGTCCAGCGCAATAAAGGATATAGGTTCTGTCACCGAGGAAGATGCGGCTAGAATATTCCGAACTGATAGCAAGTATGGATTAACACTAAAGGCAGCATCCGAATGGTTGAGATTAGAAAGCGGTGCAATCAATAAGCACGGTTCGTTGAAGGCAGCCAATGATTATCTTCGCCCACGGTTAAAGGGCAAGGGCAAGATGAACTCTAATGGAGATACGACGTTCAGCCTAATAGACGTTTTGAGCGCCGCCGTTGAGTATCCAGATTTAGCAACATCTATTGTCTTTGACGCAAACGAGATCAAGGGTGCAATAGAACGCAGTAAGGCAAAAGGAAATATCCTGTTCCGCACCGAGACCCGCGCCGTCACCCGTGGCGAATGGAGCGCGTTCGAGGACAGACCGGGGCATCTCGTCGTTGAGCACGCCGGAACGCAGAAGGCAACGGCAGACATCGAAGCGACTGGCGTGCCGTCGCAGCCTACCTACGCAGAACTGACATTGCCGGAGCGCAACGAAGTAACGGCATTGCTGCGCGAGTTCAAGCAGACGTACCAGCAGCGGACATCGTACCCGCCGGGGATACTTTATCGCACCCCAACAGACAGCGAAGGCGGATCATTGAACGAGCCGCCAGTATCCGGTGCGCCACTTGGCACCACAGATGAACTGAACGGTATGCCGATTGAGGAAATCACACTAGAAGGCTGGAACACGCAGCTACGCCCGCTACTTCAACAGGCACAGACACGGGTACTCGAACAGCCGCGCAACAAGATTGACCTGCAAGCCGAACTGCCGAAGGAAGGCATGGTTAGCTTGAAGTCATATCTTGGCAAGGTGTACACGCAGCTTGCCGATACGAAGATGGGCGCGACCCGCTGGGGCGAGAGCAGGCGCGACGCTGCATTGCTGGACTACTCGAAGAAAACAGGCATCGAACAATTAGCCTTCTCCGTAATTCCTTACGGCTTCTGGTACACACACACGGCGATCAACTGGGTATTACGCGCATTATCGAAACCTAGCATCATTGCCAATTACTACCGCTTACTCCGCATGAGCCAGCGCAAGGAGAGCGACGACGGATACCCGCAGCGGTTGAAGGGCAAGATGGCTATACCTGCACCGTGGCTGCCTGACTTCATGGGTGACAGTATCTACATTGACCCGTGGCGGCAGGCGTTCCCGATACTGCAAATGACGCGACCATTTGAACGCGCAGCGCAGGAGAAGAACCAGATCGAGCGGCGCACCGACCAACTGATTTACGACATGGTTGATAACGGCGAGATCAGCGACGACCAGGCGCAGGAAGCGATTGATAACCGCGCCGGTAGTCTATACATCAAAGCCAAAGCGCAGGCAGAGGGTGAGCAGGAAGGCGACTTTCAGAACCCGTTTGACTTCGCCTTTGCGTTATCGTCACCACTGCTACCCCTGACATGGGCGTACCAGGCGGCAACAGGTAGAGCCGACAAGATCGGGCAACTACCATTCACCCGCCTTGTGCAGAACATGACCGCAATGGCAGGTCTTGGCGGACCGCGCGGCGTGAACCTTGAAGCACCCTTACGGCGAGGACTTGGATTACCAGAGGTGGACAGGTTTGAGGATTACCGCGTGAGCCGTGAGTTGGCAAACATGGTAGCAGACGGATTGATTGATACGGATACAGCCAGCCGTGCCATGATCGACCGGACAGGCGAGGCGTTCCAGCAAGCACAGCGGCGCGTCAGTCAGCAGGGCGCGATAAAGTTTGCGGGCGGCGCGTTGGCATTAGACATCTTCCCGGAAGGCGAGATGAAGCAGCGCGGGTTAGCAGACGAGTTTGCCGCAGCCTACGACGCGAAAGCAAAGGGCGACAAAGAAGCGGTAAACAAGTTCTTCGAGAAATACCCGGAATACAGCGCTAGACTACTGACATTCAAGGAACCGGAAGAACAGCTACGCGCATTCCTGCGATCTATCATCTGGGAAAAATACCTTGCACTGCCGAAAGCACAGGCAAAAGAGTTCCGCGCAGCGGCAGGCGACGTGTTTGAAGAAGCGTTTTATAACAGCGAGACACGTAGTTATGACAGTATCAGCACAGATACTCTGGCAATGTGGGCTAACACGCTTGGAGAAACGCCTGAAAAAGCTGGCACTGCGGAATTACCTGTGGACTGGTTGGATGATGCGACCGCGAAAGCCATTGATACGTACTACAACGAGAAAACCAGAGTGTTCGGTGAGTATGACCCGAACGCAGAACTGGACCCAAACTACACCACATGGCAGAACCAGTATCTTGCCGCACACCCCGATATTATCAAGTACGTGATTGGCGAAACCAACAAATTGTACGGATTGCCAGAGGATATTCAACTTTACGTGTACCAATACAGGGCCGATAGAGACACACGTTACCCAGGCATCTTTGACTTGCAGGAGCAATACTTCGCGCTTAACACCAGCCAGCGCAAGGCGTTTATCAAGGATCATCCTGAATTACCGGCGTATTGGGATTTCAGACGTCAGAGAGCGGCAGACTTCCCGAAAGCGGCGGCATATATCATGAGCGAAGAAAGTTTGAGCGCAGAAATATTGGACGAGGATAGAGTAAGCTACTCCGGCGGTGGAAGTACGGGCGGCTACACCAGCGGGTATTCCAGCGCCACCTACAGCGACGGCAGACCGGCAGAGAATTATCACCCGCCTTACCTGACCAGCAGTGAGATACGGCGCTTCTCACAACCTCTTATCATGCAATTGCTGGCGCGCTTCTACCGCAACGAGAAGTTGATGCCGGGCGCATACGCTGAACTGACGAGTATTTGGGAGCAGTTAGGTAAGCCGTTTGGCAACATGGAGGACTTTATCGAGAATGCCGTCAAGCCAACCATTATGCAGTAATAAATTAATAACCTGCAAAAATGTGTGTATTTTGCGAGTGAAGTATAGAGACAGACATATCGATTGTCTCTACTTAACAACCCGCACAAGCGGGAATATAAACGGGAGGTTTTACTTTGACAGACGGTAACGAAGTATCAGGGCAACAGGCCGCGCAGCCTGCAACTGCATCACCCGGTGTACAGCCCCAAGGTCAACCGTTATCCCCCGACGTGATTCAGCAGGTCGTCGAACAAACCGTAGAAAAAGCCTTGAGCGCCTACGAGAAGCGGCAGCAGAGTCAGCGGGACAAACAGGAAGCGCGCATTAACAAACGTCTTTCGGATTACGAGGGCACATATAAGTCCTTATTGGGACAAGACCTGACGCCTGAGCAACGCAGTCAACTCCGCACAAAGGCTATCGAGGATGTAACCAATGAAGCCCGTGATATGGATACGCAAGTGCCTTCGCCGGTGCAGGCCGCGCAGCCAGCACCAAAGGCGGAGGTAGTAAACAATCCAGTTGAAAGAATGGTGTTGAAGGCCTTTGAGAAGGCCGGAGTAACCATCGAGGACGGAGACCCCGAACTCGAACTGCTGAAGAACGCAGACCCCGGCGACATCCTGGACTTTTCAGCCAAAATTTCAACGGCGATTGAGCAAAAGAAAGCGCGCCTTCAAAACAAGCCTTCCAATCTCGACCCATCCACAGCATCAGCAAGAGTGAGTGCTGCGGTGGCTACTGGATCACCCACCAACCTAGAGACCCAGTACTATGCCGAGTTGGATAAAGTACGTGGCAACATCGAAGCCATTTTACAGATCAAGACGAAGTATAGGAAATTGGGCCTTCAGGTTAACTAAACCTGAAAGGTAAGGTCATAATGACCGTTTACGACGCCCCACAAACGTCTTATAGTGACACCACTCCGCAACTGCGCGTGATTGGTGATTCAATCTATATGATCGACCCGCTGGACACCCCGTTGCTCGCTGCAATTGGTGGTCTCGACGGCGCTCGATCCAAGTTCAAACTCAATGAGAACGGGACCAAGATCGAAATCTTGGAAGATGAAATGTCCCCGCTCACCGGTGCGGTTGCCAACGGCACTGTTGCGCTGACTACCGACACCCTCACCTTTACCGTGGCCGATGCCAGCGTGTTCAAGGATGGTGATGTAATTCTAATTGATGCGGAATACATGATCGTATCCGCCGCAAACACGACCACCAACGTCATCACGGTTTACTCGCGTGCCTATGGTGGAACCAACGCCACCCACGCTACCAATGCCGCTGTTGAGATTGTTGGCACCGCCCGGCTCGAAGGGGACGATGCTGATTACTCAGCCATCGTGGACATTACCGCTCCGTACAACTATACCCAAATCTTCCAAGACGCTTTTAAGATGACTGGAACCATGGAGAAGTTGTCGCTGATCGGTATCTCGAACCCTTGGGAATACCAGGCATCAAAGAAAGTCCCCGATCTACTGCGCCGGATTGAAAAGGCAATCTTCCACGGCATTCGTGCCGCTGGCTCTGCCTCGGCTCCGCGCTCCTTTGGTGGGCTGTTGACCTTCATCACCGACAATGTAACCGCCTCCGTTGGCGCGATTGCAAAACTAGACATTGACACTATGATGGAATCCATCTACGGTGATGGCGGTCATCCCGATCTGTTGGTACTTAACCAGGCCGTCGCAGGCGACCTGAAGACTATTCTGGATACCAGTTCGTTTGTTCGCCTTGACCAGAGTAACACTCAACTGGGTATGGCTCCTGTGGATTCTGTTGTAACCCAATACGGCAGTCTAAAAATCCTCATGGATCGCTTCTGCCCGGTTGGTAACGTTTTCGCTCTGGACTCCAAGCGAGTTGGCATGTACACCTACCGGCCGTTTGGTTGGCATGAACTTGCAGTAACCGGCGACTCCCGTAAGGGTGAGGTGGTTGGCGAGTTCTCGCTGATGGTAGCCAACGACAAGGCGCACGGCGCTCTGACTGGCGTAACCAGCTAGTAATTCAGAACGAATGGACAGGGGAGGGGAAACTCTCCCCTGAAACAATATGCCAAATAAAACCAGAAAGCCTGCTCCAAAGCCGGTTGTCTTGAAGGTTGAACCGGTAGAAGAACCGATTGTCGAATCTGTTGTTGAGCCGATTGTAGAACCGGCAGAAGAACCAAAACCCATGCCGGTAAATAAACCCGTTTACATGAACGTGCGGGCGCTGGGATGGTACAACAACGGCACCCTGATTGACACCCCATGGATGCCAGGAGAGACACGCAGGGTAACGCGCGAACTTTACAAACGTCTCAAACAAGACCTGCCCGACAACTGGGAAACTGTGTAATGGCACAAGCCCGCGTAGCAATCGGCATAGCCGCGTATGGCACACAACCACCCGAATGGTGGAAACACCTTGCAACCATGATAGCCGGACTGCCAGGATACGGAATAGAGTTCTGCGGTTTACTGGTGGCAAACGTCATGTCCACCGATAAGAACCGTAATGCGATAGTCAAGGCGTTTCTGAATGGAAACGCCGATTATCTTTTGTGGATCGACACCGATAACACCATTCCCATTGGTGGATTGAAGCGCCTGCTGGAAAGCGGTAAGGCGCTGGTTAGCGGTCTTTACCACCTGAAAGTACCGCCCTATACCCCGGTTGCATATATGCGAATGCCGGATAACAGCGGTTACATTCCCATTCATGGATTCAGGATGGGTGAGATTATCCCAATTGACATGGCCGGGATGGGAGCGTGTCTGGTTCACCGCAGCGTGTACGAGGCTATACAAAGTAAGTACATGATGCTGGCGCGGCACAATGGAACTATTGCGCTGGTGCACGTAGATGACATTACCGGCAAGATCAACGATAAGTACACTGCGCCGCCGAAAGTTCATAACAGTCAGTACCTTGAAACTTATCGGAAGATGAATCCAAACAAGGATACTCACTTCCCGTTCTACTACCTGGAATATGGGCGCACCGAGGATGTGCCGTTCTTCGAGATGGCGCAGAGGTGCGGCTTTCAACCTTATGTAGATACCGGCGTGGATTGCTCGCACCTGGGGCCGAAGGAAGTAACCAGTCGCGACCGATATGAGTATCTATCTGAGCAGAAAAACGAGATGAAGCGTGAGCAGGACTGGCAGGACTTGTTGAAGGAAGAAGGGCTGACCATTGAAAAAGTCGAAGCCAAAGACAATTGAAACGCCGGTAAAACTGCGTGTGCTTGAAATTGGCGCTGGCCCAAAACCGCAGGCCAAGAAGCTGTTACCTGATACCTTCATCGAGACAATGGATATCGATCCGCAATATAAACCAACCTACCTGCATGATGCAGCCACCATACCGCAGGAGCTTTACGGCAAATTCGATCTTGTCTTTGCCAGCCACGTACTTGAGCATTTTCCGTGGTATGAGACGCACAACGTATTGGTGGAATGGCGCAAGGCTTTGAGGGTAGGAGGCGAACTGCATGTACTGGTGCCGAGCCTGGAATGGGCGGCCGAACAGATATTGAGCGGGCATCCGAGCAAAGCAATCAATGGTCATTTATATGCCGGGAGCCAAACGCAGTGGGATGTACACAAGGCAGGATTCACCTTGCCGATACTGCGGGCGCATTTCGAACACGCGCGACTTGCAGTAGCGTTGGCTGAGAGCGGCCCATATCCAATTGCTATTAGCGGTGAGATCATGCGGGCAGAACAGCATTACATCATCGGGCGAAAAGGCAGCGATGATGGGTATGTTTTATGAGCACCAGAAAAGAGGTAGAACATGCCGCTCAAACGAGGGAAAACCAAAGCTATTATCTCAGCGAATATCGCCGAGTTGATTAAGTCTGGGAAGCCCAAAGATCAGGCGGTTGCCATTGCCTATAACAAGGCCGGCAGGAAACGGAAGAAAAACAAATGACCACATTCTACGACCTGATAAAAGAACTGGCACACAACATCGGCGATACGCGCGAATCGGTGGCAACCGGCGGCAGCGCAACCACGCTGATTGATACCACGCTTTCAGAAGCCAACGGTTTATTCAACGGCGGAACATTATTGATCGACCAGGCTACACCTGTTACGCCGCGTGTTACTACCTTTGTTTCTGCCAGCGGCACATTCAGTTTTTCTGCCATTGGTACGGCGGTCACGGCTGGCACAGGATACACAGCTATTCAACCGCGTTACCCGCTGGATGTATTGAAACGCTCGATCAATCTGGCGCTACTGGAATCAGAAAGATACATGGAGATCGACACCTCGCTTACGCTGGTGGCCGACCAGGAATTGTATATTCTACCTGTTGGCGTGACCGATGTAAGGCGGGTCGAGATTGGCACGGTCAACGAGAGTTGGGACAAACACTACGCATGGCGGGTTGAGGACGGCTATCTACGCTTCTTGAACTGGATACCGTCTGACACTTCGCAAACGGTACGGCTGCATCACGCGGTACAACATGCGCCGCTATCTGCGCTGGCCGATGTATTAGATGACCGTATCAGCCGACACCGCCTGATGATATGCGCAATTTACCATGCGCTGAACTGGCGCGTGTCTAAGGTTGGCAACGATGAACCCAACACAACCAACCAGATGAACCTGTATATCTCTAAGTATGAAGCGGTCAAACGAGAACGGGTAAGCCAGTTATTAGAGCGCGATGTAATCCTGGCGGGGTATTAGTATGACTGTGCGCTGCATTGCCGGGGCGGAAGATAACACGCACCCATTCAGCCTGACTGGGCTGGACGCTGATGGGAATACCATTACTGTTGGATTAATCCCGGTTGATAATAAAGGCCAGGATAGTATTCATTCCGTGCGCTATTCCGGATATCCGGTGGGTACGCTGTCTGGTGAAGCGGGAGACGGCGAGTTCAGTCACAAGCGGCAGCCTTACGGAGAGTTCAGTCGACGCAATTGGAACGGCGGCATCGGCGAGATCAATGGATTGAGCGATGCGTCTAAATACTGGTTCGGCAAGCGAGTGTGGTCGGTCGTCAAAGAACGCATGATGCTTGCGCCCAAGCTATTCAGATCGACCATTGCCTATCCATATAGAATTGGCAACGAAACTACAATCAATTACCCGATTACCTGGGTCAGTGTTCCGGCAGCCAACCGCGTGGCATGGAGCGTGACAACAGACTACGCAGGAACCGGCGTAGATGTTTTGCTGCGCACGCTGGTTGACAATAGTTTCACGGTGCGCATTCGATCTGACAGCGCCGGGTCACCCGGAACGGTACTTAGCACGGTTATTCTGTCGGATGCAGTCATTGGCTCTAACCGCTATCAGTTTGGCATCGCTATTACCGCCGGTACATTCTGGGTCGATATATCCGGGTCAGCCGCTTTTGAAATTGGCACCAGCGCGCAGATCGATTACACCTGCAAGACCTCAGCGGACGGGACTACTTATATCGCAAGCGCGATGGATGCTCCAGTATTCTTCGTATATGCCGCAACCGGCATGGAAGAAGCCATCTTCTTTGATTACAAATGGGGCAAGTACGCAGTTATTGACTCGCGCCTGTTCATCAACGGCGACCGGGGAGCATGCGATTCAAACACAGGCGCACTATCAACATTGGTCGATGCCACAAAAACATGGCCTACGAACTGTTGGGTCGGCGCAATTGTCAAACTGAATGACACAGTGTTGGGCTGGCGCAAGGTTATATCCAACACAGCTACCACGATTACGGTTGATAGACCGTGGGGATCGGCGCACACGACCGATAACTGGTATGTGATTCTTGGCGCTGACCGCTGGACGGAAATAACCGGGCACGGGTTGACATCGGTTACAGACGCGGAGACAGTGCGCGAGGACATTGTATATTTTGCGCAGGGGCCAGCAGTGCAGATGCGCAGGATGCGCGAGTATAACAATGCCGGTACGTGGACGCGCGATTTCGCCGAAGATACACAAAGCACGGCAGGCGGAGCATTACCGGGCGCAAACTTCCTGGTATCCACCTTCGACCAGTTAGACGGCCCGGTGATTTACAAGATCGTCAACGGCGATTTAGGTTTTATTGCAAAGGCACCCGCAACCGTATGGGGAACCAACCTTGTCTATGGCACAGAAATAAAAGTGGGCGGCGACAACTGGGAGGATTTGAGCGGCGGTTGCAATTATGACAATAAGCTGGCAGTTACCGCTATGGATAGTGTGTGGCTTATCAAGAACGGATATGCAGAGCAGGTATCTATTGATATGCAAAGCCAGTGGACGCGCTTTACCGGGCGCAGGCCAACCGTGGTGCCACCTTATTTGGTGTTCCCATTCGGCAATCGAATTCAGAGATTGTACGGAAATATCGTCGAGAGCTTTGGGCCTGAGCGCGAGAGCAGCATACCCAAACGCTATGACGGGCAGGTAATGGATAATCTGACACTGGTTGGTGGACTGGTGATTGCCAAAGACGGTGGAAAAGCTGGCGTGTATGACACGGACGCAGAAGGCGGAGCATATCTTTACCGCGAAGGCGGCTGGCATCCGCTGGCATTTACCGGATTAGGTTCAGCCATGCGGGCGTTGACTTATCAGCACCGCGAAGATGAAATGGATATGATCTGGTTTGCCGACCACAACGGCCTGTGGTATATGTATGTGCCTCGCGGATGGGACTACACCAAAGACCCGATGTATGACCAGACAGCCCGCATCGAGCAGGACGGTTGGTTCATCACTGGCTGGTTCGATACCGGGCAACTATTACCGGCTAAATGGTGGGACTATGTAACCGTCTTTGCCGACAATCTTTCCGTCACCTACGGGCGCAAAGTGCGCCTGTATTATCAGGTGTCGGACGGGATCGAATACGAAGCCGAAAATCTGGCGGCTAACTGGACGTTTGCCGAGGAAATATCCACGGGATATAACAATACAATCACGATCAATAAACAGGGGCGGCGCGTTCGCTTCCTGTTCTTGCTGATGGGCGACGGGAACAGTACGCCGATTCCGCACGCCTATACCATGAACTATATCAAGAAGAACGATGATGCTGAAAGCTGGCAGATGGCCTTCAACATCAAAGACGCCGGATACGATAAAGTGGGTGTAGCAGATGATTTTGTAACTGCGAAGGAAAAGGCGGACATTCTCAATTATTGGGCTAGAACGGTAAGGCCGCTTACCATGCACTGCGAATACCCGCTGTGGGACAACCGAGAAGTGCAAATCTCGCGCCCTGCTCTGGTGCCGCTGGAACGCTCTCCTGAATTGAAAACCAATTTCTATTCCTCGCTGACGATCTATGGCATGGAAGAACCGAGCGAGGACCCGCCCGGCGATATTGCTTGCCCGCTGGATGCGCCTGCTAATGGGCCTTATGAGGTCGCCATGAGTGGAACCATCCAGCCAGATCAGACAACCAGTATATCCGGAGCGGCATCTTACACCATCCGCACGGATACACATACCAACATCACCACCTACACTTTGACCGGCAACTGGTATGGCAAGGACATCAATGACGCATGGATATTGACGCTGGACGATGACTTCTACGATGTGTATGCAAAGGACAAGAGCGGCAATATCATCGCCATTGGCGTGCATGATGCAGTCAATCCATCCACACCTGGCACGAGAACCGGAACGTTCTCCGCGGATGTAGCCACGAAGATTGCATCCATCGAAGTACACATACACGGAACTTCATTCAGGCCGACAACGGCCATGCTGGACGGCTTTGCCGGGCATTTCTGGATGAACAGCGCCATGAACAAGGGCACGCTGGAATGGGGCTACACCGAATATGGCGTGTGGGGACGGGTATCAGACTTCCGAGTTGGCCCGTGGCAAGCAACGGCTTCCGGCTGGGATTACATTAGCTGGCGCTTTGGCAGTCTGCTGTACTTTGGCAATGATAACGAGTTTGCCGGACAAACACTGGCCGTCAGACAGATGGCGCAGATTGTCTCTGCGGGTGCAGAAACCGCGCTGGATGCTTATGGCGCATTCACTGAATGCCCGATTGTAGATAACTACGACGTTCGATCCGAAAAGTGGTATGAAAACTTTGCGGACTTCAGTGGCGGATCATATACTACAGCAATCAAGGAGTTTACGGTTGTCCCTGGAACCCCGGCAGGGGCAAACAAAGCAGGAGCCACACTAGAGGCTTACTTCAACTTTGCCAACAGTGCCACTATCGACGTCGGCTTGCGCAACTTTTTGTGGGTACACTATCCACCCGCTAACAAGATCACGATAACAAGTGCGGCGCTGGAGAATGTATGCCCGTAAAACTGTTTCAGTTTCCCGTACCGGCACAGCGCGGCACGAAAGTAAAGCCGATAACTGCGCCCATTAAGCCCAAACCAAAAGACACAGGGCCGACTATTCTTGGTTCCCGAATGGAGGACTGGGGATACAGGGCATTGCTGGCACTGGGATGGGATGAAGAAAATATCAGCGTTCAGCGAAGCATCGACGGCGGGCGCAATCTGCCAGGTGGACAGGTGGTGGATATTGTTCTCTACAAACCTACATCCTGCGCCATCAGTTTCAAAGGCGAATACTGGCACGGCAACCCGGACGAAGAAACGTTTGACGATGCCCGCATTATGAACATCTATGATGAATATGTGATCGTCTGGTGGCGTGAAGCATTTACCTATGAGATGATGTACCAGGTTATCTTACAGCGCGTGGGGCGGCCGTGATAGACGACCTGATTGATCTGCTTGAAAGACTACCAAAGGGCTTGAGCGGAAGCGAGCGCGAGAGTTTGCGGGCGCAATTACTACGTCTCATAACTGTGCCTGTATCAGATGCCAACTTATATGCTCCCGCGCAGGTTGGCACGGACAGCGACAAACTGGATGGACAGCACGGCAGTTATTACCAGAATGCCGATAATATCACTGCCGGAACAATGAATACAGACCGCTTCTCGGCATACGGCGACCTGACAGCAGAGAGCAAGATAGGCACGGGTGCATTACAGGTGGCGGTAGGAAACCATAACCACGGTGGTACGGTCAGTGGCAACTTTGTGGATTACTTTGGCGGCGCTCTGGCAGTGGTGAGTGGCGTAGCCCGCTTTGTGGCTGCCTATTCCGGCACAATTAGCGCGGTATATATTGCTGAGGACGACAACGGCAGCGCGAACTCTACCATCGTTGACGTGCATAAGAACGGAACGACCATCTTCACCACACAGGCAAACCGACCAAGTATTGCCAACGACGATGCGGACAGCGTGGCAAGCGGCACGCCGGATGTGACCAGTTTTGTTGCAGGGGATGTATTCACCATTGACATTGACGCGATAGCCACGGGCGCAAGCGGGTTAGGTATTGCCATAGCCATGACCTACATCTACACCAGCACGCCTGAACCATCCACTTACATCTTCACCGTGGAAGGTGATCTGGCGGTAGCAACTGGCAAGATACGAATATACAACCTGACCGGAGTTGATAAGACCATCACGCAGGCATTCGGCAGCGTGAGCAACGCACCGACAGGAGCGGCGATACTGGCAGACGTGAACATTGACGGCACGACCATCTTTACCACGCAAAGCAATAGACTATCAATAGCGGCTGGCGCGAACACCGGAACAACCACGACCATTGAGAACGCGACCTGGGCAGCAGGATCATACCTTGCGCTTGATATTGACCAGATTGGCAGCACGACACCTGGATATAACCTGACCGTACACGTGGTGACGCTATGACAAGCCAATTCTTTGATGGCGCAGAATTGGGCACGACTCAAATGCTGTCTAGTTTTGGCGGAACGGAAGTCATCGCAACGACAGAGCAAAAGAGAAGCGGGCTTTACTCTTATCGACTAAAAGAGTTCTTTGGTCAATCCTGGATCAGAGTTGATTTTCCGGCATCGAGCGAGGAATTTTTTAGGGTGGCGGTATTCTTCACGGTGGCGGGCGACACGAATCAGATTATACAAATTCGCAACAGCACCACCGCGCTCATTTCGATTGGCATGTCTGGTAGTAGTTTTTATGTAAAAGTAGGATCAACCGCTGTGGCATACGGAACGGCTCCTTATAAAACAAACGATTGGAATTTGCTGGAAATTCGCACAAAGATTTCCGATAGCGGCGGGGTGGTGCAGGTAAAGATCGACGGCATTCTGGATATAGAGTATGTTGGAGACACCAAACCTGGCGCACAAACAACCATAGATAACCTGTATGTTATCAATCCCGCCGGTGGATACGTATACGTGGATGATATTGCAATCAACGACACGAACGGCGACTACGATAACAGTTGGCGCGGCGACGGGCACGTACTGTATCTGCCAACCAACGCGGCGGGAGATCAGGCAGGACTAACCCCTTCTGCTGGATTGAATTACCAGTGCGTTGACGAAGTACCAAACAACGGCGATACCGATTATGTGGACGGCACCACTCTGGACACATACGATCTGTACCATGCCGCCGCAAGCGGGCTGACAAGCGACAGCGTAGTCACTCATGTGCGCAGCGTAGTGGTGGCAAAGGATACCGTGGCCAACGGCGGCAAGATTGCCATCGGATTGAAAACGGGCGGCATAGAATATTGGGGCGGCGATATTGTGCTGACCACGGCATACACAGCAGAAGAAGGAACGGATTACACGCTGAACCCAAAGACGGGATTAGCCTGGACGATTGCAGATATTGACGGGATACAACCCGGCGCTAAAACGAGGGGGAGTTAATGGCACAGCGCATCACTCAGGTTGGCGTGATGATCGAATACGTACCGGCGGACAAGCGGCGCGTCACAGCAGTTGGCGTGATGATCGAATACGTACCGGCGGACAAGCGGCGCGTCACAGCAGTTGGCGTGATGATCGAATACAAGCCAAAGAACCCGCGCAAATACGGACCCAAAGCACAGGCAGGACGGTAACATGCGCGTAAACGATGAACAGTTAGGCAAACCCGAGACCATCTACAAAGGCACAAAAGCCGCGATTGAAGCCGCCTTTGCTACGGAAGGTATGCACGCTTGGGCAACCGACACGCACGAATCTGGCTACTATAACGGAAGTTCGTGGACATGGGGTTCTATGGGCGCGGACAGCACAGCCATTCACGATAATGTTTCTGGCGAAATCATAGCGATAACCGAAAAGACTACTCCGGCAGACGCCGACGTAACCCTGATTGAGGATAGCGCCGCTACGAACGCCAAGAAACGACTAAGCTGGGCAAATATCAAGGCTGCGTTGAAAACTTATTACGATACTTTATATGCGCTTGTTAATCACACGCATTCTGGTGGCATAGACCCCACCGCCATTCACAATAACGCGGCTAATGAGATTCAATCTGTAACACAAAAATTAGTGGGGTTTGCATCGGACGAGATTCTCATAGAGGATTCTGAGGCAAGTTTTGTAAAAAAAAGATTTAGTTTAGGAAATTTAAATACATATATACGCAACAATTTGGATTCTGTATATGCCACGATTGCCAAAGGCGTCACCAACGGAGACAGCCACGACCATAACGGCGGTGACGGCGCACAGATCAATCATACTACCCTATCAAACATTGGAACAAACACCCACGCCGCACTGGACACGTTCGTTGCCAGCAAAGCACAGGCATCCGGACTGGCAAGTTTGAATGCGAGTAGTTTGGTTGTGCAGAACCCGGCCAACGCGACTGCTACACCAGCAGCAAACGTCATTCCTATATCAGATGCGAGTGGAAAACTGGACGGGTGGGTATCTGCTGATGTATATGGCTGGGTGAATCTCGGCTTATCAGCTACATATGTTTCTGCAACAAGTTTTACTGTGGTGGGAGATTATGTTTCTTATTTTGCTTTAGGCACGAAAATAAAATTAACAAACTCTACAATTAAATATGGGTATATTTTATCGGCTACCTATTCTGCGCCAAACACGACCATTAATCTAATTCCCAACACATCATATTCGTTGGCTAATGCTGCTATAACGGATGTAAAAATTTCGTATGCCAGCCCGCCGGATTTTCCTGGATATCTAACATGGACACCATCGATAGTGGCGGTGACAGTTGTTGGGACGCCAACATATTTAGGCAGATTCAAAATAACGCAGAGTAGGCTGTACTTTTGGATAAGTATGTCGGCGACAACAAGTATTGCAACCACCGCGGGATCATCGCAGTGCAATAACTTACCGGTGTTTGGCAATTATCCAAGCAATTCTTTAACCAGCAATTCCGGTGGGGTTGGGGTTGGAATAGGATGGATAGACCCGTCAGTTGCCAAAGTTTATTTCCCGGGTTGGTCTGCATCTGGGCTTACATTTTATACTACTGGCTTGTATGAGATTTAACATGCGAAAGACGGAGGCAAAATGACAGACCCATTTTTCAGCAAGGCAATATTCTCCTGGAACGTACCAGGCGTTGACGGCGGCGAGCCGAACAAGTTTGCCGACCGTCTCAAAGCCGCTGGCTTCGAAGCCGTGTATCTCAAAATGGCTAATGGCACGGCAGTATTCAAGCCGTCAACTTTCACTTATCCGTTGTGGGGCGAGAACGTCAAGCAGGAATTGGTTGACGCATTACGCGCGCGCGGGATAAAGGTCATCGGCTGGCAGTTCAATTACGGCGACAACATAGCGGGTGAAGCGGCGGTAGCAATCGCGCAGACAAAGCGGTTCAACCTTGATGGATGGATATTCGATGTTGAAAGCAAGTTTGAAGCCAACGCGAACGCAGTTGCCAACGCTTACGCATTGACCAGTGCATACCGCGCCGCCTGTCCTGACACACCGCTGGCGTTCTGTTCGTGGGCGCAATGGAAGTCACCCGATGGTGTAACCTGGCACAACGGGAACATGGCAAGCGCGTTCATGGAGCGGTGTGACGTGGGTATGCCGATGATGTATTGGGGCGGTACGGCGGCAAGTGGCGCTCTATGGTTGCTAAACGAATCGGTGCGTCTGTGGCAGAACATAACTAATAAGCCGATTATCCCAACAGGTCGCGCATACTCCGGTGACGGCGGTTACGTTGACGGCGCGGCTATTACAGCGTTTGCCGATGCTGCGAAGGCGAAGGGACTGAAAGGTATCTCATGGTGGTCGTTGGATGCAGCCGCGAAAAACGCGACCGCTTGGGCCGCGCTAACCGCAACGCCTGGATTAGCGCCAGTTGTAGTAACACCCGAACCGCCTCCGCCTGCCGTTGACCCGCACCTGGCGCAACTAGAAGCGGCTTATAACGAGCTACTTGACATTCAGGCAGGCATTACCGCCGCAAAGGATGCGTTTGCCGCCGACCTGGTGGCAGCGACCAATAAGTTTGCGGATGAACTGGTACGGCAGAACGGCGAGATTGAGTACGTCAAATCAATTTTGAAGGGATCGTAAATGGCGCAGACACCAGCATCACGCGGCGTAAATACAGAAAAGCTAGACGAGATACTTAGGCGGCTCGAAGGCGCGCCAGAGCAGAGTTTGCACAATATCGAAGTGCTGACGGAGAAGATTTTGGGTGACGTCACTGAGATTAAAAACAAGATAAAAAAACTTGACGAAGTTGTTATTACTGGCAACGGTAAAGAGCCGCTGGTTCAACGCGTGCATGACATCGAGGAAGAAATAACCGAGGACGGAAAACCCAAACTTGGATTGCGGATTAGCGCCCTGGAAAAAGACGTTGCAGGCTACAACAAATTGACGTGGATTGTGATAGGCGCTTTAGTGCCGTCTATTATTGGAATATTCATCTACCTAGCAAATACTAATACACTGCCATAGGAGGCAAACAAATGGACGTTACGTTTTTTCTAAAGGCAATGATCGACGGGATACCGCTGCTATTGGTGGTATTCGTAGCGGTGCAATTTCTAAAGTCGTTCAAGAAGCCGGACGGCAGTCAGTCGCTTGACGGCAACGTGTTACTCGCCGCGTCAATGGGTATCGGACTGGTGCTAGGCGTGCTGTACAGCATCTTCGCCGTGCGTCCGCCTGAGGGTGACTGGTACGACAACTACAAATATTGGCTGGGTGCGGCTGCATACGGTATCGCGCTGGGCGGACTGGCGAGCCTGTTCTTCGATGCGGTCAAGGCGATTGTTACCAAGTCGATTGAGACGTTCCAGAAAAAAGGCGTTGACCAAAGCGGGCAGGAATAGCGGAGGCTGATTGAAAATAACCAGCGCACAACGCGGGGCTGTAACCACCATCACACTTGATCTTAGCGACGCGTCGGAGCAGGAAGTATTCGTAACATCCGACTTGCACATTGACAGCGTGTACTGCAACAGGGAATATCTGATCGAGGACTTGAAGGAAGCCGTGAGGCGCAAGGCGCTGATCCTGTTCGTTGGCGACATATTTGACGCGATGCAAGGGCGTTTTGACCCGCGCCGGTCAATGGCTGAACTGCGCCCAGAATACCGCCGCGAGGATTACTACGACTTTGTTATCAAAGATGTTGGTGAACTACTGGCTCCGTTTGCCAAAAACATAGCCGTAATATCGGACGGTAATCACGAATTATCTGTGCTGAAAAATGCCAATACAAACCTGGCTGATCGGCTAGTAGGGCAATTAAATCTAAACTACGGCGGTAACATCCGGCACGGCGGCTACGGCGGCTGGGTACGCTTCATGTGGGAGCGCGGCGGCGTGCCGAAGGGAAGTACCAGGATGAAATACTTTCACGGCGCGGGCGGCGATGCTCCTGTGACACGCGGGGCAATCCAGACGAACCGGCAGAGCGTTTATCTGCCGGACCCGAACATCATCGTCAACGGACATAACCACCACGCCTATTGGATACCGATTACCCGCGAGAGATTATCTGGCAAGGGTGAACTGTATTTTGACACGCAGTTACATATCCGCACCCCGGGGTATAAGCAGGGATATGGAGATGGTTCTACCGGCTATGAGGTGACAAAGGGATTCGTGCCGAAGCCGGTCGGAGGCTGCTGGCTTACACTATGGTGTGGCAATAAGGATAATCCGATGGTGACTGCTAAGCCGCACATTCATGACCCAGTTCCCGTCAATCCAGTTGCGGATTCGTACGAGGGTATTGAATTTCCGCAGGAGTAGTACAATTAACATTGCCTAATAACTGGCGCGGTTGAACCCGCCGGTTTAGGACACCTGCCCGCAGCGAGGGGCGCTTGCATGGAGGACACACGGGATAGTTATCCCAGTCACCAGGGCGGAAGACCGCTACAATGACCATGGAGCGCAGCGACCTGACCGGGCAGGTGTAGCCTCACCTACCATGTGTAGGAGTAGGTCATGACCCGTCAGCAATGGCGGGTCTTGCAATTACAACGACACCTATACCGCTAACGTTTTCAGTATGGGTGTAAATTTTAATAACTATTAAAACATTTGGCGTCACTGAAACATCAGATATTGAAGGTTCTTTGTGTGCAATAACTTAGGCGCTGGATAAGGTTTTGCACACAGGATATAATCAGGATTATTATAATCGCGCCCTGAAAATACGGATCGCCGCTCCATGTTTTCGTGATGAATTGGGTATCCTATACAGAATTGTGCGGTGTGGCACAACGCAAATTACGTGTATCTGAAAAACAAACCGGATCACCGTTGTATATCGAATAATAGACGTATTAAGTTATGCTACGCGAATGTTTCAACTATTCAAATTATTCGACAGGTTCATCGCTTGATCCTCCCGGCACACCGGGCATGCGTTGACGTGCTGCTGCCAGCGACGACTGGCGCGGGCCAACATCGCGCGCCGGGACACGTCGCCTTGCCGCGCAGCTTGGTACTCGCGGTCGTAGTCGGCTTTCAGGGGTGTACCGATGTGGCAGGTCATGGCGGTCATTTCGGATGCCCCGGCAATGGCATCCAGTGGGTAATCCATTTGTATTGCTCGCTATGAAAATACAAATCGGCAACCGACGACCATTGCAATATTCCTGATGCGTGCCAACCGTGGCGAACCACGTTGCTAACCGCATCATAGAACATGACTACTTCCCCTCCCTGCGGCAACCTCTCGCTGACAGGTATCCACCGCGTCCGCTCTCGCAGCGCGGCAAGCTCGGCGGTGAGCCGCTCTACCTCGTCCAGCAGATCTGGAAGAGCGTTTGCAGTGGCTACGATAAAATCCATATTCGCCTCGCTCTTTGGACCATTGCCTGTTACGGCCGGTATGCGAATATTGTCCTTGTTGCCATCAGATCCAAATATTCCCGCACCTGCCACAAATATTGTCAATCCATCGTGCCTTTTTGGCATAAGCCTTAACCAGTTGGCTAATTTACTGACCGTTGTTTCTTCGTGCTTGCCCGCCCACCACGGTCTCTGCGTAGCCTTAGCCGCCAACTAACGTAGTGCTGCAATTTCTTCTGGTGTAATCATCCCTCACCGCCTTTCAGGGCTTCGGTGGCCGCGTCATGAATCATATCCAGGAAACGACACATCTCAAACAGTGAATGTCTGTTTCGGATATACG
>Ga0209319_1000622_pt1 | contig 41673 bp, 39 predicted proteins | sample RifGroE2_FD_184000 | JGI IMG/M metagenome (GOLD analysis project Ga0209319, IMG submission 184000) | Groundwater microbial communities from Rifle, Colorado - Groundwater E2 (SPAdes) (version 2) | ecosystem: Environmental > Aquatic > Deep subsurface > Groundwater | place: Rifle, Colorado, United...
AAAATTTCAGAAAAAAATTTTATCTATTAATTTTAATAAATAAAAATATATGTTTAATTTACTACAAAAAATTAATCTATAATTTAAGTGTCTGGTATTATTCATTTTCCTTAACACAATAATATTAATTTTTATTTGTTCCTTAATATCATTTGTTGGTTCGATAACATTAGTCATGATTGATATATAATAATATATGATTTTTTTTTATATCGCTTACAAACGTTTATATAAATTAAAAATTAATTTATATAAAATAAGTATTGTGTTAGAAATTAAACAATTAAATATTAAATAAAATATATACAAATATGGAAATTAATGAACATTCGATACTTAAAATTAAACATTTTGATTCAAATGAATTATTAAAAAATTCACTAATATTAATTATTAATAAAGAGCAATACAAAAGAATTATAATAAATAAATTATTTGGTGATTTACAAAATGTTCCATTAATTGTAATCGATAACGAAGCATATAATATATGTTTCGATCAAAAAGTTAATCCAAATGTAATGGTTTATAACGAATATAATCAAGAAATTATGTCCAAATTAATAGATCGTCAAAAAATAATAATTGATCAAAAACCTGAAAAAGATTGTAGTGCGATTCTAATACTAAATTATGATGGCAATAATATAGATATAAATAATGACTTACAATTTAGAGAATTATTATATGACCATAAACAATTACAAATATTAATAATCATGAATATGAAATATCCACTTAGAATGACACCTGAATATCGTTCAGTTATTGATTATGTGTTCATATCACCATGTGACACAAATATTAAAAAATATTATAAAGATATTCATGATTATTATGCACATGTATTTCCTAAATTAAATTTATTTAAAATAGTATTCGAATGGATGACAAACAATAATAAATGTATGGTACTAATTAATAATATACATTCAATCGATTTAACAAATAAAGTTAAATATTTAGACATCTAATTATTATATATTAATTTAATTAGGATAATCAACATAATTATATGAAGAATGACTAAATTTGAAAGATCTACAAGTACATTTGTGAGGTTTAAAAATTGCAGAACATTGACAAGTTTGTGTTTCTCTGTTCGAACATTGACATGAATCTATATAATTTACTTGACATGAACAATTGACATAAGATATAGGTCGATAACTTGTTTTATATTTTGTTTCATAGCCGATTATATCATTTGTTGTTTTTTCAATTTCTTCATCAATTTCTTTATCATGATATGTTGTAACTGGTTCATAATAAAATTCTGTTCTTGTACAAGGAACATTAACAGCGACAGGTTGATAGGATCCATAACCTGAAGTATAATGTGTTTCTGTATAATTAACTGTTCTTGAACGTTGTACTTGATTTATGCTTGTATAGCTTTTTTTAACTTTTTCTAACACTTTAATTTTTTTATAAATAGGCGATTGATAAGCTTCCTGAAAATTTTCACCACCTATTTCGTTCGTATGATAACAATTTTGATTTGGATGGTCATGACCACATGATGGACATTTGTGTTTATGATTACACGAATTATTATGATGCGAATAATGAGAACATACAGAACAAAAATCAATATGTTTGTTACAAATTTTTGAATGAGCGTTATGTTTACATTCTGGACATTTTGTTACAGCCATTGCTGTGCATTTTTCAAATTGACATGTACGATTATGATCTTTCCAATAATGATGACAATCAGAACATATATCAAGAGGATCTAAAGATGTTTCATAACATGATTCGTAACAACCCATTCTGATTATTAATTATTAAAAATATTAATATATGGTCACAACAAGTTAACTAAATCAATTTTTTATATTTCATGATCGAACTCGTTCGATCATGAAATATAATATAATTGCCATAGCGTAGCGGTTTCAATTTTTCGTTAGTTATATTCATAAAACATTATTAACACGAAAAAATATTGTGAATAAAAAAATTTAGACAATAATTGCTAGTTCTCGTTGTTTACAAGTGTTCACAATTCGCCCTTGCGGTCCATTCGTGTTTTTTGTTGAATATTCAATTTCAACTCTCGGTTCAGCCTTTTCAATTCTTTTTTGGAACGAAACAATTAAAGTGGAATCTTTCGTTTCATTTTTAACCACTTTTAGTGATCTTGCATTCCTTAATATCATCATTAGTTCGTGCGCTGCAAAATTTGTTGATGATTTTCGTGACATTAAATTTTGGCACAATATAACGAATTAAAAACTGTAATGAGTTAAGGAATAATAACGAATTAATAATGAGCTTATTAGCTATTTTTTATTTCAATTTTTTATGATATTTTAATTAGCTCATAAAAATTTTTGTAATAATTTGTTATAACGATGTATTTAAATTTGCGTTTGAAATAAAATTATAAATTATTGAAATAAGTCATATATGGAAATAGCAAATAATATTATGACTGAGAAAAAGTCAATAATTGAAATTAAACAATTTGATTTGAATGAACTATCACCAAATCCATTTATCATTATGATTGGACAAGAACAACATAAAAAAATTATAATGGATAATATAATAAATAAATTTCAAAATATGCCGTCGATAGCAATTATAAATGAGACAGGGAATATGTGTATAGACCAAAAAGGTAAGCCAAATATTATGGTGTATACTGAGTGCAAACAAGAAATATTAAATAAAATAATTGATCGTCAAAAAACAATAATTAGTCAAAAACCTGAAAAAGATTGTCGTCTTATGTTAATATTAGATGATTTTGATAAATATTTAAAAATCAATATAGATACGAATAGTTTAGACATTGATACACCGTTTAAAGAGATAATATTTGAACATAAAAAATTACAAATATCAATAATCATAAACATGACATATCCAATATATATGATACCTGAATATCGTGTTGCTGTTGATTATGTGTTTTTATCACCATATGATACGAATATTAGAGAATATTCCAAAACTATTTATGAACAATATGCAGGTATATTTCCTAAGTTTAATTTATTTAAAAAAATTTTTGATGAAATAACAAAAAATAACAATAGTTTAGTATTAATTAAAAATATATGTCCATCTAATTTTAGTTTTACAGACAGAGTCAAATATATATGAGTAAATTTTTTTATCAAATTGATATAAACCAATTTGATAAAAAATTGAAAAAAATCATAATAACATATAATTGATTTAGCAGTAATAAAAATAAATTAATGTCTTTTGATACACTGCCACAAGATATGATTAATATTATTTTCAAAATTTTAGATATAAGAACGATATATCTTTTAGCAAATACAAATAAGCAGTTATTTTTATCTGCGACAAAAAATATTAAACATTTATTGATTGATAATTGGTATCGCCCATTAAACAAAAAAACAGGAATGTGTTATGCAAATTTAAAAATTATCAAAAAAATAATAAACATAATCCAGAACAATTTAGACATAACATATGAGAATTATAATTTAATAAAATATAAACATTTACTAATTGAAGATCAAAAAATAAATCAAATATATATTAAAAATATTGATATTCAAGATGTGATAAATTATAAAAATAGTAATAAAAAATATTTATTTGAAAATATAATATATCGCACATATAGTAATTTTTCTAACTTAGGTCAAAATGTAGATATATTTATTAACACACCAATAATGATTAGTTCAGATTGTAGTTTTTCTTTGGTTAAAAGTCAATTTCGTAATGATGTTATGAACTTATTCATAATAATGCGTGGTTATAATATACTTGATAAATATAAATTTAAAGATGGATGGAAAATAAAGTTTGATCATTGTGATTCTTATTATTTATATTTACGAATTAGTAAAAGAGATGAAAATTTAATTGCTCAAATTTGTAATTCAAAAACAGGTTATAAAAGTGATACAACATTTATTGCACATACTAATAAAAAATATTAAATATCAAAATCTAAACATTCGCAATAACAACTTTTACAACAAAATGCTTCAAATGACAAACAAAAACCAATGCCAAAAAAGAACAACAAAAATATTGATGATACTAATGCAAAATTAATTAAAAAATATATCGTCTGACTAACAACAATCATATATTTAAACATAATAAATGATATTGGTAAAAAAACAAAACCCAATGCCGCGATGAAAATTAAAAAGAAACCAATAATTTTTCCTATTTTCATTTTATTAACTTATAATCATAAATAAATGATGTTACAATTAAAATTTCATTTTTTTAATAAAATTCAATGCACACAATAATAAAAATTGAAACTGCTATTAAATATAAAAAATTGAAACCACTACGCTATGGCAATTATATTATATTTCATGATCGAACGAGTTCGATCATGAAATATAAAAAATTGAAAAAAATTTAATATAAATGTGCCAAGTGAAAATAATATTGTTAAAATTATGTCGTTCGATATATTATCACAAGACGTTGTTAGTATTATTTTTAAAACTTTAGATATAAGAACAATTTATCTATTAGCAAATACAAATAATCAATTATTTTTATTAGCGATAAACAGTATAAAAAACTTATTGATTGATAATTGGTATTATCCATTAAATAAAAAAAGAGGTTCATGTTATGTTGATATAAATAATATAAAAAAAATAATTAATATTATTCCGAATAATATTGATATTATTTATGATAATTATAATTTGATTAAATATAGATATTTAATATTTGAAGATCCAAAAATAAAACAAATACATATTAAACAAATCGAAATACAAGATGCGATGAATTATATATATAATGATGGAAAATATTTATTTGAAAATATAATATATCGTCCATATAATAAATTTACTAATATTAATCAAAATGCAGAATTATTCAAAAATACTCCAATAATTATTAAATCATGTTGCCAATTTAATTTGTCAAAAAAAGAATTTAAGAATGATGTTTTAAATTTATTCATCATATTATGTTCTTATAAAATACTCGATAAATATAAATTTGAAAATGGATGGAAAATAGGATTGGTAGATAATTCACCATTTAATGATTATGGCAATTATTTGTATTTACAAATTAATAAAAATGGAAATTTGATTGCTCAGTTATGTTATAAAACAAATTATAAATCTGATATAACTTATATTACACACAAATGGGATGTGGTAAGTTTATTAAAATTGTTGCATTAATAAAATTAGTATATTGTATAACAACATGATGGTTTATTTTATTATATATCTGATGATAAATAATATAAATATGTTGCATCAGATATATAATAAAATAAACCACCATGTTGCCTGTTGTGATATCATTATTCGTGTTTTGATAAAAAATTGAAAAATTAATCACAAAATAAAAAACAAATAAATACAAATTTTATAATACTTATGACATCTAAAATTACCATTATTAAATCAAATAATAAACCAATTTTCAAATCAGTTATTAACGTCACGAATGAGTTAGTTATTAAACCAGTTGTCAACGTAATAAATGAACCAAATAATGAACAAATTAATAAACCAGTCGTCAACGTAATAAATGAACCAATTATTAAACAAGTTAATGAACAGACTAACGAACAGACAAATGAATCAACAATTAAACAAATTAATAAATCCATTAATGAGTTAACGAAAATAAATATTGAACCAATTGAGTTAAACGCTTTTTATATTACAAATTCTGATAATTTATTTGGTACAGAACCAAACACAAATATAATTTTAAAATATACTAATTTGCTATGTTATGATGATTTACTTGAAATAATAATATTACAGGATGGAACAAAAATACATATCCCACAAGATAAAATAGAGAAATCAGAATTTTTAATTAATAGGACAAAAAATAAATTAAAAGCATTAGCAAAAAAATATAAATAAATTAATTTATCAATTACGAATAATTTTTTTATATGTTATCAATTGTAACAATCTTAAATTGCCGATTTTAATTTAAATTATTATTTTGTATCATGTCGTTCAGTATTTTCAACCAAATTTATAATTTCACGAGTTCCGTTTGTATCGATAACCCTAACAAGTTCTCGTTGTTCACTAGCGTTCATAACTCTCCCTTGTGTTCGCGAACTATGTTCGCTCTCATAACTCGAAAAAGGTTGTGTACAACCTTTTTCTCCTTGTGTTCCGTTCGTGTTACTCACTCCAACAAGTCCATAATTTTCGCTAACGCTTAAATTATTCGCTTGTGTTTCTGTTGTTGTCGAAAATAATACAGGCGGTGATGATATATGTTGAGAAGATAAAAGTCGAGACGAATTAGGATGAGATTTTAAAGACTGAGATATTAAAGGCTGAGTTGAAACGGTTGGGGATGATAAATGTGGGGATGATAAAGGCGGAGATGATAAGGATGGATATGATTGTGATTTTAGTATTGAATTATTAGAATTATTAGAATTATTAGTTTCAGAAAGATCTTCAAAAAATTTTTGATTAATTAAATTTTCTAATACATTAGCTGTTATAGGTTTTCCTTCTTTAATAATATTTTTCATGTTGTTGATCATGTTTTTATATTTATTTAGTTCATTATTTGAGTCAATATCATTATCAATTCGATTAGTTGACATATTCATTTCGGGGACAGTATCAATATTTAATTTACTCAAAGTTACATTTAATTCATCAGTTCGTTTTTTGTTTTCATTATAAGCAAAAGATGAAAATTGAAGCATAGCCAAACTAACTGTTGATATTGCGCCAGCCACGAAACCTAATATTGGATAACTAAAATACCCAGAAGAAAAACTAACGACGCCTCCTAATGCGACGAAAATTTTAGATAATGTTTCAAAAATTTGACCAACAGTTTTCCAACATTGTTTTCCCAAAATTGTACCCTTAATTTCCCTTTCATAATAAGGTTCGATTTGTTCTTTAATAATTTTTAACTTTAAATGTTTACCTACTTTTGCTTCCATTTATTTTATTTATATATTATATTTATATTTTAAAATTTACGACAAAAAAATTTAAAAAATTGAAATTAAATTTTTGACACGTTTATAAAATAAATATAAAAACGATATGTATAGATATAATATGTATGTTTGTAATAAAAATGACATATTAGCAAAAAAAATTGTTAGAATTATAAATAAAAAAATTGAATCTTGTACAAATAAAAAAGATGCTGAAATATTTAACAAATTAATGAATATTTCTGTTGATTTATTTAAATTTGATTATAAATATGGATGTACTGATTTAAATGTCATATACGATTATAATGTACAAAATTCTTTAAAAGAACTTGAAGTAATAAATAATAAAATAAATAAGATGTATTGTGATATCACCGATGAAAAAATATTAAAATATATTGATTTATATTATGACACTTGTTCATCGGTAATAAATCAAAGAAATAAAATATGTTAGATCATTTATTTAGAAACATGATTATTGATACATGATTTAAAATAGTTAAATCCTTTTTTAGGATCCATTGTTGAATCGATAATATATTCCATAATTGTAGCCATACAAATATTGAATTGATAAGAGTTATCTGATATTACTCTTTTTCCAAAATATTTTTGACTTACTTCATTGACTGTTTCACCAATCGGATATCCAAATTCGATTGGTGTTAATCTACCTGATCTTACAAGAGCAGGACATATTTTTTTAATTTCTTCGAATCTATTTGTTGTTGCAATAATAATACTTCCTTCAGTAGGAACAGGTCCTTGTAATATTTCTAACAAATCCGTTAATGATAGTTTTTCGTCACTTTGTGAAATATCGCTTACAATAACTTCATTTTCAGATTCAGATTTTATAGGATTTTTATTTGTTTCAGTTGATTGACTATTATTAGTATTTGTGCTAGTATTTGTATTGCATGTTGTAATTGTTGATGTTACAGGTGATTGAATATTAAATGTAGGTGTCAAAAGAGGATTTGTCATACTCAACATCATGCTATAATAAGCTTCTTGTTTTTTCTTTTTTTGAATTTCTTTATTATATAATGCTAATACAGTAATATCAAACTCATCAAAAATATAAACAACATCTTTTGGAGATCGAGATCGTCCACCGAAATTGGGTCGTTTCATAATTTGATAAATAGACTCTTTTGTTTTTAATGTTAAAATATCAACACTAATAACATGTCGTTGTAATGTTGCAGCAATTCTAAATGCAAAATTACTTTTTCCAGTCCCAGGGGGTCCATATAATAATAATCCAATTTGTGGTGATTGTCCAATTTTAGTAAATAATTCAGGACGTGTATCAATTGATTTAATTGTTGTCCATAATTTTTGTTTCATTGGGTGAAAAAATGTATCTATATATTGTTCTTCTAATACTTTTATATCTTTTCGTGGACCATTATAATAAATAATGTCAGAATTAATAACGTGTTGATTTTCATTTTCTTGAGTTTTTCTTGGTGTTAATATTTTAATATGATATAATTTCATATCTGATGTTATATCATCTTCATATATTTTTTCAGTAATTTTTTGAAAATATGTGCGTACATCAAATTTTGAGTTATTTTTTATAAAAATATTAAGTACGTCAATAATATTTTTTTTTACATTATTATCTGTACGAGTTTCTTCTATAATTGTCGTAAATAAATAATATCCGGTAATGTTAAAATTTTTGTCATTAAATTTTATTTTAATATCTGAAATCGCATGATCTTTATAACGTCCATTCGATTCTTCAATTTCATATTTTGTTACTTTATCATAAAAGAGATTATATTTTTTAACATATCGCAAAAATGTATGTATAAGATTATTATTATATAAATTATCATATACTTTTAATTGATCATATTCACGTCCTAATATTTTTTCTAATATATTTTGTAACTTATTACGAAAAATAAATATTAACAAACATGCGATGAAAAGACCGAAACAACGTGTGTAAATATTAAATGGAATATTAATTTTATGGAAAATATTTAAATCAGACGTAAGAATTATTTTAGATAAATAATTCATAATTGGTAAAATAGTTCCATACATTGTCATATCTAATTTATATTGTTTAGAAACAATAGTTGTTAATAATGATCCTAACGCTGTTGATATAATATTAATATTGTCACCATTATTAGATGTTGAATTAGACATCTTTAATAAGTCGTTAAATGGGTTGTTTATAATAGGCACGTATGGAATATAATATTCAATTTTTTATATTTCTTGCTCGAACTCGTTCAAGCAAGAAATATAATATAATTATCATAGCGTAGTGGTTTCAATTTTTTGTGTATAATAATTATTTATATAAATTTTCAAATTCTTGGGGTGTTAATTTAAAAATTTCATTTGTCGCTAATATTTTTCGTGGTTTTGAATCTACGTGAATGAAGTCGAAATTAATTATTAGTTTATCGAATGGATCAAAATTAATGTCGTTGTTAATATATGTTAACTTGATTATTTTTTCATAATTTTGATTTGACAACATGTTATATAAATTATTTGAAATATCGATTAATTGATTATTATTGTTAATACATAATAATTCAAATTGATTTTTATTTTTAACAAATATTTTTAAATTATTAAAATCTATTTGTTTTTTAAAATCAAATACTAAATTAGTAAATAAATCAGCATAACGCGTAATATGATAATCATAATTATTAATCATAATATTATTATCAATTGTGATATATGAAACGACATCATGTATATGCATATTTTTAAATCTAACAAAATTTGCACCATTAGAATGACATAATAATTCAAGACAATTACTATTCGAATTTTGTTTATTTACGTTAAATCCTTCAATGTCACCTATTTTAATTATATTATATTCAAATTCACGTTTCAAAATTTCATCATTTAAATAATGTGGTAATATATTATTTGTTTTAAATTCATCAAACTGTTGTTGTGTTATATAATTTGAAAAAGCAATTCCACCCATTCCTGCTTGCATACGAAACATATTTATGAGATCATTTTTGTACATTATAAATTCAATTTGTGTATTTCCATTAATAGTAGATTTAAAATTTTCATTAAAATCAACACAAATAATTTTGAAATCAAATATTAAGAAATCTAATATTTCATTGAGTCCATCGATATTAATTATTTTTATAATCACTTCATGGTATTTTAGTAAATTATTCATTAATAAAATATTTTTAGGAATAATATCAGCGCCATTAGCAAAAATATTGTCATATATTTTAGAACTTCCGACATATATTTCATAACATGAATTTTTTAGTAAATTATCAATGTATTCTTGTGTTAATATATTATGATTATTTTTTTGTACAGATTTAAATGTTATTTTGAATGATTTAATTATTTTATCTAACAAATCATAATTTTTTGGATTAATAATAATGTTATCATTACTAAACAAATCTTTTGGTTTAATAAAAAAATTATATTCATATTCTTTTTCTATATTTTGCATAATTTGATCACCACTAATTTTATTTATATTTATATTTGGCTTTAATAATTGTTCGAAATCGACATAATTAGATAGCTTATTTTTTGATTTATAATCATCATATGCTTGTTGTGTTACGTAAGTGGCAAATAACAATTTTCCTAATCCCATATATATCTGAAAAATATTTATTAAATTATTTTTTTGTATCATAAATTCGATCATATTATTTTCGTTAACGAAAGATTTAATAATTTTTTCATAAAAATCAACATAAATAATTTTGAAATCAAAAATTATTAAATCTAAAATTTTATTAACATCATCTATATCATTAAATATATTTATAGATACGTCATGAAATTTTAAGAGCTCAAACATTAATAACATGTTTTTAGGCATAATATCATTTCCATTAGTAAACACATTATCATATATTTTATTTCCTCCAATTAATATTTCATAATATGAATTCATAAAAATATGATCGATATATTCTTGTGTTAATATGTTATGATTATTTTTTTGTAATGATCTCAAAGATATTTGAAATGATTTAATTACTTTGTCTGATAAATCAAAATCTATTGGATCAATTTTAAATTTTTTAATTTTATAGTCTTTAAACAAATATTTGGATTTGACAGAAAAATTATATTCATGCTCTTTCTTAATACATTGTATTAATTGATCACCAGTAATAATATTAATATGATTTTTATTCTCTAATTCACCAGATCCATCAGGTCCATTTATTTTAACATTATTTTCGATTTGATTTATTACGACATTATTTCGTTTTTCCGACATTTTTTTGTTTTCAAATATATAATTGTATAATGTTTTATTAAGAGAAATCAAACGCATATATTTATTGTTATTATCATTAAAAACATAAAAAGGAACTACAGCAGTTTCTAAACATTTTTTAAGAAAATTAAATGCATGATTATTTGAAATTATTTTATTATTAGTTTTATGTAAATTAAAATTTTTAATTGGGAACACTTCTTTAAACTGGTCAAGAATATTATTTAAATTTTCAACCAAATTTACAATCTTATCAAATTCTTGTAGACATATGACAGTTTTATAATCATAAATATTTTGAATTCCAAATAATGGTAGTAACTTTTTGTCAACAAATTCTATTTGATTAATTAATTGTTTCATTATAATTATATAAAATTTTTTATTTAAATAATTTCGTTATTACGAAATTATTTAAATAAAAAATTGAAAAATAAATTATAACTATGTTGTATTAATAATAACATATCAAAATAACGTATTTAAATATATTAATGGATTGCATTATTTGTGGATTAAAAACAAACAACAAATATAATGAAAATTATATTTGTGAGAACTGTATAACGGAATCGAATTCAATTGAAAAAAAATATGAAAATACATATGTTGCGATATATGAAGAACCTACGAAAATATTAGAAAATTTATATATCGGTAATATTAATTCAACAATTGATGATCAAGAATTAAAAAAATTAGGTATTAATCAAATTATTACGGTTGGGACAGGTAATAATAAATATATTAAAAACGCACATAATTTAAATATGTTGGAGTTGTTTGTGAATGATAGTTTAGAACAAAAGTTAGATCCATTTATTGATATAGCTATTAATAACATTGAGTCAAATATAAATATGAAAACATTAGTGCATTGTTATTCAGGTATATCAAGAAGCGCAGCATTTGTCATAGCTTATTTAATGAAAAAAAATAAAATAAGTTATGAAGAAGCATTTAAATTTTTAAAAACGAAATATCCTAAAGCAAATCCAAATAGTAATTTTGTAAATCAACTAAAACTATTATCAAATGGTGTTAATAATAATAATAATTTAATAATTACAAAGTTATAATATCGAATCCAATTTATTTATTAAAATTTGTAAATCAAAATCTTTTTGCATTGCAGGATTACAAGTGTCAATAATATTTAATATTTGTTTCATTTTAATATGATTTTTTAATAAACTAAATAATATATCCAAATGAGTTTTTAAATATTTTTTTAATTTGTTTACGTCAAATAGAAGAACCATGTCCTATATATCCTACTAATAGTCCAAATTACGAACATCATAAACATCATAAACATCATGAAAATCATGAAAATCATGAAAATCATGAAAATCATGAACATCATTCAAACCATTGCAACGAAAATGACCATAATATTGAATATAATTTAAGTAATGAACATGTTAGTTCAGAAATATGTAACGAATCATATGGAAGTAATTCACATGTCAGTTGTGATATTAATTATTCTGACAGTAGTTGTGCAGATGTGGGTGGTGGATCAGATGGTGGATCAGATGGTGGTTGTGTAAGTAGTGATTAAAAATTATCATATTATTTTATTTATATATTTAAATAAAATAATATAATTTAATCATCTTCTAAAAATGGATCGAGATTTGATGTATCAAAATTATTCTTGTTTTCAGAACTTCCTTTTTGTTGTAAATTTGTTGGAATAATTTTACGTTTCAAATTTAATGAATTTTCAAGTATCTCAAGTTCAGTTTCAGTATACTTTATTTTATCTGGTAAGTTATCCCATATTTTATTCGTATCAAGTCTATACAAAATATTTTCTTTATTAACTGAGTTGTTTATACGTTTAATTTTTAAATTATATTGTGAATCTAGTATTCTGTTGATATATTTCAATTTATCAACTTCATTTAAAGTAGTTAAATTTGATGCTGATGATTTAATGTTGTATTTAAATGATATTTCATTTTTTTTATCTTCACACCATTTAATTGCATCATTTATTTTAATAATTAGGTCAGGATATTTGATTGTTTTTGTTAAAATATTTATATCAAATCCAATAATTTCAATAATTGTCATCGGATAATAATGATATGTATATTTATTTTTTGATGAAAAATCAACATAACAATTAGATATAATACTTTCATATTGTTGATTATTTTTCATAACTTGAAGCTTTTGAATAGTTGTTTGATTTTCGTTTGCTAAAATATTTGATAAATTTCTATAACATTTCATCTTTTCTTTATCGAAATATTCGATTACGAAATCTTTAGTAAAAAATTCTTGACTTTCTTGTTCAATTCTATAACAATTTTTAAGATTATATCTATAAATTGAATACATATCTTCTTTTGTTATATATTCATCTTTTTGTTTAATTTTATTCAAAAAATCTTCTTTTGAAATGTCAGAAGCATTAACAATACCATTTACTTTTTCGTCAAGTTCTTCGTCTTCTCTTTCACCACGTATCAGTTTCATTTCTTTTAAGATTTCATTATCTTCTTCGGATAATGGAAGAAATTCTAGTTTATAACCTTTACATTTTGCATAACCAAAGAAACAAGCAGGAAAGTTTAATTTATTTTCAATTAGTTCCCAACTATTTCTAACATATAGATCATATATAGGTTCAGATTTATAAGGATAATATAAAATTTTATCATTTAATGCAACTGTTTCGATTGTTTTTAATTTTTCAATTTCATTTTCTCCTGACTGCTCTTCTTCATTAATACCTTTATCTAACTCTGATACAGAAGTAATACGTTTCATTTTAATCGGAACGATATTATTATGAAGGTCATAATTTGTCAAATAATAATCTGAACAAAGCATTTTTTCAACCATATTATAATCAACAGTATCTTCATTTTTATCAAAAGATTTATATTTGTCAATCGCAATAAATATTTCTTTATTAATTGGAGATCGAACTCTATGAATCATTTGGCACCATTCTTGTGCCCCAAGTGATTCATGACATCCATATGCAAATATGTAATCGAAGTGAAATGTGATGTCAAAACTAACTCCCATGCAAACAGAAGGAGTATATATGACAACATCATATTTAATCCATTCTTCATTTACTTTGAGTAGTAAATTTTTTTTATCTTCTTCAGAAGTTTCTTTATGAATGAGCAGAACTTTTTTGTTGGGATATGTTTCTTTAATTTTTTTATCTAAATCTTTTGCTTTAGAATTAGAAGCCATTGCAACAACAATTTTTTTATCTTTTTCTAACATCAATAATATTTTTCTTAACCAAGTTGCATAATGGCAGTATGTTAGTTGGTATTCAGAATATGGTTTAAATTCATTAATAATCAAATGAAAATCTTCCATATTTTTTAATTCAGTCGCACCAATATAATAATTAATACATCTATCAGACAAATCAGCATCCATAATAAATATTTGTTTAGCTTCGGATAATCTCATTTCTAAAGCTGAAACAATAAGACTGGCTTTGGAATTTTTTGTAAAATGAGTTGAAGTTAAATATCTTGCTAAAGATTCACATTCATCAATAATCAAAATATCATATTTATCACGTTCTAAACGTAAAATTGAATCAATTTGACAAATAATACGTTTAGATAAAATTTGATGATCTTTAATTTGTGAATATAATTCAAATTCATGGTCTTTAAGATCGCCTAATAATTTAAATCCGAAAGTAACACGACTTGAAATAAATAAGATACTTGTATTTTCATTTATAGGACTATTTGGATTAGAAAATAATGTTTCAAGTAGATTTGAAGTTTTACCAGTACCTTTTTCAGATTGAACGGCGATAAGTTTTTTATTAAGGACAGGAGTATATATTGCGGGTGTAAATTTAGCTTGATCAAGTTTAGTAATATTAGTTGGGTCAAAATTTTCGGTAGTTAATTTAATCGGTGTAATCGGATAATTGTTAACAATTTCTTCAATACTCATTTTTGTATTTTTAAAAATAGATACAACACCTTCATCTTTAGCCCATTTAATTAACGAACCAATAGTAAGTTTGTTATTATTATTAGCGAACGAATTCCATTTAGTGAGCATTTCTTTTTCCTTATATTTACTGCTTTGTGAACTCCATTTATTCCATAGTTCAAAATAATTGCTACTTTCGGTACTATGATTATGTAAAATCATACCAATTTTTACCCACAAATCATAATCTTCATAATATGAAGATGGTAAATTTGTTAAAATTGATTCGACATCAACATTTGAAATATCATTACCACAATCAGCGCATTTAGGAAGTAACTTTTCTTGTGAATATTTTAAATCTTTTGTTGTTACTGATTTAGTTGAACCGACAGTATATGTAAGCATGGTTTGAAGGAAGAAATCATATAATTCTTTTTTAGAACAATTCGTGTTACATATTTTTGTGGACTCACTATTAATAATTAAGTGTTTGGAAATTAAAATTGAATTTTTACCCATTTTTGAATTCAAAAATAATCGCAGACATGTCATATTATAAATACTTTTATCAACATAATATTTAGAAATTTGATAATCTTTATTTAATCTTAAAAAGAAATCTTTAGCAACAACACAATTTTGAAATTCTAAACCACGAAAAATAATGTGTGCAGAATATTTATTCGGATTATCGATTTTTTGACAAACTGGATCATTTTCAAGAATAATTATATTACTTGTTTTATAATCATAATCATAATAACTTTTCGCACCATTTTTAACAATAGAAATAATTTTTAATAAAAGTTCGTTAGGAGGAGTTTTATCTTTTTTAATATCAAAATCAATATCAACACCAAAAACAAGTTTTGATTCGTCGGTCCAAAATTCATAAAAATGAGGCTCACATGTTTTTTCTATTTTATCGAATATCTTTTGTACATCACAAACATAAAAACTTTTTGATCCTGCTTTATCTCTATCTTCTTGAAACAAATATTTGTTACGTTTATCTTTTAGATTGTTATAATAATTAATTGCTACTTGTTTCTTTAGAAAAGACATTATTTCAAATTATTTTACAATACTTAAATTCGATTTAAGCCATGTTATTAATAATTCAATTTTTTTATATTTATTATATATAGATGTAGTTAAGGTCTTTTATATATAATTATATATTAAAATATAAAATAATATATAAAGACAGAAATAAAATATTGAAATTAATATATCTTAACGAATTATAATAAAAACTAAACTCGCGTTTTCATTATGACATTTTATTAACATAAAAAATTGAAATATAAATCATCTAAATAATAATAAATAAAATATTAACAACTAGATCAAATATTTATAATATGTCAATTTTATTCCGAAATTCATATTCGTTAACTAAAATAATTAATTGGTTAAACAAAAATAATTTGAACAAATATGAATATAATTGTTCACTCGATTCAATATTTACGAAAACTGGAATACATATTAAGTTAAATGAAAAATATAGTTTAAGTATACAAACACATCCGACCATAGCTGGATCAAGTTTTTGTGAAACTGCTTTAATTGATAATATCACGGGTAAACCAATATATAATGTATTAAATTATTATGATGTAATAAGACATAATGAGCCTGAAAATTTATTCGAGCATTTATTATCGCTAAAAGAAGATTTAAAAATTTAATATTAGTAAACTTTATTTATACTTATTTAATATTTAATAAAACAAAATTATTGAAAATTAATTATATAAAGTGTGAACAAATATAAACAATTCAATACAATAAATAAAATAAATGAGCAATCTGCCATGGATAGAAAAATATAGACCAAATGAATTATCTGATATTATTTCTCATAAAGAAATTATTAATACTTTAACAAATTTAATTACATTTGGAACTATACCACATATGATTTTTTATGGACCCCCTGGAACAGGTAAGACAACAACTATATTAGCATGTGCTAGAATGATATATGGTCAAAATTATAGATCAATGATTTTGGAACTAAACGGATCAGATGATAGGGGTATTAATGTTGTTAGAGATCAAATTAAAAATTTTTCAGCGACAGATTCAAGAATATCATCAATGCTTATTGGACAAGAAGATAATTCAAATATAAGCGAAAATTATGGACTTGTTGGAGTGAGTAACACTAACGGAACACAAGGGCGAGTTGTGAACGCAAGTGAACAACGAGAACTTATGAGAGCGAGTGCTAACGAGCGAACACAAGGAGAAAAAGGTTGTACACAACCTTTTTCGAGTTATGAGAGCGAACCTTGTTCGCGAACTCAAGGACGAATACAAGAAAATATTATAAACACAAGAATGAAATTAGTAATTTTAGATGAAGCAGATGCAATGACATCAGACGCACAATTTGCATTAAGACAAGTAGTTGAAACATATACTGATTCAACAAGATTTTGTTTAATATGTAATTATTATACGAAGATAATACAAGCATTACGTTCGAGATGTCAAGTATTTAGATTTGTACCAATAAAAAAAGAAGAACATATAACAAAAATTAATATGATAATTAGAAACGAAGGAATAAATATTGAACAAAAAGCAAAAGAAAAAATAGTCGAATTATCGGAAGGTGATATGCGAAAATCTATTAATTTGTTACAATCACTTCATATGAGTAATAAAAATGAAATAACCATGGATATTGTTTATAAAACTATTGGATATCCATCAGATGAAGATAGGGAACAAATAATTAATAATCCAAAAGGAAAAACATTACAAGATACATATTTAATATTAAATAAAATTGAACAAGAAAAAAATTTATCTAATCAGGATATCTTAAGAGAGCTTATACAACATTATGAAAAAGTATATATTCAAGAGAAAAAACAAAAAAAAATCAATAAAGAAGAACAGTATAAATTAATTGACTTTTTTATCGATTTAGCAAAAATTGAAGTAAATTTAGCTTCAAACAGTAATAGTAATATTCAATTAATGGCGATAAGTTCGATTATAAATAATTTTAATTCTTAAAAACAACATTATTTGGATAAATTAATAAATCACTAAATTGATCACTTTTAAGACCACACAATTCAGTCACATCTTTATAATATAAATCACCTAACCATTCTTTTGCAACACTCAAAATAAATGTTGTGTCAAGTTCTTCAGGTTCTAATAATCCCATATAAGGATTTTTTAACATCCATAATATAGCTGATATAACGCCAGAAGCAACTTGAATACAAGTAGCATTAATTTCGGGAGATATTTTTATAGCGAAATCATTATTTAAAACCGAACCAATCCAATATCGTTTACCGTTACGAAGATAAAATAAACATCCAACAGAATCATAACCATCAATAATTTCATCAGAACGTAATACATGATTTTTTTCAGGTAAATGATTATCGAAAATACAATAATCAATAAAATGAAATAATATTTTTGCAGAATCAGGTACAAGATAAGAATAATAAACAGAAGGACGATAAATAATATTATTTGCTGATTTAATTTGTAAATAATCGGCAATTGAATAACATTCAGCATGTGGAATACAATAACCAGTTAAATAACCATTTGTTGGTTCAAATGATTTTGTTCTAAGTTGGTATCCTAATAAAGGCATAACAATTTGACCATTATTAGTAATTTTACATTTCGCAGGTAATTTTTTTTCATGAGTTCCCCATGAAATTTCAACATTTGAAGTTGCTTCATCAATTAAACCAATAACAGACCAAGTATTAATAAAAAATTTTTCATTTGAATTAACGAAACTTATTTGATTATCTCGTTCAACAATTTGAATTAAATTAACACCTAATTCATTAGCAACATAATTATATTTTTTTTGTTTATAATATTCAACAGCAATTTTATTTTTTGAAATTTTAGTTAATTTTTTAAGAAAATATTTAACTAAATGCGATATTATCCCAGGGTTCATTCCGTGATTTATAACAGAAGTCATTGGTTTATCATTTTGATCTAAATTATTAATAATTTCTTGTTTTGATTCAATAAGTGTTTTTTTTATTGGTTGCCAATCATCAATTGATGTATTTATATACAAACATTCATGTTTGCGACATTGATTTATAATATCCATTGTTCCAATTCGATATGCTAAATCAATAACAATTGAATGTTTGGGTATATATTTATTAAATATTTGTTTATAATTTTCTTTCGTAATTTTTATTTGAATAAATTTAACTTTCATTATTTTACATAATTTTTTATATGTATCACTTTCATTAATATCTAATTGATCAAAAATAATAAGAGGTAATTTTTTAAATGAGTTATATGAATTTAATAGAATCATCGAAAATGCTTTTGCTACACCACCAAATCCGATTATTACAAATTGATTAAATTTTGGCATATTAAATATAATAATTATTTACGAAAAAAATTTGAGACATAATAAATATGATTGATAATTCAATAATAAAAATAATAAAAGATAAAAATATAGAGAAAAAATTTTATAAAACACTAAAAAAAATACATAATTTATCAAAAAGACACAAAATATATATGGCGATTGATTTTGAGTTTAATACAAAAAAAATTGCCCTAATGCAAATATTATTTGAAATTCATATTAAAAACAGAATAGTAAAAAGGTATTATATTATTTATCCTCCAAATTTAGAACAAAATACTTATGATTATTTTAAAAATAATATCATGTCAAATTTAAATATTTTAAAAATTTTACATGGATCCGAATCATTGGATGTGCCATATATCATCGATGATTTTTATAATCATGATATTAATTCTTCGATTGATTTTTTTATGTCGATGATTGATACAAAATATTTATGTGAATATATGAATATTGTTCAAAAAAAACCTAACATTTGTAAAATATATGATTTGTTAGTAAATTTAAAAATTATAACAGAAGAAGAAAAAAAAACCCTTGACATAAATGAAGAGAGAATGGGAGAAATATTTAATATATATATCGACATTAATGATTTAAGTCAAGAACTAATAACATATGCTATACATGATGTAGTATATTTAATTGATTTATATAATGTCCTCAAAAATTTAATGATAAAATTTAATCCGAAAGATTATTATCTATTGCAAGATTGTACAAGATTTTGTTTTATGGAAAAACGTTTAATAACAAATATTGGTGACGATTTGATTATAATAAATGGAATGAATAATTATTTTTATCACATAAATAAAGAAAACGAAAATATAAAAGATAAATATTATAAAATAAGTTTAATTAAAACATTCGAAATAATATTTAATGATTTTGTCAGTTCGTATGATTCAATAAATAATTTAACTAATATAAATTACATCAAAACAAATTTATTAAACTTATTCAGGACTGTGACATATGTTATTATTTTAAATTATTATATGGTTAATTCATCAAATACTCAGATAATTGAATTTAATTTAAATAATAATTATGATCAAATAATTGATAGTTTAAAAGTATTAGGATTAAATTATTTATTAGAACTGACAGAAAAATTTTATAAATTTGCTGATGATAAATTAAAACCATTATGATAAATCTAATTTTTTATTCCATTCGTTGATTATTTTCAGATTATATTTCGTTAACTCTTCTTTTAAACATTTAGGTAATTTAAAAATATTAATGTCAACTAACATTGTTTTCATTAAATTTTTATTATATTCCAAATTTATTAATAAGTCAGCAACATTATCTGAAAATGGTCTATAATAATATTGTTGAATTTTATTTGACATCGTATATTTGATAGAATATGTGTCATTGAATATTTAATTTAGCTAAAATTAATAATTTCATTTTTTTATTATATAAAAAAATGAAACAATGACATGATATTATTTTATAATTTATTTAGTAGTTCACATAATTCATCATATTTTTTATTGAATAATGAGTTAGATTTAGATGTAGATTTTTCTAACCATCCATGTACTTCTTTCATAATGTGTGCTTTTTTCAATCTAAAATGAATTTTGATAATATCTTCAAACTCTTTTGGGGGCGATTGAAGCATATCTATCATAGCCCAACAAACAGTATTATAAGTAATTTGTCGATTATAATTTTCAGAATTTTTTTTACCTAATTCAGTATTAATATTATGTTCATACCCAGGCTCATTAAAATATGGTTCATCAATAAATATTAACGATTGAATTGATATTAGTAATTGTAATATTGTTGATGATTCATTCCATGATTCAGATGCTTGTCCATGCCATGTCCCTAATAATGATAAACATACTTTGCCATCAACATATAAGTTAGGATTAAAACGAACAGTACCATGACCAGTAGTAATAAGTTTAACAATAGGAGGGACTTTGGGATATGTTTCCGGAATATATATGTGAAAAAGAAAACAACCACATGAATATGGAGTACCATGACTTGGAATAACCAAAGCATGAATATTTTGTAAGTTATCTTCATCAATTTTTACGAATATACTTGATTCATAGTTTAGGGGCAATGATTTAGATAGAGTATTTAATTCTCTAATCAAGTGTAGTACATTTATAATTTTCTTACCTGACTTACAAACATTATCCATTTTATTGCAAGATCCATATTGTAATGGTCTCATAATTGTTGTATATTCTTGAATTATATTCGTGTTACTAGCTCCAACAAGTTCTCGTTGTTCATTAATATTTGAAATTTTAATTTCTGATTCAATTTTATGATTTGATTCTAACCAAATATATATTTTAGTAATGGTATCTTTTAGTTTATTTAATAAAATATTTGTTGGTGCGAATTTATTAATAATATTAATGCTATTATATGTTTCTTTGAATTTGTCATAATATTTTTTAAATAATGTGGAATTAAAATTAAATATAATTTCACAAAGATTAATTATATTATTAATAAACATCTCATTAGTATCGACGTAAGATATGTCAAGATTATCAGTTAAATTTAAAACTACAAATTCAACCAAACAACTATTTTGAATATCATCTAATAAATAAGGATTAATTTCAGAGTTCGCAATTGCATCATTTATATTTTTAATAATATTTGACACGATGACATTAAGATTATTTAATTTACATTTATTTGATTCAAGATATTTTTTGATATCCCATTTTTTTGATTCATTAGATCCATATCCAGTTCCCGACTTCCATATATTTTCTGTATTTGTATTGGTCATGTCAGACATGTGTTTGTTATAAACGATTTGGAAATCAGGTATATCAGTAAATCCAGTAACAAATCCGCTTATGATTGATAATTGGATTAAATTATTATTTAATTCTGAATAAGAATTTTTATTAATATTTATTTTACCATATTTTTCGATTAATTTGATTGTTTCAGTAATAATAAAAGGTAATTGATTAATAGGATTCCAATTTTTTAATTTGAGACAATCCATGACGTTTATATTATAATTTAAATTTATATCAAATATAGGCTTGATTATATTAATAATTGGAGGTGAATTTGGATATTCCATTGGATTTAAAATTATCCGTAATATAATATCTTTTGCGAATATATTTGATTTATACATTATTTTAAAATCATAAATATTAGTTTCATTCATATCCAACGTTATTCCATCAGATCTACTTATTGATTTTAACTCGTTAATAATAAGAGAAATTGCTGTTTCTGGATTAAATAATTTGTATTGGTGTTCATTTACTTTTAATTTGTTAATAGTATTAATCGCATTTATTTTTAACAACGAATAATCAATATTTGTTGTCTTAAAAGTACCATCTGATATTTTTTCTGCAAAATTTTCAAAATCATCTTCTGGATCACTTTGAATTTCGTTAGTTTCATTAGATTCATTTGATTTGTTTATTATTTTGTTATTATTTTGTTTATTTTCTTTTTCAATTATTTCATCATCTTCATTATCATGAAACGGATTAACATTATTGTACATATTAATTGATTCCATCATAGCATCCATATTTTGTTCAGTTAATTTGTTTGGTATTTCTGTTTCAAATTTATCCAAATCAATAAGTTCTTTACTAGAATTTTGATTATCATCAACAAATGGATCATCATCTGAATTAAATTTAATATTTTCAATACTTAACGAATCAGAACTATCATCACTGTCCGTTTTTTGATGACTATCATTACTATGACTACTATTATGTCTATGATGTCTATGATGTCTATGATGTCTATGATGATTATGATGACTATTATGACTATCATGACTATCATGACTATGATGATTATTATTTTCATCAGATTCAGAATCGCTATTGTCGATATTGTCGATGTTTTTAATATTAGATTGATGATTATTATGTTGTGAAATAATTTGAGTATAATTATCACTATCTTCTTCGCTAGTTACATCATCGAATTTAAATTCGTCGATTATTTTTTCGATAATATCAAAAAAGCGAATAAGATGTTTATGTTTTTCATTCGGCATAATGTTTTCATTATATTTTTTATTAATTATTTCGATCATATTTAAAATTTTGATATGTGTTCGACAATTTTGTTTAATATTATTATTAAATTCAATTACCCAAATATTATTTAAATATTTGACAGCAAAAAAATAACATCGTTTATTAATTTCGACTTTAAACGTAATTAGATCGTCACTAACATATTTAATTTCGTCCATGTAAGTAACAATATTTTTAATCTTCCATTCGAAAATAACATATTTAATAAATTCGTTATTAATATCATTAATTTCTTTAATTTTATATACTTGATCCATAATCTTCTATTTATTAATTTATTAATATTTTAGTTATAATACTGTTTAAGTTAAATTATCAATTTTTTGATATAATAAAATTATATTAAAAATTAATAATAAAATAACGTTTTCGACTAATATATTCACAAAATATTAGTATTTTTTTCAGATGTCATTACGATTACTGGTTTTTCTTCCGTAATAGTATTCGTTGTAGTTGTAGTTATAGTCGTAGTCATAGTCATAGTTGTAGTCATAGTTGTAGTCGTAGTCGTAGTTATAGTTGTAGTTGTTGTAACGAATTGGTTATTTTTAAGTACATAATAATTGTCAATCTCATTTAGAATTGGTTGGAAACGTTTTCGTGTAAGAGATTTAATCATAACTTCGATAGGCGTAAGTTTAATCATATTTCCAGTTACATCTTTGGTCACAAGTGTACCACATTCTATTATCGTTTTAAAAATAGCAGGATCATAACCAGAAATTGTTATAACTCCTTTACAATCTTTATTAACATTTTGACCTTCGTAACGTCCGTTTAAATTCCAAAACACAATTAGAGGAATGTTATATCCTTTTGCTTCAAATTCATGTTTCATTATTTCATACATAGTTTCAAAAGAATCAGAATATACACTTGCACGATCAAATTGCATATCAGAAAATACCATTAAAGCTTCCGGCATGTCTTCTTGTTTCCAATGTTCGGCGACAGCTTTATTTAAAATCAATTGAAATGCTGCTTCAAAATTAGTTGATCCTCCCCAATTTTGACCACGAATTAAATGACAAGCACTAACAAAATCAATATTCGAAGGAATTTCAAATATATTTGGATTATCACTAAAAGTAATACCAATCGGATTATGTTCAATATTATGATCACGCGTTAATTGACTAATACAATATGCCATCCCAATACAAACATCAATTGGACGCACACTTTTACAGCCAATTGTCATTGATCCTGAAACATCATACATACCAATAACATTTTTAAGATTAATTCTAATTTGATTTGGATCGGTTGGTTTTTTCTTAAATTCTGCTTGGATTTTATCGATTGCTTCTGAAATTTCTTTTATTTTATCTTGAACTTGTTGATGTAAAAGCGCACGTTCTTGATGAATTCCCACCCACTCATTAATTTTAGCAGGATCAAATTCACCTTCTTCGTTTGTACACATCGCCATTTTAACAAGATCATTAAGATCAGAACGTGCACCATGAATACTTTTTTTTGACCCAACTAAAGACGCTGTTATATTAAATCGACAAAGAATACGATCAATAGCTTTTTCGAGATCAGATGATGATGAAATTTCTTTATTAAAATTATGTTTAAAAATTTTAACATTGTTGTCAAAATCAGGGGTTAAAACACTTTTATAAATATCGTCAATTGCTTTTTTAAGTTCATTACTTGCGGTTTCGATTACAAATCGATCACCATAAGGAAACATAAATGTATTAAAAGATGATGTTTTTCGTTGTTTTTCAGGTTTTTCGTTATTAAAAGCACGTCGATGTTTAGTCATATTACGTGCTGAAATTGAAGAAGATTTAATTTCTGACCATTTATTTTTGCACATCATCTGTTCGGGAGTAAGCAAAAAAGTGTTAAGATTGGATTTAACTTTACGAAGAACACGTTGAAGCCCAATATAATTATTAGTTGTTATAACTTTCCAACTATTTTTCCATTCTTCATCCCCATTATTAAGATTTTTAGCGCGATTATTCATGTCGATAATTAAATCAGCATTAATACGACAAAAATTACCAATATAAGACTTACCATCGAATGTAAGTTTTTCATCAAAAGATTTACCAGCCGAAACAAGCCATTTAGCACAAAGTGAAAGTGAATTTGCGCGGATATTTTTATTTTCATCCTCTTGCCATTCAATAAATTTAGACCAATCTTTTGCAAGTTGAATACCCTCGAATCTAATAAAAGTATTGTACATATCTCGATACTGAGAAATCGTTAAATCTTTATCTTTTTTTGCCAACACAAGAATTTGATGAAGATCTTTCCAACTTCCAAAATATTCAGTATCTTCAGTACCAACAATAAACTTAATAAGTCGTTTTGCGAGATTAACATCTTCATTCCAAAGACAAATGAAAAAAATATCAAAAAGAGTACGCTCACCTTTTTCTTTAACGTCACGAAGATAAAAACCTTCAGCGATCGCCATTTTCATACCTTCATTATCTTGTTTATTAAAACAAGCTTTGATCTTTTCCTTGAATCGCGTTAATTCTTCGATTGTGCTTTCGTATATCGAAACTGGTAGAGTAATTTTAGTTTTTGATTCATCAATTCGTGTTGAAGATGAATGAACGTCTAAAATAGCATTTCCAGTTGTTTCAAACATTGCTGATCCATTTTCACCAAGAATACGATTAATATCATTTTTTTGTTCATTTATTTGTTGGATATTAGACATAATTAGTTTGTAATAAAATTATATTCTGTATTTATGCTTTATATAATTTATAACATATAATTTTCAATTTTTTATTTGTTATTACAAAAACACGTGTAATATATTAATTTTGTTGACGTAATGATCAATAAAATTAAAATGATAAATTAATTTATTTTTTCGACTTGCGTTCTTTTTTAACGACATATGATTTTTTTTTAGCAACTTGCCAATTTTCTGTTTTATTTTGTGATTGATTAATATGTTGTTTAATTTCTTTTTTTGGTTCTTCATGTTGTATGTTTGCAAAACGCGCACGAAAAGCTTTAACACGACATTTAGGATTTTCTCCTTGTCCGAACGCTAAATATTTATTATAATCTTCTTCTGTATCTGCAATAATAGTTGCAATAAAACGACCTCCAGAAGAACGATCTTCATATTCTATTTCACCAAATACAGAATCGAAATCTGCTTTCGATGCAGCGCTAATATGAAGTTTATATATACGTTCAACTGTATTAAAACCATGATCGATCATTGATTTAGTAACCGAATCAACTTTATTTTCAGGAACATACAATAAAATATCACGACCAATTAAACGCAATCGTTGGACATCAGCAATATTAGTTGGTAAACTAAAACGAATTGTTGTAATATGATCTTGATTTGACTCAGATTCATGTAGTCCAGAAGATGGTTGTTTAGACATTTGTTATTTGATAATAGTACTAATTAATTATTGTTTATATCAAATATTTTAAAATTCAATTTTTATATATATAGATGAGACCGATAAATATTATAACAATAACATTTACAATAATTACTTTATTATTTATTTTTATAACAACAAACGAACAATTTATTCCTTATATTAATCCAATGTATCCATATTATTATAGACATAGATGGTTTAATTTACCTGCTAGATTATGGAGAGGTTGGAATTATCGTATCAGATGGTCTAAAAAATTGTTATAATAATATATAACAATTTTTTACGTCCGCCACTATGTTTTTGTTATAATTTGTTATAAACACGTATACGTGTTTATAACAAATTATAACAAAAACATGGTGCCGAATATTATGATAAGATGATGATTTAAATAATCAAATAAAAAATATTTCTTCAATAAATGTATATTACGATGCGTACATTTAATATTTGTCTACTAATTTTTATTGTTTTTACTATTATTTTTATTATTTATAGCATTAAAGAACATTTTCAATTCGATTATCAAATTAACCCAAATTTAGAAAAAATTACTTCAGAACTTGAATCAACTTTTGAACAATCACCACAACTAAAACAATCATCACAATTATCATCATTAGATCAACCATTAGATCAACCATTAGATCAACCATTAGATCAACCATTAGATCAACCATTAGATCAATTAATAAATTCACAAACATATCCGACGAATATTATATATCCACGAATTACCGATACAATAACAGATACGACAATATATCCAATGGAATATCCAATGATTGATCCAGAACTTGTTTATTATAATAGCATTCCATATTATTGGGATGGTATTAGATATGTTTATTATGATAAACATAAATATCATAAACACAGACATCATAAACAAAAACCGTCATATCACAATCAGCGATTGCAACAAACAAAAACAAATAAAAAACCACAAAATAGACAACAAATAAAACCACAAAATAGACAACAAATAAAACCACAAAATATAAAACCACAAAATGTGAAACAACAAATTCAGTTACCAAAACGAATTATTCCACACACACCAATTAGACAATCAGCAAGACAACCGATAACTCAAGGATTAAAAAAAAGACATTTAAAATGATATAATTTTTGTGAATATACATTTAATCAAAAATATTGAAATTATTTAGTCATTATAAACAAATTATTAATATATCATATATTAAAATGGAGAAAAATAAAATATCATATGCTGATATAGTAAAAAAAACACCAAATAATATTAGTAATAGAGCAAATAATATTAATAAAGAAATAAACAATCAAATAATGAATGTTAATATTAATTGTGTATTAAATGAGCAAAAAATTATTAAGAATGAATTGACAAATAATGAAATAAAAATAAAACTACCTACATATTTTACAAGAATAAAATTATTAATAAATAAAATATTTAAACAAAATACTCATTCAAAAAAAATATCTATTTTATTCAAACATATTCACAAAATTATTATTCATACCAAAAATACAAAAGAAGATATAATATCATCAATGATTAAAATTAATGATCTTTTACAAAGTAATAATATTAATAAAACAACAAAAATAGATAACAAAAATCACATTTGGGTATCACAAAAATTAATTAATATTTTCAAAGAAAACGGAATGGATAATAAAATAAAGATAGTTGATATTGGTGGAGGTGATGGTAATATTTTAAATAATATCAGTGATTTATTTGAAATACCTAAACAAAATATGTTTTGTATAGAACAACCATCTTGGCATGAAAAATATAATTTTAAATATGATATTAATTATATTTTTTGGAACAATTCAATTATCAATATAACACCCAAATCGATTGATGTTATACTTATAATGGTGACGTTACATCATATGGATAATAATACTCTTAAAAATTTAATAATTAATGTTAAAAAAATATTAAAACCAAACGGTTTAATAATTATTAAGGAACATGATTTGACTGATAATTATATTAAAAAATCAATTGACTGGGAACATCATTTATATCATTTAATGATGACACAAAACGAGGAAATAACAAATAAACATTTGACTGATTATTTAGATAAATTTATAAATAATTACAAGTCAAAAAAAGAATATGATAATATATTTAATGAATTTGAAATTAAATCAGAATTAAATAGATTTTTTGAACCATTTGTTGACTATGAATATGCAAATGCAACAAATTTATATTGGAAAGTGTATAAAGAAAAATCTGAATGAAACAATAATATTCATTAAAAATTATAACAAAAAATTGAATATTATTTTTAAAGTAAACATCATAATAATAATTATAACAATATCATAATCATTATTTATGAACAACATAACAATTTTAACATACAATATTTTATCATCATCACTTGCAACTTTAATGGAATCCGAAAATAAAAATGAAATCCAAATATATCCTCATGATATTATGGATGATAATTGTAGATGGATAAAAATATCAAATCAAATATCAAATATAATAAACAGAAATTTGCCAAACTTAATTATTTGTTTACAAGAAGTATCAGAAGATTGGTTACATAAATTTTCATTTTTATTCGAACAACTAAATTATAAATTTATTAATGCACAATATGGGAAAATATTAAATGGAAATATGGGTGTATTAATAGCTTATCCATCTTATTTAAATATTATAAAATATGATATATTAAATGTTGGGAGCAAAATTTTAATTGAAGATGAGATGTCACAAAAAGCAGCATTGAAATCGAATAAAGCAATTTTAGCTATGTTTGAAAATATGACAGATAAATTTAGATTTGGTGTGATTACGTATCATATGCCATGCGAACCATTGATACCGAAAATAAGTTTGATACATTCAAAAGTTTTATATAAAAAAGTAAAAAAATTTATGGAAAATACTGAATGGATATTAATTGGAGATTTTAATATGTTACCAAATACTTTGTCATATAAATATTTTTCAGAAAATCTTAAATGTGTTTGGAAAAATTTTTTGCATTATTATCCAATAACAAACCATTCGTATATTAAAAATATTGAATTTGCGGGATGTATTGATTATGCATTTTATACTAAAAATTTAGAATGTACAAATATTATGTACTCGGATGTTAAAAATATAATCCCAGATATAAATGAACCGTCAGATCATATATCTATTTTAATTTCATTTAATTTACCATAATCGAAAGAAAAAAATATACGATTATTAATATATAGTATCAAATGATCGATATTAATTTAACTACCTTAAAAAACTTTATTACTCCAAAAAATATTTTAATTTTGATAATTGTTGTTATTTTTATTTATTTTATTTTCTTTAATAAAAAAAGAGAAGATTTTACTGCTGAAGAAATGAAAAAATATCCTGAAGCTATTAAAATTAATTGTGAAAAAAATAAATTATTGTTAAAACAACTTAAAAATATGAACAATTTACGTTGCAAAAAACAAGGAAAAACAGATAGAGACACTATTAATAATAAATGGCTTTGTTATGACGATGTTGGTAAAGAAGTTGTAACACAATTAGATGCCGAATCTAATTGTGTGATGTCAGATTTAGTTAATAAAAAATCTTCAGTAACACCTTATCATGCAAAATCACAATTGTTATTACCACATAATAATTTACCAAAACCAACAGAAACGGAACAACAGTCACAACGTATAAAATCTAAACCATCAACAGAGCCATCAATTTCAACCAAACCAATAAAAGAATCATCGAAACAAATAAAAGAAAAATTTTCGCATAAACGTTATGACCATCAAGAACATCAAATTCATGAACGCGTTGAAAAATTTGAACAAAAAAAAGAAGATAAAATTATGCCAATCCCATTATCACAAAACATGATATCAGAAGGACCAGAATTTATTAACAAATTTTTTGTCCCAGCATTTGATAATAAAAAAGTTGATACATACGCAAGTTTTAATGATGCTCCAATAGGTACACCTAATAATTATTCAGCATCAGCGCCTTATGATGATGTGTCAAGATTAACATCAGACCCAGCATTTTTATATCAATTATCAAAATATGAAGAGACAAAACCAATAGATGGAATTGAATACAGATCAAATATTAAGAATTAAAAAATTAATATGAATATATGGATTGCCTAACAAATTTAGGACACATATTAGATTGGTTTTTAATATGATGAATTGCTTGATTATTTTGTTTAATAGCTTCAAAACAAATACGTTTTGTTTTATTTTTAATGAATTGAATACACAATCCATTAAGTTGAACAGCTTTTAGACAAAGCGATTCAGTTTGATTTTTAACATATTTTATACAAAAAGGATTTTGTATAATAGCTTGTAAACAAATAATATCAGTTTGATTTTTAACTAAAGGAAGAACATGCTCATTAAGACTAACAGCTTTCAAACAAAGTGATTCTGATTGGTTTTTAATATATTGTAATGATAATGGATCACCATTAATAGCTTCTAAACATATTTCTTTTGTTTGATTTTCATTATTAATATATTTTAGTAATAAAGGCATTTTTTTAACGGCAACCAAACAGATATTTTGAGTTTGATACTTAACATATTTAAACATTGATGCATTATCAAAAACAGCAGCCAAACATATATTTTCAGTTTGTTCAGATAATTGACGAAAATCAATTATATGATTTTTAATATTTTGAATAATTTCATTTTCTTTTTCGTTATATAATAAATCTAATAATTTATCTTTGATCATTAAATAATCATGGAATTTAAATATAATATCAATATTGCATTGTTCATATATTAACCTCTTAATGTCATTTGGCAATATGTTATCATGTGGATTATTTGAAAAAAATAAAAAATTTGACATTTTGATAATAATTATAAAAAATTGATGTTTATATTTATTACATAAACTAATATTAAATTATTAACACATATTAATATTATGTTTAAAAAACTTATAATAGGATTTTCTGGTCATATTGGTTCTGGAAAAAATTATATCGCAGAACACATATTTGTACCATGTTTGATCGATGGATTCAGACGAAACGAAAAAACAAAAGACAAAATTATTTTGCCTTATTATTTTTCATTTGGTGATACAGTAAAAATAGAATGTTTATCGAGGATTCCATATAATAATTTATCTTCGAATGATGGATTTCATGAATTTTTTATTGAAAAATCACAAAGTACAAGATCATTGTTACAAAAATATGGTACAGAAAATGGTAGGAATGTTTATCATGAAGATATTTGGATCAGATCTATTGATACACTAATAAGTATTCAATTAGAGCGATTAAAAAAATTTGACCATAATTATTTACCAGTATTTATAATTTCTGATGTCAGATTTATTAACGAATATAAATATATAGAATCAAATAATGGGATTATTATAAGAATTGACGCACCAAACAGATCATTACAAAGAATTTTAAAAGAATCAAATAACGATCCAGAAATAATAAAACAAATTAAATCTCATAAATCAGAAACAGAATTGGATCATTATCAATTTAAATATTTAATTGATAATGATGATATAAACGATATAAATGATATAAATTTAAATAATAAAATAAAAGACATAATAAATTTAGCATTCATAAACATATAAATTAAATGATAACATATTGATTTTTAAGACCGTCAAATGATAAATGTAATTTATCAATTAATATGTTCGAATCATCGTCATCTACATTTAATTCTCTAACTTTCCAATCTTCAAAAGTATTATCAGGTAATGTTCTTCTAATTATTAAAGGGGTCGTTTTATGTTTAAGTTCTAATAATGCTAATTCGACTGATGTAAGATTATTTTCGTGTACAACCATTTCTTTACCACCTGTTAATATTTGTTTTGATCTCGAACCTAATATTCTAATTTTTTCATAATCAGTCATTTGTCTGTCAGTAATTCTATCTTCTTTTGTCATTTCTTTTGGTTGTTCTGTTTCATTATTTTCAACTAATTCATCGTATTGGTACAAACATTCTTCAATACCTTTATTTTCATTTTCTTCATTTATTTCTGTATCTTTTTCATTTGATCCATCTTCATTATATTCGACTGGTGTTTCTTTATCTTTATCTTCTTTATCTTCTTTATCTTCTTTATCTTCTTTATCTTCCTTTTCTTTTTCTTCTTCATGTTCTTCTGTTGCTAAAATTTCATTTTCATTATCATTATCAATTGATTCTTCTTTTTCATATTCATCTTCTGGTTCTTCATTTGGGTCGATATCATTTTTTTCTTGTTCATCTTTTTTTGATTCTGAATCAGAATCGGAATCGGATTTTTCGATATCAGATAAATTTTCTGAATTTTCAATATCTTCAGTATTTTCGTCGTTTGTTGTGTTTTTTTTAGGTGTCTCAGTTTGTTGATTAATTATTTTTGATTTACCACCTAATTGTTTACCATTTGTATTACTAGCACTAATATGTTTTTCAAGTTTTTGTTGTGATGTTTTTGCTTTTGATGTTTTCGAAATTTCATTTAAATAAACATTTTGAGCTGTATTTGGTATTATTTTTTTTTTACCAGATGAAGTTCTGATAGGAGTATTCATAAATATTTTACTTAAAGTAGTTTGAATTTCGGGTTCCATTATTATTAATACTAATAGATTAAATATTAAATATATTATCTATTTATATCGTTAAAATTAAAATATCAATTTTTTCTTTATTGGTAACATAATATTATATTGTCTAATATTATATATCGTTATTAAATTAAAAAATTAAAAAGCTCATCCAGTTTTACAGTTTAAACAGTCCAACATGTTTTACAATTCAAACATGCATATTTTAAATGATATGAACCTTTTGCTCTATAAAACACACATTCTTTTTTTGATGTATCAAAACCTTTTGTATTTGTTTCGCACTCTTGATTTGGACATATATAATCTTTAGTTCTAGGTAAAGTCGGATCATATAATTTAAGATCAATAATATCATCATTAAATAATACTTGTTGCTTTCCAAAATTTAAAGAATAAATTGTGGTTTCTGGATTAAGAGGATATTCAGAACCACATGTTGAACATTTAAGTATATATTTACTTGTCACATGTTTTTTTTCTATTTTTTCGGTATAAAACTCGGTTATTCTTTTTTTTTCAGCTTCCTTAATATTTTTTTTATTTAAAAAATTATCAAGATCAGTTTTTTCCAAACTAATATCGTATTCTTGTTGTTCCTCAATTTTTGAAGCAGCTATTAATTCTTGAGGAGTTGAAATTTTTGATACTTTTGTATCGGTTATTTTTTTAATTGTTAATGAATAATTACAATGTTTACAAATAAATTTATCCATTATATATTTATTGTTAGATAATAATCATATGATCTTTATATCTATTAAAATAATTATCAATTTTTTATAAATATAGTTTGTTGATTCACGAATCAACAAACTATATTTTTATAATATAAAATAACATAACAGTCTCAAATTAAAAATCAAATTCATTTTTTTCGATAGGAAATAAGACAACTGTTAATTCACCAAATTGTTCGCTATCATATTTAAATGTAAAACCTTTTTCTGTAAATGTAATTGACAAGTCAGTATTTTTGTTAAAATTATCAAACTTGTTTAGATTATAAAAATTAAAATTTTTTATAATAATTTTATTGAGTTGATTTGAAATCGTTATATTATTTGGTTTATATATTATTTTTGATGTTCCGATAGTTTTTGCGAAACTAATAAAACCGTTTGAACATGTCACACAAATATCGTCTAACTGTTTATTGTACAGATGATTTAATTTATTTAATAATATCTCGATTATTTTTGAATTATTTTCTGATGTAATTGAAACACATGGATCAATTGTTGATATTGATAAAATATCTTCAAATATCATTTTTTGTATTTCATTATTTTCTTTTTGGATTTGATATGTAACATCAAAATCATACGATTTTGCTTCAATATTTATATATTGATCATTATCAACAAAAATAAGTGTAGTTGAAATATTTTCATAAAATTTTACAATATTAATTAATTTTACAGATCGGATACAAAATGAAATAGGTTCTGGACATGATAAAGATGATAATTTAGTATTATTTATTTTAACACGGATACATATATTATTTTCAAGACAATCAACAAAAACATTATCGGATGATACTTCAAAATATAAAAATTCAGTTATATTACTTAATGTCTCAATTAAATTGATAAACTTGTCACTTAATGTTAATGTAAATTCAAAAAATTTACTATTTGTGTTCATTATTAATATTTTAGTTGTATAATATGTTAAGTATTTTATGTATAATATTATTCAATTTTTTATGTTTTATGATCCACATTAGCTAAACATCATATACAATATCCATGTAATTTTTTATAAATAAAATTTGTGTGCAATATGCAAAAGGAATATGTATATGTGTTTTTTGATTATGCTTTATTGTTTATTTCGGCATTAGTTTTAATTTCTGTATTAGTTTCAGTTTTATTTTCATTTTTGGTTTCGGTATTAGCTTTAGTTTCGACGTTTTGTTTTGTTTTGCTGGTAGGATTAGACATAATAGATATAGTTAACATCAAATCTAAATTACCGTTATGATGAATAATAAAATTTATATTATTTTGAATCATTTCAAGTTGGCGATATAATTGTTCACATGTTGGGTTATCGATAAATTTAATTGATTTAACTAAAGAGTCCTTAAATATTTGTTCTAAATTATGAGCTGCATTTCGTTCGGTTTCATTATCACCAAATGAAATAAAATTTATATTATTATTACCGATTGACATTGAACTGAACGCATATTTTTTCCATTTATCAGGTTCATTAGGATATAAATTTGCGAAATTTGTTCTTGCAGAAATTACATCAATATCTTTATGTTCATAAAAATAATAAACAGAAGGCAAATAATATTTTGCGCTGTAAACAAACCATTCGATTTGTGAATTTGTGATAATTTTGATCACACTATGTTGTTTAATTAGGTATGTTATTATTTCTTTAATTTTTAAATCTAATCTTAAAAGTTCTTTTTGAATATTATTTGGTATTTCTTTGGTTCCATAATGTATATTGGATGAAGACAAATAACTAGTACAACATAATGTATCGTCCCAGTCAAAAATAATTACACTATGTTTATTATGTGATTTAACTTGGTTTGACGAAATCATATAATAATTTAGGGTATAATAAATAATAAATATATAATATTATTTATATTTTTTTCAATATTTTATATATTATTGTTTAATTTGCTATACATGTTTATTTATATTGAAAAATAAAATCTCATAAAAATCATCATAATTTTTTATTTATTAAGTTTGCTGTTGATACAAATGCAGTTATAATATAACATTTTTTTATATTATTATGAAATATAAAAAATTGAAAATTTGTTTAATTAAAGTTATAAATATATAAAAAACAATTATATTTAAATCATGTTCGCAATAGCTAAAAATAATCATCAACAAACAAGTAATTGGACTGTTTCACATGCCGACTGGTGTAAAGAATATATTAACGAAACAAATTTTGAAAATCAAGGATTTATGATCAAAGGTATTACAAAAAAAAACAATATTAACCCGAGATTTTTATCGATGATTGAAATAAATAAAATATGTGATACGCCCACTGATTATACAGCTGAAACAACGAGTGCAAATGAATTTAACCATAAACAAGCAATATTACCTTTTGGTATTCCAAAAACTCCAAAAGCAATGTTTTCATATCAAATGGACATGGAAAATATTTATAATAATGGACCAAGTGGTAAATATCCAGATGAAAATATTACATGTTCAGTTTTGATGGCAATATTAAGAAAAGCTATTTTTGATATTGGTAGAGAGGAAAAACAATACAACGAAACAACAGAAAAACATTTTATTAAAATAATTATGTCAATGTTTTATACAATGAAAAAATTTTATGATACAAATATTATTTGTAAATCATTAATTGATGGCTTAGCTGATTGTGTGTTAAGTAGAGATGTTACACAAAGAGAAATAACAATTTTATTAAGCGGAAATCAATTAACTGAAAAGTTATTTGAAGAAATTTTGATAGTTGGGTTTTCGAGAAGTATGAAACATTTTAAAGAAAAATATGGTGAAAATATTAAATATACGCTTACTAAATCACAATTTCTTCGGGGAAAATTTGGACTCTTTTTTATTATTCCATTGTTATATTTAACTAAAGAATATAATGAATCATCGGTTAATAAATATCATGATTTATTAAAACAATGTTACGATAAGTTTTATGCAACTGATTATTTAGCAAACCAAATAAATGATAATGATTGGCAAATAACATGTAAAATGTGTTCAGCAATGTATAATATTATGGTTGATATAACAGAATTTAAAATGGATCATAAAGATGATAAATATTTTTATGATATGTTAAATAAAATAAGTGTAACAGATATTACTAATATCGATACGATAGTTACTGAATCAAGTTCAGAAAAATATATTCCAACAAGAGCAAATATTAGTTCAAAACAATTTACATGTTATCCAAAAATAACACAATCAGAAGATTCGACCAAAACAATAATTATGTCACAACGAATTACAAAATGGTCAACATTTATTATTAAAATGAATAAAGATGAAATTATTAAATTATCATGGATAGCACAAATTAACGCTAACAAAAATACGAAAGTTTCACAAGATATAATGTTTATTTGTATGAACAAAGAAAATATTAAATTAAATGCATCTGACTATTATTCACCTATATCAAAAATAATGGTATATAAACAAAAAAAAATGGTGGTACCACATAATGAAGATTATGTTTTACTTCATAAAAATGGTAATGAAATTGAAATTCTAACAGAAACAGGAAAAATTATTATTAAAGGAGATCAATTGATGATTGCATTAAAAAATATAAAATTAGAAATAACAAATAATTTAAAAATATAAATAACAATTATTTTATATCAAACAAATGAAAACATATAAAATTCATAATAATTTTAACATATCATTCAAAGTTCAAGTTCATTTAAATAATTGTATAATTTATAAATATTTAAATTCAATATATATACCATTTCAAACAATCAAATTTGAAAAAATTTTTATTGGTAAAGATATTAGACAACGTCAAGGATATTTTGAATATAATGAAACATTAAATACAATTAAATTTGTTCAAACACATAATAAATATGACAAGTATAAAAAAGAAAACGGAAATTCTATTTTATTAAAAATAGAACAAAATCATTATATGTATATTGGTGATAAAATATATGAATTTGATACTGATGATGAAATTTTAGATTACATATCACCAATTGGCAATAATGATGTCCCATATCCTTATGCAATTAGTGGAAGATATACTTATATTATGCTTGATAATAAAAAAATTAAGAATATTGATTTAAATGATTCTGATCCATATGATTATTATTATGATATAAATGAAAATGCATCAGGACTTAAATATATTCATGAACAATGCAAATTAAAAAGTGAAGGAAAATCATATAATCATGAAATTGATAGAGATGATGAAGAAGTCGAAGCAGAAGAAAAACAATATTTTAATATTCCTGTAAAGACAGAAGAAGATCGTTTAAAATATTTAATGTACAGAACTAATAAATATAATATTGATAAAATGTATTTGGAACTATATAAAAAATTTGAATTATTTGATATTAATTTAATTAATTAAATTAATATCAAAAATCAAAATTTGAAACCATTTCATTATAATAATTTTTGTTTAACCATTCAACATATGTGTTTTTTGTTATAAGTTGTTATAAATTGAATATCGAATAAAATCAAATAGTTTAATGTCTTAAAACTGCCATAAAAATTATTTGTATTTTTGTAAATAAATATTATTAAATTTTTTGTGTGTCAAATGGATAAATCAAAAATTGAATATTTTTTAACTTGATTTAGACAATAAAATATTAAGACAAATAATATTAAAATAAATATGGAAATGCATAAATGTATTATTGTTGGTGATTCTGGTGTTGGAAAAACAACATTTTTAACAAAACTTACTGATGGAAATTTTATTGAAAATCATATTGAAACTATAGGTTTGGAAGTTTATCCAATTAATATAAATAATGATAATGTTGGTTTTAATTGTTTTGAAATTGCAGGCGGACCTACATTTCGTGCTGGAAATAGTGAAAAATATTTGATTGGTGCTGATTGTGCGATTATTATGTTTGATAATAATTTTGGTATCAAGCGATGGAAAGATTGGCTAAATCAATTTTTACCAAATATACCAATTGTATATGTTAGAACAAAATATATAGCCGCATGTGTTTTTTGTTATAATTTGTTATAAAAATATGATGAAAATACGTCGAAAATGCATTTTCGACGTATTTTCATCATATTTTTATAACAAATTATAACAAAAAACATAGCTGGGTTACTATGATTGTTCAATGGACAACATAGAAAAAAATTGCAAATTTTTTTCTATGTTATCAATTGTAACAATCTATAGTTACCGAACAAAATTATGATCCGTTAGAAAATAATGAAGTTTTAGATATCATTAACATAAATGTTCGGGAAAATATTAATATTAATAGACCGTTAGATGAATTATTTAGAAAATTACATTAAAATTAATTTAATTAATTCTAATCTCATTATATTTTTGTTGTATCAGCATAAGTAAATTGTCGATATTAATTTATTTCAAATTTTGTTTTTGACATATTATTATTGTAATTAATTTGGTGTTTGATTTGTTTGTGGCGTATATAATGGTTGCGTTAATGGTTGTGTTAATGATGGTATTACTGATGTCGATAATGGTGGCGATAATGGTGGTTGCGTAGTTGTTAAATCATTAAATTGTATAGTTTTCGATAATGTTGTCATGTGATGTGGGAATAATAAAGAATTAACAAGTTGGGTTGTATTGTTTGCTCCAACAAGTCCATAATTTTCGCTCACGCTCGAATTATTACCTTGAGTAAGAAATGGAGGTGATATTGGTCGTGCTATTTGATTTGTCGAAGGATATGATATATTTTGATTAAATTGTGTTAATATTTGTGTTGGTGCCAAACATTTTTTACTAATAATCGGAGAAGGTGGAGGACTAGATCGATTAATGTTGTAAGCATTTGATGTTTTAATACCATCAATAAGATTTTCGTAACCAATGTTGTCAGATTCAAGTCGATTAAACATTTTACAACAAATAATATCGTCATTAGTTTGAGAATATTTATCCAATGTTGTGTTTAGACATTCTAAAAATTTTTCATGAGAAATACTTGATGTAATATTTAAAGCACTTAAAATTCTAACAACATCAGAACATGTTTTTTTATCATTAATTGGAGTCGATAAAAATGGTTGGTTAAATTTAATATCGGAACTATTGATAGATTCGATATGATCAAATTTATTTAAATTTGTTTCGAGATGTATTAAAATAGATTGTGGATTGTCATAAAAATTATTAATACAAAACACAGCTTTACCTGTTTTTAAACTTGTATTCAGTTCTGTTTCAATAAAAGGTTTTAGTAAAGATATTTTAATACCATTTGATGTTAGCTCCCAAATTTCCATTTTATTTTCAATAATTTGAGAAACTGATGGTTTCCATGTAATTGAACAAGATTTTAATTTAGGTGCGATCATAACACAATCTGAAATAATACTGTTCATAAGATTAATTTCTGCTAAATCTGTTTCATAATTTCCTGTTAATGGGACTCGTTGATATAATCTACCACGTTTTGCATATTCTTCGACTGGAGCCGTATCATCTAAAGTTGTTGGTTCAATAAAAACACAATCTAAAATTTTGTTAGGAAAACATTCATTAAAATATTTAAACGACTCATCCAAATTATGACATAAAATACTATCATTTGAATTTTCATATTTATTAAAAATATCATCTTCATAATTATTACCTTGACCATCTGTCATTTCAACTAAAATCGCGTTGCTACGATTATGAAATTTTAATAACTTTCCAATTTCATTAAGAGCAAATTTTATTGATAATATTATAGATGTTTGTCCTGATGCATTAATGATTGATCGTAAATTATTAAATTGTTTAATGAATTCATCCTTTGGGGATCCTTGAATTAATGTTAATGGAGAATCATTAAAAATAATGAGAGTTAAAATCGTATTTTCATCAGCAACATTTGCTAGTTTATAAATAAATTGCAACATATGTTGTAATTTATTTAAATTCCTCATCGATCCTGAAATATCAAGAAGCAAACAAATAATTGGATGTTCATTATTTTCTTGTTTGGAAAGAGCTGAAGTATTATTTGTTATAAAATTAGTTACGATAGGTTTTCCATTATTAATAAATACTTTGTTCGAACGAAATATATTTTGCATCTTTATAATTATTAAATATAAATAAAGTAGAATATAATAACGGTATTATTTTTCAATTTTTATCAATATTAGTGCGTTAAGGAAATCAAATGAGAGTAATATATGTTTTTTAAACCATAAATAATATAAATATCAAAACACGATTAATAATATAACTACGCGATGGGTCATTTTATTATCCATCTGATGT
>Ga0209319_1000626_pt1 | contig 41475 bp, 34 predicted proteins | sample RifGroE2_FD_184000 | JGI IMG/M metagenome (GOLD analysis project Ga0209319, IMG submission 184000) | Groundwater microbial communities from Rifle, Colorado - Groundwater E2 (SPAdes) (version 2) | ecosystem: Environmental > Aquatic > Deep subsurface > Groundwater | place: Rifle, Colorado, United...
GAAGGAATTATCACATACAGGATTATTTAAGAATCCTTTGTAAATTTATTTATGTCAGTAATGGGAAGTTCTTAAATTGGGTTTGTCTTTCTATCTTAATTTTGGGTGTCTTTCGCACAAAACAGGAGGAAACTGATTGAATCAAGCGAAAAGGGGGAAAGATTGTTTTGAAGGATTTTCCTGCTGATCACGCAGATGAGGGGGCTATTTTGCGGGAACACCAAACCGTTCTACCAGTATGCAGCACACTCATCCCGCATCCTTGATTTTGAATAGCGTGATCTGTTTGACCCTCCTTTTTCATTATCATCACATTTAAAGAAAAGATTGAGGCCAAACCGCAGACAGATCATTCTTGCATTATAGGGCCAGATAAGAGAAGTTGAGACATCTTTTGTAAATCTGACCGGTATATTATCAGTGAGTATATAGAATTGAGCACCGCGGTTCCCGAAAGCCAGGCCAGTGACAATCTGATTGATCTTATTATTCATAATTGTATAGCTCAGTGTGGCAGCAAAAGCGTCGAATGGTGTAAAATTCAGAGAGAGTGTAAGGGATGGTCTCACATGCATACTGTTGATCTCAATCCATGTCATTGCACCTGCTTTAAGATTCGGCAGTATTTCTCTTGTAATTCCTCCATAGAGGTTAAATGGCAGAGCAGTAAAATAACTGTTTGTGGCAGTTGAGGCATGGAAAGCATTCAGAAGTGAGTCCTGCAGTGCGTCAAGAAGATCATTCTGACCCGGGTTATTCATATACTGATCGAGATCAATACCCTGGAAAACAAACTTCCCTTCTCCTGTGAAATTATTAACATTACCTCTCCACCAAATAAAACCAAGATCGGTAAAGCTTGCAGAGATTTGTGTCGCTTCATCAAGATCATATACAACTCCTCCGTCTATTGCCAATCCACGATTTCCGTTGAATATATAATTACCGATAAGATTATGCATGGCCGGTTCAAAATTGACACTGTTGACCAGTCCGTTTGATCCATAACCGAGGGTAACCGGAAGGGAGCTGTTAACTTTGTAATTAACTTCTGCGTCGAGAGTTATCGGGTCTGATGCAGTATTCAGCGATATCGCCGATTTACGGGTATTGACATTTGCCATGCCGTTAATATATTTCACCCTGGCACCTATTCTTAGTCCATCCATAAACTCTTTGGAAGCGCTTACTCCGATAGAATTCCAGAGGGTGGAATTCACCCCGATTCTGTTCAGGTTAACTGGTAGTGCAGTGCCTGCATTTACGTCCCAGTTCCCGTCTTTCAATGATACAATATCGTGAGGATAAGCCACTTGTATGGAAGTATGATTGGAAATACCAAGAGTGAAATACCATTCCCCGAATTCAAGTCCAAGTCCGGCCAGGTCTATATTGGCATTACCCAGCAGGTAATTCATCCCCCGGAGTTTTTTATCAAGCTGATCAATGTCGAGGTAATATGTATCAGACTGAGCTCCTGTTCCGGTATGTATGGCATCGTGGAATCCGAATCCTGTGTTACGTGTGTTTAGTCTGATTGATGATATAACAGGAAGCCCAATATAAACTTTGCACGGATGTCGCACTGCAGGATTCAGCTGGTTTACCTGGGGGATTGAATGCATAAGATACAGAGTATTATTCTGGGCTGAAGTTACGGATACAGCAGGCAGAATTATCAGAGTGAAAAATATCTGTGAAATAAGTTTTTTCCTCAAGGCTATCAGGGAGTGTAGTTCAGAAGAGATATTCATTACTGCCCGGTATTTATTTTTAACTGGGCTATAACCCCTACATAATAATCAAGATAATATGATGAATATAGCTTCACATCCAGTGCCGGATAATCAGTGGTCATGATCCTTCCTTTTGCCAGAAGGAACCTGGCGTTTAACAGGTTGTCAATTCTTGATCGTGGAAGATCAATGTCGATCGGAGGCTGTTTATGCGGATCAGCAATTCCATCACCGTTGGTATCGGTTGCTCCTTCTATCTTTTCCAATCCGGTAAAAAGACTGTCAAGCATCACATAGTTCTCGTCGAGAAGATAGATCTGAGGATAGACTGTAACAGGGAATGAATTTATTATGCTTGTCCGCACAATCAGCCTATCAACCTCTTCGGGCGGAGGGATAGCTGAGCTGAGGTCATCAAATTCTATAGTATCAAGGAGTATCAGGAAATCAGCCTTACCCCACAGAGGCAGTTCAATGGCTGCTGATACTTTGTACTTTGAATCATGGTTTATAAATGAAGTGGAAGAAGGCGTTAGTGAAGTAATTTCTGCGGAGGCGTTTATTGTTATTGAATCGGGTGTGGTGGATAGAAACTCAGAAAGATTTGAGTTATTACTGTCGATAACAAGGCTGTCGCTGATAGTCTGTCCTTCCTGATTCAGTGCAGGATATGCGATTATTTTGGGACTGGCAGCTGATGGTATCCCCGGACCAGTAAGCGGATAGCCGGCATTGTTTCCGTCGATAGCATCTATCCGGCTAAAGTATATCCCGAAAGGGACCCCTGCCGAGTTTTGAAAGAAGAGCTTTATTTCAGGATCTGCAAAAAGGATCTCTCCGTCTGTCATCTTACTGAAAAACGGAGTTGCAATGGTCTGTGCCGGAAAATCGATCGTATATCCTCCGAAATCGCCATAAATAGTCTCATAATCCATACCGGAAAGGTCAGCCCTGATATCCACTATTGTACCTCCCGGATTGACCGGTCCGGAAGGAGACTGAAGATTAATCGCCATTTCACATTTTAACAGGTTGTTGCCTGCAATGTCGTGTTCCGGTATTATTGTATAACCTGCAAGGGAAATGGTAAAATCCGGATCTGCAAGGTCTCTTGTTACAGTGAATGGTACCCCGTTCTGAATCAGTCCATCTATCTTAAAGGTTATTGTTCCGGTGAGGTTAACAGAAGTGAGGTTTAGCTGAAGTGTTCCTGAAAGCAGGGTTATACTGTCAATCCGGGCATCAGCCTGAGTAGCTATAACAGGGATCCGTATTGAATCGGCAAGATCGAAAGTGATTCCGGGAATATTCAGAAAAATATCAGAGCCGGTCTGGTTTACAATTGCCTGGTTGACACTGGCATCATTGATTGAGAAGATATCCTCCATCACTCCTGAATCAATTTCTGCAGTGTAATAAATGCTCACAAACCCATCATTTGAGATACGAATTATATCATTCAGAGTTGAATCTGCAAGATATTTTTCAACTCCAAGATGTGAGAATCCGATAGGGATTGCCAGTCCGGGGGTGAGGTCAAGAGATGCATCAAAATCTGAAGGATCGAACTTCTCCTTTATACACCCTGTAAATGAAATCAACAGAATAAAGAAGATTATACTCCGGCGACCTGTTCTCATCCCTGCATTTTTCTTAATAACGCAATTCAGTGAAGAATAGTTGCATTAAATGAAAATAAAAAACCTGACACCTTTGAGCCCTTGTGCCTTACACCAGATCACATGCCTGTGGAGGCATCCAATGGGCATCCTTCCCATCCCATTTGACATTGCAACCGATAGGATTTGTAACCGGTACAGATACCTGTTTTCCTGATGTGAGTTCATCAAGAGCTCTGTCGAGGTCATTAACAGTCATACGCGATGTATCCCTCGGGCTGTCGACACCGCGACCGGTATAAACAAGCTCTCTTTTCTCATCGAATACATAGAAATGTGGAGTACGCAGGGCCCCATAGGCCATGGCAACCGATTGACCCTTATCATAAAGGTACACCCAGGGAAACTTATATTTCTCCATCCTTTTTACCATGTTCGGAAAGCTGTCTTCAGCATAGGTCTTTTCACTGTTTGAGTTGATCCCGACAAAGCCGACACCCTTTTTGATATACTTTTCTGCGGTTTCCCTGGTAACCTCGTCGGAACCGATCACATAGGGACAATGGTTGCATGTAAAGAAAACAACCAGGTATTTATATTTCTCAAAATCAGAGAGTTTATTTCTCTTTCCGTCTGTGGAAGGCAGATCAAAACCGATGATCTTCCCGCCAGGTTGTAATGTGAATGACATAGTTATTAAGTATGTTTAGTTTTATATACAAACAAAGTTAGCAAGGATTTGGTTTAAAAAATAAAAATCAATTGTCTGATGTCTTGCAGGTCTTGCATGTCGTAAAGCATTGATCTGAGAACTTAAATGAGATAATATTGTTTAATATATATACGAGACATTTTATTATGAAAACAAAGGAAGATGCTGAACAGCATCGCAAAGTTGTGGTTGTAGGCGCCGGGTCGGTGGGTGCAACATACTGTTATGCCCTGGCACAGAGTGGTCTGGCCAGTGAAATAGTACTTATTGACAGAAATAAGGACCTTGTAAAGGGACAGGTGCTCGATCTGGTACACGGACAGCCGTTTTTCCCTCCTGTAATAATACGGCCGGGTACCGAATCGGATTATGCCGGAGCACAGCTGGTGGTGATAACTGCCGGAGCTGCTCAGAAACCAGGCGAGTCGCGTCTGCAGCTCCTGAAAAAGAATGCTGAAATTGTCGGAGGGATTGCTGAAACTGTAACAAAACAGGATTGTAAAGGGGTAATGCTTATTGTAAGCAACCCGGTTGATGTTCTTACATATGTTGCACTTAAGAGGAGTGGCTGGGAGAGGGGGCGGGTCATCGGTTCAGGCACTGTGCTCGACAGTGCACGATTCAGGCATCTGATTGGCAAACACTGTGATGTGGATGTTCATAATGTGCATGCCTATTTCCTGGGTGAGCATGGCGACAGTGAGTTTGCAGCATGGTCGATGACTCACATTGCAGGCATCCCTGTCAGCGAATACTGCAAGGTATGCGGAAAATGCCCGGGATGGAAGGAAGAGAGAGAGGATATAGAACAACAGGTACGTGATTCGGCAGCACATATTATCAATTCGAAAGGTTCGACATATTTTGCTGTTGGACTCGCACTGGTAAAGATAACAGGCTCAATACTAAGGAATCAGAACAGTATTCTTACAGTCTCGACTTACCTTAACGGAGAGTATGGGATAAAAGATGTCTGTCTGAGTGTTCCATGTGTTGTTTCCCATAATGGAATCGGGAAGATCATCGATACGCCACTGGCTTCCGGTGAGCAGGTTTCACTGATGCATTCGGCTGATATACTGCGTAAGGCAATCGATTCATTGAAATAGAAATTCCTGATGTCCACCGGTTGGACTGTATACCAGATCACCCCTTATTCCTTTATAGATTCGATCCTGATTTGATTTCTGGCACCGATTGCATGTAACTGTTATCATCCTGTGTCTTAAAATCACTATTTTTGGATAATTCACCTCAATCACGAAACATGTCCCAACCCTACGTATGTCCTGCAACATTTTCCGGCAGTCTTGATAACTTTCTGAGACGGCTGGTGCATAAACCTGAGATAATACTGAAACCGTACATAAAGGAGGGGATGGTGGTCCTTGATATGGGGTGCGGTCCCGGGTATTTTACTACTGAAATTGCAAAGCTGGTTGGAAAAGAAGGTAAAGTCATTGCAGCTGATCTGCAGCAGGGCATGCTTGATAAGATGATCAGGAAAGTAAGAAATTACGGTTTTGAGAAGAGGGTAGAGGCTCACCGGTGCGAGTCAGAAAGAACAGGGATTGAAAAGACAGTGGATTTTATCCTCACATTCTGGATGGTACATGAAGTACCTGATCAGCATAAATTTTTTGAAAAGATGAAGTCTTTATTGAATCCCGGAGGCAGAATACTGATAACGGAGCCTAAGATCCATGTAACGAAGAGAGACTTTTCTTCGATGATCAGCAGGTTGGAATCAGCAGGATTGCTGATAATTGACTATCCGCATATTGTTCTGAGCAGGAGCCTGCTGCTTACTGTCAGATAATGTAAAGAATTTACCTCTGTCAGCCAGCGGACTTTCTTTACGCCCTGACGCCTGTCGCCTTTTTCATATTTGTTATATCGAAAAAATATCATATCTTTGCATGAGATATCATTCATTAAATGATAAAATCAAGTATTATGACTGATATATCATACAAAAACTGGAGTTCAATGAGCGATAAAGCCCTTGCGGAACATATAGGTGTATTTATAAAGCACCATCGTATGGAGCAAAACAAAACACAGGATGTATTGGCAAATTCTGCCGGCATCAGTCGTTCTACACTTAGTTTACTGGAGCGGGGCGAAAAGGTAACACTGGCCACATTAATTCAGGTACTCAGAATATTGGATCAATTGCATGTTATGGAAGCGTTTTCGGTTCAGGAAGTCATAAGTCCATTGATATTGGCGAAAATTGAAAAAAATAAAAAGAAAAGAGCCGGTGGGAAAAAGGAGGAAATTAAAAACCAAAATAATTGGTAATTATGGAGGTTGCAGAAGTTAAAGTATGGGGAAAGCTGGCAGGAGCCGTTGCCTGGAATGAAAAAACCGGGTTAGCGGCATTTGAGTATGACCCTGAATTCAGGCGACTAAACTGGGATCTGTCTCCTCTGAAGATGCCAGTCAGTTCATCCGGAAGAGTAATAACATTTCCTGAATTAAGGCAAGACAAAAACGCTGAATTCGATACATTTAAAGGATTACCGGGTTTACTGGCAGATGTTCTTCCGGACAAATATGGTAATCAGCTCATTAATATGTGGCTGACTCAGCAGGGCCGACCACCGGACAGCATGAATCCGGTTGAAATGCTTTGCTTTATGGGCACCAGAGGTATGGGTGCTTTAGAATTTGAACCGCCGACATTAAGGGAGAGCTACAGAACATTTTCTGTTGAAATGGAAAGTCTCGTTGATATCGCCCGGAAAATCCTGTCAAAAAGAGAAGCATTTGTCACCAGCCTGCAAAAGGATGAAGAAAAAGCCATGACAGAGATTTTAAAGATCGGGACATCAGCAGGGGGTGCAAGACCTAAAGCAGTAATCGCTTACAACACGAAAACCGGAGAGGTTAAATCGGGGCAAACCAGGGTTCCCAACGGGTTTGAGCACTGGCTGATTAAATTGGATGGTGTAAGTGATGTCCAGCTGGGAGCAACCAAAGGGTATGGCCGTGTAGAGATGGCATATTATAATATGGCAATAGCCTGTGGCATTGAGATGATGTCATCAGGACTTCTGGAAGAAAACGGCAGGGCACATTTTATGACCAGAAGATTCGACCGCGAAGCAGGAGACATTAAACACCACATACAGACATTTTGTGCCATGAAAAACTTCGATTTTAATGAAGTTACCAGTTTTAGTTACGAGCAGCTCTTTCAAACCATGCGTGAATTAAGATTAACCTATCCCGATGCAGAACAAATGTTCAGAAGGATGGTGTTCAATGTTATTGCGAGGAATTGTGATGATCATACCAAAAACTTCTCCTTCAGATTAAAAAAAGGAGGCAGATGGGAACTGGCTCCGGCTTATGATGTCTGTCATGCATATAAACCTGATCACAGATGGGTGAGCCAGCATGCCTTAAGCATTAATGGGAAACGGAAAGATATTGACAGGGAAGACCTTTTAACTATTGGCAAATCCATAAATAATAAAAAGGCAGCAGACATTATCGAAGAAATAAGCGAAACCCTGAGCAAGTGGAAGAAATTCGCTAATGATGTTAATGTCCAGCCTGAACTCCGCGATGAAATTGCCAAAACCCTGAAACTGATGTAGTTCACACACTCCTCATCTCATACCCGCCCACATTTCGATTTTTTCGTAAATTCCCTTTTTTAAATTCCCTTTTTCAAACCTTAAAACCTACACTATGTACCGCGGAAACATTATCCTGTTAGTACTCTGCCTGATTGGCATAGCCATCTGCACGGCAATTTATCTTGAAGCATCGGCATTTCAGAAAACAGCTAAAGTTACTGAGGGCACTGTTGTCAGCACTGAGATCAGCTACTATTATGTTAAGTTCATTTCTGACGACGGAGCTGAAAGAACTTATAAGGGAAGGCAAAGAAAGGGTAAAAAGTTTTATACAGGTGATAAGATGAGGCTTATATACCAGCCGGATAATCCCGACAAACCACGATTAACCGATGGTAAAAAGACCGGGAAGAATGTAATAGTTATTATAATGCTCATGCTTATTCTTGATCTCTATCTTATCTATACAAACAAAAAGAGGAGCAAGTCGGCAAATATCTTTAGCCTGAATTATTCATAAAAAGGGGGTTTTTGTTCTTCATTTACAACTTAATTAGTTATATTTGAAGTGCAATCTTCATCTCCTTTGCATCATTCTCCGGATTTGCAAGTTCACTCGATATATATGTTCCATTGCCAATAACTAAAGCAACTTTCCTTTGCGGTTGATTTGTGTTCGTTACTTGCGAATAACTAATTGACACAGATAATATTAAGATAATCAATACTACAATCAAAATGATTTTCATAATGCATGATTAATAATGATGGTCAAATCTACAAATTATCTATGGCCTGTATCTAACTTCTTTCAGTATTAATCTTTATTGTAAAAACCAGAGGCCCAGAGTATCCCGTGCCGGATAGTATTGACCACTAAAATCCGGAGTTAAATCTTTGTTGTCTACCTGTGTATGTTAAGTGTTATCTGACCGGATTTTGAAGTGGTCAAGAAGTGCGACTATTACAATTAATGAATAATAGATTATATTACAATGAATTACTAAGCTCATCTTTTAACTGATTGATGAGTGTTTTTACTGAAACAATTTCTGCACACCTGTATGCATTAGATCCGGCAAACACAAATGAGTTTAGTAACATGCCTTTAGACGCATCGGCTAATACCTGGGCTATACAATAAGGAGCGGTCCGTGGATTACACGATCTTAAACAATGAAACGGACATTTGAAAGGTATAGTTTCTCCTTTCATAACTCTCCGCGTAAAATCATTGCGGATTACCCTGCCAGGAAGTCCGACAGGACTGTTGATAATGGCAATATCTTCCTTTTTTGAAGTAATATAAGCTTGCTTAAAATCATCATGAACATCACATTCGATAGTACAAACAAATCTTGTTGCCATTTGAACACCCGATGCACCTATCTTTAAAAATTTAGCTATATCATTTCCATCAAATATTCCACCGGCGGCAATAACCGGAATAGTTTCTTCAAGTGATTCTACAAATTCGACCAGTTCTTTTACCAGTTGCTCCAGAGGCAGAGCTTTTTCATTTATGATTTCATCGTAAGAGAAGCCGAGATGTCCGCCAGCCATAGGTCCTTCAAGGATTACAGCATCCGGTACTTTATTATAATTTTGTTTCCACTTTCGGTAAATGATATTAAAAGCTCTGGCTGATGAAACTATTGGAATGAGCTTAATATTTGAACCTTCTGTTTTTTTTGGCAGGTCTAAAGGAAGACCAGATCCACAAATGATAATATCTACTTTTTCTTCAACACAAACCTTCACAAGTTCTTCGTAGTTCGACAATACTACCATCACATTCACTCCTATCACACCATTTGAGAGTGACCTGGCTTTTCTTATTTCTGATCTCAGTGCATCGTTGTTTAACTCAACAAATTTCGATCCTGATGCATCCTCAAAAGGACCTAAGCCAACACTCGCAATTATACCTGCACAGCCTTCATTTGCCACTGCAGATGCCAGACCTGATCTTGATACTCTTACTCCCATTCCTCCCTGAATGATGGGAGGATTAATTACCAGATCGCCTATTTTTAGAGTTGGTAGTATTTTCGCTGTCATAGTTTTTCGTTTTAATGGTAAAGATGTCCGGCTTTTGCAGTCCGGCATAATACACGGGATTTTAGCTGTTCATTATGAGTAAAGTTATGTATACGCCTACTGTGAACCAAATAACACTAACTTAGATTAAGCCATATAAAAATCAATTATATTTTACCCTTCCCAGAACCCCAGGGATACAATCTTAAAGAAACATTAAATTTTGATTTTATCCCTTGAAAAGGTTCATCTTGGGTGGTGACAATTATCACCATAATTATAGGTCCTGTCCCCTTCCCCTCTTACAGTCAAGTTTCAAGTAAATCAATCAGGACCTAATCGAAAAATCTTGCCAGGTTTCATGCTAGGTTTTGGGGATAACAGGTATTAAATAATGGAAATGTAATGATTTGTCTTTATACATCAATCTTAATAATCAATGTGTTAAGTTAAGAATATTCCGCCTTTTTTTCATCCGGATGATCTGCCCCTTCGCTCATCTCCTCAATAAAAGTACGATACGGCGTTTCGGCGGAACTGATAGAATAAACCTGTTCTCCCTCGCTGCCGGAAACCACAATAGCATCCACCTCCCCGTTCCGGATTGCATTAAGCGCTTCCTCTGTTTCAGCCAGGCGGGAACGTAATTCTTCATTTTCAATAATGAGTTGTTCTCTTGTTTTGGCAATTAACATTTTTGTCATAAATCAAATGTGCTAAAAAACCTGAATAATTTACATCTCTTTTACCTTTACCAGATCTAATCCAATCAGTACTTTATCTTTGTCTGACATATCGCCAATAATTCGCCGGAATGGAAGCGGAAGTTTCTTGATCAATGTTGGTGCCGCAATTATCTGTTCATCTTTTGCTAAAACAGGGTGTTGAAACAGGTCGATCACCTCCAGTTCGTATCTCCCCTGAAGATATTCTTCACAGATCTTTTTCAGATTTTCAATAGCTAAGGCTGACCGACTCGATGCACCGCTTATGTATAAACGTAAAATATATTTGCCCTTTTTCAATTGAGACATTCTCAGATCAAACTCATCTGTCGAACTTATTGCTTGACGTATTTGACCACGTTTTCAACTTTACCTTTGCTTTCAGGATCGGCTTTACGGCAAAAATACAGCCGGAATGTGTGTTCCCTGCAATAGTCTTTAAATGCACGGGTCAACAATAGATCACCTTTATTTTCATCCGATAGGAACACCTTATCCTGATCATAAACAATTTCCTTTGTGATTCCCCGGAAAAATGCAAAGGCCTTCTCATGGGCTTCAATAGCTGAAAAACTGGTAAAAGGAGTTTCAGAAAATAAAACATACTTATACCGCGAACGCGACAACACCATGGTAAAGAACCAAACTTTTATGTGCTTTCTTAAGCTATTACGAAGGTTATACTCTCCAAAATCGACCTGTGCCTGCTGCCCGTAAGGGAGCTCTTCAACAGCCTCGTAATCCCTTGAAGGGCATGTTTTGGGAAGGTGATGTTTTTGTCTTACCCACATTACAAAGTTATAAACTGTCTTAGCCTTTATAAATTGCAAATCCTGCAGATCATTGATCTTGCGGGGTTTAATGTTTAAGGTAGTGGTGCCACCAGCTCCACAAGAGTCTTCTGAGAGTTTGCTGAATGCTCCTGAAGCTCTTCCATGATATTTATTGACTGATTATCAATTTAGTAAAAAAATCATATGGCGATATATTTCTGAATTTTTTCCTTGTCTATATATTATATTTGTAGCCTGATTATAAATCATAAATCTTGGACTATGCAAGTTACCGTCACCAGAAAGGATAGTAAGTTTCTCCCTGATCCCAGCAGGGTAATTGCCCGTTTCCTTTATACTACTGATGAAAGAAGTAAAGATATTATTCTTAGTGTGATGGCCATGTCTGATAATGAGGTAAATATAGCATTAAGCCAGGTGCTGAGAGGTTATGCCAGACGTCACAGGAACATTTCATTAATATTTGAAGCGCATTTTTATAAACTGAATAACCTGTTTAAAGAGCTGAATATAAAGAATAATAATAATAATAATAATAAGGCACGGAAGGCGCTTATAGGTTCTTATTTCACAATGGAATATTCCATTGAATCGGCAGCTTTTTTTAATCCGTCCGTTGTGGAAGATCCCGATCAGTCGGAATTAGGCCCGGATGAGAAAAGAGTGATTTTCAGTTTCAGGGCAACCGGCGAAGGCCATATTTCATCCATTGTTTTCCGTTCTGTTGTCATAGATAAGAATTGTAACCTTATTATTGAACCTGTAGGCAAAATGCTGGCAGAAGCAGAACGAATCAAAAGGCATATATACAATAAGAAATCCTTTATAAAGAAACTGGATGAGATGCGGGATTTCGACAATAAAATCAGTCCGGTCTTTGTATTGGAAAAGCTGGGCGACAGTTTTACTTATGGCGAATTAAAAAGAGCTGTGGAAGAGACCAGAAAAGCACATGACCTTACACCAAACAAAGAATCGATCATTAATCAGATGATGTGGCTGGCGAAATCGCATTATGAACTTGACTTTTCACTTGATTCGGCAATTTCTGAAAGAGTCATTTTCCCTACCTCCGAAACTGAAAAAAATGGCATTGAAGATGCACGTTTTGTCAGATTCACAGAGGATAACGGTGAAGTAACTTATTATGCTACTTATACTGCTTATGATGGCAGTACAATATTACCGAAGTTACTTGAAACCAAAAATTTTTACCATTTCAAGGCTTTACCCATTCATGGTGAAATTGCCCGGAATAAAGGTATGGCACTCTTCCCCAGAAAGATCAAAGGTAAATATGCCATGCTTTGCAGAATAGATGGAGTAAATAATTATATAGCCTATTCCGATAAAATAAATATCTGGCGCGAAGCCAGACTTATTCAGCAACCAAAATATCCCTGGGAACTGGTTCAGATCGGAAATTGCGGTTCCCCGATCGAGACAAAAGAAGGTTGGCTTGTTATTACACACGGAGTAGGGCCCATGAGGGAATACGTATTAGGAGCATCATTATATGATCTTGATGATCCTGAAAAAGAGATTGGAAGGCTAAAGACACCTTTACTGGCTCCCAACAATGAAGAAAGGGAAGGCTATGTGCCCAACGTTGTTTACTCTTGCGGTTCCATTATCCACAATGGTAATCTGATTGTTCCATACGGCATGTCTGACTACGCATCCACTTACGCTTCTGTTAATTTACTGGGACTGCTGGAAGAATTGAAAAACTCAAAACAGTTGCAAGTACAACGGCCTTGATATGATGTTACTTTTTTGTTTCTAAAATCTTCCTGTAAACCTCCAGATACCCTTCAATCATTTTCTGACGGCTGAATTTTGAAGCAGCATACTCCATGCAATATTTTCTGTCAATATATTTAATATTATTTACTGCGTGCACAGCTTCGTCAATACTATTAACCAGAAACCCAGTCTCCCCGTCATGGATTAATTCCGGCATAGCGCCTTTGTTAAATGCTATAACGGGCGTTCCACAAAGCATTGATTCTGCTACGCTTAAACCAAAGGGTTCTCTAAAACTAATCGGATGTAGAAGAGCATAAGCTTCACCCAGAAGTTTATCCCTTTCCCGTGGTCCTGAATTTCCCGTATATAAAACGTCATCATTATTAATGTATGGCTTGATCTTGTTGTCAAAATATTCCTGATGCTGAATTAAACCGGAAATAATAAGCTGTCTTCCGGATTGTTTTGCTATCTGAATCGATTCAGAAGTGCCCTTTTCGGGATGAATCCTGCCGAAAAACAGCAGATAATCTTTTGATTCAGATTGAAATGTAAATTCATCCGTATTAATACCATTGTAAACGGTAGCAGTATAATCAAGTTCAGGACTCCGATCAGAATTACTGATAGAAACGTAATGGCTGGTACTATTATACTCTTTATAAACTGAAAGAATTTTTTGAGAAGAAAATCCATGAATAGTAGTTACCATAGGCGTTTTAATCAAACGCGAATAAGTTAGGGGGAGAAAATCAAAATTATTATGAATTAAATCAAATTTGTCTGCCTGTTCCATTAAATGGCTTATATGAAGACATTCCCAAACCTTAGGATCAAGTTCTTCATCTTCCGAATAAGGGCGCTCACATATATATTCCAGCCTGCCTTTTGTTTTTGAATCACCTGTTGCAAATAAGGTTACATCAATTCCCTTTTCAATCAGCCCTTCAGCAATATTTGAAGCTACCTGTTCCCACGGTCCATACTTTCGGGGAGGAGTTCGCCATGCAACAGGTGATAATATGGCAATCTTCATATTTTAAGTTCATAAAGTCTTGACAATCCTTTTATTATTTTAAACTGATAACTATAATGCTTTTCTTGAGTTTTTCAAACAATGATCAACAAGAGATTCTATATTGGCTGTACCTACACACATTACTTTGTCGGCACCACCCCAATAGATTTTAATGGTGCCATCTTCTTCCGGGACTGCTCCGCAGGTGAAGACTACATTATGTACATAACCGGTTATTTCAAAAACTTCTTCCGGTTGTAAAAGCCATTCATCGCCAACAGCAATTATCCGGGAAGGATCTTCAAGATTATGCAATGCAACACCTAACCTGTAAACACACCCATCCATAGTTGGAAATACTCCGTGATAAATGCTTAGCCACCCTCGGGCAGTTTTAACCGGAGGTGCTCCGGGTCCTATTTTCATTTCATCCCAATGATACTTAACAGGCTTCATAATCAGTTTTGATTCGCCCCAATATTTCAAATCGGGAGAATAAGAGATCCATATTGACCAGGGTCTACACGCACACCATACCTGGGATAGGCACTGTAAGTTATAAGATATTCGCCATCGAGAAAAATAATCCGGGGGTCTTCAACACCGTATTCCTCATATTCTTTGAATATCCCTTCGGTAGCAGGGATCATGAAAGGGTTTTTATCCACTATAAAATCATACCCATTATCACTTTCTGCTTTGCCTAATATACTTCTTCCGTTAAGTTTATGAGACCGGAAAATCATTATATACCGGCCATCGAATTTTACAACACCTGCATTATGTACAGTAGCGACCGGATAAGGCGCATCATCTTTTGTAAGTATGGGATTATTGTGATATCTTTTTATTAACATGATTATCAGGTTACTATCAAGTTCGTATTATGCAGTGACTCGATGAAATCTATTCTTCATATTCTTCAAACGCCATCAGAACTGTCAGGTGAGAGATCAAATAGGCCAGTGAACTTTCGGCACCCTGGTTTCGATTTACCCCATTATTTTCAAATCCATCGCAGCAACCTTTGGTTTCAAAATCGAACAAGCTCATCCTGAGATCATTTTCTCCCAGGAACCACATGAAGCATGAAAATAATTTATTCAGATATTCTTTATCTTTAGTCAGATGAAATGACTGATGATACATTAATACCATAGCAAGAGCATCTACAGGTTGTTGGGCAAAAAGGGAACGCTCGCCATCTTTTTTATACCATTTTTCATTTCCAATAATCGATAAATAGCCATCCTTAAGTGTAACCTCTGTTAAAAAGCTCATTGTGTCCATGGCAGTCTTAGTTATTCTTTCATCTTTAAGTATTTCTGCCGCATGTAAAAGAGCAAGTGGTAATATCCCATTATCATAAGCCAGCAACGGTTCAAACCATTTCCAGTCAGGTGTGCTGTTTCCTTCATAGTTCCTGACCAGATTATCGGCAAGATTCCTTAATCTTTCGACCATTGAATCATCATTAGGGTTACTCCTGAGATAATAACTGATACCTACCATTGAATTGGCAATACCTCTGATTGATTTAAGCTTTTCAAAGTTTGGAGATGCATCAAAGAAAATCAATTTTCCGGTCCGGTAATAAGCATCGTTAGGTGCATTGGCAAGCAGATATCCGAGGGCCCAGATGGTTCTTCCAAAGGAATCTTCCGAACCTGTCTCATCGAGAAAATTCCGGCTGAAACTCAGAAAATTCCTGAATGTCCCGTCTTTGTTCTGCATATAGTGGATATAGCTTATATAAATAGGTGATAATTCAAGGGCCAGAGTATTCTTTTTTTGCTTGTAGGCCATCAGTACCATAAGCAGGGCTCTGGCATTATCATCCAGACAGTACCCTTCTTTTAGATTTGGAATACCAAATTTTGCATGTTGAATGATCCCTGTATCATCTGTTAAACGTTTAATATGAGCAAGCGAGAATGGAGGCAGAATGAGCGGATCAAGAATGGTTTCTTTTTTTTCAGATGCTTCCGGCCTGGCGGCAAGAATTTTTCTGGCAAGTGCAACGTATTTAGCCCCTGACTTAGGCCATGTAATGGTTCTGCCATAATCATATGCCTTTTTTCGAAGATCTTTCAACACTTCAGGATTATCTAACAATTCTGAGAAGATCGCTGAAAGCTCATCTGAATCATTAAAGTTAAAGAGCTTTCCTCTTCCATCAGCCAATAATTCTGAAGCATGCCAGTAAGGTGTTGAAACTACAGCAGAGCCTACTCCTATCGCGTAGGAAAGGGTACCACTTGTGATCTGAGCTTCACTAAGATAGGGTGTAACATAAATATCAGACGCAGATAAATATTTGAACAATTCTTTCTGATTAATATATTCATTCAGGAAAAAAACATGTTTGCCCAGGTTAAGGCTTTTTACTAAATGCTGAAGATAAATTCTGTATTCTTCTCCGGAATACCGAAGAACATTCGGATGAGTCTTCCCTAAAACCATATATAAGACCTCAGGAAACTTTTCAATAACTTTTGGTAATGATTTTATTACCGTTTCAATCCCTTTATTCCGGCTGATGAAACCAAAAGTAATCAGGATCTTTTTATTTTCGAGGTGGAAATCCTTTTTGGATTGAGTCTGGTTAAAGCGAATATCTGGCACACCGTGTTCAATATATTCAATTTTCTTTTTATCCACATTATAGATAGTTGTAAGAAACTCAATGGCTTTATGACTCATCACAACTATCTTATTGGCCATTTTGCATATTTCCTGCAATACTACCTTTTCGTTGTAGGAAGGTGCTTTTACAATAGTGTGAAGGGTTACAATCAGCGGGATTTCAAGCCGATGCAGTAAAGGAAGGATGTATATACCATTTTGCCCGCCAAATATCCCAAATTCATGTTCCAGAATACAAAGGTCAGCTCCGCTGAGATTAATGAAATCTACTGCCGATAAATAATCTCTTTGATGCTCCTGTCTTATTGTCAGTTTTACTTCTTCAGGATAATTATAAGTTTGTTCATGATCGTTCAGGGCTATTACGAATCTTTCAATTGAAACCTCAGTTGTTTTATTACCTGCCTGCCGGCAGACAGGATTCATCGCCATGGAATTGTAGAGATTCATGGTAAAAGTACCAATACCACATTCTCGTGGAGGGTATGTTCCAATATATGCAATTTTCATAATTTCAAAGATACAATTAATAAACTACCTGAGGGGACAGCTGAGATGTGTGATATTCCTGGTAACAAATGTATTTCTCTTTTAACAGGGAAAGGAATTTTAGGTTTTGATCATGCTGTGAATTTTTTCCAGGCCGCAAACAGCTTCATGCTGCCGGCCATAGCTCTGTTTATCGTAACCAAAAAATGCGAATGTAAAAACGATGAATTAGTAAGTCTGGCATTATAGGAATAGTGAAAAAACTAATGTACTTAATCACCTTTGACCAAAGTAAAACTGACCATCCTTGACTTGAGGTAATTACTTGTTTTTAACTTGTGTATTTTAATTGTAATCAAATAGGCCAAATGGTGTCAGATTGTCCGGCTTTTGTACCTTTAGCTCGTGACTTTATTCTATTTCACTAAGAACTCATACCTGTCATGGATAAAAACAAAGCAGTTGTAGTCACTGGCATTGGAGTATTTACCTCTATTGGTTGTAATCGTGCTGACTTCTGGAATTCACTGATAACAGGCAAATCGGGAATTAAAAGAATTCAGGCTTTCGATCCTCATGCCCACAAAAGCCAGATCGGTTCCGAGGTAATTTCATATAAACCGGAAGATTATTTTGATAGTAAAGAATCGCGTAAAATGGCCAGGGTATCCCAACTGGCTTCCAGTGCAGCAATTGAGGCAGTGAGGGATGCCGGTCTGGATCTGAATAATGAAGACAGGGGCAGAATTGGATGTGTCATTGGATCGGCCGCCGGAGATACTACACACCTTGAAGATCAGCATATCCGGTTTTTAAAAATGGGACCGGGCTCGGTTAGTCCTTTAACTGTGCCCAGGGTTATTCCCAATATGCCGGTTTGTAATGCAGCAATAGTTCTTGGAATTCATGGGCCAAACCTGGGAGTCTCTGCTGCTTGTACAACCGGCACACATTCAATTGGAATTGCACTTGGACTGCTCAGGGCAGGCATGGCAGATGTGATCCTGGCCGGTGGAGCAGAATCCACCATGACCCCTTTGGTTCTTGATGCTTACGCGAGCATGGGAGTTCTTTCAACCTTCAATGAAAAGCCTGAAATTGCAAGTCGTCCCTTCGATCTGAATCGGGATGGATTTGTGATGGGTGAAGGTGCCTGTGTTCTGGTTCTGGAAACATTGGAACATGCTGAAAAGAGAGGAGCAAAACCTCTGGCATTGTTAAGTGGATTCGGCATGACCTCAGATGCATATGGGATTGCTGCTCCTGAACCAAATGGCACATGGGCAGCTGCGGCCATGCAGCTTGCTGTTAAAGATGCAGGTCTTGATCTGGAAGATATAGGGTATGTCAATGCTCATGGAACTTCGACCAGGGTGAATGATAAAACGGAAACACTTGCGATTAAAAAGGCTTTTGGATACAGGAATATCCCTGTAAGTTCGAACAAATCAATGATTGGTCATACGCTTGGTGCAGCAGGTGCAATTGAAGCAGCTGCTACTGTACTGGCAGTTCATCATGGGATTTTACCTCCAACCATTAATTTTGAATTAAAAGATCCGGAATGTGATCTGGACGTAATACCCAATCAAGCCCGGGCTGTGAAAATTGGAGCTGCGATTTCTAACTCTTTCGGTTTTGGTGGGCAAAATGGGGTGCTTGTTTTCTCAAAAGCCTGAGCATCAATCCCATTACAGGCAAAGAGTACACCCACACAATCAAAAACATCTGGGTCGATCCGTATTCCTTACTTGCTGGACGCAAAACAATTGATGTTTATATTGACCGTCAGGATCCTGAAAAATACTATATGGATATTGATTTTGTGGGAGATCCTGCAAAATAGCCTGGTTAATTAATCAGACAACCTTGTTCCGAAAATGAACTTTTCGTTCCAATAAGGATCACTTAGTGATGTGATGGTCACACCATTTTTGGTAGAAGTGTGGATAAATTTATTATTCCCGATACAAATGCCCGAATGAGTGATGAAATTATCTGTTTCGTATGATCTGATAAAAAAGACCAGATCTCCTTTCCGGAGTTTATCCATTCCGGTTATTATTTTTCCATACCTGGCCTGCTCTTCCGAATTATGGGGCAGGCGAATACGGTATCTCGCAAAAACCGTTACAAGTAATCCGGAGCAGTCCATGCATTTCCTTGTTGTCCCACCCATGCAATGCGGCACCCCAAGGTATTTTTTAGCAGTGTTAATTATATCGTCAGCCCTGGTATTGTGAGTGTTTATCGCTTTTTCAGTCCCGGCAGCCATAAAATCTTTCAGCATTTTCTTTTCAGAATGACTTTTGATGTTATGAAATGATGAATCAGGATATAGCGGTTTTGAGCAATAAGTAATAAGTAGCTGACATACAGCTATTAACATAATAATTAATATTCCTTTGGATTCAGAAAGTTTTTTCATCATCAGTACTCCTGAACTATAACGTAATAAATTAATTATTAGTCTCTTATTTCGGAGGGACTTAATATTGAGTTGTCAAACAATAGTCATTCGATGGTCATTCAGTAGTCATTCAATTGTAAACCAATAAATGACTATTAATGACGGCGAAACCGAATGACGCGCGAAGCGCAAATGACCATTAATGACAGCGCAGCCTAATGACGCGAAACAAATGACCTGGATTAAACTCAGGCTTTCAAAGCGCGACCGCAAGACAAGATTATTTTTTACGGACATCGAATGCCATCAGCACACCGCCATGCCGCCGGTACAAAATTCCTTTATTGATCACCGGATGAGAAAAATGCTGATTTGTCCCTTTAGTTATCTTGAAAGAACTGACTTTCTGTAACTTTCCGTTATTAAATGACAGAAGCATAAGCTCACCTTTCTGGTTATAATAATACAGCATATCATCTGCTGCAATGATTGCTCCGCTGCCAATTCTCAGAGAGTCGGTTATTACACCTGACTCTGCATTTACTGACCGAAGATCAGGTGTTGCAGTTCCACAGCCAAAGAGGTAATCACCTGTTTTTACTACCACCCATAAAGCTGTCAAAGCCTGCATTCCGCCAGTTCCGGGTTATTTTGGTACCGTCTTCCGAAAGTGTAAGTTTTACCCCGCAGTTGCCGTCGCCGGCAGCATAATATATTGAACCATCTTCATAAATGACAGTGTTGGCGTGAGTATCTCCGTTGCCAGGTCTTTTGCCCAGATAATTTTCCCGTTGTTCCTGTCAGCACAATACAAATTTCCCAAACCTGGTGCAACGGCTGATGTCCAGTCAGGGACTGCAGAAATAATTTTACCCGGGTACAAATATAAAAATTTCTTATTGCAATAATTTTATTAAATTGTTTGAAAAATTTTACTCATGAAATTCACAATTATAAATTTCAGCGCTCTGATAGTGTCGCTTGTTCTTTCCGGATGTTCAACAGATGTTCAGTCACCCCGGCAGGAAGAGAAACCAACAAAAAAAGAATATTATGTGGCCGCGTATATCTGGCCGTCATGCCACGATGATTCTTTGGGCCGGGATAAGCTTTGGCCTGACGGTACCGGCGAATGGGAAGTGATTAAAAAGGGCAATCCCCGTTTCGACGGACACTACCAGCCTCGTCAGCCGCTTTGGGGTTATGAATCGGACAACGATCCGAAAGTGGTTGAAAAATGGATTGATGCAGCCACTGACCACGGTGTAAATGTATTTGTATACGACTGGTACTGGTATGACGGGAGTCCGTTTCTTGAAAGTGCTCTTAACGATGGTTTCCTGAAAGCCAGGAACAATGATAAAATGCAGTTTTACATCATGTGGGCCAATCACGATGTGAAGTACAATTACTGGAACGTTCACCGCTACAAGGACAATACTGATATCCTTTGGAACGCTAAAGTGGACTGGAAGAACTATCAGATCATCGTGGACAGGATCATCAATCAGTATTTCAGGCGCCCGAACTATTTTAAAATTAACGGCGAACCTGTTTTTTCAATTTTCAGTGTGAACAAACTGATGGAAAGCTTTGGCAACAGTGAGGCAGAAGCCCGCAAAGCGCTGGATTATTTCCGTGATGAAGTGAAAAAGGCCGGTTTTCCCGGCTTGCATATCCAGTGGAATCAGGGCGGCGGTTCCGTTATGTCGGCAGAGGCAGCCGGGAAGTTTATCAACAGTGTGAAAACTATGGGTTTCAACAGTGTTGCAATGTACAATATGGGCGGACTTGATGAAGATTATATTACCTATGGCACCAATTCCATAAAGATACGGGAACAGATGGACTCAGTACTTGATGTACCTGTCTTTCCCTGCGTGTCCATCGGATGGGACGATACACCGCGTTTTCCCGCAAAAGGGATACATGATGTGGTGCACTACCGCAATACGCCCCAGAGTTTTGCAGCCCTGCTCTCCAAAGCAAAAAAATATGCCGACAGCCACCCTGAACAACCCGGTCTGATCACAATCAACGCGTGGAACGAATGGGTGGAAGGCAGTTACCTGTTGCCGGATATGCTCAACGGGTTTGGCTATCTGGAAGCCGTGAAGGAGGTGATCATTGACGGTAAGTACGACAGGTATTAAAAAGATAGAAAATAAGCTCCGGCCCTGAACGCTCAGAACAAAAGGCACATGGCATGGTGCGTGGGGCTATGTTTCGGAGGACAAAGTATGGGTTACTCAGGAACAGTTGGTCGTAAAGCAAGTAAGCAATTGTGTGCCCCGCATCGTGCGTCGCAAGCCTTGCGTCCCAACCTAACTGACGCATCCATCTATCTTAACAAAAATCCATGCACTTTAGACTGTCCAGTATACTTACTCCAAATTTCAGCCCTTGTGCAATTCGATGAAAGCATCTCTTGAATATTTTGATGCCGTTCTGCCGTACCGTACTCCCTACCTGCTCTGAACCGGATACGGCCTGTCATAACCCTTCACTGAATGCCAGATGATCCGGTTAAAGGTGTCTTCATCAATACGGTCAACATCATCAAGATCCTGCTCCATCGACTTCTTTGCCCAGTATAACTGATCACCGGTAAGAGATACTAAGGGTGGATTGATATCATCAAGGGGGATATTGTTCATAACAGCTTTGTACGGAGTAAAGTCAGCCTTTTCGGTGAAACAGTCAACCATAGCCTCTGCCGACAGATCGAGTTGGTTCATCGGCGGAATGCCAAGAATATCCTCAATGGTCCTGACCATGTTTATCTGCGAATAATAGGATGAGACAACTTCTCCTCTTTTTGTATATGGACTTATCACAAGCCCCACAGTCCGGTGCCCGTCAACATGATCGAGCCCTGCCTGAGGATCATCTTCGGTAACAAGAATGCATGTCTCTTTCCAGAATTTACTATGCGATATCGCTTCAACGACCTGCCCGAGTGCAAGATCATTATCGGCAACCGAAGCCTCCAGTGTCGGCATGCCCGGCCTTGTACCTGAGGTGTGGTCGTTGGGCAGCAGCATTATAATGAAATTCGGAAAATTATCGTTATTCTCGTACTCCTTCAGTTCTTTAATGAATTCCGCTGCACGGTATACATCGGACACGATGCTGGGAAATCCGATAAAGTTGGGACAGATAAAGGGCGTAAGCTGCTCAATATTTGCCTTTGCCTCAATCTTTATCTTTCCGGTACCCTCCTTGAAATCCTGGTAGATCTCGAGGAATGTTGCATCTTTTGGTTCGATAACGGCATTTACGAACTCACCGTAATCGCGAAATGTCAACCCGTTTCTCAGAACATTATCCCATATAAAGCCTGAACTGGCATAGGCAAGAGCATCATCGCCGTCATAAGGGTAACTCCGTGAGAATCCTCCAAAGGATTTTTCGAGGTAATCAGTTACAATTGCTTCATCAGTCCATTGGTGACCATCGGCACTTAGTACCCCGCTGCAGTAATAGTTGTCGAGAAGCACAAATTCCTCAGCCAGCTTATGATGATTTGGTGTTACTTCATAACCAAATTGCACCAGGCTGGTATCTCCGTTTCCCTGAGGGATATCACCAAATACCTGGTCGTAGGTGCGGTTCTCTTTAATGATATAGACGACATGCCTGAAGTGTGAAGCCTGGTCAGGCAATACCGGTACAGGGACTTTTTTCGTCTTGCCATCCGATCTGTATGATCCTCTTGCCTTTTCTGCCCAGGAGTTATTCAGTTGTACAGTTTCTGTCATTCTTTGAAGCTCCTTACTGGCAGGTACCGGGATGATTGAAACACTCCCCAGATGGTCATGCGAGTTATATCCTTCGCGGCCAGTCAGCTGATTGCGGGAGCCAATACCTTTTACATTCGCAACAAAAAGGGTATTCCCGGCACTGTTCAGGATAACTGAACCGGGATACCAGCCGGATGGAATATAACCAAGAATTTTTGCAGGAGTACCTGTCGCGATTACGCAAATGGCATTTTCTGTTCCGTTGGCAACATACAGATATTTGCTGTCGGGTGAGATCGTAAGGTCGTTTGGTGAACTGCCAAACAGCATACCTTCTTTTCTGTGTACTGATATGTTGTCGACCACTTCATCCGTACCTGTGTCGACAACAGATATTATATCACTGTTTGCACAGGCAACATACAGTTTGTCACCGTTCGGGCTTAATACCATTCCGGTTGGGTGCAATCCTACTTCAATGCTCTTTATCTCTGCATTACGTGACAGGTCAACTACCGAGACTGATCCGTTACTGGCGATTCCTGTTTCCGGATCGACCAGTACCTGGCTGCCTGAGGTATTATATGTTGTTTCATCTTCTTTTGGCCGGCGGCCGCCCCAGTTCGTGACATAAGCTTTTGTTTCTGATGCACATAATACTGAATACGGTGCAATGCCAACCGGGATCTCAGTTACTTTATTGGTCGATAAATTAACCACTCCGAGTGAATTGTTTCTGCTCAGTGTGACAAATATTTTGTCGCCTTTTAAGTTCAAAGCCAGTCCGCCAGGAACCGCATAACCTCCGATCGAAGGAGCAGGTAGGATCAAAGGATCGCTCCACTGCATGATGTTGTTTCTGTTGATCTCTGCCACCTGTATACTGTTCAATGCATCTGTAAGATATACCCGCCTGCCGTCGGGAGAGAGGCATATACCGGTAAAAGATGCTCCGCTTTTACCGAACGGAAGCGTCTGCATAATTGTTCTGTCTGACAATCTTATCAGATCAAGATCAGACTTATTTTTAACCAGAAGGAATCTGCCATCGGGTGTGAGTGCCAGGTCGACAGGCCGGCCGGGAAGGTAAACCTGAAATCCCGCCGGACGCAACAGCTGGTTGGATGGTACAAGAATACTGCTGTCGGGCTGAATGCCGACTCTCTGTCCGGGTGTGCGCTTCTGATTGTCGCTGAGGCAGCCGGAGATTATAAGAAGAACTAACGGCAGGGCCAGAATTTTGTTTGTATTCATTTTAGCAGGTTTTATAAGGTTGGGGACATTTGCCAGGGTTATTTACAAATATAATGAAAATCATTCTACAGAACCTTAGGAGGTGAGGGGGAGATGGGGAGATGGGGGAGTTCCGGGTTCAAGGTTCCGGGTTCATATTTTCTCCACCCTCGCCGGTCGCCGTATTCCGTCCTGATAGCTATCGGTAGCCTGTTGCCTGTTATTCACATATCTATGCCTGGTATTCCGATAATTCTGTGTTGGAACTTCAACGCTGAGCAGCGATTAACCTGATAAATTTTTTAACCGGTAACAGAGTTGCCGATTGCCTTTACTGAACACGGAATTGGCAAAGCAGTCCGCCACACACTTAAACACCTTGCTGCTCTTAAAAAGTTGTTTAAACCATAATTGCTGTAATTCCATAATAAAAATGATATACTTGCGTTGGAAATTTGATTGTTGAATGTCTGAAATGGTTTTAAACATGGGGAAGAGAATAATATTCTGTAATTGCGGTGGCGACAGGATCAGTCAGGAGCGACTGCAGGATATTGAAAATAACCTCATTGACTATAATGCTGAATTGATTAAACTGTCGGACCTGTGCGGGCTTGCTGCCCTTGACAGAGAGAGACTTGCAACTATTTTCAGAGGGGCTGAAGAATACATGATCATAGGATGCCATTCACGATCGTTGAAGTTATTACTGGGACAGGCAAATGTTGAAGTTAACAACCATTCTTTTCATTATGCCAACTTTCTGGAGTCATCAGACGAAGATCTTTTTGGGAAAGTCACAGAATTCCTTATTAATAATGATCAGACTTCCACTTTTAAGGAGGATAAAACCGACTCCTCTTGGCCATCATGGTATCCGGTTATTGACTATACCCGATGCTCCGCTTGCGGGCAATGCGCCGATTTCTGTCTCTTCGGTGTATATCAAAAAAGTGAAGGAAGGGTTAATGTGATAAAGCCTGCTGAGTGCAAAAACAATTGTCCGGCCTGCGCCAGGATTTGTCCGCAAACAGCAATAATCTTTCCAAAATACAAACAGGGTGGGGCTATAGGGGGCTCTGATTCTATTGATGAAGTGTCTGAACAGAAGCGGCAGGCCATTGATATAAATAACCTTCCTGATGGTGATATATACAGTGCCCTGGAGCAGAGGAAACATAAACGTAAGTCAATTATTACGGAGGAGGCAATGAAAAAAGCTCTTGAAGAGCGCTCCGGGGATATGAATAAGCAATATAGATAAGGTCGGGCCGGGGACAATACTCAGATTAGCAAAACATAAAAGGAATTATTTTAATGTCACTTTTTTCAAATTTTATAAGAACAGATCGTCGTTGCCGTAACAGGTTCATCATAAATATGGTGTGGAAAGGATTTAACGGTTTCCGTAAGTTTAAGAAGAGACAAAGGAGGGGGGAGCTCTTCCCTGCGTTTCAATTCATATCTGTTACAAACGACTGTAACCTGAAATGCCAGGGTTGCTGGGTAAGTACAAACGGCAGCAAGGAATCTCTTGATATTGAAATGATCCATTCCATAATTGAAGAGAGTAAGAAACAGGGCTCTTATTTCTTTGGCATTCTGGGTGGCGAACCATTGATATATAAACAGTTATTCGAAATTTTTGAGAAACATCCGGACTGTTATTTTCAGTTATTCTCGAATGGAACGCTGTTTACTGACTCTGTTGCTTCAGGACTTCTCAAATCAGCCAATGTAACCCCTATGTTCAGCTTTGAGGGTGATGAGCAGGTTGCAGATGTGCGTCGTGGCGGGCATAATATTTACCGGCAGACATTTGAGGCTATTAACACTTCTGTGAGGCATAAGTTAATTACAGGAGTAGCCATCAGCGTCTGTAAATCGAATATAGAAATGGCTCTTTCTGAGGAATTTGTTCAGATGCTTCATGATAGCGGAGTGATTTATATATGGTATTATATTTATCGGCCTGCAGGTGAAAATCCCAATTATGAATTATGTCTTGATAATGAAGAAATATTAAGGTTGAGGAATTTCCTTGTGGAGGGCAGGACCAAATATCCGATAGTGATGATCGATTCATACTGGAGGGCTGATGGAGAACCTTTCTGCCCTGCCGCTGAAGGATTAAGCCACCATATAAATGCATCGGGAAACATTGAGCCATGTCCCGTAATTCAGCTCGCCCGAGAGAATATCAGTGATGGGAACCTTAAGCAGGTTTATGAGAACTCAGAATTTCTGAAAGATTTCAGGAACACCATCCTTCACAAAACAAAAGGGTGTGTCTTAATGGAAGATCCATTGTGGCTTAAGGAATTTTCTGAAAAACATAATGCATTAAATACATCAAACAGGCCAGGCATGTTGCCCGGATTTGAAATTGCTCCGGTTGTAAGCAGTCATGGCAGCTGTCCTTATGTTCCGGAGAAGAACAGGTTATACAGGATAGCAAAAAAGACAGCTTTCTTTGGAATGGGAGCTTATGGTTGAAGGAGATAGAAAGATGATGACAGGATTAGAATTATCGCTGGAGGTTCCATTATTATCTGAGATCCGGCAAAATATACGGAAAGAGGTTGAGGCATGGTTTTCTTCGGGGACTATAATACCCCCCGTATCTTATAGCACCATTGAAGATCAAGCAACACTGCTGCTTGAGAAATACGGGTGGGATAAAAAATACAAAGCCTTTGTTATGGTATGCTGCGGTAATGCTATATGGCGTCCTGTAATTGGTTCGGTACCGTTTAACCGCAGAATATTTTTGCTTCCCCATTGTTTAAAGAACAGCCGTCTGTGCCAGGGGCAGCAGGATGAGATGGGACTTCTTTGCAGAGAATGTGGCAGCTGCAGTATATCAGCTCTTTTACGTGAAGCAGAGAACCTGGGATATGTGGCTATTATCACTGAAGGAACAACAATAGCTGCAAGACTTATCGAGAGCGGTAAAGTTGATGCAGTAATTGGTGTGGGATGCATGGATGTATTACAGAAGATGTTCGTTTCAGTAAGCAAATTCTCCATTCCCAGTATCGGAGTACCTCTTCTGGAGTGTGGTTGTGCCGATACATTCGCCGATTCAGATTGGATTAAAGAAGAGATATATCACTTCGATAGCAACTCTGCTTTTCGGTTACTCAATCTTAACTATTTGAGAACCAGAACATCTTCTATATTCGGAAAGGAACAACTGAGCCGCATCCTTGAGCCTTCAGGTAATTCAACCGAGAATCTGGTTTTTGAATCATTGCTTGCAGGAGGGAAAAGACTTCGGCCTCTTCTTACCGTATTGGCTTTTGAAGCATTCAGTAATCAGATCGAACCTTACAACCTGAACCGTCTGGCTCTCTCGGTGGAGTGTTTTCATAAAGCTTCTCTTATCCACGACGATATTGAAGATAACGATGAAAAACGATATGGAACAGAGACTATTCATGCCAGGTATGGTGTGCCAGTAGCAATAAATATTGGTGATCTTCTGATCGGAGAGGGTTATCGGCTTATAACCGAGACCAGGCTTCCTGCCGGTACTATCTGCGATTGCATTAAAATGGTTTCTAACGGACACCGTAAACTGTCTGTTGGTCAGGGTATTGAGCTGATGGCATTAAGGAACCATGAGATTCTGTCAACGGAGGAGATCATAACTGTTTTTGAATATAAAACTTCAACAGCCTTCAGGGTTTCACTGCTGCTCGGGGCAACAGCTGCAGGCGCTGATGCCGGTTCAATTTCACTGCTGGAACAATTCAGCCGTTCAGTCGGTATAGCATACCAGATAAAAGATGATTTAGAGGATTTTAAAAATGAAAACGGTGATTTTGAAATCCGTAAACCTTCTGTACTTGTTTCAATGCTCCTGGAAAAACTGACATCGGATGATAGAACACTTTTTCAGCATGCTTTTCAGAACAGTAATATTGAAATAATCCAGAAATTGGCAGACGATTACAATATCCGTCAGTCTGCTGAGGATCTTCTGAAAGACTATATAGAGGAATCAGAAAACTCACTGGATAACTTTCAGAACATTGGTTTAAAAATGGCTTTGCATGAGATTCTTGGAAATATTTTCAAAGAATATATTTAGGCTCGTTGCAGGAGGATCACTCCAAAAGATCAGGACAAACTCCATTGAGACTGTTCTTGCAAAGTCTGTCCGTATGATTGATCAGGATACTCTTTCTGAAATGCAGGCATTTGTTAGGACCCGGCAGACTTCTGAGGGGGGATTTGCCGACAGGGGAGGCAAATGCGATCTGTATTATTCATTATTTGGTTGTTATATTGCACAGGCACTGGGGGTTCATGAGCTAATGCCTTCCCTGAGGGAATATGTAAATAATAGAGTCAGGGCAGGTAACCTGGAAGGAATTCATCTGAAATGTGCGGTGATATTGCTTTCAAAACTTTTTGGTCCGGAGACGGTCCCCTCAGCTCTGAAAAAAGGCGATAAGCTTCAGCCATTATATTCTGATTTTATAAACCTGCTGGCTTATTATTATACTGAAGACTATCAGGCTCTTTTTCGTATCCGGCGAAAACTGAAGATAAGTAACCGGGGTTCTGAAATGCCATGTTCTGTAATAGCAGCTCATCTGATACTTGAAGATTGTTCAGGTGGAGCTGTAACGAAACCTGGCAAACAGCTTAATGATTTCTATAGAAATGACGGAAGCTTTGCAGCCCTGAGGAGAGCACCCACAGGAGACCTTCTTTCAACAGGAGTTGCTCTCTATGCCCTGAAATTTATAAACTCAGAGATCAGGATCATTAAACCTGACTGCCTTATCTATATTGACTCACTATATTCAGAGGGAGGCTTCTGTGCAACTGCTTCAGATCCCGGTCCCGATGTGGAATATACATTTTATGGTCTTCTGGCTTTGGGAGCATTATCGGATTGAATATGGAAAGAGATGCACTTAAAAGTCAGATGCAGGTACTGACTGACCGCTTAAAGAAGGAGCAAAACAGTGAAGGCTTCTGGAGCGGAATGCTTTCATCGAGCGCCCTTTCGACAGCCACTGCAATTGTTGCTCTTAAAATCAATGGAGATGCTGCAGATAAAGAGCTTATACAATCGGGTTTTTACTGGTTATGTTCAAATATTAATGACGATGGAGGATATGGAGATACACCCGGCAGTGAGAGTAATGTAAGTACCAGTCTGCTCTGTTATTCCGCTATCTTTTTTTGCAATTCCTCTGATGCCGGTGCAAAAAAGTTTTTAAAATCGGTTGAGAACTATCTTGCAACGAAAGGCATAACATCCGACAGTCTGAATATTACATCATCCATTTTAAAATTCTACGGCAGTGATTACACCTTTTCAGTACCTATACTTTCTATGCTTGCACTATGTGGCGTATTGGCCGACGAAGCATTCAGACGTATCCCACAGCTTCCTTTTGAATTGTCACTCCTGCCTGCTTCATATTACAGGTTCTTTAACCTGCAGGTTGTAAGTTATGCTATTCCTGCGCTTATCGGGGTGGGTATTTATCTTCATTCAAATAAAAAAAGAAGGTTTTCATTTTCACGGATATACAGGAGCTGTGCAGTAGAGCCGGCCATTAAGAAGCTGTCCGCATTAATGCCTGAAAGCGGTGGATTTCTTGAGGCAATACCTCTCACTGCATTTGTGAACATGTGTCTTATTGCCAGTGGGGAAAAATATAATGAGGTTGTGAAAAAGGGCTTGGATTTCCTTCGTAAGCAGAAGCGGTCTGACGGTAGCTGGCCTATCGACACGGATCTTTCAACATGGGTTACAACACTTAGTATAAAGGCGCTGGGTCCGCAGCTGGAATCGGTGACAGGAAAGGAATCTGTACAGAAGTTAAGAGCCCATCTGCTTAAAATACAGTTTACCGGGAAACATCCCTTTAACGGCTCAAAGCCAGGCGGCTGGGGATGGACAAACCATTCCGGTTCTGTTCCCGATGCGGATGATACAGCCGGGGCTATCCTGGCCCTGCTTGAGATGTATGAAGGTACCTCCGGTGAAACGACTGCCATTATCAACGGGCTTATCTGGCTTGAAGGGCTTCAGAACTCAGATGGAGGATTCCCCACATTCTGTAAAGGCTGGGGGCGTTTACCATTCGACAGCAGTTGTGCCGATCTGACGGGTCATGCTGTTCAGGCGTTTGTAAGAGCCATGGACAGATTTGGCAATAATATTCCGGTAACTTTAAAGGAGAAGTTAAACAGTTGTCTTTTAAAAGCAGCAGGTTATTTGCAAAAGTATCAGTCTGAGAATGGATGCTGGTATCCACTATGGTTTGGTAATCAGTATACAGCCGATAAGAAAAATCCTGTTTACGGAACAGCAAAAGTCTGTATCAGTCTTAAGGATTCTCTGTTAAATAATAGCTTACAATCAGACCTGAGAGAAAAACTGGGAAAAATGATCTTACTTGCTGAACAATATCTTTTATCTCAGCAAAATCCCGACGGAAGCTGGGGAGGAGGGAAGGGAATTCCCGGAACCGTAGAGGAAACGGCCCTTTCTGTCTCAGCCCTGGCAATTCAACATCAGGAAGCTTGTCTTAACGGATTCAGATGGCTTGCAGAGGAATACAGGAACAGTGATCTTCGTTCTGCTCCTATTGGTTTGTACTTTGCAGCAATCTGGTACGACGAGAAGATGTACCCGCTTGTATACTATATCGAGGCATTAAGAAGAACGCTCTTTCCAGGAATAACTAACCCAAGCCCCCCGACATCAGCCGGCTGAGGGATCAGGGCAGGTTCGCTCAGCAGGGGATCAAAACGTTTATCCTTCGCACAGTCGTATCGTCGAACCCCTGTATCGTCTAATACTGACGTAAGCCTAATCAGAAAGTATGAATATGAAAATGGCGGCCAGTTTATAAGAGTAAGATATGTCCGGCCTACAAGCATACACAAGAAGCAATTATTTGCTAAATTGCATTAATTAAAAATGATGTCCAATATAATATGAAGAGCAATTTTAGCAGAATAATTCTCGCAATGGGTTTCTTACTGTCTCTCTTTGTTGTAGCTAAGGGGCAACAGTTTGGCTGGAGGGGACCCGGGCGCAGCGGTATCTACAATGAAAAAGGATTGATGAAGATATGGCCGGCTTCGGGACCTGTGCTGCTTTGGGAAGTAACAGGAATAGGTACGGGACATTCAAGTATTACAGTTACTGATGATGCAATCTATATTACCGGGAAAAAGGGTGAAAAAGACGTTTTGGCATCTTTCAATCAGAATGGAAAGAAAAACTGGGAAGTGGTATATGGAGATGCTTCCTCCGCCAACAACTTTCCGGAAAGTCGCTGCACTCCTACATATACCAAAAATAAAATTTTCCTTGTAAGCGGGCAGGGTGACCTGGTTTGTGTCGGAAAAGATGGAAAAATTATCTGGTCAGTGAATTATGCCCGGAAATATAGTGCTCCAACACCACGGCACGGTATTTCTGAATCACCTCTGGTAGTTGATAATAAGGTAATCGGAACCCCGGGTGGCAATGTCGCTTCAATGGTTGCTTTCGATATTGAAAACGGGAATGTTGTATGGGAAACCCCGGCAATAAATGAAGTTACAAATTATATAAATCCTCTGCTCATCGATTATGGCGGCATGAAAATCATTGTAACGCTGACAGCGGATCATATTATCGCAGTTAATTCTGTCACAGGAAAACTTCTCTGGAAATTCAATTGCGAGATACTTAATGCTGAACATAAAGAGAACAGGACACGTGTCAATACCCCGATCTATCGTGATGGTTGTCTTGTTGCTGCAAACGGATACACACAAGTAGCAGTAAAACTGAAACTTAATCCGGATGGATCAGATCCGGCACTGGTCTGGAAAAATGCTGACTTTACACCACATGTTGGAGGTATGGTACTTATTGGGAACTACATATACAGTTCAACTCATGATACCAACTCCAAAGGAAGATGGATATGTGTTGACTGGACAACAGGAAAAACCATGTGGATAACTGACTGGTTTAATAAGGGTGCCGTAATATCAGCTGACGGGATGCTATATATCATTGAGGAAAAAAGTGGTAATGTCGGACTGATAAAACCAGACAGTGAACAGTTCAATCTGATAAGTTCTTTTAAGATTACAAAAGGAGAAGGCCCCTATTGGGCTCATCCTGTGATAGATAAAGGGAGATTGTTCGTCAGGCACGGTGATTATCTGGCTGTATATTCAATAAAAGCAAAATAGCCGTGTGGTTCAATTTTTGATGGCAGCCAGGATCCTTTCAGGAGTCATAGGCAATTGATACAGCCTGGCTCCGGTAGCATCAAAAACAGCATTTGCAATAACAGCTCCCATGCAGATAACAGCCGGTTCGCCGCCTCCCTGCGGTGGCTGATCTTTTTTGTCCATTATAACTGTATCAATTTCAGGGACCCAGGAGAAACGTGGTATCTCATAAGTATCAAATGAGTGGTTTCTTATATCTCCCCCTTTAAACTGGATCTCTTCAGTAAGTGCATATCCTAAACCCATGGTTATACATCCTTCCATCTGTATTGTTGTACCCTGGGGATTAACGCACAACCCCATATCCTGCGCACAGGCAACACGAATGACCCGAACATGGCCGGTACTCTTATCCACCTTCACTTCAGCAATATGTGCCACCCAGGTTCCAACATCTGTTCCGCAGGCAATGCCATAACCCCTACCGCTGGGGTTCTTTCCGGGTGTATATCCGAATTTGTCAGCTGCCGCTTTTAATACTCCGATCATCTTCTCATCCTTGAGATTTATAAGACGAAAATCCAGAGGATCAATACCGGCTTTATATGCCATTATATTTATCTGCGATTCCCTTGCGAAAGTATTGGTATTATTCCCGGGGGCGCGCCATGCTCCTGTGGCGAAGGGATGCACCTGTCCTCTGCCGTAATCTGTAGTTCTGGAATTGGGGACATCATAGATAGTGTCTGATCCCCTCGATCCTGCATAGTAGGTATTAAAATCCCAGAGCGTAATCCTGCCCGATTTGTCAACACCGGATGCAATTTTCACAACTGCTGCCGGACGGAATGTATCGAAAAAGAACTCCTCCTGCCGCGTTCTGGCAACCACTATGGGTTTCCCGGTGATCTTTGCAAGTTTAACTGCCTCAACAGCCTGCCTGTGTTCTGATTTGCCACCAAATCCTCCGCCGGTAAAAGGAGTTATTATTCTTACCTTTTCAAGAGGAACATTCATCTCCCTTGCAATTGTCTCCTGAGCACGGAAAGGTTGTTGTGTGGAAACCCATGCTGTTATCTTATCGCCTTCAATCATGGCAGTCGCTGCATGAGGTTCCATTGGTGCATGTGCCACATAGCTGTTAAGAAATTCCGACTCTGTAAGTATGTCCGAATTTTCCCTGCCCGTTTCGATATTGCCGTTACTGTTAATGATATTGGCAACCGAATCAGCTTTCAGTATGCGGTTAAAGATTGTTTTGTCATCAACCTCAATTTCGTTGTATGAATATTCCGCCTTTATCTTATCAAGTGCCCGGTCAGCCATTTCACGGTCGTCGCTCAGTATTGCAATAAAATCGCCATCGCGAACTACCCGGATACCTTTTATCTTTTCAGCTTCAGAAATATCTGCTATTTTCAATTTTGCTCCATGCGAGGGAGGTCTCAGAATACGTGCATGTAACAATCCGGGCAGCTGTATGTCAGCTGAAAACCTGGCCTCACCTGTAACCTTGATCCTGGCATCCTGGTGTAAAAATGGTTTCCCGGTATATCTGAATTTTCTGTAATCCTTTAATTCCGGTTTTCTGTCGATGTGTTTTTCAATCCTTTTCCCTTTTGCCAGCTCTCCGTAGCTCACTTTGTTTTTGAAGTTCTTAGTATCACTGATAATTCCATTCTTTGCCTCCAGTTGTGATACAGGTACATGAAGGCTGTCTGAAGCCAGCTGCATTAATATTGTTAATGCTTCGGCAGCTGCAACCCTCATATTCGGGCTGAATGAACGGATTGACCTGGAACCGTTTGTTCCCCCATCCCAAGGACAGAGGTCGGTATCGCCCATAACCATCTTTACCTTTTCAAACGGCACCTCAATCTCATCAGCCATTATCTGTGCCAGAGAAGTTATTGCTCCCTGTCCCATTTCCATTTTTCCGGTATAACAATTCACCGTTCCATCTTCGGTGATCTGGAGGAAAGCGTTGAAATCTGATGGCAGAGATCTGGGCTGTTGTGTCTGTGTATCAAAAAGTTCAAACGTGTCCCATGGCTGAAAGAAGATGAAGATGCCACCACCAAGAAGTTTGAAAAATTCTCTTCTCTTCATAGCGGAACGGTCAAGCGGCTTTAATGTTTCGCTTTTTTTTACGGTTGTTTTTTTCATGTCTGTTTCCCTCCTTTCATTTCTCTGGCGGCTGTCTGAATTGCTTTAATTATTCTTACATGAGCTCCGCAGCGGCACAGATTATCTTCCATCCCCATGATGATTTCCTGCTGAGACGGTTCAGGATTCTTCAGCAATAATCCTACGGCATTCATTATCATTCCGGGTGTGCAGTACCCGCACTGTAAAGCGTCATTTTCAATAAATGCTTTCTGAACAGGATGCAGGGTTCCGTTATTTGCCAGTCCTTCGATTGTGACAATTTTTTTATTATCAGCATCTCTGACCTTCAGTGTACAGGATATGACAGCTTCCTGATCCATCAGTACAGTACATGCTCCGCAGTATCCAATACCACAACCGTATTTGGTTCCGGTCAATCCGAACCTGTTGCGTAAAACCCATAACAGATTATGGTCCGGATCCGAAAGCATCTCTGTTTTCTTCCCGTTTAGTTCGAAACGAACAGTCTCCTCCATACGAATTAAATTTGATTTTCTTACAATGATATTCTGACTTTTGTTTAAGTCATAATCAAATTTAAACCTTCATATTTATAAATACAATTTTATTTTGCTATCCCGGGTTCTGTTCATTACTTTTGGATGGCAGTCTGTTTATAATTGTCTGCGCCCCTCGCTGGTAGCCTCATGCAAAATGCCGGTTGGAGGAAAGATACAGCTGCTTACAGGAACGAGCATAACCGTTTGCTCGGGTATATAAGGAAGAGGATCCCTGTAAGTGTGGAGGCTGACGATATTCTTCCATCCGTGGGAACAGCACCAGATGATGAAGATCTGAAGGAGATGATTTGGGAAACTATCGAAGAGACACTTGGGGAACTGGCTGATTCCAGAATTATTCCACGGTCCGGTACTTACCTTCTGGCAAACTGTCGGATTGTTCATCCTGTCGAAGATTCTCCTTACAGGTGTTGCTCCGGGGTCGAGGCATAATCATAAAAAAGAGTGGAGGAGAAAATGCGAGGACAAATATAACCAATCATTAAAAGAAAAGATGGCTGCATCAACAGCTGAGCAGGTATGAGAAAAGCTACCGGGAATAAGAGCAAATGCAGTCAGATGTGACAATAAAGCCGGCAGTTCTGCCCGTCGCTTGTCGTCTGAGGACTATTTTTCACATATTCAATTTATTTTATGACATTTTATTCTGTTTTGACTATTTTGCAGAAAATACAAAGGAGATATTAAAAAAGCAGCCTTATTGCCACCTGCAGGAGAAACAGATATATGGAAATTGTAATTCTAGACTCAGGATACAGATCTTATTCTATCGAGAAGGAACTATTTGAAAAAAACGGGTTTCGTCTGAAAATTCACAGCGATTATAAAGGTGATTCATTTGAGAAGAGAGATTTTGCAAAAAATGCAGATGGCATCCTAGTTAGGCATACACCAATAGATGAGGTTTTCCTTTCCGGGATGAAAAACCTCAAAGCTGTTGTGCGGTATGGCGTGGGGTATGATAATATCGATGTTGAAGCCTGCACAAGGCATGGTGTTAAGGTGGCCAATGTCCAAGGGTACGCAAATCACGCGGTTTCTGATCATGCTGTGGCATTAATGCTTTCGTGTACACGGGCAATGTGGCATACCGGATTGCAACTTTCAGAAAAATTTGCTACCCCACCTGTTCCTGATGTTATTGAACTGCACGACAAAATTGTCGGAATTATAGGTATAGGAAGAATAGGAAGTATGTTCAGTAAAAAAGCTGCCCCATTCTTTCACCAGGTTATTGCCTGCGATCCTTATAAACCGGATAGCCATTTTAATGAGTTATCTGTACAACGCGTTGAACTGGATGAGCTACTTGAAAGATCGGATGTTATAAGCATTCATTGTAACCTGACAAAGGAGACAGGACATTTGCTTAACAGGGAGAAATTCTCGGTAATGACAAAAAGGCCCATAATTATTAACACTTCGCGTGGCGAAGTAATAAGTGAAGAGGCATTGCTGGATGCATTGAATTCAGGTAAAATCCATAGTGCAGGATTAGATGTATTTGAGGATGAACCAATAACTGTCAGGCAAAGAGAACTCGTTAATCATCCCCGCATTATCTGCACCGGACACTATGCATGGTATTCCGATAAATCTATGCTTGAACTTCAACGCAGAGCCGCAAATAACCTCTTGAATTTTCTGAAAGGGAATGAAGTTGATGACTGCCTTAACTGATAGAGGGAGAACCGTCGCACCGCCGCACCTGTTCTTCCCTGAGCCCTACGCCTTACGTGATTAAAAAGTAGTACTGAATTGTATATTGTGTGATAATTATTTTCATCCGGCCTTCTGGCCAATGTGTATAAAAACCGCGCTCCTCAAGTCTTAAGTCTCAAATCTCAAGTCTCAAGTCTCACAGCTTTTTTTTATTAACTATTTCCTGGATTTGCCGTTACTGTTTCCCGGATTTGCGCTATAGGGATGATGTGGATTCTGCTGATTCTTATACCACCCTTTATGGTTCCCGTTATCATGTCTGCTATAAACAACGCATGAAGAAGTGCCTGATAAAAGGGCAATACAGAATAGCAAAGCAAAAATTGTTTTAAGTGTTTTCATCTTTCAGGGCATAATAAAAGTCATCCGGACTAAGACTTATTTCCAGCTTAAACTCAGATTCAGATATTTAGCCAGTCAAAGATAACGCTCTGATATGTCGTTATAGTTACATAATTCCTGAAAGGATTTGTATAATTCACATACTGTGTAAAACAAAAACCCGCAAATCACTGATCTGCGGGTATTAAGATTTTAATGGAACAACAGTCTGAAGTCTGCAGAACCGCAGATTATTGACTGTCCTCAGATTACACCTGGCAGGGGGCCTGCAATTAATTAACACTATTTAATCTATGACTACTATTATCAGTTTCAGGTTTTTCGCTATGTTGATTAGTATAATCTCTTGGAGAAACACCGTAATATTCCCTGAAGCATTTTGCAAAATATGATGGATTGGAGAAGCCGACCATCAGGGCAATTTCGAGCAGACTACCCGCCTTTTGATTAATAAACATAGCTGCCTTCTTCATCCTGAAAGTCCTGATTATCATACTTGGAGATAAGCCTGTTATAGCTTTAAGCTTTCTGTAAAGGTGTACTCTGCTCATTCCGATTTTTTCCTGCAGGGCGCCGACATCAAATTCAAAATCTCCCATGTTTTCATTGATTGTAAATGCAATTTTTCTCATGAATTTCTCATCTGCACTTTCAGCATGGATATCTTGTTGTTCGAACCCTGTAAGCAATCCGAACCTGAGCCTGAGTTTTTCTCTTTGTACAAGCAGATTTGATATCCTGATCTTCAATTCATAGATGTTAAATGGTTTATAAAGATAGTCGTCAGCTCCTGTCTTCAACCCGGTAATCTTATCCTCAAGAGTGGTTTTTGCAGTAAGCATAATGACCGGAATATGGCTTGTCCGGTCATCGGTCTTCAGGCGTGTGCAAACTTCAATTCCATCGAGATCAGGCATTAATATATCTGTAATGATAAGATCGGGAATTATTGCAAAAGCGACATTCAGACCGTTTTTCCCATTGTCAGCTACACAGATTGAATAATCCGAAGAAAGATTTTCATGAATGAAGTTCCGGAGATCGGAATTATCTTCAATTAACAATATCTGATGATTCTTTTCAATGACTTCGGATACCCTCTCAACAGAGTCGTGATGAGAAAGAGTCAGATGGGGCCGATCTGATACTTCATCCTCATTAAAATCAACAATAGTATATTCATCTTTGCTGAAATGTTCTTTTCCGAGTGGAATTGACAGGGAGAATGTTGTACCGGCTCCGGGTTCGCTTGAAACCTCAATTTTACCATGTAGCAGGTTAATAAAATCTTTTACAAGAGAGAGTCCGACACCTGTACTGCCTCCTTCTTTTTCCCACTGTCCTTCTACACTGTAAAACCTGTCAAATATCTTGTCAATATGCTCTTTACTGATGCCGGTCCCTGTATCTGATACCCTTATCAGAATTGTTGCGGGTGATATTTTATCAACAGAATCAATAATCTCGATATTGAAGGAAACGGTACCTCCTGCAGGTGTAAATTTAAACGCATTTGAGAGCAGATTTGAGATGATCTTTTCAACTTTTTCTCTATCGAAAAATGTGATATACGGATCTTCAGGTATATTAACGGATAAGACTATTCTGCGGCTTTCTGCCGTTGAAAGGTACTCGTAAGCAAGGATTTTCAGGCACCTCATTATATCTGACTCAGAAAGTATAACTTTCATTTTCCCTGCATCGAGCTTTGAAATATCGAGAAGCTGATTAACAAGTTTTAATAGTCTCATCCCATTACGACGGATCATTTCCATCCATTTGAATTTTCTTTCATCTTCATTACCTTCAGACTCTCTGATAAGATTGTCAGCCGGTCCGATAATAAGCGAAAGAGGAGTTCTTATCTCATGGGATATTTCTGTGAAAAATCTTGTTTTTAACCTGTCCATTTCCTCTATATGCCGATTCTTTTCTTCAAGCTCCACGGTACGGAGGTGTACCTCATATTCCAGCATCATTTTTTCCTTTTTCAATTGATAAAGCCTTATTCTGATAAAGATCAGCACCATTGAAATGGCAATTAAACCATACATTATAATGGCGAGGAGAGATTTGTACCATGGCGGAGTGATAACGATTTCAATAGTTCGGCCTGTCGGATTCCAAACTCCGTCATTGTTCGATCCGGTGACCCAAAACCTGTATTTCCCGGGTTGCATTTGTTTATATTCAGCATACCGGTTATTAGCGGATGTATTTATTGTGTCCTTATCTATGCCATTCATAAAGTACCTGTACTTATTATTTCTCGAATCGAGGTAGTTCAGGGCTGTGAACTCAATCCTGAGATTATTCTGTTTATGATTGAGATTGATCCTGCTGACAGAAATAATATCGTCTGCTTCAGGAAACACTTTATTGAATGAGAGGTTATTTACAAAAGCAGATGTTATATAAATATCGGGTATCTCTGCATTTGAAGGAATGCTGTCCGGAAACAGAAATAATTTATTACCCAGATTATAGAGTATCTCACCTGAACTCAGCTGATAAAATGCGCAATTGCCGGATGCCTGGTATTCTGAGATTTGTCTGACTGACCCTGAATCAGGATTGAATATGGTAAATCCATAGTTATGTGATACCCAGATAAAATCATTTCTGTCAATAAACAGACCCATGAACCCGGATTCTCTTTCCGCGAAATCCATAATTCCGCGTTTCATGAATCTTTCTGTTTGGGGATCAAACAAATAGAGCCCGTTTAGTAAATAGAGAACCCAGATCCGTCCTTTGCTGTCCTCTTCAATCTTCAGACAATAATCTCCATAGGGAATAGAAAGTCCTTCTGAGGATGAATAATGAATAATATCGTTATTCGTTAAATCATAAACAAACAGGCCGTTTCCAAAAGTGGCAAACCAGATCCTGTAATGAGAATCGATCAAAACATCAAAAACTCCCTCAGAAAGAGATTTATTAAGCTTTTCATCATTGATTTTGAATATCTCTATTTCGTTTCGACCGGAATGCAATATAAATAATGAATGAGCCGAAATGAACCATTTATTTCCATGGTCATCTTCGATAATATTTCTTATTGGTTCCTTGTTGTTATCAGGCAGTAGGTAAGAGGTATATCTGAGGCCTGTTTCAGCTAACCTGGTTACGTTTCCATTATTCCTGCCAAACCAAAGATCGCCATTTCGGTCTTTACATATTGAGGTGACCGACTTATCTCCATCCGGGAAACTGAATTGCCTGATATTAAATGCAGATCTTATATTTATACTGTCAGCTCTGTAAATTCCTGTTGAGAATCTGAACCATACTCTTTTTTCATCATCTTCCAATATTCTGCTTCCCCATGGCATGGTGACAGAAAACATATTGTTAACTGTGACTGACTGGTAAGGCAGGCTATTAAGAACAAGACGCTGCACATTCATGTTAGCGCATCCGAACCAGAATGACCCGGTTTTATCATACAAACAATCAAAGAGTACCCAGTTTGGAACAATGTAGAGTAATAGTTTTTCGCTACCCGGATTGAGCCGAAATACAATACCTTTTAACGAATTTACGAACCATATATCTCCATCCCAGTCCTCGAATGCATAGTCTAAACTAAGCGCATCAGAATATCTGCTGATCTTAAGCTGGCGCGCATCAGGTAAGAAATAATTTCTTGTCATTTTATTATCCGGGTTATAGCATGATATGGTACCAAAACCGGATGTCCATATCTGACCTTTTTTATCCTGAAGAATGGTAAGAATACTATCGTACCGTGAAGAATATCCCTGACTGACTTTCAGATCTGCTTTTTCGAATATCCCTCTCACGGGATCAACTATTTTATTCAACCCTCCACCCAGCGTAGAGCACCATATCGTGCCGTAACCATCTTCTGATAAAGAAGTTACCGTATTGGCCGAAAGGCTGGATTTATTACCCGGAATATTTCTGAATACTTTGAATTTATCTTCCTGCCTGCTGTAATGATACAGTCCATCGGGCGATGCTATCCATATCCTCCCGTATG
>Ga0209319_1000627_pt1 | contig 41400 bp, 38 predicted proteins | sample RifGroE2_FD_184000 | JGI IMG/M metagenome (GOLD analysis project Ga0209319, IMG submission 184000) | Groundwater microbial communities from Rifle, Colorado - Groundwater E2 (SPAdes) (version 2) | ecosystem: Environmental > Aquatic > Deep subsurface > Groundwater | place: Rifle, Colorado, United...
TCTTGAAATCAAAAACCAATTGCAGCAAACAACAGCCGATATTGGCATTCTCAACCAGCGGTTACAAACATTGTTGAATGTCGATTACGCTTTAATCCCAGCAGATACTGTACTTCGCCGTTCGGGGTTTATTACAATTTCCGACACTTCGGCAATTTCTGCCAATCCAACCTTAGGTTATACCCAACAGCAGGTTGAAGTTGCCCGCATCGAGAAAAATTTGGAACGCAGCCGTATGATGCCCGATTTTACTATTGGGTATTTTAGCCAGACATTACAAGGTACTCAGGAAGTAAATGGAATCCCCCAAACCTTCGGTACGGGCGACCGTTTTACAGGTATTCAGGCAGGTATTGCCATTCCGTTGTGGTTTGCTCCTTATACTTCAAAAACAAAAGCAGCAAAAATCAAACAACAGATAGCAAGTACCAACGCCGAGTATTACACCAAATCGCTTTCGGGCAGTTATCAGGCTCTTTTAAGCGAATACGGCAAGTTCAACAACAGTGTTGAGTTCTACGAAAAACAAGCTGTTCCCGAAGCCGATATGATTATTGAGCAATCTACTCGCAGCTACAAAGCTGGTGCATTGGATTATCTCGATTATATCTTGTCGCTCAACCGTGCATTGTCAATCAAACAAAACTATCTCGATGCACTCAACGGCTACAACCAAACCATTATTTCAATTGACTTTATTACAGGTAAAACATTTTAATTCTGAACTTTTATGAAAACATTAAAATATAGCATCATTCTTTTAGTAATGATTAGTGTAGCCACCTTTACAGGCTGCAACGGTAAAAAACTCGATGAACACGGACATGAGGCGGGTACTCATGCCGAAAGCACTGAAAAGGAAAGCCACGAGGAGCATAAAGAGGGTAAGGCTGAAGAAGAAGGAGAACACGAAGAATTGCCTGAAGACATCGTGGAACTGAACGCCGAACAAATTAAACTTGCAGGTATTCAACTTGGTAAAGTAGAGATGCGTCAGGTTAGTGGTGTAATCAAAGCAAACGGTATAGTTACCACAGCACCCCAAAATTCAGCTTCGGTTAGTGTTCCATTGGGCGGGTTTGTAAAATCGTCAAACCTGTTACCGGGCATTGCAGTTTCTAAAGGTCAAACACTTGCAATCATCGAGAATACCGAGTTTGTCGATTTACAGCAAAATTACCTCGACATTAAAAACAAGTACGAGTTTGCCTTAGCTGAGTACAAGCGCCACACCGAACTTTATAAGGACGATGTGTATTCCGAAAAAAACCTTCAACAAACCACGTCCGAATACCGCAGTCTCAAATCCCAATTAAAAGGTATCGGGCAAAAATTACAGGTTATTGGTGTTAACCCTGCCACGCTTACCGAAGAAAACATTTCGGCAACCATTGCCCTTGTTTCACCTATCAGTGGATATGTAAAAACGGCAAACATCAGCATGGGCAAATACGTTTCGCCTACCGATGTACTATTTGAAATTGTGGGTACTGATAATTTATTGCTCGAACTTAGTTTGTTCGAAAAGGATGCAAATACCATTTCAATTGGTCAGTTAGCACATTTCACCATCAACAACGAAACACACGAGCATAAAGCAAAAATTTATCAGGTAGGCAAATCAATTAACGCCGATAAAACTTTCAAGGTGTATGCAACCGTTCAGCAGCCTTGCAACAATGTATTGCCTGGCATGTACGTGCTTGCACATATCGATAAAACCGACAAGCAGGTTACCTCTGTCCCTGCCGATGCCGTAGTATCGTTCGACAATAAATATTACATCTTTGCTTTTGAAAGAGATAAGGATGAAGACGGAAAACCATTTACCGAATACCGCTTTATCGAAGTTACTAAAATCGATACAAACGATGGTTTTACCGAAATTCAGTTACCTGCCAGTTTCGATTTAAAAAACACCAAAATTGTGACAAAAGGGGCGTACAAGTTACTTTCTGCCAAAAAGAACGCAGGTGAAATGACTTGCGGTTAATTTTCAATAGCTATGGAACACAACCATTCACACAGTAGCAATATAAATTTAGGAAATGCCTTTAAAATAGGCATTTCCATAAATATTGTTTTTATAATTATCGAGGCATCGTATGGCTTTTTGTCAAACTCTATGGCATTGGTTGCCGATGCAGGGCATAACCTCAGCGATGTACTCGCTTTAGTATTTTCATGGGTTGCGGTAATCCTGTCGCAACGCAAACCAACACTAAAATTTACTTACGGTTTCCGACGTTCAACCATTCTCATAGCATTACTAAATACCGTTTTGCTTTTGGCTGCCGTAGTGTTTATCATTTGGGAAACCATCGAACGTATGGGAAAACCTCTCGAAATTAACTCGAATAGTGTAATTACCATAGCTGCAATAGGAATAGCTGTAAATGGCTTTACTGCATGGCTTTTTCTTAAAGATAGAAAGCACGATTTAAACATCCGTAGTGCATTTGTTCACTTTATTGCCGATGCTTTGGTTTCATTGGGTGTTGTTGTGGCTGGTATTATAATGGCATTTACAGGTATTGTTTGGATAGATTCTGTTGTATCAATAGCAATCATTACGGTAATTCTTTACAGCTCGTACCATTTACTCATTGATTCCATAAACCTTGCACTAGATGCAGTTCCCGAAAACGTGAATATCGAAGCCGTACGAGATTATCTAAAAAATTTGCCCGAAGTTTCTAACATACACGACCTGCATATTTGGGCATTAAGCACAACCGATGCAGCCCTTACCGTGCATTTGGCAACCAACACGCAAACCGAAGTTACGTTTATTACAAACATTCAACATCAGTTACACGAGCAGTTCGATATTGAACACGCTACCATACAGGTTGAGTTTGGAGATACTGCATGTGAAACGAATTGTAAATAATCTTTAAGCGATGTTCCAAAAAATAATACAATGAAAACACACATAAAAACCGCAGCAATAGCAATAATGCTATGCCTAACAGGTCAACTTTTCGCACAACGTCCAAAGGAAATTAAAAACAGCGAAGTAGAAGGATTATATCTTTCACTTTCCGATTTCCATAACGGTAAGCTCACACATCCAACAGACATGCTGCACGTTGGCGATAAAATTAAACTCAAACAATTCTTCATTTCGCCCGACATCATCAGCATTGAACAGAACAAAGAAACCGTTTTTTACAAGGACAGCATTTTTGCCATCCGTTTAACCAATGGCGAAAATTACCGATTTATAAACCGAACCCCCTGTTTGGTTGCCGATACTTCTTATTTGTACATCTATACAAATAAAACCACTAAAACTGAATATAAACAATCGGGACGTCGCCGAGTTTCTAAGGTAGTGCCAATCACGTATTATTATTTCAGTACAGGAAACCATAAAGCAGTATTTACGCTCACATTGGCAAACCTTCGCAAATATGCCCTATCCGATACATTAGTTCACAAAACCATTTGCGACAAGTACACAACAGACGAAATGTTATATAAAGTAAATCCACAGACAGGTAAGTTTGAGTTGAACGAAACTATACTCTTAATTCAAAAGTGATTATTTTAGAAAAATATTATGGAAACAACTGAAAATAAATTTTACAAAAAGGCCTATTTACTAAGCCTTTTTACCATTTTCTACAATATCATCGAAGGCGTAGTTTCAATGATTTTAGGCTACCAAGACGAAACCCTTACATTATTTGGTTTTGGAGTAGATAGTTTTATTGAAGTAATCTCAGGTATTGGAATTGCTGTTATGATAGTGCGTATTCGTAAAAATCCCGCTAGTACAAAAAGCACTTTTGAGATAAAAGCCCTTAAAATAACTGGCACAGCTTTCTATTTACTTTCGGCAGGTTTATTGGCTGGTATTGTTGTAAGCCTTTTAAATCAGCAAAAACCCGAAACAACATTTTGGGGTGTTGTAATATCACTAATATCAATTGCCGTTATGGTTTGGTTGATGAATGCTAAAAAGAAAATCGGCAAACAATTAAATTCCGAACCAATTATTGCTGATGCCAATTGCACCAAAGTTTGTGTATATATGTCAATTGTATTACTTGCATCAAGCCTTATTTACGAACTTACAGGCTTTGCTTATGCCGACATTATTGGTTCGGCAGGGCTTATTTATTTTTCTGTTTCAGAAGGGAAAGAAGCTTTTGAAAAAGCTAAAGGGAAAGCGTGTAGTTGCGGTACAAATTGTCATAATTAATATATAAGCCCCGCAAAATGCGGGGCTTATATTCCTTAGTTCTTTTCAAGTTCAATATTCAGGTTTGTTGTTTCACCGTTTGCAACGGTTATTGTTACTTCCTGTTTCTTGTAACCTATTTTTTCAACAATTACTTTGTACGTGTTTTCTGGCAACGAAGCACGGAATTTACCTTTGTCGGCACTCTTTTTAACTATCGGTTTTGCCGTTTCGGTTGCAGCAGCTTTCATCATTCCGTTTGTTTCAGCAACAAAAGTAAATGATACCCCTTTCAACGGTTCACCACTTCCTGCAAGGCTTACACTGCCCAAAACAGAAGTTGCACCGCCACCAGTTGGGATAATAATTCGGGCAGTTTTATATTGACTGTAAAAATCGGGCTTCGAGGTCTTAAACAGTTCAATATCCAAATCCAAACGTTTGGTTAAAAGTTCGTCAGCTTCTTTAAAAAGTTTAGTAAGGTTTTCGGTTGCCGTCTTCGTTTGCGATTTTGCAGCCTTTGGTTTGGCAAGTGTTGCCGAATAAGCAGTTATGGCGGCTTGCAATTCGGTAATCATAGCAGCAGTAACGCCATAAGTTACAATAGCAGCAGCATTGGCATTAGCCTTGGCAAGTATAGTATTGCAAATACCAACTACATCGGTATCTCTCGATTTTTTCAAATCCGAAGCCGAATATTTTATGCTTTCAAGCAATTCAGGATTATTTACAACATTCGCATACGACTGTAAACGATTAATCATGAATAGCGTTTTGTCTGTCATGCTTGTTCGTTTCGCCGTTTTATCGGTTGTGATACCAGTTGTTTCAAGGATTTGGGCATCCCTGTTAGTTTCAATCAAAGGGATTTTTGCAACCCAAAGATTGTACGTTGCTGCAAATACAGCGTTTGCTGTCCATGTTGTTTGATACTTCTCACAAGTATTCTTTACAACGTAGTACATACTAAATTTGTCTTCTTGATTAATGTTCATTACGGTAAGATTTAAGAGTTAATATTAATTGATTAAAGGAAAACTAACCTTGATACTGGTTTTATTTCATGGAATATTGAATTTCCACCCCTCTAATCCTCATTTCTTACCAACAATATTGACTTTCTACACAACAACAGAGGATTTCTTCGACCTGATATTGGATTTCCATGTATAAAATCCGATTTTCACGATGCAAATTATGACATTCTTTGAAATAAACAAATATTTCTATACAAAAAATACGAATTTCTTTAATCTAATCACATATTTCAAAACAACAATACCGTTTTTCTTTCTATTAATCGTTAATTTCTTTATCGCAATCGTATATTTCGATACAACAATCGTTCATTTCCCTATTATGACAGTTTATAACCATATTGATAATTCATAAAACCCTGTCACAAAAGACAAATTCAAATAGCATACGTTCAAGCCGTCCCGCCCATCCCTTCGCTGTCAGGCACATTTGCAAGCCCCCACGAGCCAACGCTCCAACCAAAGGCTTACAAAAGAGCCTGCCAGCCCATCCCACGCCACCGCACCAAGAAACGGCAGCACTTCGATTGAAAAAATTGATTATATTTGACGACAGAAAGACAAAAAACAAAAAAGGCCAGTTGCTAACAAGCGGTATAAAACATTGGGGTTTAAGTGGTTATGCAATCGTTCTGCCCCGCATCAAGTTCGGTGTAACTGGACAGGATAGTAGCCCGCAATCCCCAACGATTTCATACCGCCGACCGTTAGGCGTAATTAATTATTTTAGCTATGAAAAATTTTTTGCTTATTTTATTATTAGTCTTTTCGCTAACAACAGTTGGACAAGAAACAAAGCATTCTAAAACTGAATCTAAGTTAGAGAACGACAAAACAGAAGCATTACAATCTGATAAAAACAATGCTTTATCAGAGAAAGAACCTAAAGAAGATAAATTATATCAAGTAATGTATGAAGACTCAAAATCAATAAACTCAAAATTATTGACACTTCTTACAAATTCATTGACCGTAATTATTGCAGTAATTATTGCTATAATAGGAAGTTCCTTTTTTTATAATTACAGGTTTAATAAAAAAGAATATGAATTATTAACTAAAGAAACTACTAACAAAATTGAAGAAGCAAAATCTAAAATGTTAGAAGAAACAAAAAGGGAAATTGAAAAGTATACAGATTATAGTAAAGATAAAATTGATGAAAGATTTACTCAAATTAAAGAATCAAATAAATCTAACATTGACACAATTAAGGAAAGCTTAAATACCATCATTTCTTCTTTCAAACAAGAATTTGATAGTAAACAAGAAACTCAATCTAAGAAAATTGAGTTGGTTGAAAAAGAAATTAGCAGATTAGATAAAAGTACCGATGAGAACATTACATTAAGAGAAAAGGAGCTACGCTTTAGTATATTAGACCTTCAAGGACAAGTATATGAACTAAGAGAATGGTTTAGTTTATGTCTTACAACAAATGTAAGACGTGCTCTTTTAGCCAATGAAATTCATAGACAGTGGCAATTTGAATATATTTTACCTGATATTGTAGATTTAATTGACAAAGTCTTAAAAAAGAATGACTCTATCACTTCTAACAATAAATATGATATTGAAAAGCTAATGGAAATCATTCCAAGTCAGTTCGAATCATACAAGAAGAAGATTGCAGACTCCTATGGAAAAATTCGAATTCAAGAAGTAGATTTGCCAAAGAAAAATAATCCTCCTTTTATGACGGACCTACTTTTTGGTTCAAATAATTAACAACGCCTAACATTGGGTCATAAAGCATGCGGGTTTTCGTGGTTTTCTGACAATTTATGTTATCTTTAACTTTCGGTTTCGGGGGACACTGAAACACGGCGGAACTCCCGCACAGCTTCATACCCAAGGACCGTTATAAGTAAGGCGCGAAAAAAAATTAGAGCGTAAATTTCCACTCAATTTGTTAAGCAAATATTTCATGTATCTTTTTTACATTCTGACAGTTTATGTATGTTCGAAACTTCATTGCGGTTTGATAATTTAATCTATTCTATTCGTAGCAGTTTGATAGGAAATATATTAGGATTGGTTTAGTAATAATGATAAATAAAAATTAGTATTCCAGCCCGCTCTTTGCAGCTTTCAGCTGCATTTATACTTTACTAAAGCACATTTGTTCCGCTATGCTCCACAAAAGAGCTTTAATTTAAAATAACCTTTTATTAACAAATTCTCCTAAAAAGCATTAATTTAGATATTCCAAAATCAATTGAAAATGAACTATAAAGATTTGACTATTAAAATAATTGTAACCGTAGTATTGTTTTTTACAATTAACGCTATAAATGCTCAAAATTCTGATTCTTTAAGAGTGAAGAAGTTTATAGAACAAGGAGACAAATACAGGATTGAAGGAGAGTTTGAAAAGGCACGTGAATATGCTTTAAAAGCATTAGAACTAAAACCTAATTATGGTTTAGCTTATATCTTAATCGGCTCTATTTATGTTAGTTCCGCAGAGTTATGCGGAGAAGAATACCTTTTGAAAGCTATTGTATATTGCCTTGCAGTAGACATGTTTGAAAAAGCTAAAGAAGTTGATAAATCGGTTTCTGAAACTGCAGATAAATTTATAGAAGTCTATTCACGTTATTTTCCTTCACAAGAAGATATATTTGGTGGACCAAGAGAAGGAGACAAATTTAAGATAGAATGTTGGATTAATCGAGAAACTACAGTTAGATACAGACGATAGAATGCAATAAGCTCTCAATTCTTAAAAAAATACTTTAGCATGAAAAAAACATTATTTCTGATCATTAGTTTTATAGCAATTAATTCATATAGTCAAGATACTATACGGTTTGAAAAACTACAGTCTATTGGAAAAACATATGTTTTGATTTCATCAATTGAATTATATAATGATTCATCATTTACATGGACTAATGAACATGATTTGTCTTGGAGTGAATATGGACTTTATGAAGTTAATGAAGATACTTTGATACTTAATTTTTACTATCATGATTTAGATGATATAAATAAAGATTCTATTGATTGGGTAGATATAAAAAAGACTAAAGAAATTGTGAAAATTAGAAAATACTTAATGATTGAGAATAAAATGTATGAAATAAAAAAGAATGACAGGTTAGAAAGATGGACAAAAGACAGAACAATGTTTAGAGATAACTGGCGATGGATTACTTTTGGATATAGAAAAACGTATTTTATAATTGATAATTAAGTAGCAATAAGTCATCCCATTTGCAAGCACATTTGCAATTTGTTCAGACCTTACACACAATCCAATTGCAAAAGAGCTTGCAAGGCTATCCCAATTTTGCCAACCTTAATACTAATTTTTTTGTTTTTCATAGAAAAGTTTTTACCAACTTGACAAGTATAGTGGCAATTCGCCCAACTTATAACACGCGTTCAACAAAAATGCGGGGTTTTGGTAGTTTGCTGACTAAGTTTTATCTTAGTAAAGTTGTTCAACGGTGGACAATGAAACACGGCGCAAACCCGCACTATTGTTAACGCGGGACCGTTACCCAACATAATATGTTGAACAAACAAACAGGATTGCAGGACAACAAAAATGAAAACAAACATTATATCTGACATGAAAAATAGAAACATAGCATGGATTCTCTTTAAGATAATTATCTTATTTGCCTTTATTATCTTAATTGGCTGTAAGAAAGAAGAAGAAAAACGAATACCTGAATTAACAACATCGGAAGTGAATGAAATTACGCAAACCACCGCTTCTTGCGGTGGAATTATTACTTCTGATGGTGGCTCAATAATTACTTCCCGAGGTATTTGCTGGAATATATCAACATCACCTACAATAGCAGACAATAAAACAACTAATAGCACAGGTATTGGTAACTTTACAAGTTCTATAACTGCCTTAAGTCCCAATACTACATATTTTGTTCGAGCCTATGCTACCAATGCTATAGGTACAGCTTATGGTAATGAAGTAAGTTTTACCACAAATGCAGAAACTTTGCCAATACTGACTACTATTGCTGTATCTTCAATAACAACTACAACAGTGACTAGTGGCGGGAATATTACTTCTGATGGAAGTGCTGCAGTTACAGCGCGAGGGGTATGCTGGAGTACAAGTATTACGCCTACTATAGCCAATAGTAAAACCACAAATGGTGAAGGCACAGGTAGTTTTACAAGTAACATAATAAATCTATTAGCAAACACTACATATTATTTAAGAGCTTATGCTACCAACATTGTAGGCACAGGATATGGAGAACAATTAAGTTTTCATACAGACCCATCTACAATTTCTGATATAGATGGTAATGTCTACAATGTTGTTCGTATTGGAACGCAGTTGTGGTTAAAGGAAAACCTTAAAACCACGAAATATCGTGATGGTACAACAATTCCCAATGTAACAGATAATACTGTATGGACATCTTTGACATCTGGAGCATATTGTTGGCAAAGTAACGATATCAATAATAAGAATACTTATGGTGCCCTTTATAATTTTCATACCATAGCCGACAACCGCAAACTCTGTCCGATAGGATGGCATGTTCCGACCCAAACGGAATTGAGTACCCTTATGAACTACGTAGGGTCTGATGGTTACAAACTAAAGGCCTCTTCTCTTTGGAGCAACTCAAACTCTAATAACAACGAAAGCGGTTTTACAGCACTCCCTAGTGGTTCTCGCAACTTAAGTGGTCTGTTCTATGGTGTTGGATCTAGCTTCTACTTATGGTCGTCTACAGAGTCAAATACGACAGAAGCTTTCTACTTATTATTGGTTGAAGATGGTGTTATCTATCAAACTTCTTTTAATAAGATAGATGGATTTTCTGTTCGTTGTCTTAGAGATTAAATATTCAATTCCAAACTGAGATTTATCATGGTTATAGTGAATATTTGCAATGCACTTATAATAAATTACGTTGGGTAACAGCAAATTAATTGCATTTGGGCAGAGATGCAGAAACGAAAGTTTTTTGTACTTTAGGTTTTTAATTAACGGGGGATAAAGAAACGGTTTTTTGCTCCCAAACGCAACCAATTTGCAAACGTTATAAGCCATAATATTTTTAGAAAATGCGAAAGAAAAACATGCAATTTTGGTACTTTCTGATACACGGGTTACTTGATGATAAGAATGGTGTTTATGGAAACTTTTATGCTTATGGAAAGCATTGTGGAGAAGCATTAGAAAAGACACTTGAAGTTGCAAAACTAAATGGAATTCAAAAACCTGATTTGATTGAAACATCTCGGTTGGATACTCTTGATGGATTTGAGCTTCCAGAAGAAACAGAAAAAGTTACGTCAGATATTTATATGTTTCCAAAACTACATTCATATGAATTAAAGAAAAATGACTATTCCTTTGTTCCTCCTGTGGGTGTGGCATTTGCAACGGATGAAAGTGAACTTGATACTGAATTAATTAAGGAGAAATTCGTTGCTTTAAATAAGAATGACAATGGAGTTTTTGAATTTGAGCTCGTTGTAGATAAGTCAAAATTGCATGATACATTTCTTAAAACCTTGAATTTTCTTCCTTCAGTTGACGCTTTTTGGATATATTTAAAAGACCATTGGGACAATGAAGAGACAGAATTGTGGGCAGGCAAAGCTCTGAATGATAAAGAAACAATAGTGAATTTTTTAAATCGTAATGTTGCTTCCACTATTGAAAATGGTTTTGTTGACACTGTTGTGCATTCTTTTACTGGAGAAACCAATCTGACTCTGACAGAGCATAAGAAAATTCAGTTGCATACAAAATCGGAAGACGTTTTTAAGAATTTTATTGGAAAAGTAGTCGATTTAGGTTTTGAACAGACAAAAGATTTTTATGACATTGAATTTGGATATCATCATTGGCATTATCGACCTGAAAATTCTCTTGACAGGAAAGGTTTTAAGAAAATGCTGAAAAAGAATCATTTTGAAAATATTGAATTAAAAATATAACGGCTTATAACACGCGTTCAACAAAAATGCGGGGTTTTGGTAGTTTGCTGACTAAGTTTTATCTTAGTAAAGTTGTTCAACGGGGGACAATGAAACACGGCGCAAACCCGCACTATTGTTAACGCGGGACCGTTAGCGGTAATAATTATGAAAAACTCAATATTAATCTTCTTTAGCCTAATTATACTTTTTACTGTAAAAACAGTTAGCCATGCAGAAACTATTAAGAAAGTTTATTTTCTTCCTGGACAAGGATCTGACAAAAGAATTTTTGATTCATTAGCAATTGACTCTAATTACACTCTTAAATTTCTAGAGTATGACTCTTTGGTGAAAAAAATGCCTTTATCTGAACTTGCAAATAAAATTTCAACTTTGATTGATACTTCAGAAAAATTTGCTTTGGTTGGAGTTTCTATGGGGGGAATGTTAAGTATCGAAATAAATGAAATTCTCAATCCGGAGAAAGTCATAATAATTTCAAGTGCTAAGAATAGAAATGAACTTCCATTTAGGTATAAATTTCAGAGAATAATTCCTTTGTTTGAAATTTTCCCAGCAAGAGTCATTTATTGGGGTGCAAAAATTCTTCAACCTTTAGTTGAGCCTGACAGAAATAAGAATAAGGAAACATTTAAGAGTATGCTTTACAGTAAAAAGCCAAAATACTTGAAAAGGACAGCTAGAATGATAATTAGGTGGGTGCGTGAGTCAAATAATAAGAAAATAGTTCACATTCATGGAACAAATGATCATACAATTCCAATTAGGAATGTAAAGAATCCTGACTATGTTATTGAGAATGGTTCACATATGATGACATTAACAAAGGCTAAAGAAATTAGTGTTATTTTAAATAAAGAACTGAAAGATACATAATTACAACCGCTAACATGCAATCACCAGTAATTTTGGGTGTCTTTGCATTATGACAAAGTTTTGCTATCTTCGTTTTGGTTTTGCGGTATGACAGTGAAAGTGCTGAAAGCTCCCAAACTACTGGTATTGCAGGACCGTTATAAAGCAAGGCGATTTTTCAGAAAAGGTAAACTGCTACTCATTTTTTTCAGTGTTTTAAATCAAAAATTTTAATTAAATGTTTGACACTTTTTGCAAGTTGGAAACTGTATCACAGTCTGACCATGAAAGTAATTTTTCTATTCGTAGCAGCGTGACAGTGTGTTTTTTTGGATTGGTTTGGTAGGTCTGATAAGTAAAAAATTAATACTCCAACGCGCTTTGCAGCCTAGCGGCTGCATTTATGATTTTTGCCAACCCGCATTTAAACACATTGCGGCTTCGCCGCCAATAAGTTTAAATTTTTCTTCTATTTTATCTTGGTTTTTGAATTGTTTAATTTTCAAATAAACTAAAACAAATTCATCAATTAAATGTTACATTTATAAATTGAGAACTTAAAATATTATAGCATGTCAACAAACGAATTTGAAAAAGGATTAAAATTTTCTTACAATAATAGTATAGAGTATTCTGATAAAGCTGTAGTTAGTAAGCATATACTAAAAAAAGAAACAGGTAATATCTCACTTTTTGCATTTGATAAAGGGGAAGGATTAAGTGAACACACAGCTCCGTTTGATGCTGTTGTTTTTATTGTTGATGGAAAAGCGGATATTATAATTGATGGAAATTCTAACATTCTTGAAGCGGGAGAAACAATTATAATGCCAGCGGATATTCCACATGCCTTAAAAGCTGTTGAGAAATTTAAAATGGTCTTAACAATGATAAAAAGTAAATAACTCAAAGAAAGGCGAAGATTTTTCTTCGCCTTTTTAATTCTATTCTTTTCTAAAATAAACAATGAATTCTTGCTCACTTTTTTTATCCAACCAGTGCTGATAATTTAAACTCAATGATTTATCAATTAAAGGTGCAGGAATAAAGGGTGCAATTACCTTCAATATTTTATCATTTTGAAGTTTCTTTATTTCAGCCATTACTTCATGAACAGGTTGTTCTCCAGCATGAAGCATTTCTCGAATATCAATTGTATTAACAATTAATGATTCTTTAAACCAATCTGGTTTTGTGGTATTTATATTATCTTGCTCGTTAATTGCATCAATATTTGACTGTCCTACTTCTTTCCTTAGATTATTAATTAGAATTTCAACATTTAAATTTCCAATGGTAGCTGCCTGATTCAGGTTAGTTATTTTTGTAATCGTTTTTCGTAAAACTGGATTTTTCAATTTTTTGAACTGTGGAGCCATTCCAATTAAAACATCCTCTAATTCTGGATATGCTTCAAGTAAATCAAATATTTTTGTTTTGGGTGTTATAATAAGTTTTTCCATAATTTACTCTCCTGTGTTATCTGTATATGATAAAATCCTTTTTTCGCCTTCCAATGACCTATTTTTTGTTAAGTCTTGAGATACTTCAAGACATCCAAGATAGTCTCCGTTTTCATCACGAAGTGCAAAATACTCGATTAAGATAAATTTACCTTGCATCTGAATCCAAAAAGGCGCATGTGAAGCTTTACCTGATTTAAAGTCTTCTAAAATTTTTTCGACAATATGTGTACTTCCTGGGGGATGACATAAGCGTACATCTCTGTTTATAATCGACCTACTTCGTGCGAAAACTCTTTCGGTTCCTTGAGTAAAATATTTAACCTTATCATCTTTATCAACAAATGTCATATCAAGCGGAACAGTATTTAAAATTGCCATAATTTCTTTTGCTGAAAAACTTCCAGATGGTAATTGGATATTTCCATCAGCATTTAGGCTAAGTTCATCTTCTTTTTCTTCTATACCTTCTGGTTTCCATTCAACCTGTGGGTCGTATAAGGTAAATCCAAATTCAATTGTTTGTTTGTGAATGCTCCACCAATCTTCAGTTGTTAATACGTCTAAGCTCATTGGAAACAGAATTTCTTCCTCCTTTTGAACCATATCAACCAAAGCCTTAACACAAGGATTAAATAGCAAATCTAATGAATCCATTAAATCTTGCTTTTGTAAATCAGGCGAATTTAATATTTCTAAACAACCCTTTAACTGCTCCCTGATTTCATCATGTTTTCCCCACATAACTTTTGGTGGACCTGTAATTTCATTTTTTTCAAGATAAGGAAAAACAAGATACTCCTTGCGTTGATAATGCTTATCTACATCCATTAATTCATTAAATCCAGCCTTTAGTTTGTTAATTACATTTCCAAAATCATCCTGATTAACTTGCTCAATTGAATTAAGAAGTTGTGTAACATTTTCAGCAACTTTTTTTAGCTCAATGTTTTCTTTTTTGAATACATCTACCGGATGTCCTTCCTGAACTTGCTTTGCAGAACTTAAATCTACATTTCCTTCTAAAACTTCACCATGAACATCACACAATTTTAAAACTTCGGTTTCGGGTAAACCTTCCTGGATAAGTTCTTGCTCAACTTCAACTACTTCTCCATATGGAATTTGTTTAAGTGTTTCTTTTAGTTCTTCTTTAACTTTTTCTGCAGAAGCACCATCATGCAGTTTTAAGATGAGTTCTTTTAATTTATCTTTTCTAAACTTAGAATTATTAATTAGCTCGCTCATATTTTTTTGTTTTAGGATTACACAATTAATTCAAATTTTTGTTCAGCTTATTATTGCCATTGCAATAATCTTCTTTCTCCTTTTAATTTCCTTATTTCCGTAACATCCTGACTAACTTCCAATACGCCACCGTATTTCCCTGCATTATCTCTAATTGCAAAATATTGTATTAATAAAAATTTTCCGTTTAATTCAAGCCAAAATTGGGCTACATCTCTTTCGCCTTTCCTAAATGCGTTTACAATATCTTCAACTACATGGACACTCTCAGGTGGATGGCAGTTTTGCACTTTGCGACCAATAATTGCAGGAGAGCGCGGAAATATTCTATCCTTTGGATTTGAATAGAACTTAACCGTATCATTTTCATCTACAAAAGTTATATCAACAGGTAAATAATTAAAAATAGCCAAAGCTTGATCTACCGTTATTTCACTGTTTTCAGCTTGTATAAAACCATCTTTATTAATAAAATTATCTCTTAGAAGTTCTGATTTCAATTTAGGTTTTTCCGGAGTTTCAATAAAAGGAAAGCCATATTCAAAGCTCTGTACATGCATTTCAAGAAACTCATCATCTGAAAAAGTACCTGAAGCTATTGGAAAAAATACTAGTTCTTCCTTTTGAATCATTCCAAATACAAGAAAATAATATGCTCCAATTTCCTTATTCAAATCTTGCCAATGTGAAGATTCAGAATTTAATATATCAATTAAAAGATTAATCTTTTTACGAATATCGTCATGCAACGACCACATTAGTTTTAATGGTCGAGAATCGTCTCTTTTTTTCTCAACATAAGATGACAAGATATTTTCTTTTTTAGTATAGTGCGGTTCAAAATTTTTAAATTCCTTAAAATGATTAATTAAATCTTTTTTAAAGGATTCTATATTCTGTTCTTCTCTTCCTTTATAATTTTTAATTATCTTTTTGACTTTGTTTAACTTATACTCAAATGCCCTGTTTTCCAGCATTAAATAATACAGGAACGTTCCTTGTTTAGGTTGTTCCCATTCATAACTTTTAAGGCTTTTGTAGAAAATATTAATAACTTTATTTATACTTTTTTTTATTTCATCAATACTAAGTCCCATTTGAAACTGAGTATCTTCAATTTTAACCATATCAAATGGTGTAACATTTTCTATAGCTTCTTTATACTTTTCTATTAGCATTTTACCATCTTCTCCACTCGTCATTCCAAGTGAAAATGCTAATAAATCTTCTATATGTTTATCATTAATCATTTAAAAAAAATTAAGTGTTGAATTGTTTTATGCAAGTTAGTTTTAATAGCCTATAATATCAAGATATTATTTTACAAACACATTGGCAAGCCTAAAAAGGTTTGCCAAAAAGTTTGTAATCCCACCCAATTTTGCTGTTACCAGCAATTAGTATTCCCAACCTTAGTATTAATTTTTTAGTATTTCATGGATCGTTTTTTACCAAACTGATAAGTTTGGTGGTATTGTCGCCCAGCTTATAACACGTGTTCAGCGTACATGCGGGGTTTTTGGTGGTTTGATGACAAAGTATTATATTCGTGTTGGTCTTTTGTCGGTTGATAATTAATCAAGGTGGAAACCCGCACGATAGCGCTAACACGGGACCGTTAGCACACATAATATTTTATGGAAACATTGCAAAATTTAATAGATAAGTATTTTAAAGTAGATGAAAATACATCAGCTACTATAATAATTACTATTTCAATTTTCTTGATAGGTATATCCATTCAATTTATTTCTAATCAAATCAAAAAGTATTTTATTAAGAAAGTTAGAAGAAAAACATTTATAGAAATAGTTCGCAATTTGTCTAAAACTACTAAAAAGCAATCTGATAAATTTGTGAAAACATCTGAATCTCTTTCTATTGAAAGTTTAGGAAAATTTTATCTTACTCGAAATGTACTTGGACATATTGATAGTTTTAGGGAATTTAATTTTGTTCAGGTTTATGAGTCATTTTTATATAGAATAAATTTTAAATTCATTAATAGAAGAAAGCTAATTTCAAAGATATATGAGCATGTGAAATTAACAACTGTCATTGATGCAAAATGCAATAGAGACATTGAAAAGCTTTTTGATAAGTTAAATCATTTGGAACGGGGGTATTTGGATAGTGTAGATTCGCTGAGAAAGAAATTTATTGAATTATCTGATAATATTAGATACAATGGAATTAAAGGATTAAAAAAAGACTACGTTGAATACATTATAGCAATGGATAGAGTATTTGCAAATTGGTCGGTATTAGAAGATAGGGGGAATATTTATATCTCATATAATAATTTGACAAGCCCATTGCTAAAAGTTAATAGCGATTTTGTTGATTGTAATAGAGAATTATTGGATTTTTTATTTGCCGCTGATAATTATTATAAAAGGATTATTCGATTGCTTGATACATACTCAAAACTTTTCATGGATTATGCTTCCTGTTATAAATGTTCGACTAAAGTTCTTACTTTGTGCATAAATAAAATATAACGTGTGCTAACACGCAATCACTAAAAATGCGGGGTTTTGGTAGTTTGCTGACTAAATATTATATTCGTTAGGTTATTCAACGGTGGATAATGAAACAAGGCGAAAACCCGCACATTTAGTATTGCGGGAACGTTATAAGTAATTGCAATTTTAAAAAAATGAAGAACCTTTTAGTAATATTTATTGGCTTTATTCTTATTTCTGCATGCAATTCTCCAACTTCAAAAATGGAATCTGATAGTAATTTGGAAAGTAAGCTTAAAGGGACTGTTCTTTCTGATACAAATAGTATTATCATGAAAGAGCTAACTGAATTCGATTGGGATAGCTTATTGATATTGACACCTTATGCAATTCCAGAAGCATTAGAAAAAAGCTATAATGTAAATTTGAAACCAATATATGAAGTTGGAATAGACTATCGAGATGATATTTGCTTATTGATATTTTTTAAGAATAGGGAAATTATAAACTACGTGGAATATCCAAGATATCCTGGAGACTTTTCTGGTGCCACGATAAGAATGGTTGGAAAGGAAGATGCCGTTTATGAAATTGTAATTACTGAAGAGAAAAGTACAGATGGTAATGACTGGATAAGATTAAAGCATAAATAAAATTGCAACAACTTATAACATTGGGTCAAACTACATGCGGGGTTTTGGTGGCTTCTTGACAAATTTAGTTATCTTTAACTTTGGTTAACGGGTGATAATGAAACGTGGCGGAAACCCGCACGTAGCTTACCCAAGGACCGTTATAAATAAGCCGCTAAAAATTCTGTAAATCAAATAATTCTGTTTTTTTGTAGTATAAAATTTAAGAGTCTTTTTTTGTGTTCTGACAGCTTCTGTAATTTAGAAAGGTAATTTGCTTTCTGACAATGAAAGTGTAATTTATTCGTGCTATTTGATACTGAATTTACCAAGATTGGTTTGGTAAGTATGATAGAAAATTGTTTTAGTTTTTCCCAACGCGCTTTTGTACTTAAATCATAATAAATGTTTTTAGACCATTTGAACACTTATGTATTAATTTGATAGCTTAAAAATTCTATCTACTAATTAGTGTAAACTTTTTAATTATCTTTGTTTTCGCAACAAGTTAGGAAACATTGGTTGTGACAAGTACTAATGTGATTTAATAAATAAATAAATGGAAACAAGTCAACAATCAGATTACAAAATCATTTTATATCGCACAGGTATTATTGCTGCACTATTTATGGTTGTGATGATACCAATACAGATAATGTGTTTCTTAGTTTGGCCACACCCAACAAATATTGTTGATTGGTTTACGCTTTTTAATAACAACTGGATTATAGGGTTAATAAGCTTTGACTTTTTATACATGTTGAGTATGATAGCATCAATTTTTCTTTATATCTCTCTCTTTTTTGCTCTATTCGACTTAAAAAAAGCTTTGAGCTTATTCGCGTTGATAATTGGATTAGTTGGGCTTACAATATATTTTTCTTCAAACACATCATTGGAAATGTTATCATTAAGTAGGCAGTATCTAAATGCAATGACAGAACAAGAAAAAGCATTATTTATTGCATCTGGACAGACACTTAGTTTGATTTGGAAGGGAACATCGTATGCAGTATATTATGTTTTTAACGGGATTGCCCTGATATTGTTTTTTCTGGCAATGATTAAAAATCCTAAGTTTAGAAAATCAACCTCATATATTGGTTTAACGGCTGGAATATTAATGACTGTTCCTGCAACTGCTGGAGTGATTGGTATGACAATGGCCTTATTTTCTCTGATTCCATGGTCAATTTTTTCAATTTTAGTAATCCAAGATTTTAATAAAATAATAAAACAATTAAGACTAACTGAATAAACAACCTTATTTTGCCTTTCAGGCAATTTGCAATCCTTTTAAAAACTAAAACAATTTTGTACTTCGTTGATAATTACTACTAAATGACAAGGTTTCTATTGGCGGCCAATTTATAACAGCAAGTCAAAATACATGCGGGGTTTTGTGGTTTGCTGACTAAGTTTTATCTTAGTAAAGTTGTTCAGCGGTGGACAATGAAACAAGGCGGAAACCCGCACGTATCTTACTTGCGGATCGTTACCGTGCATTTTAAGCGAAATCTGAAATTATGAAAAGTATCATTAAATTTTTATTCATCCTGACTATATTTAGCTCTATAATTCTAAATGAAAAAAAGTGTATAGCTATTAATCCTGAGAATATTCCAGCAAAATTCTTTGTAAAAGATAGTACGGAAGTTTTAAAATCTGGGACTGGATTTTATGTACACTTTGACTCCAAATTATTTTTTGTAACAGCCAGACACAATATCATTGATTCGACAGATTCATTGATTGGGAATGCTTTCACAGTAGATATTTGGTGTGACTATCCACAATATATGAAAAGAAGTTATTCATTTAGAGCCCCACAATTGACAAATACAATTAGAATAAGGAAAATATTTGATAATTCTGTATTTGATATTGCTGTCTTATATATTGGAGAATATATTCCTAATCCGTACATATTTTCCTTTAACCTTGAGAAAGAATATTGCCCAATTGATTCTATAAACCCTATGCAAGAAATTGTATTAGTTGGCTTTCCTTTTTCATTGATAGAACATGAACAATATGATGATTTTAGACCTGTAATTCGAAAAGGGATAGTGTCTAATGTTTATATAAAGGAGAATTACATTATTAGTGACATTTTAAGTACAACAGGAGACAGTGGTTCTCCAGTGATAACTTTAGGGAATAATTATTTATGCGGAGTTTTAATAAAATCGATTAATAAAAAAAATCATTTAGGTTTTGCAGGAATTATTTCTGCAAGTATTGTTCATGGTATGGTTAAAAAATTAAATGAAGGTTTGAACGAAAATAACTAAAACGCACGGTAACACGTGTTCAGCGTACATGCGGGGGTTTTGGCGGTTTGATGACAAAGTATTATATTCGTGTTGGTCTTTTGTCGGTTGATAATTAATCAAGGTGGAAACCCGCACGATAGCGCTAACACGGGACCGTTATAAGCAATTATTTTTTTAAGCAACTTGATATGAGAGAATTAAGCCGAAATTTTAAGACATTATTATTATTTATTTTTCTAACTCTTATTTTTAAACTTCCAGTTTTCAGCACGGTGACTGGACCATTGAAAATTGAATTTCATGGAATAGATTCTTTTTCCAACTCTTTAGTATTTACAAGACTGAACCTTGCCGAATGTGACTGTCCAATCGAGTTATGGAAATATAACTACCTTAAGGATACTTTAACCTATGAGAGAAATTGGTGGGATAAATATGAGTATATGTATCAAAAGGATAGTGTTTTAAAAAAGAATGAATTTGAGAAACTAACAAAAGTTGATACGATAGGTTTTTCACTTGATAAATTCTATCAGTTAAAATGGTTACCAGAAGAAAGAAGATATCATCAGGTGCTTATGGATACTACATCTTATTTTCCATACCAAATTGTTTATAAAGGGAAAGAATATGAATTTGCACGATGGCATGAGAAAAAGAATCCACCGATAAGATTTTATAAAATTGACAGTTTAAATACTGAATTTTTAATTCTGTCATATTCAACTCAATTTGAAACAAGAGACTCTTTAATCATTGAAGGAATTGGAAATTCAAAATCCGACCCTGAAGAAGATAATAATAATGTAGCGGTTTATATTGCTATTGGAGTGGCAATTTACGGTGGGATTATTGCTCAAAGAAGAAGAAAAAGAAAAAAATAACAGCTTATAACACGTGTTCAGCGTACATGCGGGGTTTTTGGCGGTTTGATGACAAAGTATTATATTCGTGTTGGTCTTTTGTCGGTTGATAATTAATCAGGGTGGAAACCCGCACGATAGCGCTAACACGGGACCGTTAGCAGTAAGGCGTTTTGTGGGGACAGGATAGGAATACCTTTAAATAATAATAACTTATGAAGAAAATTTTTGTAATAATCTTATCAATTATCATGTTTGGAAGCTGTTCTTCTAAAAGATATTTATTGACTGACAGTAATAAAGATAAGTCTTTTTTGGTTAATAAATTGAAAGAAGAAAAAAGTAAAGGTTTAATTTCAAAGAAGCCTATAATTGTAGTTGATGGTGTTCCTTATCGTTTTGACTATGAATTAAAAGATAGTTCTTTAGACATTTCTAAATCTGAAATAAAGAAAATTGAAATCCTTGAAAGAGAAATTGGAATCAGAATTTATGGAGACTTTGCTAAGGACGGTGTTGTTGTAATTACAACTAATAAGCAGGTTGACCAGTCGGAAAGAAAGAGCGAAGATAAACCAAAAAAATCTTTGGAAGAAAGTAAAGTTCTATATTTACTGGGAGACAAGATTATTACAAAAAAGGATTTAGACTCTTTAGACCCAGATGATATTGAGTCGATAGAAGTAATAAAAAATAAAGAAGCAATTAAGAAGTATACTTCAGAAGACTATGATGGTGTTATTATTATTAATTTAAAGAAGTAGAAAACGCCCAACTGCTAACATGCAATCACCAGTAATTTTGGGTGTCTTTGCATTATGACAAAGTTTTGCTATCTTCGGTTTGGTTTTGCGGTGTGACAGTGAAAGTGCTGAAAGCTCCCAAACTACTGGTATTGCAAGACCGTTACCACAACATTTTTATAATTATGACTATGAAACGAATTTTAGTAATTGCAATTTTAATTGGACTTTGGACATCTTGTTCTGATAAAAAACAGCGAATCGTTTATGATGAAAATCCCGATTCAACTTTAATTGAAAGTGAAATTCTTGAAGATACTACTTCAGTGACAGTTGCTGGATTGCCAATTCATTTTGACAGTACAGCCTTTCTTATTCATCCAATTGGGAAATACAGGCCAAATAAACGAGAATCGAAAGTTTACATGAGTTCATATTCTTCTGGTTCGCACGGACTGGCAATTGCTTATAGAAATAATTATTCAGTATCTGGCAATATGGAGAATCTGAAATTTCAAAGTTTACAATCCGATTCGCTTGTTAAATTGACTGAAATGCAATTAGAAATTCGGTCTTTTACTTTTCTTCGTTCTATTTATAATTCTTGTAAGGAACAGATTCTTTTATATAGCATTACTGACAAGGACACTAATAAAAATAAAAAGTTAGATAGCTACGACGTTGAATCATTGTATATTAGTGACATTGATGGTAGTAATTTTAAAAAATTAACGCCTGAAATGCAGGAGTTATATGACTGGGAAGTAATTGAAATTGAGAATAAGCTGTATTTTATAACTATTGAAGATATCAATAAGAATGGAGATTTTGAGAAATCCGATTTATTGCATTATTACTTTGTTGACTTGTCTGAAAAAGAAAGAAAAGTAAAAGAATATTTTCCAGTAGAATTATAAAAACGTGTGGTAACACGTGTTCAAGTTCAACGCGGGGTTTTGTGGTTTGCTGACTAAGTTTTATCTTAGTAAAGTTGTTCAGCAGTGGACAATGAAACAAGGCGGAAACCCGCGCTAAACTTAACACGGGACCGTTAACGGTAATAAGTTTAAATCACAATGAAGAAAAAGATTTTACTAACTATAATATTACTTGCCATATTTATAAGTTCAATCCCACAAATTATTCATAAGAATCAAGGTGAAAGTGAAAGTGTTGGAAAAGTCAATGACGGTAAGATAGTTAATGCTTATAAATTGCCTAGAAAAGGTGAAAATTTTAAGTATTTTAGTTTATTTGACTACTATGTCCTAGGACGATGTTACATTCATTCTGGGATATATAAAACCATACTTGAAAGTTATGCAATTCTAGAGAAAGAAAATCCAAATTATATCTATCGCATAATGGAATGTTCCAAAAGAAAAGGTGGTAGACCATTTCCTCACAGGACACATCAGAATGGAACTAGCGTTGACTTTATGACTCCTTTAGTAAAAAATGGAAAACCAAAAACATTTTACGACAAGATTGGAATGTTTCGATATTTGATGAAATTTGATAGTCATGGTAGTAGTCGGATAAATAAGAAAGTAAAAATTGACTTTGAAGCAGTTGCTCAACACATTCTGATACTTGATAAGACAGCGAGAAAGAATGGTTTTAAAATAAGGAAAGTAATATTAGAAACTAACTTGAAAGACGAGTTGTTTGCGACTAAGTATGGCAACGAGTTGAATGAGAGAAATATTTATTTTGTAAAATCTTTGCCGAAAGTAATAGACGAGCTTCATGATGACCATTACCATATTGACTTTGAAAAAATTTAAACTTACAACCGTTAACACGTGTTCAGCGTACATGCGGGGTTTTTGGCGGTTTGATGACAAAGTATTATATTCGTGTTGGTCTTTTGTCGGTTGATAATTAGTCAAGGTGGAAACCCGCACGATAGCGCTAACACGGGACCGTTATAGCGCATTAAAAAACAACACTAATATGAAGTATCTATTAATAGTTTATTTGACATTTTTAAGTTTATATTCATTTTCACAAACAGCGATTGAAAATTTCGATGACTGTTCAGGGGAAATCTTTTATATTAAAGTAGAAGAAGAACCACAATTTGATAATTTAGGTGAAGATTTATATACATATTTGAATAATGCTTTTGAAAATTATAAATTGTTTGACAAAGCTAATGGGAAAATATGGATAAGTATAATAATAAATGAAAAAGGGAAAGCTTGTTGTAAATCATTTGGAAATAAAACTAACAAGGAAGTAGATTCAGGTATTGTAAGGGAAATTATAAATAATATGCCTAATTGGAAACCAGCAAAGCAAGCTGGAGAAATAGTCGTTTTTTTGAACAATCTCATCCTGACAGTTGAAAATGGGAAAATAATTAAGCAGTGACTTTCATTGATTAAAAATATTATTAAAACTTGAGAAAAAATTTACAACAAAGTTTTATTGAAAAGCAATCACTTATTTCATTTCTACAATACAAAAAATGAATTAACGCGCTATAACACGGCATCTCAAAACATGCGGGGTTTTGGTGGTTTTTTGACATTTTTAATTATCTTTAAACTTTACAACGGCGGATTGGAACGCTGGGCGGAAAACCCGCACGTTTCAAATGCCGAGACCGTTAGTTGCAATTTTTGGTTAGAACACGGAGAAAGAAATGAGTATAGTGAAGAAATTGAAAATTTTTATTAGTGAAAGAAAAGAGAAACTCTTTTGGAATAATCCTGATAAATGGTTAGCAGTTATAATCCTTGATGAAAATCTCGAGCAAGTTTATGGAAAAGTAAGAAATAATCTTGCAATCTTAGAAAGAATTCCAAAACCTGAGACAGGATATTCGTATCTTGATATTGTAACAGTTGAAGGACCTATTGGAAAACAGTTGTTTAGAGATGAAGAAATAGATGTTTATAAAGCAATTGGAATTTATAGAAGGTCTAATATTCTGACATTTACTTACAATGCGATAATTCCTAATTCCAAGGACTATTTTAGGCTACTTGATTGGTTTAAAGCATATGATAAAAAGGCAGAATTCCCATGGTCTCCAAATGACAAAAATATGGAATGGAGAAAAGGATATTGTACTGCTGACAATCTTGAACAAGCAAATAGAATTTTAAGAGAATTTATTAGTTTAGACAAATCAAGACAAGTAAAGGACATTGAAATTTGCATGAATTATGAAGAGTAAAGAGTATAAAAAACTGCAACTAACACGGCATCTCAAAACATGCGGGGTTTTGGTGGTTTTTTGACATTTTTAATTATCTTTAAACTTTACAACGGCGGATTGGAACGCTGGGCGGAAAACCCGCACGTTTCAAATGCCGAGACCGTTACACACAATACTTTTTTTTGAAAATGAAGCAAGATTTGTTAAATAAAACTGATATTGAAATTTTAGATCATCATTTATTCAGGAATAGGATGATTGGCACAAGAATTTTTTCACCTTTTCTAATACTGAATATCTTAGTTATCATTTTGATAGCATACAACCACTCTGACAATGATATAGCTATAATTTGGAGCTTCCTTAGTTTACTTATTTTGACTAGCCTTATGATACTTGCGATTAAACTAATGAATAGGGAAATTCATAGAGACAAAGTAGAGAAAATAGCAAAATTAACTATAGGAAAAGTAACTAGACTAGATGAAAGAGAAAAGTTTAAGGTTGTTTCGAGAATTGTGACAAAGATTCCAAATAAAACTGAATGTATTGTAGAAATTGACAATGACAAAGTCTACGAAGTTGAAAATGTTGAATATGAGAAATTAAAAGTTGGTGACACTGCATTGCTTAAATTTGGAAAAAATAGTAAAAAGTATTTAAGTTTGACAAAGAATTAAATAAAAAAGTACAGTGTGTAACACGGCATCTCAAAACATGCGGGGTTTTGGTGGTTTTTTTGACATTTTTAATTATCTTTAAACATTACAACGGCGGATTGGAACGCTGGGCGAAAAACCCGCACGTTTCAAATGCCGAGACCGTTATAAATAAGCCGCTAAAAATCCCGAATATAAAGCAATTCAACTCTTTTTGACGAGTAATTTAATTAAGATACTTTATAAGCATTCTGATAGCTTTTGTAATTTGGAAAGGTTATTTCTTTCTGACAATGAAAGTTTAATTTATTTGTGCTGTTTGATACTGAATTTAACAAGAAAGGTCCGGTAAGTGTGATAGAAAATTGTTTTAGTTTTTCCAACGCGCTTTTGTGCTTCGCACAAATTGGAATTTAAACACATTAGCGGCTTCGCCGCCAAAGAGTTTAAATTTTCACAACTGTTTTTGAAATTTATTACCAGTTTTTTATTGCGTTATATTCCTAAATGTTTAAATGCTTCATAAACAATAAATGCAGGCCATACAATTGCCTTTAGAAATCCGAATACACCCATCCAGAAAGAAGTTGCGTGAACAATAAAATATACTGCTGCACCAATAAATCCCAGACCATAAACTGCTCCCGCAGGGGCATTACATTGAACATCTTTTTTCATAATTTTTATTTTTATTATTGATTATTTTTATACTAAAATTACAACAATTTTAAACTAAAAAGTAATTCTGTACATTAATTCAGGCATAAATCCAAGTTGATAAATTGTTTTTAAATCGCCTGTTTTGTTATCATATTTAACATAAAACGAATTCTTCCGGTTCGTTAAATTGCTAATATCAACTGCCAGTTCTTGTGTTGATTTTTTTCCGACCCATTTCATAGCTAATCGCAAGTCAATTTTAAAATATACAGGCATTTGTTTTGAATAAGCCCTGCTTTCGTCGTATTGTGTAATACCGGCAATTTTTGATGCTTCCAAATCAATTGGTGAATAGTATTGTCCTCCAGCCCAGTTAAATTTACTGTCAATTACAAATTTTTTAACATAGCGTGCATTTACTTTTTTACTTTTTATTTTAAATTCTTTTCCACCCAACAGGTTAAAAACATAGTTGCTGTTAAAGGCGGTATTTCTTAATACACAATCACTACCCCTGTATTTTGATTCATATAATGAAAGTGTTGACAGGAAATATAATCCCCTGTCCATGAATTTTTCAATTGTCAGTTCAATTCCATAATTATATCCTTTTCCAGTATTTTCCAAGATGTCTGCATCTGTAAATGTATATGACCCACGGTTTAACAATGAATATGAACTGGAATCTTTCTCAACCACCACATTAGTAATGTATTGATAATAAATTTCTGATTTAAAACGTATTTTTCCCGAAAATACTTTATCGTAACCAACTACAAAATGATGACTTTTTGTAAAATATAAATCTTTATTTGGCTCAATATAAGTTCCATCTTCTAACATTACCTTTTGATTTGCGATTTCAATCGGTGTAATAATAGAATGCAAACCATATCCACAACTAATGGTATTGCCAGGTGCTAATTCCCATTTTAGCCCTGCACGGGGTTCTATTACATAATTTTGGTTCGACGTTTGAAATATTGTATTTACCCCTAAGTTCACCTGAAATTTATCGTTAAACCTGTGTTGATATTGTATATAAGGCTGTATAAGCATCTCACTACCATCAAAATCTCTGATAGTACGATATACTTGGCTGCTGCCCTCGTATATACTATCCAGCAAATTAAAGACTTGTTGTTCTGCCGAAATTCCTGCACGTAAAGTGTTTTTATTATCAAACTTTTTATTAATAAAGAACCGCGCTGCAAATTTTGTTCGTTGAAAATCAGTATAACTTTGCAAGACAGGCTCTCTGTTATCTGTACTTAAGGAATCAATTGTCCATATATTTGATATTGTTGAAGCAGATAAAATAAATTTAGTATAAGCTGAATTTCCAAAAATATACGAATGTGTTAAACCAATTGTACCACTATAATCATTCATATATAAATCCATTTCATAATCGGATTCAATAGGCATTTCTTCCTTAACTTCAGTAGTATCTCGTTCACTATCGAGCATTTTCATATTACTTTTACCACCTAATCCAAATAAGGAAATATTACCTATTTTTCGGGAAGGGAAATTCAATTTAAAAGAAATATCTTGGTATTTGGGGATAGCTGCTCCTGTACCTAAATCTACTCCCATGCCGCTTAATATCTGTAATGTTGAATACCTGTAATTAATTAAGTACGACGAATTACTTTTTCTTGATATTGGGCCTTCAGCTCCTAGTTCAAATCCCCTGAATCCAACCTGGTTAACAAATTCGTGATTATCACTATTGCCATTTCTCATTTTCAAATCAAATACACCTGATATAGTGTTGCCATATTCTGCAGGGAAAGCCCCTGTTAAAAAATCAGAGTTAGAAAGAGTATTATTGTTTAATATGCTAATTGGACCACCGGTAGTTCCTCCATCGCCAAAATGGTTAGGATTAGGAATATCCACCCCTTCCAGTCTGAATAGCAAGCCGATTGGTGAATTTCCTCTTATGACTATTTCGTTTACCATATCGGATGATGCTTTTACACCTGCAAAATTCATTGCCATACGCGAAACATCGTTCCATGAGCCGGCATATCTCTGTGATTCTTCAATTGAAAAGGTTCTTGCACTAATTGTTGTAAGTGAATTTATCGGTTTTTCTTTATTATGATGTGCTTTTATTGTTACTTCCTCAAGTTTTACAGCACTTTCTATCAATTCAATATTTACAACTAATTCTTTACCTGTTGTAACCTCAAGGTTTGGAATTGTTATACTCTCATAACCAACAAAACTTATTTGTAATGCAATACGGCCTACAGGTACTTTTTCTATTTTATAATCACCGGTTTCATTTGAAATTGTACCAGTGCTAAAATTGGTATTTGTAAGTAAAACCGTTGCAAATTCAACAGGTTTATGTGATTCTTTATCAATGATTTTACCTTTTACGGTTTGTCGGTAATCTTGTGCATTTAACGTACTGATAAATGCAATTAAAATAACCAGTAAAATAAGTTTATTCATCTATTAATAATTTATAAGTTTTTAGAGATGCTCTAATATCTAAGAGCTAACAACTATTTTTTTAACTTTTTATCAAGTTCTGCAGCCCAGTTCTTAATATCTTCTTTATTCCAGTTATTAAAAAGGATCTTTGGTTCTTTGCCATATTGTCCGCCAAATACACCATCAGCAATAGTTGATATGCCCAGTTTATTTTTTACAGGAATAATATATTTGGTTTTTGCTTTTTGAATAGCTTCTTCTTTAGTCAGGGTTCCTTTTGTAACATCATCAAGAGTGCCACCGGCTGTAACATAAATGGCAACATTTCTTAAATGCTTTTTATACTTATTTAGAAATCTTTTCACTCCCCGTTTCCAAAATCCCATTACTATGGATGACCCTGCAATAACTAAATCATAATTAGGCATATTAACCTTAATTTCTTTTGATATTTTATAATCAGTTACTTCTACTTTGTAGTTATACTGATTTCTTAAAATATCATCTAAATTTTCAGCAGTTTTTTGTGTCCAGCCATGACGCGTACCATATACAATTAGAATATTCATAATGATTATGTTTTATAAAATAAATTTCACTACAAAATTCCAAAATACAGTTATATAAATCGGCTGGGTTAATAGAGACGTACTACATACAATCAACAATAGAGTCTTGCGTATTGTATTACAGTGTTTTATATAACAGGATTAGTTGAATCAAGAAAGTACGGTAAAATTGGCGTACACGAAATGATTGTCAGTAGAATCAATAAAATTGCAATCTTATTTTATAAATCTTTTGTTTTGTAGTAATCTGATGGAGTAGTTCCTAACGATTTTTTAAAGAATAAATTAAATGTTGTTTTTGAATTGAAACCGCATTCGTATGCTAAGGCCAGAATGGTAAATTTCTTGTATTTAGGTTCATTTATCAGTTTAAGAAAATACTCCAGCCTGTATGTATTAATAAAATCATAAAAATTTTTACCCATATATTCATTTAATAATTGTGATAACTGATTAGTAGAAATATTTATATTTTCAGCTAAGTCATACAGGCTGAGCTTTGGATTTAAAAAAAGTTTTTCATTCTCCATGAATGTACTTATTTCTTTTTGAATAAGCGCTGCTTGTTTTTTTGAAAGTGTTGATTTCCTATATTTTTTTACAATATCAACTGTAATTATATTATCACTGGAAAATATGATTTTTTTTGTTGCATTAATAAATCTTGGATTACTTCGTATTTCATCCCAAATATTTTCAACCTTAATAAACAAGAAAGGTGCAGCTCTATGTTCGAGACCTGATTCTAAATAATCAAGAGCTTTTGCATTATTTCCTAAAATTAAATGAATAACACTTAACGAATAAAAGGATGTAGAATTTCCTTTTTTCAGGTTTTCCTGAAGCTCGTTTTCTATAATCCGGATTTGTTCATATGTTTCTTCCTTTTTATTTAAGCTTGCATAATAATAAGCTTTTAATTCTGCAATAGATAAAGGGTTGTAAGGGTCTTTTTCCAGGTCAACAATAACATCCCAAGCATCATCAAATCTTTTAAGTTTACAAAAAACTTCAATTTTTGCAAGATATTGTGCATACCAGTATTTGCCTATTTGTATGTTTCTGTTTATATACTCAAGCGCTTTAATATTTTCGTTAGTTAAGCTGTATACAAATCCTATTAAATAATTAATGGTTGGAGCGAAGGGATTTATTCTTTCTGCCCGAAAAAAACTATCAAGGGCTTCTTCAATATTACCTAAAGTAACCAGAATCATTCCTTTTTGTATTAAAGCATCATAAAAACTTGGTTTTAAATTTAATGCTTTGTTAATGTTCTTAAGTGCTAAAGGCAGGTTCCATTCCATCCAGAAATTTTTCCCGGCAATAACCGCATAAACTTCCGGCATGTTTTTATCTAATGCCAAAACCTTGTTAATATTATATTCCATTTTTTGATAAGCATCCTGCGGATTCATCATCCCTGATGCACCAAGCCACATGTAGCAGCTGCATAAACCAATATTTGACCGAATTAAACCAGAATCAATTTCAAGAGATTTTTCAAAGCAATTAATTGCATTTTCGACCTCTCTAAAATCAAGCTTATTAAATAAATAAGTTCCTTTTAAATATAAATCAAGGGCTTCTGTATTTTTTACTACATAACTTGTTATAGTTATTTCTGTCTGGACATTTGTAATTATTCTGTTCGCAATTATTGCAGCAATTTCATCTTGCAGTATAAAAATATTTTTTAATTCCCTGTCCCAAGAATCAGACCATAAATGGTATCCGTTTTCTGTATTAACAAGTTGTGCAGTTATTCTAACATGGTTTTTTGATTTTCTAATACTTCCTTCTAAAATTAACAATACATTTAGTTTCTTACCAATTTCCCTAATATCAATATTTTGATTTTTGAAAGTAAAAGAAGAAGTACGGGCTGTAACATGCAAACTTTCTATTTTTGAAAGTGCGTTTATTATTTCTTCAGTAATACCATCGCTAAAATATTCATTCTCCTTATCGGAACTCATATTTACAAATGGTAATACAGCTATACTATATTTTGAAATCATAGTTTTCTTAAAATATCAAAGATAAAAAACTTCTACAAAGACTTGATATTATTCAAAACTGATTTTGACATCTTAAAAAGAATTTGATATTATTCGAAGCTAATCGGACACTGTTAGTTAATAATTAAGAACTATTTTTCATCGTATTTACAAGCACATTTGCAATTTATCCAGACCGTGCACACTTTCCAAAATTGCAAAAGAGCTTGTAATGCCATCCCTATTTTGCCTTTCAGGCAATTTGCTATTTCTAAAAAATAAAACAATTTTGCACTTCGTTGATATTTACTGCTAAACTGACAAGTTAATATTGGCGGCCAATTTATAACATTGCATCAGAAAAAATGCGGGGTTCAGTGGTTTTTTGACATTTTTAATTATCTTTAAACTTTACAACAGCGGATAGGAACGCTGGGCGGAAAACCCGCACTTTTTCTATGCAAAGACCGTTACAAACAAGCACGAGAATTTTTAGAAATAATTGGCCATCGCACAAAACACCTGTTTAAAATAATCTTAAGTCGTGGTTAATGCTTTACCAATTTGGATATGATAAATAATTCTGATTGATTGTTGCACGTGGATAGAAAATTAAAAAAGATTGCCGTGGATTTTGATAGAATGGACAAGACTGGTTCCATTAAATGTACTTTGCAAAAATATTACCAACTTGATAATTTAAATGACTAAGCTTCCATCCTACTTTCTGCCAATTATTATTATTATAAATTCATTTACTAATTGAAATGGAAAGATTAGAGCTTTGTGGAATGAAAAATGTCACCAGCCTTGTTTCATGGTACGGCAACCTTTTTAATGGATACAGCATCTCTCGCTCGTTGCATTCGTGCCAGTTTGTAACAGCGGGTCGTATTGCATGCCGCTTCTTGGTATCTGATTATTTAAGTGAAAAATGATATATTTGTACTAATTTGAAAATTTAATGGAAAGCGGCACGACAATACACCCGCCGACCGTTAACGGTTATTCCTTTTTTAGACCAATTCTAAATTATTTTGTGACTTAGCATTTTATCTTGAATTTTATATTTATTTGCTCAAAAATTGACAAAAATGAAAAGATTTATTCTATTGACCTTTTTAATGTCTGCAATCTTTACAATAAATGGTCAGACTCTACCAAAGAAAGTATTATTGAAAGGTTCTTCTGATTTAAGTGGTCTATTTTTTACAAACACTTATGAAATTGGATCCAACTCAGTTAAAACTAAAACTTCACAAATAAAATTTCAACCTTCAATTGGAAAGTTCTATTCACATTATGTTTTCTTAGGAATTTACACTGAATATGGCTATCAGGTACAAACTGAAGATTATGAGGACAATGAATATGATACTGAAAGTAATACAAAGATTTTAAACATTGGACCATATTTTAGATTATATGCTGCAGACTTGAAATTTGCTCCATTTTTACATGTAAATATTGGATACTCAAGACATACTATTGAACAAGTACAAAATGAAACTGAAATTCCAAAATTTAAAATGGATGGAATAAATTATGGTGTAGGTGTAGGAATGGAATACTTTATTGACAAGAAATTTACTTTTGAATTCTTACTGAATTATTCTTATCTTTCTGTACGTGAATACGTTGATGAAATCGAAGACGCAGTATCAATTAATAACAAAGGATTTGAATTTAGAATTGGGACTAGTATTATTTTGAATTAAAAGGAACAACCGTTAACAGCGGCTCTAATTTTATGCGGGGTGAAGGAATACTCAAACATTTTTACTACTTTTAAAATTGTTTAGCGGCGGATTTTGAAGCGGGGCGAAAACCCGCACAAAATCAAGCCGCGGACCGTTGGCAACCATAATAACAGAGATTCGCAAAATGGAATTGAAAGATTGGATATTTACAGTTGGATTTGAAATTGGATTTACTTACCGAAAAATGACATATTGGAAAGCTCCTTCCATAAGTTTACCGTGTATGATTGTCGACACGTTTGGCAAAAGACATGAAATGGTTGAGATATTACTTACTGATTATATAAGTGATAAATTACAATACATTCGATTAGAAGATATTCATGAAGTGAATAAATCAATTTTCACATTAGATTCTAAAACAAGATTAGAATCAATGAGAACCCAAGAATATCGAAATGACTGGCCATTTTTTTATAGAATTAAAACAGGAGAATTAATAGGATTTAACGCCTATTCACCTATTAATTTTACCTATGACTTTGATATAAAACCTTCAGATGTTTTGGAAGTTGTATCTTTTGCTGATGCTTTAAAGGAGAAATATAAAGTGATTAAAAATCACGAAAGATTAATTTCTTACATATTACTTGATAATTTCCAAGATTTGCAGATGATTATTCAGAATAACATTGGTGAAAATAAAGACATAGAAGCCATAGTATATAAAGACAAAATATTAAAATAAATTAATGGACAAAAAACCTTATTGCATATTTGAGATATAATAATTACGGTTGCCAACACGCGGTATAAAAAATTGCCGTTTCAGTAAGTTATTCAAGGGTTGTAGCCCGCTTCAACTTTTGTGTAACTTGATAGGAAATCGCCCGCAATCGGCAACATTTCATACCGTCACCGTTATAAGTAAGGCGTGAAAAAAATTTATAACATAAATTTCAACTCAATTTGTTAAGCAAATAATTCTAGTAACTTTTTTCACATTCTGTCAGTTTAAGTAAGTCCGAATCTTTATTGCAGTTTGATAGTTTAAAGTATTCTATTCGTAGCGGTTTGATAAATAGTTTATTAGGATAGGTTTGGAAGGTATGATAAATAATAATTTAGTATTCCAGCGCGCTTTTGCCCTGACGGGCAATTAAAATTCAATTTAAACACATTTAGCGGCTTCGCCGCCAAAAGAGTTTAAATTTTAAATAGTTATGTTTGTATTAAGTGATTAGTAGTTAATAACTTTTCAAAACTGATCTTATAATTGTTCTATTTAATTGCTAGTTTCATAAACGGTTTTTAAAAATATCAGATTATGGAAACATTACTAATATTAGCAGCTCAACAAATTGCAGCTTACGGATTTAATAAAGGTCTTGATAAGATTTTTGAGAATAAAGAAAGTTTCAGTAAAAGGCTTTATAAAGTAATCTCAGAATCAATTGATGAATATGAAAAGAAATTCCCTAAGGATGATGTCAATGGAAAGTTTGCATTTTATAAATCTGAAATTCTAATTGAAGAATTTTTAAAATATAGATTATTTGCACATAAAGGATATGAGTTAAGCATAAATAAGATTCAAATAGCTCTGGAAAAAAATCCAAATATTATTAAACCAACACGAGAAGAGCTTGAGCATTTTTTTGAGATTTTTGATGTTAAAGTTAAAAATGAAGATAAACTCAAAGAGCTTGAAATGAAAACTTTCCATAAGGAAGAAATTTTTAATATTTATGAGAAAGTTGAAAAAATATTGAATTTATTGGAAACTCATTTTGTTGAAGTAGTTGGTTTATTAGAAGAAGAATACAAAGAAGTATTAAATAGTTGTTTGAGTGAAATAAAAAAACTTAAATTAACGACTGCTTTAAAAAGGTTAGAAGAAGTAGAAATAAGAATTGAAAAAAATCAAAAACATGTCTCAAAAAATCTAATATCAAGTTTAGTTTATTTTAAGGCTCTATGTTATGAATCTCTTGGCAAATCAAATGAAGCATATGAATTCTTTATTAAAGCTTATAATATTTCTGATATACAATCTCAATATATAGAAAAAGCTTGTATATCATACTATTCTCTCAAAAACGAAAAATATCTAGAACTAAAGGAGCAAATTGAAGTAACAGACGAGTTTAATGCTATTTGTTGGGCAATAAATGCATTGGAGTCTGACGATATTATCGATTATATAACAAATAAAGTTCCGAAGAACGTATTAGATAAAAATAATTTTAAAAGATTGGTTTTTAATAATAATTTGAAGTTAAGAAAGTCTCATAACCTGCATCTTATAGACTCATTAGATGTAAATAAATTATCTAAGGAAATTCCTGAAATGATTAATTACGATAATTTACACCATTGGATTTTCGTCTTAAATATTACATCAATAGTTTATCTTTCAACTTGCGAAATACCATTTTTTGGTAATTTGAAAAAAGAAGAGAATACTATCTATTTTCTTGATTTATCAAGAATATTGGCAAATAGTATAATTAATAGTGAATTAGGTGAAACTTATTATGGTATTGTATTCTTTTTTTACTGGTTGGAAAGTGAAATTGATTGTAAACCAGATACAATTGACAACTTAAAAAAAACATATAATAAATTAAAAGAACCTGATTCTTTTAAAACAATGTTAATTGCTAATTCTGTACAGAAAAGAGTAAGTCCAGAAACAGCTATCAAAATTATTGAAGAATTTAAAGGAGAGTTGGATGAAAGTCTTATTTCTTTGAAAACTTATTGCAAATTAGATGATACCTTAACTGATAATTCGGTATTAGAGTATTTTAAATTTATCGATAAGATTGACAACTTAAATATCATAAATGTATGTAGTTACTTAATACCTGTTATTCAGAAAAATATTGTTTCTAAAGAACAATTAATTGAAATAATTAACAAAATTGAGTTTGCAAAACAAATCTTTAAAGAATTGATAGTTCTTATTATAGATTCATTAAGTAATTCCGAAATTAAAATTCCTGTTGAGCAGATTGATAAAATAAAAGACGAATTATTAGATGAGCCTAGGTTGTATTTCTTTATTTCATTATCATATTTTAAAAATAAATATTTTAAAGAGTGTATAGAATTTTTGGAATCCTATATTAACGAAGAAGAAGAATCGCGTGATTTATCTTTGTATATAAATGCTCTTGATGCGGACAAATCATCTGACCAGCTAAAGTTGCTACAGTTATTAAAAAAGTGGAGAGAAAACTATTCGTTTTTTGACTATTTTTTAATAATTGAAATTGAATTAAGACAAATTTTGAAAGACTGGAAAGAAATAAGAATAATTTCAAAGTTTGGTTTGTCTAAACTTCCCAATGATGAACGGTTCTTTACATATTATATATATTCTTTATTTGAAACTAACGATAAAGAAGAATTAGAAAAAGAATTACCAAAAATTGCAAAGTTTTCATTTAATATTACTCAAAATGCTTTAAGCGTAGCCAATGTTCTTATTGAATACGGTTTTCTTGATGAAGCTATTGAAATTATTTATCAAAAAGCGGTAAATAGAAGTGATAGTGTAGCCAGGATGAAATTTTTCTCTTTAGGAATTAATTTTCCACCTAAATATTTTGAAAATTTTGAAAAGGTTGATATAGGTAGATTTGTAAAATATGAAATTGATGGAGAATTAGAAACTATTCACATAACTGAATCAAATTTATCAAACGATATTGTTAAAAATTCTTTAAGCAAGAATATTTCTGAAACTTTTACTATAGGAAATAAGCTGACAAGAAAATTGAAATCTGTTAAGATATTGAGAATTATGAATAAATTCTCAGCACTAAATGATGACATCTTTGCAGAAGCAAACAGTTCATTTTCAAATCTCCCAATAGAATCTATAAAATTTGAAACTCTAGATAAAGATGGAATTGATAAAGCATTTATAGATAATTTTGGAGCAGAAGAACAAGAAAGCAGAAAACATAAAGAACAAAACTTTAGCGATTTTTATTCTTATAAGATTTCATTTTCAGAACTAGTAAATTTCAATTTTAAAGGTTTATATATTGACTCTTATTACTATTTAACATCAGCACAAAGTGATGGATTTTTAATTAGACCATTAAAGTATATAGATAGCAAAATAGAGATTAAAGATAAAAAGTTAGTAATTGATTTTTCAAGTGGTTTGTTATTATATGAATTATCGGAAAAATTTGGACTAAAATATGATAAGTTCTATATAACCGATAATTTAATTAATTTGATTGATAATTTAATTTATCAGGCAGGACAAGGGCAAAAAACCGAAATGTCAATAACTCTATATAAGGATAAAGTAATACCACATTTTTATTCTGAAGACTTTCATAAAAATAGAATTAACTTTCTATTAAAATTAAAGTCATGGTTTAGGGAAAATTCTTTTGCTGAAATTCCAAAAGAAAAAATTAATGTCATAAGACCGCTTTATAATGATGGCAAATTGACACCTGCTCTGGAGTTTTTGATCGATTGTGTGTTTTTAGCACAAAGAAAAGACTATGTTCTTATGTCTGATGATATTAGCTATTTAAAATTATTGCACTTTAATAACATTATAAGTAGTGAGAAGTTTCTAATTGAAAAATTCCCAGATAAAAAAAATGATATTTTGGAATACATGCTAAATAAACGTTATATAGGTATAACTATTAATGCAGAAGTATTATATTCTTCGTACATAAACCAAAACAAGTCTGATTATAATCATATTTATAATTATGCATTGAGAAATATATCTTTAAAAGATAATTTTTCACCTTTTAATATTTTTGTTGCTGTTGAATACTTAAAGAAATTAGCTTTAAATGCAAGTGTCAGTAAAGAAAAATATAAATATGATGCAACAAATTTTTTTATTTCACTAATTTCTAGTTTCCCTAATATGAACTATGGTTTTACCTTACAATCACGGATTGCACAAAAGTTTAAATTAATACCAGATTATTTGGATTTGACTTTTTTGGCATTGTTAGATGCTTTAAGAATTTATAATAGTCATTAATTTTAATGCAGGCACTTTTGCAGTTTAATGCAAAAAAGCCTGCGTTTTTTTTTGCCTTTCAGGCAATTAGAATTCCAGCCTAAATACTAAATTATTTTGTTTTCATTGATGCATTAGTATAAACTTGACGAGTATGGTAACATTTGCGCCCAACTTATAACATTGCATCAGAAAAAATGCGGGTTTCAGCGGTTATTTGACATTTTTAATTTAACTTTAATTTTTTAACGGCTGATTGGAACGCTGGGCAAAAATCCCGCACTTTTCCTATGCAAGGACCGTTGGCATTAATTGTGAGAAACCAGACTGCAAGTAAATAACAGATATGAAAAAAAGAGAATACAGAATTAAAGTTCACTCTATATTTAGATTCATTGTTGCAATGATTGGAATCTTGATTTCAAGCATTTTCCTGATTCTTGACAATTTGCCAAAACCTGACAGTGAGATTATTTCAATTATTCAGTTTTTAGCAGTTTTTGTGTCTTCATTTTACCTTGCAAACTTAATTGGAATGGGAAAGGCTAAAGTTGTTTTTACAAAAGAAGGAATGCAACATATATGGGAACGTAGATTCATTTTGAGCTGGGAAAAGAATTTTATTATTCCGTGGAATTTAGTTGACAACTATGTGTTTCAGGAGGACAGGACATTTGATAGTTTTATTATAAACTTGAATAATAAGACACGATACAAAGTCAATAGACTGAATATTTTGCCAATTAAAGATGACTTTAACAGACTTGTTAAGGATTTTCCAAGATTATCAAATGACTACAAAAACGAACTTGATTCAGAATCTGAAATTAAATCGATTAAAGAAGGAGAAAGTATTTATGCAAGTAAATCTTTCCGATGGGCTTTCTATTTCTTATTGACTGGCTTTCTTATTTTAGTCTTGACAAAAGTGTTTAATCCTGATTCGGGAACGACTTGGAGTTCTTTATGTGTGATTGGAAGTGGAGTACTGTTCTACGGAATGATGATTTTAGGACAAAAAAAGAACAACTAATGCCAACATTGGCTCACATTTTATGCGGGTTTCAGCGGTTTTTTGACATTTTTAATTTAACTTTACTTTTTCAACGGCTGATTGGAACGCTGGGCGGAATTCCCGCACAAAACGTAGCCAAAGACCGTTATGCAAAATTATTGAAATGGTAACAAAATATACTTCATCTGTAATTTTATTCATCTTTATTTTTTATTCTTGTCAGAATTTAAAGCAAGTTGACAATGTATTGGATAAGAGTGCATATCTGGATACAGTTTCTTCTGTAATTCCCATTCTTCATTTGAGTGGAAACCATTATGAAAATGGATACCAACATGGTGCTTTGCTGAAAAATGAAATCAGCGAGTTAATTGGATTGTGGAAAACTGATATTGAAAGCAATTATAAAATACATGCAAACGATTTTATTAAAACATTTCTCGATTCAACTAACTATATTTCAGCAATAAAGAAATGGTCTCCCAACTTGTTTGATGAAATAAAAGGTATCAGTGACGGTTCTGGAATCGAATTTAATACAATATTTGCCTTTCAGCTAATTGACGAAATGTGGACAAATTCGAGATTAATTGAATTCCCACATCATTGTACATCTGTTGGAGTAAATAATTTTAAGAAAGATCGTAGTTCTAATATTATTGCACAAAATATAGATATTCCTCCTTTTTATCATGGATACGAAGTGCTATTAGATATAAAAATCAATAATTCCAGAAAATTGGTTACAACTTTTGCTGGATACTTAGGTTCAAATGGACTAAATAATTCAATCGGAATAACTTGTAATTCATTGATGGACTTAAAAAGTTCTAAAGACGGATTACCTGTATGTTGTGTTGTAAGAAGTGTATTAGACAGAAATACTTTTGAAGAAGCTGAACAATTCATTAGAGAAATAAAGCATGCATCTGGACAAAACTATATTATTGGCTCTTATGAATATGTAAAATCATTTGAATGTGCTTCTGACACAGTAACAGAATTCTGGCCTGACTCGACATACAACTATACTTATCACGCAAATAGTGCGCTGACAAATACATCCTATCATCCATCATTTATTGAATATGTTAAGAATGTTTTTAACTCTACACCTGACGCTATAAGTTTTGGAGATTCAAGGTTAAAATTAATGGAAACAAGAATTAAAAACAACCAATCCATTAATATCTCAACAATTGAAAGTGTACTTTCAGAGAAACCTATCTGTAATGACAATACTTGGGTTTTTACAATTATGGAATTTAATAAGAATTACAGTTTGTTAAAAATAAAGCCTAATAATCCTGATACAATAGAGTATCTTGTATTGAAAATACAACAATAACTTTGCATAACAGCGCTTCGCATTTTATGCGGGGTGAAGGAATACTCGAACATTTTTGCTATTTTTAAACTTTATTAACGGCGGATAGCTATGAAGGGCGAAAACCCGCACAAAACACAAGCGCAACCGTTGGCGTGCATTATTTAAATGACATGGATAGAGAAGAAATTAAATTGATAATACAGGAAGAATTGAAAGATAATCCTGATTTATCAAATGCTCATGGAGTTGAACTTGATAATTGTTTAATTGAACCAACATTACAAACATACTTAAATTCTTTTCATGACAATAAAGAAGTTAAATTATGGACTGTATTGGAAGAAACTGAAGATGGCAATGGTTATAAAATAGTTTATGATCCTAAAGATAATTTGTTTGGACTGGGCATGAAATCTAATAAAGATGAATTGATTTTTATTGGATATTATGGAACATTTGTTGAAACCTTAAAAGGAATGTAAAACTTTAAATAAAGAATAAATGTTTGAATCATTTGGAAATAAAGTGAAAATAAAATCAACTTTTGAAACTGAAAAATTGGGATTGGCTGGAAAGATTGGAGATGTTTTTGGTCAAACCACACCATCAATTTCAGAAGTTGAAGTAATTGGTAAAACTAACAAGGATTTTGCTATCAATGTATATTTTGATGATTTAAAAAACTCATACTGGTTTGACCAAGAATTAATTGAAACTATTGATAATGGTGTTAGTTCTGTGATAACTTTGGACGGAGTAGATAAAAAGTGGACAAAAGATTCAAATGGTAACTGGATTGAAGAAAATATAAATCCCAATATCAAGAAAAAGTGGTGGAAATTTTAGAATGAATAAATAACGACACGCCAACAGCGCTTCGCATTTTATGCGGGGTTAAGTAGTTTTCGAACATTTTTACTATTTTTAAACATTATTAACGGCGGATTGATAACTAACGTGATCAATCCCGCACAAAACACAAGCGCAACCGTTGTGTGTAATAATTATTTTGTCTTGTCCTGAAATAGGTTGACACTTTAATTGACAAATTAAAGTGCAATCGTATGAAGAAAAAAAACTCAACTGACAAAGAAATTTACAGTCATGCTTTCA
>Ga0209319_1000631_pt1 | contig 41220 bp, 42 predicted proteins | sample RifGroE2_FD_184000 | JGI IMG/M metagenome (GOLD analysis project Ga0209319, IMG submission 184000) | Groundwater microbial communities from Rifle, Colorado - Groundwater E2 (SPAdes) (version 2) | ecosystem: Environmental > Aquatic > Deep subsurface > Groundwater | place: Rifle, Colorado, United...
CAAGATTTCCAGAAAGCGGCAAAGAAATAATTTTGTTAGAGCCGGGGGATTATTTGGTTTATTCTGATAGCTATCATGAGAATGAAGCCCTGGAAGACAGTCATTTAGTAGTTGTAAGGTGGTAATTCCCCCTCTCCTTATGGAGGAGATTATGGGGTGTTTTCAGCTGAATGAATATGTTTGTGGGCAAAGTGGAATTTAAATTAAATCATTTATATGGATATTGAAACTTTTGAAAAAGAAATTGCAATTTGTAAAGAATTATCCAAGAAGAATGGTAATAAGTGTAATTGGGGAGAATGTGTAAAATGCGGAGTTATTCCTCTGTTATACAAATTGGGAAAGGGTGAATTTATTGAAGCAAATGAAGACGTTGAAAAACTGAAATTAACTATATTGAAATAATCTCCTGTGTCATCCCGTAAGTAGCGGAGCGGAGATACGGGATCACGTTGATTTTCTTAATAAGCATAATATATCATAGTAATACAATAATCCACCTGATCCTGAAACGAGTTCAGGATGACACATTTATGATTTAGGTAGATACTATATGCCAGAAAACATAATCATCACAAATCAAGAACGGTTGGAGGAAATTAAGCAACGGATGATGGCTGATGGAGTTGAAAAACTCCAGGTGGTTTCAGATTTTGATAAGACTTTAACTTCTTGCTTTGTTGATGGTCAAAAAATTACATCATTGATTTCTATACTTCGCGATGAACATTATCTCACTCCGGATTATTCAGAAAAAGCACAGGCACTTTATGATAAATATCATCTAATCGAAATAGATCCGAAAATCCTATCGGAAGAAAAGAAAAAACTGATGCATGAGTGGTGGTTTCTGCATTATCAACTTCTCATTAAGTCAGGCTTGACCAAGACAGATTTAAAAAATGTTGTAGAGTCAAAAAAAATTGCTCTAAGACCAGGAGCTTTAGATTTTTTTGATTTTCTATATTCACACAAGATTCCCCTTGTTATCCTTTCTTCAGCCGGAGTCGGTGCAGAAACAATCGCATTATATTTAGAAAAATTCGCCAAGCTGTATGACAACATTTATATTGCTTCAAATGAATTTGTCTGGGATAAAAATGAAAAGGCTCTCGGAGTAAAAGAGCCCATAATCCATACTTTTAACAAGGATTTTTCAGCAGTCAAAGAATTTTCTTTTTATAAAAAAATTGAAAATAGAAAAAATGTGATACTTTTGGGTGATGTCCTGGGCGATGCGGACATGCTAAATGGCTTCGAATATGACAATGTGATCAAGATCGGTTTTTTAAATGAAAACTCACAAGGAGAATTGGCTGCATTTAAAAATAATTATGATATAATTATTTTAAACGACGGCACAATGGACCATATTTTAGAATCTTTCAAGCAAGCTTTTGATGTGGTGATATTAAACGATGGACCAATGGATTTTGTTAATATTTTATTAAAAGAATTATTAATACATTAATATTTATGGAAAATATTGAAACTAGAATAAGTAAAATAGAAGAGCGAAATAAAAACGTGGAATCAGATAAGGCATGGGAAACAAGCTGGACTAGAAAAACCATGATTGTTCTTTTTACCTATCTAGTAATCGGGCTATATCTGACGGCAATAAGTGTTGTAAATCCATGGATTAACGCTATCGTACCTGTTATTGGCTTTATACTTTCAACTATTTCATTGAATAAAATCAAGTATTATTGGGTTAAAAAGTGGAACAAAACAAAAGCCTAAAAAAATGCAAGAAACAAATTGGAAATTTTATTTGAATTCTGAGGATGCTTGGGAAGCTATGCTTGCTGATTGTGCTGTTGCAAAAATTTCTATTGATTTTGAGCAATTTATTTTTGTTAATGATGAGGTTGGAAAAAAATTCTTTGATGTTTTTATTTCTAAAGTAAAAGAAGGTGTAAAGGTTAGGTTGTTATGTGATTCAGCGGGAAGTTACAGTTTGTATAATTCTGTCTTTGCAAACGAGCTACAAAAGCAGGGAATCGAGATAAGATTTTTTAATCCGATCAGCCCGTGGCGATTAAAAAATTTCACTTCATGGTTTTTTCGTGATCATAAAAAAATATTAATCGTGGATTCAGAAATCGGCTATACCGGAGGAGTCGGAATTGATAAAAAACTTGAAGGTTGGCGAGATGCACAGGTTAGAGTTGTCGGGCCGGTCGTGCTAGAAATGTCCCAGGCATTTGAAAAAATGTGGGAAATAGTAGACTTTGGCAGGTTTATAAAATTTAAAAATAACCGTACCAAAGAAGGCGATTTTCATTTTCATACCAATTCACCTCATTTCAGACAAAGATTTTTTTACCGCCGACTTAATGATGCAATCCGTCAAGCCAAGGAATATGTCTATCTGACCACTCCGTATTTCGTGCCTAGTCAGCATTTTTTTCTGATTTTGCGACGAGCCGTAAAAAGGGGTGTTGATGTAAGAATAATTATTCCAGAAAAGTCCGATCATCCGCTTGTAGATGCTGCCGGCCGATCATATTTCGGGCTTGCACTGAAATGGGGAATAAAAATTTATCGATTGAAAAATGGTATGTTGCACACCAAGATTGCGATCATTGATGATAAGTGGGCGTCAGTTGGCAGCGCTAATTTGGATAACTTAAGTCTGCTTTTTAATTATGAGGCCAATCTGATTTCCGAAGATAGGATGTTCGTGGGTGAACTTAAAAACCATTTCATCAACGATTTATTAGTGGCAGAAGATTTAGTAGGCGAGGAGTGGCGCAATCGCTCAATCTGGCAGAAATTTGTCGAGCTTCTGACTTGGCCATTTCATACTATACTTTAGCTTTCAAAAATGAAACAACAATTAATCATTATTCCGGGGTGGGGAGGTAATCGAAAATCTTGGCAGAATTTTATTGATCTAGCCAAAGATAATTTCGAGGTGTTTTTTATAGACATGCCCTGTTTTGGTGATCTGCCATGTCCGGATAAAGTGTGGGGAGTTGATGAATATGCTTTGTTCGTCAAAAAGAAAGTTGAAGATTTAAATTTGCATAAACCTATCTTGCTCGGTCATTCTTTTGGTGGTCAAGTAGCTGCCAATCTGACAGCTACTAATCCAGATTTATTTTCCCTTTTGATTTTGAGCGGAGCGGCAATCTTGCGACCAAGTTATACCCTTAAAAGAATAATTTTCAAGATGATTGCAACGGTAGGGAAGATGATATTCAAATTGCCGATCCTAAGGCCAGTGGAAAAAATTGCAAGAAGGGTATTGTATAAAGCGGCTGATTCACCAGATTATGAAGAAACCTCCGGCGTCAAAAGAGAAATTTTCAAGAAAATAATCAGACAAAGCCAGGTCCATCTTTTGCCTCAAATAAAAATTCCATCTTTGGTTATTTGGGGATCTGAAGATAGTTATGTATCATTAAGCCAAGGCAAAATAATTGCCGAAAAGATACCTAATGCCGAGCTTCGGGTAGTACAAGGAGGTAATCATGGCTTGCATATTCAGCAGCCGGAAAATTTATATAAAATAATTTCTAAATTTATAGAAAATAAGTTATGAGCTTGATTTTTGCAGTTACAACCTTGCTTTGGTTCATTGTCGCTCTATTTGATTATGGAGAATTCGGCTATATCTGGCAGCTGAAAGAATATCGTCTTGATAGATTTAAAGATTTCTTGTCCACCGTACAAGGCAAGGAATTTCTAAAAAGCTATTTGATCAGCGGTCGACTAGGTCTTTTTATCGTTTTAATTTTTCTGTTTTTTTTCAAAGTTTCGATTTTTCTCCCCGCAGTCCTTTTATTAACGATTTTGGAATTATCGAGAATCATATACAAAATATTAAAAAAACAGATCAGATATCCCAAAAGAACTGCCAAGGCTTTATTGATAGTCTTCATAGCTGTATTGATTGAATTTGCCGCTTGGTTTTTAGTGAAGGACGTGAAGATAATGTTCCTATTATATTGTTCTAGATTTTTTATCTTAACTTTTATCGTCGGTTTATTTTATTTGCCGACCAAGCTGATAAAGAGTGCCTATATAATCATCGCAAGCAAGAAAATGTTTCTCAACCCGCAAGTCAAGGTTATCGGCATCACAGGCAGTTTTGGAAAAACGACGGTAAAAAATTATTTAAAACAAATACTTGGCGCAAAATATAATGTTGTTGCAACGCCAAAAAACATCAATACAGAAATAGGAATCGCAAAATTCATTTCCAAGACGGATTTTAGCAAGGTTGATATTTTTATCGTTGAGATGGGCGCGTACAGGATGGGGGAAATCAAACAGATTTGTGATATGGTTAGGCCAAAGATAGGTATCTTAACCGCGATCAATGAACAGCATCTATCTCTTTTCGGCGATATCAAAAAAACACAAAAGGCAAAGTTCGAATTGTTGGATTCGTTGCCGGCGGATGGCTTGGCAATCACAAATTCCGATAATCAATATTGCCGCGAATTGCTGCCAAAGCTGAAATGTGAATATAAAACTTTCGGTCAGAATCCATTATTCGCCCCCAATGCACACATTGCTGATGTAAAGACAGATCAGGAGAAGATAAATTTCAATATCGAATTTGATAAAGAAAATTTACATCTTGAAGCAAAAGTTCTCGGCCAGCACAACGTGATGAATATCGCGCCGGTCGTAATTATTGCCAAGACTTTGGGATTTAACAATCAAGAAATTATCGAACAAGTAGCAAAGCTCGAAGCTCCGGAAGGAACTTTGAGGGCTTTAAAATATGGAGAAAGTGTTGTTATTGATGATAGCTACAATTCTAATCCAGACGGTTTTTTGGCAGCAATAAATATTTTAAAAAATTACTCTTCTGATTATAGAAAATTGGTTATCACTCGTGGTATGCTCGAGCTTGGTGAAAAAAGTTCAGAGCTACACCAAAAAATTGGCGCCGAAATAGCAAAGAATGCAGATGAGTTGATTGTCATATCCAGGGATTCTGAAGCAGATCTGAAAAAAGGCGCAGGTGAAAAAATAAAAATCATTTCCTGTTTTAGCCCCGATGAGTTATTGAAGCTTATACAACAATCGAAAACGACTAGATCAATCATTCTATTGGAGAATAGAATGCCGGGTTCAGTGCTTAATGAATTAAAAAGCTAATGAATATATTTAAAAAAACAATTTTTACTGGGTTTTCACCTAATTTAACATTGAGAGATACGCTGTTGGCAGTGTCATTTTTAGTGTTACCCTGGAAATGGTTTTTTATTAGACGCGGCAACAATGTCAGTGTTGTCGAAAGGGAAATAGAAAAATATTTCAATATCAAGCATTGTTATACCTTTGATAGCGGCCGTTCCGCGTTATATTTCATCCTGAAGGCATTGGGGGTAAAATCAGGAGATGAGGTATTAGTGCAGGCTTACACTTGCATGGTAGTGGTCAATGCGATCAAATGGACAGGGGCGACTCCGGTATATCTGGATGTAAACGATGATTTTAATTTAAGTGTCGCAGACTTAGAAAAAAAGATTTCTGCCAGATCAAAAGCTCTTTTAGTCCAACACACTTTTGGCTTAGCATGCCCGATGGACCAAGTGATGCAGATTGCGAAAAATAATAATATATTCGTTGTTGAAGATTGTGCTCACGCGTTCGGCGCTAAATATAATGGTCAATTTGTCGGCACCTTCGGTGATGCGGCTATCCTGAGCTTTGGCGCAGACAAAGTGATATCCAGTGTCAGAGGCGGGGCAGTAATTACTGATAATGAAGAAATCAGCAAAGCTTTAAAAAGTTATCAGGATAATCTGCCATTGCCAAGAATCGGGAAGACTATCCAGCACTTGATGCATTACCCGATTTTTTTAAAAGGCAGACTTTTCTACAGTCTATATTTGGGCAAGTTGATTCTAGGCCTGGCCAAGAAAATCAATTTGATCAATAAAATAATTTATAAAGAAGAAAAGATGGGTGAGCAAGTCAGCTTTTATCCGGCTAAGTATGCCCATTCTTTGGCCAGGATCCTGCTGAATCAACTCAAAGATGCTGATCGAATCAATCAACATCGTAAAAAAATCGCTGAATATTATGATGGAAATTTAAAAAATGCAAAAATCGTTTCGCCTTGGTTGAATAAGATAAAAAAAGAAGATTGTATTTATTTACGATATCCTTTATTGGCTGAGCAAGCTAGAGCTTTGCGCGCATATGGTAAAATAAACGGAGTTATTTTAGGTGATTGGTATAATTCGGTAATTGCCCCAATCGACATCGACTTTTCAAAAACTGATTACAATGCAGGTAGTTGTCCCAAGGCGGAGCAATTGGCAGAAAGATCAGTAAATCTGCCAACTGATCGCCATATCGATTTGAAGGCGGCAAAACGCATCGTTGATTTATTAAATAAATTTTAAAAATGGAGATAAGATTGATTGACAAAAGAGAAGAATGGCAACAATTCATCGATGAAGCCTTGCCTCACACTTTCTTGCATACTTGGGAATGGAAGCTTTCCCAAGAAGTTTTGGGCAACAAAACATTTAATTTGGGAATTTATAATGAAAATAAGTTAATAGGGGTGGCTTTCGTTTACAAGATTGTTGCCAGGCGAGGATCTTTCTTATTCTGTCCTCACGGACCGATAATTAAAGAAGAAAAAGAAAAGGCCTTTGCTGAATTATTTATTTATTTAAAAGACTTGGCAAAAAAAGAAAAAGTAGATTTTATCAGAATCAGTCCGATTGAAAAAAGAAATCAAGAAATCGAAGATCAGTATAAGAATCTAGGTTTTCGCGGTTCACCGATTCATACTCATCCCGAGCTTTCCTGGATGCTCGATGTTTCAATCACAGAAGAGCAATTATTAAAGGATATGAAAAAGCGAACCAGGTATTCAATTACTAAGGCGCAAAAAGACAATGTTCGGATTGTCAGTTCGACTGACTCGGGGGACATAGAAAAATTTTATGATACTTATTTGGAAACAGCATCACGACAAATTTTTGTGCCTTTTTCCAAGAACTACATAAAAAAAGAATTTGAAATATTTAACCGGGATGGAAAAATTTTACTATTTTTTGCAAAGCTTCAAGAAGAAATAATTGCAACTGCCATGATCATATATTCCAATGGCTCAGGCTTTTACCATCACGGGGCATCAACTCGTAATCATGCGAATATACCGGCATCCGAATATCTTCAATGGCATGCAATCTTAGAGGCAAAGAAAAGGGGCATGAACTATTATAACTTCTGGGGAATTGCACCGGAAGAACTCGTAAATCATCCCTGGGTAGGCATCACTCGCTTTAAAAAAGGTTTCGGCGGTTTTGCTGAGGAATATATCCACTCCCAGGACTATCCTATAACCATAAAATATTGGTTGAATTATGCCGTTGAAACATTGCGCAGAATAAAACGCAGATATTAATTTAAAGTTTATGATAAAATATTATTTCCGTGACAAAGAAAATAAAGAGCTAAAAGAATTAAGCAGCTTCAAGCAAGGTGCTTGGATTTATGCTGAAGATTTAAATAAAGACGAGATTGAAAAACTGGCAAGTGAGTTCAATTTGGAGGAAGGGCATCTGGTGGATGCTTTGGACGAATTTGAAGTTCCGCGTTTGGAAATTGAAGATGGTGATGTTTATATTTTTCTTCGGGTGCCGGTTAAAGACAGGAGTGGCAGCAATACGATGCCGTTTTTGATAATTCTGGGCAAACAATTTATTCTGACCGTAGTACGCGAGCAGATGTCTTTTATGGAAAAATTCATCAAGAATGAAACAGATTTCCAAACAAATCAAAAGATTGATTTCCTGTATCAGATAATTTCTATGGTCAATAATCTTTATTACCGACGCATTACCGAAATCAACAAAAAAGTTCGGAGTATTCGTGCCGGAATTGAACGGATCGATAATAAGGATATAATTAAATTCGTTGACTTTGAACAGATCTTGAACGATTTTGTTTCTGCATTACAGCCAATGAGTGCTATTTTAAGATCATTGCTCAAAGGCAACATTATGAAATTGCATGAAGACAACCTTGACTCGATTGAAGATTTACTGTTGAGCAGCGAGCAGTTGCTGGAAAATGCTAAATCAACTTTAAAGAATATCGTTAATATCCGCGAAGCTTATTCAACCATCATCAGTCAAGACTTGAATCGAGTCATGAAGCTTTTAACCTCGCTGACGATCATTGTTACGGTGCCGACCATGATATCCAGTTTTTATGGAATGAATATTAATTTACCTTTTGAAAATTCAGCTTTTGCCTATATCGGCATCCTGGGTGTAACGCTGTTTTCCGTACTGATTTTTATCATGATTTTCAAAAAAAACCGCTGGTTATAAAGAGATTAAATTATGGATAAAATATTAGAATTTTTACATAAAATTGAAGACCTGAAAACAACTTTGCGATGGGGCACGGTGGAAAGTCACGGCCGTCCTGAATCAACCGCTGAACATAGTTGGCGGCTGGTTATGATGGCCTATGTCATGGCGAAGGAATTAGATTTAAAAATAAATATAGACAGAGCGATAAAAATCGCTTTGGTCCATGATTTGGCAGAGGCGATAACAGGAGACATTCCTGCAGATCTTACTCATGGGAATAAAGATCTGACTGAAGAAAAGAAATTAAACGAAATAAAAGCCTTTGAATCTTTTAAAAACTCTTTAAATGCGGAATTGGGTGATGAGATCTATGAATTATGGATGGAGTTTGAAAACCTAAATACTGAAGAGGGAAGATTTGTAAATGCTCTAGATAAAATTGAGGCAATGATTCATGCCTTAGATATTGGCCTTAAAGGATTTCCTAGGTTTGATCTGATTATAACTTATGCCGATGAAGCTGTAGCGCAATACAAAAACCTGATTCCTTTATTAGCTACTATCAAAGGTGAGTTTAAAAATAAATATATTGAGAAGGGTATCGATTGGAAAAATGAATATGATTTATTTATGTAAGTTATTTTTTAAAATATGAAAATCACCATCGGGGGCAGCATGACATTTGCCAAAGAACAACTTGAAGCAAGTAAGTTTTTAGAAGAAAGAGGATATGAAGTATTTCTTACGGAAGATATAAGCCATTTTATTGAACAGCCAGAAATCAAAGATGATGCGGAAAAATCATTGGAACTCTCAATCAAATATGATGTTATTAGAGAATTTTTTGATAAAATTGCAAAAAGCGATGTCTACTTGGTCTGTAATTATGAAAAGAATGGTATTCCGGGATACTTGGGCGCTTCAGTCTTGATGGAAATAGGTCTGGCGTATTATTTAAACAAACAAATATATTTATTATTTGATATCGATCATAACCAAAAATATGCTCACGAAATCGAAATAATAAAACCGGTGATTTTAAATGGCCAACCGACAGACGTTCTAAAATATTTAGAATAATCAAATGAAAAAAGTTTTAGTGTTCGGAACATTCGATATTTTTCATGAAGGACATAAAAATTTTTTACGTCAGGCAAAAATGCATGGCGATTGGTTGCGTGTGGTTATTGCTCGTGACAAAACTGTTCTTAAAGTTAAAAACCTTTGGCCGTTAAACAACGAGCTAGAACGTAAAGCGAATATCGAAAAATCCGCCCTTGCCGATGAAGTTGTCTTGGGGAATGTCAGGGATGTCTACAAGGTGGTAAAAGATTACAAACCGGATGTAATTTGTCTAGGTTATGACCAAGTAGCTTTTATTGATGAATTGGAGAGTAAATTAAAAGAATTCGGTTTGAAAAATACTCTAATCATTCAATTAAAACCCTATAAACCCGACCTGTTTAAATCTTCTAAATTAAAAAAATAAATCTCATATTTCTAATTTTTTAATGTAAATTTTTTAATGATAGAACACAAATTTAGTTATAAGTCAATATTTATCGCTAATATTGTGTATAAACCAGCTTGCTTTTTTAAAGGCTTTAATTTAAAATTAACTTAAGAACTTGACAATACCTCGATATCCCTTAATCACCTTTAAGAATTATGCGGATAGGGTGTTTATTTTTTTATGTTAAATATACAAAAACTCTTATCTTCGGGTGGAAAGGCAAAAGTCTGGCGGATTTTTGCAGCAATTGTAATCATGACCATTATCGGCTTACTGATCGTTGATGGTAGTTATTATAATAGAAGCGTTGATTTCATTGCAAAAAATACAGGACAAAAAATAAACTTACCCAAAGTCAAGGTAGTCCCTTTCCGATTGGGACTGGATCTATTGGGCGGAACTCAATTGATCTATCAGGCTGATGTCTCTGCTATTCCCGGAAAAGATCAGGCCACCGCAGTCGAAGGAGTTAGGGATGTGATAGAAAGAAGGGTGAATGTTTTCGGTGTGGCTGAGCCGAATATCCAGACCAATTATTCTGGAGGTAAATATTATGTCATGGTTGAATTGGCTGGCATCAAAGACACAGCGCAGGCTATTAAAATGATCGGTGAAACTCCATTGCTCGAATTTAAAGAGCAAAATACAGAAAAAAAACAGATTACCGCAGAACAAAAAGCGGAAATGGATAAATATAATAAAGATGCACAGGCAAAAGCGATCGAAGTATTGGGTAAAGCTTTGGCAAATGGTGATTTTGCCGCGCTTGCAAATCAATTCAGCCAAGATCCTGCCAATACTGATGACAAAGGCAATAAAAGAGGCGGGGATCTAGGTTGGATTAATCAGGACGACAGCAAAGAACTCTACGATTTAGCCAGTAAGATCGGAAAAGGCAAGATTTCTAATGATGTCGCCAAGACTAGCCAGGGCTATGAAATAATCAAAGTAGAAGATAAACGAGCCAAAATAGATCCTTTTACCAATCAGGAAGAAGTAGAAGTGAAGGCTGAACATTTATTGATTTGTTATAAAGATATCGAAGGTTGCGAAAGCGGTTTAACTAAAGAGGAAGTGTTACAAAAAATCAAAGATTTAAAGAGTAAAGCTACTCCAGCCAACTTCAAGGAATTAGTCAAACAGAATTCTACCGAACCGGGAGCAAAGGATTTGGGCGGAGAATTGGGCTGGTTTAACCGTGGGAAGATGGTTAAACAATTTGAAGATGCGGTCTTTCCACAGAAAGTCGGATCCATCTCAGAACCGATTGAAACCCAATTCGGTTATCATTTGATTCTGAAACAAGATGAAAGAAAAATAGAAGAATATAAGATCAGACATATCTTGATAATCACCAAAAGTGAAGCTGATTATGTCGGAGATCAGGGCGAGTGGAAAAATACGGAATTGACCGGGAAATATCTGAAGAGAGCGACAGTCCAATTCAATCCAAACGACAATTCACCTGAAGTTTCATTGGAATTTGATGATCAAGGCTCAAAATACTTTGCCGATATTACCAAGAGGAATGTTGGCAAACAAGTCGCTATCTTCTTGGATGGTTATCCGATCAGCTCACCCACAGTAAATGAGGCAATCACCGGTGGCAAGGCTGTTATTAGTGGTAGATTCAATGTAACTGAGGCAAAACTTTTATCTCAAAGGTTGAATGCTGGTGCTTTGCCAGTGCCAATTTCTTTGGTAAACCAACAGACAATCGGAGCAAGTTTAGGTCAGAAATCGGTAGATGATAGCTTTAAGGCCGGGTTTATCGGCTTCGCATTGGTAGCATTGTTTATGATCCTGTTCTATCGTCTACCAGGCGTACTTTCAGTGATTGCGCTAGCTATCTATGGAATTATAGTATTATCAATCTTTAAGCTTTGGCCGGTCACTTTGACACTTTCCGGTTTGGCCGGATTTATCATGTCGATTGGTATGGCAGTGGATGCGAATGTTCTGATTTTCTCTCGTATGCGTGAAGAAATTAAAAATGGTAGACACCTTGGCATGGCGATTGAAGAAGGCTTTAGAAGAGCGTGGCCATCAATCAGAGATAGTAATGTTTCAACATTGATTACCTGTTTCATCCTGATTCAATTCTCGACTAGCGTGGTGAAAGGCTTTGCCGTTACCTTGACTGTCGGTGTATTGGTCTCGATGTTTACAGCAATTTTTATAACCAGAACCTTCTTGAAATTGATTCCGGAAAGCTGGCTTGAGAAGGCGTGGTTAATCGGTACTAGGAAAAAATAAACATAAATTAATTTAATTACTAGAAATAAATATTTGCATAACGCGTAACGCATAACGAAAAAATCGAATGCGTTTCACGTTCCACGTTATGCGTTACGCGAGATTATGACAAACTTTAAAATCATTCAAAAAAGAAATATCTGGCTGTTCATTTCTGGAGCGCTGTTTGTGATATTTGGCGCTGCCTTATTAACCTGGGGCTTTAAATTTGGTGTTGATTTCACTGGCGGTAGTTTATTGGAGGTCAATTTCACCAAGGTAAGACCGGATGTAACTGAAATGCAAAAAGCCTTGAGCCACGAGGCTGTCGGCAATCTGGGCAGCTTGGTTGTCCAGCCTTTAGGCGAAACACAAGCCAGTATCCGTTTTCAAGAATCTACCGAAGAAAAACACCTGGCCGTATTAGGAGCTTTAAAAAAATTAGCTGTAGAAAAAGATAAAACGAATACAGTTGAAGAATTACGTTTTGACTCCGTCGGACCTTCTATCGGTCAAGAGCTTAAAAGTAAATCTATAAATGCTATTTTCTTTGTACTTCTGGCAATAGTTTTATATATCAGCTATGCATTCAGAAAAGTATCAAAGCCGGTTGCGTCTTGGAAATACGGCTTGGCAGCTTTGATTGCCATGTTTCATGACGTAATCATTACTTTGGGAATTTTTTCAGTATTAGGTAAGTTTTACGGAGTAGAAATCAACACCTCTTTTGTGGCAGCTATCTTGACTGTTATCGGTTATTCTGTTCATGACACTATCGTGGTATTTGATCGTTTAAGGGAAAATTTGCCTAAGAGTCATGAAGATTTTGAAGGAACAGTCAATACTAGCTTGAACCAAACCTTGGTCCGATCAATCAATACTTCGGTTACCGTGTTGTTAACTTTGGTTGCGATTACAATTTTTGGCGGCTCTTCAATCAGGTCTTTCGCCCTCGCTTTAACTATCGGTATCTTTATCGGAACCTATTCATCCATCTTTGTGGCATCACCAGTATTGGTGGTTTGGGAAAAGATGAAAAAATCTTAATATTAGTCAAAATATCAAAAATAAAACTGGCTTTTGCCAGTTTTATTTGTTTTGACAAGACAGAGCGCATAGAGTAGAATTAATATATTATTAAATATGAAGATAAATTTAAATAGCAACCAGTAATATAAGACTCTTGGGTGCTAATTTAATTTTGAATTTTTATTTTTAAGTTTTGAATTATATTCTATGCGTCAATCCAAACTTTTTTCCAAAATAACCCGTGAATTGCCGAAAGATGAGGCAAGTTTTAATGCACAAATACTAATCCGAGCAGGATTCATAGACAAGGTTGCCGCTGGAATCTACACCTTTCTCCCATTAGGTTTACGTGTTCATAATAAAATTTGCAATATTATCAGGGAAGAAATGAATGAAATCGGTGGACAGGAAATTCTAATGCCTGGTTTGACGCCAAAAGATGTATGGGAAACAACCGGCCGCTGGGGAACCTTTGACGCTTTATTCCGATTGGCAGGTTCTGATAAAAAAGAATATGCCCTTGGTGCTACGCATGAAGAGATTGTTACTCCGTTGGTAAAAAAACATGTATTTTCTTACAAAGAACTTCCTGCCTACGTTTATCAGATCCAGACAAAATTCAGAAATGAAAAAAGAGCCAAGGCAGGCTTGATTCGTGGGCGAGAATTCTCAATGAAGGATCTATATTCTTTTCACGAAACTGAAGACGATCTGAATGAATATTATAAAGAAGTCCAAAAATCATATTTTAAAATCTTTAACCGTTGCGGCCTATTGAACCTTACTTACCTGACTTTCGCCAGTGGCGGTGCATTCTCAAAATATTCACATGAATTCCAGACTGTGACTGAAGCAGGTGAAGATCAGATTTTTATCTGTGATGATTGCCAGATTGCTATAAATCAGGAAATAATCGAGGAACAAAAGGGCTGTCCTAATTGCGAACGTGAAGAATTGCGTCAGGCCAAGGCAGTTGAGGTCGGCAATATCTTTAAATTAAGGACAAAATTTTCTGGAGCATTCAATTTTAATTACAAAGATAAGGAAGGTGAGGAAAAAATAGTTGAAATGGGCTGTTATGGCATCGGTCCAAGCAGGGTTATGGCCACTATCGTAGAGACCAGCCATGACGGGAAAGGGATAATATGGCCGGAGGAGGTAGCCCCCTTCAGGGTTCATTTATTAAGGATCGGTCAGATGGATGAAGCAGCGATAAAAAAAGTTGATTCAATTTACAAAGAGCTGTTAGAGGCAGGAATAGAAGTCTTGTTTGATGATCGAGATGTCAGTGCAGGAGAGAAATTTACTGGTGCTGATCTGATCGGCTGTCCCTTCCGTTTGATAGTCAGTGAAAAAACTTTGAGTCAAAACAAGGTGGAGGTGAAAAAAAGAAATGAGGAAAAGATGGAGTTGGTCAGTTTTGGAAGTTTAATTAAATTCTTAAAGAAATAACCAGGTCTTACAACAGAATTATTATGTTAGATAAATTTTTTGGAAAATTTAGTAAAGATCTGGGTATTGATCTTGGCACCAAGAACACATTAGTGTACGTTCAGGATAAAGGTATTGTTATAAATGAACCTACCGTAGTCGCAGTCAATATGCGTACAGATGAGATTTTGGCAGTGGGAGAAGAGGCAAGAAAAATGGTTGGCAAAACACCTAGTCACATACAGGCTATCAAGCCATTGGTTGATGGGGTTATTTCTGATTTTGAGGTAACAGAGAAAATGCTTAAATATTTTATTGATAAGGCCCATGAAGGCGGCTTCGGGCTTTCACCAAGACCGAGAGTGATAATAGGTATTCCCTTGGATGTGACAGAAGTTGAGAGAAAGGCGGTCGAAGATGCAGCAAAATCTGCGGGAGCCAGGAAGGTTTATTTGGTAGAAGAATCAATGGCAGCCGCTATCGGATCGAGACTCCCTGTTACCGATGCTACAGCGACTATGATTGTGGATATCGGTGGAGGCACTACCGAAATTTCAGTTATTTCCCTAGGCGGAGTCGTTACCTATAAATCGCTCAGGTTTGCAGGCAATGAGCTAGACAATAATATCATCCAATACATCAGGGAAGAATTTAATATTTTGATCGGCGAGCAAGTGGCGGAAAATATTAAAATCAGAATCGGTTCCGCTACACCTTTAAAAGAATCGATGCAGATGGAAGTCCGTGGAAGAGATTTGATTAATGGTTTGCCCCGTAGCATCATGATCAACGATTCTCAGATCCGTGAAACGATCAGCCGGACCCTGAAACAGATAATTGAAAGCATCAAGCTTACGCTTGAATCGACACCGCCAGAACTAGTGGCGGATATTTATGAACATGGCATCACTCTGACCGGAGGGGGTGCTTTATTGCGCGGCTTGGATAAAGAAATTGCTCAAGAAACAAAAATTCCGGTCAGAATTGCCGATGACCCATTAATATCCTTGGTTAAAGGTACCGGAATTTTGCTTTCGGATCAGGCCTTGTTAGAAAAGGTACTTTCTCAGGGTACGGAAGAATTTTAATTAACATTTGAGTCATAGTGTGGAAATGAAAACATTATGAAGCGGATTAATTTTAAAAAAATCATCTATATCGGAGCAGTGATTATGCTGCTTATTTTTTTGCATTTTAGTAAATTAATCTTGCCCCTAGAATCCTTTCTCCTCAAATCTCTTAGCCCGGTCATGAACGGAATGTATTTGACCAGTTCCAAAATAAAAACTTCCTATGATAAGCAAGCTGATAAACGTGATTTATCGGCGATAGTTGAGCAACAGAATACAAGAATGAACCAGTTAATTGCAGAAAATTCAAGATTGAAATCATTGGAAGATGAAAATAGAACTTTGCGAAACTATTTAAAATTTTTATCGACTAAAGAAAAAAAATATCTAATGGCGAACGTTATTTCAAGCGGCAGTATCGACCTTAATAGTCAGTCCGTACTACTGGACAAGGGTACTAAAGACGGTCTGTATTCAGGCTTGGCAATTCTAAGCAGCGAGGGGAATATAGTAGGCAAAATAATCAATGCCAAGGAAAATATTTCGGAGGTTTGCATAATCAATGCTAGTAGGTGTCAATTGGCTGCAGCGATCCAAAACAAGGAAAAGACTGTCGGCATAGCTCAAGGAGATCTTGGTCTGACAATAAAAATGGAGTTCATACCGCAAAATGCAGATATAAAAGTAGGGGATATAATCATTTCTTCAGGTTTAGAAAAGAGCATCCCCAGAGGCTTGGTTATCGGACAGATAAGCCATATAAAAAAAGAAAGCAATGAATTATGGCAAGCTGCTAGAATTGAGCCTTTGACAAATCTTGAAGACTTGGTGGTAGTATCAGTGCTGCTACCCTAGAATATGATTCATTATGTATAGTAAAATTTTTAATATCTTATTAGCCTTTGGTCTGGCGATATTTCAGCTAGGGTTTGTCAGCGGTTTGCCGGGATATCTCAGCAGCTTGAATTTGATTATTATAGTTTTGCTGTTTATTTTGGTTTTAGGCGATTTGAAAACTGCATTGTTCTGGTCTTTGGTAACAGGCTTTTTGGTTGATTTATTTTCTTTTACTCCCTTTGGTCTCAATCTTATAAGTTTGACTATTACTATTATTGCGACCAATTTTTTATTGGTAGGGTTTTTTACTGATCGATCATTGTATTCATTTTTAACTCTTACAATCGTAGCTTCATTCACTTGTCAATTTATCTCGACCTCATTATTTTCTATTACTAGGTTGATGGATGGAACTAGCATTTCCTTGGGAAGCTCTTATTATTCCGGCCTTGTAAAAGAATTATTTATCAATCTTTTAATTTCTGCTGTATTATTTCAAATAGTCAATTACATCAGTCATAAGTTCAAGCCGGTTTTTTTAAATAAAGAAAAAAGAATATGAAATTTAAAGAAAATGGCAGGAATTCAAGTGACCCATTCGTTATAAAAAGCGGTAATATAAAAAAGGGCGGAATCCAGAGTTCTTATCGGCTTGGATGGACTGAAGATTCGTTTATTATGAATCAATCCGGCAGGGAAACAGTGGGCAGAACCTTTGATTTTTCCAAATTGAGAAAGCTTGCTTTAATATTGTTTGTGTTTTTTCTTATCATCATCATGCGCTCGGCTTGGCTGCAGATAGTTAAAGGAGAATATTATTACAAGATGGCTGAGGGTAACAGGATAAGAATTGAAAGGATCGAAGCGAAACGAGGCATTGTTTATGACAGAAACTTAAAGCCATTGGTCAGAAACCAAGCTAATTTTTTGTTGTATTTTATACCAGCCGATTTGCCAAAAGATACGAACAACTTAGACATTATTATCAAAAGGGTAAGCGAGATATTAGGGGAAATCAGAATTAAGGGTGACGATTTGGATAAAATAAAAAACGGTCCAAAATCAAAAGAAGAAGTAGAGCAATATATCAAAAACCTTTTAAGTAAGATAAAGCCAGGTTCTGCAAAATCCTTTGAACCGCTTTTTATCGATGATAATATCGAATATGAAAAAGCTTTACTACTTCATCTGGAAGCAACAGGCTGGAAAGGCGTTGTCTTGTCAAACAAAGTCAGGAGAGAATATCTGCTTTCTGCACAATCATTATCTCATGTAATCGGTTATACCGGCAAAATCAGTGAAAAAGAATTGGATAAAGTCGGTGATGAATATATCGCCATTGATTACATCGGTAAGATCGGTATCGAGAACTTTTGGGAGAATGAATTGAAGGGTATAAATGGTAAGAAGCAGATTGAGGTAGATGCTATGGGCAAGGAGAAGAAAATAATCAGTAAGTCAGAATCTCAAGACGGCAATAACCTGGTATTAACACTTGATGTCGAATTGCAGAATAAAATTGAAGAAGTTACCCAAAAGACATTAGACAAGCATAATCTAAGCAAAGCTTCAGTTATCGCCATGGATCCGGAAAATGGAGAAATCTTGGCTATGGTCAACCTACCAGGCTATGATAATAATTTATTTGCCAAAGGCATTAGTCGTGAAGAGTACTCGAAATTGATCAATGATCCGAATCGGCCGCTTTTTAACAAGGCGGTAAGCGGTGAATTCCCGTCTGGTTCAACAATTAAACCTATTATGTCTGCCGCAGCTTTGGAGGAAGGGATAATCAATGAATCGACAGCTTTTCTTAGTTCGGGCGGTATCAGAATCAATCAGTGGTTTTTTCCTGACTGGAAAGCAGGCGGTCATGGCATGACCAACGTAAAAAAAGCGATCGCAGAATCAGTGAATACTTTTTTTTATATCATCGGTGGCGGTTTGGATAACTTCCAAGGCTTGGGTGTCGATCGCATAATCAGATATGGTAAGTTGTTCGGCTTGGGGCAGCAGACAGGAATTGATCTGCCGGGAGAGGCAAAAGGATTTTTGCCTACCAAGGATTGGAAAGAGTCGGTAAAAGGAGAAAAATGGTACATAGGTGATACTTACCATCTGGCGATCGGTCAAGGAGATTTGATTACAACTCCTTTGCAGGTTGCTCAATTTACAGCCTATTTTGCCAATGGAGGCAAGATTTTTCAGCCACATCTGGTAAAAAAGATATTATCCGGGGATGAGGTGGAGGTCAAGAATATCGAGCCGAACATAGTCAGAGAAAATATTGTTAAGAAATCTAATCTAGAAATCGTTCGTGATGGAATGAGACAAACGGTTATCGCAGGAAGCGCCAGGAGCCTACAGACAGTTCCAGTTGCTGTTGCCGGTAAAACCGGTACAGCGCAATGGTCAAGCAAAAAGAATCCCCATGCTTGGTTCACCGGCTTCGCGCCGTATAATGATCCGAAAATAGTTCTTACTGTCTTGATTGAAGAGGGCAAGGAGGGAAGCACAGTAGCAGTACCGGTTGCACAAGAGGTATTGTCTTGGTATTTCTCAGATAGATCAAAAGCATCTTCCACTAGCTCCGTTCCAAAAATCTAATTGCCCAAAAATAAAAAAACCTAGCTAGCTGCTAGTTTTTTTATTTGCTAATATAAAATAAAATTAATACATTCTTAGCACTCTTGACAGGTGAGTGCTAGATATAATAAAATAGGAATATGGAAAAAAGAACCGAACAAATTTTGTTTGCCGTAATCAAAGAGCATGTAAAAGCCGGAACGCCTGTCGGTTCTGAAATTTTGGTTAACAAATATAAATTAGGCGTATCACCGGCAACAGTCAGAAATGAAATGGCAAACCTGGAAGACGATGGCTATATTATTCAGCCACATACTTCCGCTGGCAGAATCCCGACCGAGAAAGCTTATGAATATTATTTAAAAAACATCAAGGCAAAAAAGTTGTCAGAGCAGGAAGTTAAAGCACTGGAAGAAATACTTAATGAAAAAGATGAGGCAAGTTTCAAGCAAACAGCCAAGGCCTTGGCAGAAATAGCCAATACGGCAGTATTTTGGGCCTTTCATCGACACAATCTTTATTACACCGGCATTGCAAACTTCCTATCTCAGCCAGAATTTTCTCCGACCATGATTTATGATGTTTCAGCAATTATTGATCGGATGGAGGAAATAATTGACAAAGTTTTTGATGATATCGATTTTGAACCGCAAATTTTTCTAGGTTCAAAAAATCCATTCAGCCCCATCTGTTCAACCATCGTTGTCCGCTATAAGCACAAAGGTCATATCGGGATGTTCGGCCTACTTGGTCCGATCAGGATGAACTACGAGAAGAACATCGCCTTGATAAATTTTATAAAAAATAAATTAAGCTAAAATAATTGATTATATAAATAAATCTTAAATATGCAGTCACAAAAAAACAACGAGCAAGACCAGCAAAAGAAAAAGATAAAAAATGATGAGGCAATATCTAATAAAGTTAACGCTGAAGAAAAAATTACCCAAGGATGTGAGGAAATTGAAAATAAATACAAAAGAGCATTGGCAGATTACCAAAATCTGATGAAGCAGGCGGCACAAGAAAAAATTGAAATTGTCAGATATGCAAATGAGAATATGCTCTACCAGATCCTGCCCGTCTATGATAATTTAAAAATATCATTAAATCATATAAATTCCGAGTTAGATCAAAGCGGCTGGCTTCTGGGAGTAAAGCATGTGATCCGTCAATTCAAGGATGTTTTAAGTCAATTGGGTGTGGAAGAAATTGAGACATTTGGTTTGAAATTTGATCACAGCATTATGGAAGCGATTGATAAAGTGATGACGGATGATAAAAAATTGAATGATACGGTTGCCAAAGAGATGAAATCCGGCTACAAGCTTAAAGACAAGGTTATTTCTCCGGCAAAAGTGATTGTTTATGAATATAAAGATAAAAAAACAGAAGAACATACTTAATTTTCAGTTCATTATGGAAATATATAATTTTGCATGTTAATTAATAAATTCTGCAGGGAAATTACAGCCTTGCAGAGAGAAAAAATATGTCTGCATTAATAAAATGGACTCCGTTTCTCGAGCCATTCGAAGAAATGGATAAAATGTTTCAAGAATTCTTACCTACCGTACCCTCCAGTAGGATGATGCAAGGTGGTTTTATGCCTGCTGTTGATATGTATGAAGACAAGGACAATATCATCATCGAGACACAACTTGCCGGCATCGATCCAGAAAAAGTTGATATCTCCATTGAGAACGATATTTTGACGATCAAAGGAGAGAGCGAAAAGAAAAGTGAGGTTGAGGATAAGAATTATTACCGCAAAGAAATCCGCCGTGGTAGTTTCTACCGCAGTATCCCATTGCCTACCCATGTAGTGGGTGACAAAGCAAGCGCGGTAGCGGAGGCAGGAGTGCTAAAAGTTTCCATTCCTAAAGCCACCGAGAGCAAGCCAAAAACCATTAAGATTGAAACTAAGAAATAATCGTTATATTATAGATGGCTGTATTGCAAACAATATAGCCAAAGATAATTTAATAATTAAATATTAATAATTATAAATATTATGCCAAAAATTTTAGGAATCGATTTAGGAACAACAAATTCCGCAATGGCGATCATTGAGGGTGGTCAGCCGAAAATTTTAGAAAATGCTGAAGGAAATCGCACAACTCCATCAATCGTTGCTATTTCCAAGGCGGGAGAAAGGCTAGTCGGTTTAACCGCTAAAAGACAAGCTGTAACCAATCCGGCCAATACCGTTTTTTCGATCAAACGCTTGATCGGTAGACGATTTGAAGACGAAGAAGTGCAAAGAGATTTGAATATCATGCCTTATAAAATCGTCAAATCAGGAGATGGCGTAAAGGTTTTATTGGGTGACAAAGAATATTCACCGGAAGAAGTTTCCGCAATGATTTTGTCAAAGTTAAAAGCTGATGCTGAAGCTAAGCTGGGAGAAAAAATCACCGAAGCAGTTATTACGGTGCCGGCTTATTTTAATGATGCACAAAGACAGGCCACAAAAGATGCCGGTAAGATCGCTGGATTGGAAGTTAAACGTATAATCAATGAACCAACCGCAGCGGCATTGGCTTACGGTTTTGATAAGAAAAAAGGTGAAAGAATCGCTGTTTATGATCTAGGTGGTGGTACTTTCGATATTTCCGTTTTGGAGATGTCTGAAGATACAGTTGAAGTAAAATCAACTAATGGCGATACCCATTTGGGAGGCGATGATTTTGATTTGAGAATTATTAATTGGATTATTGAAGAATTTAAAAAAGACCAAGGCATCGACCTAAGCAAGGATGCTTTGGCTTTGCAAAGAATCAAAGAAGCGGCAGAAAAAGCTAAGATCGAATTATCTACTGCTACTGAAACCGAAATTAATCAACCATTTATCACTTCGGATGCTAACGGCCCAAAACATTTAGTGATTAAATTCAGCCGTGCAATGCTTGAATCATTGATTATGGATCTGGTAGAAAAAACACTGGAACCGACAAAGGCAGCTTTAAAAGATGCAGGAATCAGTATTGGCGATATACAAGAAATTGTGATGGTCGGAGGTATGACCAGAATGCCATTAGTCCAACAAAAGGTAAAAGAATTCTTTGGCAAAGAGCCCCACCTTGGTGTAAACCCCGATGAAGTCGTTGCGATGGGAGCTGCAGTGCAAGCCGGTGTCTTACAAGGAGACGTGAAAGACGTTTTATTATTAGACGTTACTCCATTGACATTAGGTATCGAAACCATGGGCGGCGTAGCCACTCCGATAATTGAACGTAATACCACTATACCGACATCAAAGTCACAAGTATTTTCTACTGCGGCTGACAATCAGCCTAGTGTGGAAATCAATGTGTTCCAAGGCGAGCGACCGATGGCTGCCGACAACAAGTCTTTAGGCAGGTTTATTTTAGATGGTTTGCCACCAGCCCCACGAGGAGTACCGCAAGTTGAAGTTGCTTTTGATATTGATGCTAATGGAATCTTGCACGTAACAGCCAAAGATAAAGCGACGAACAAGGAACAGAAGATTACCATTACTTCTTCATCAGGTTTATCAAAAGAAGAAGTTGAAAAAATGAAAAAAGAAGCAGAAATGCACGCTGATGAGGATAAGAAACGAAAAGAAGAAGCAGAAATTATGAATCAAGCAGATTCTGTAATCTTTACTACTGACAAGCTGTTGAAAGAATCAGGTGAAAAAATGAAAGAAGAGGACAAAAAAGAGCTTGAAGAAAAACTTGAATTGCTAAAAAAAGCAAAAGAGTCAAAAAATACTGAGGAAACTAAGCAAAAGATGGACGATCTTTCCGCTGTTGCTCAAAGAATCGGCGCCGCAATGTATTCCGCGCAAGGAGGAGCAGAAGGGCAACCAAAGACCGAGGATGGTGCGACCGAAGCAGGGCCGGATAAAGAAGAGCCAGTTGAGGGTGAAGTAGTTAAATAAATTTCTAAATCTATTTCTGGATTTGGAAAAATAAAAATATGACACGTCTACAACCTCCACCAGAAATTAAAATAACTGACAAGATTCCTGGAGCCGAATATGCAAACGAAATTCAAGTAGATAATCCTAATAAGGATGAATTTCATTTGATGTTTTTAACTATTGCTGGAACTACCGGCAAGGTAGTCTGCAAGGTAATTACTAATCCTAGTCATTTCAAACATATGGCTGTATTAATGTCGGAAGTCATTAATAAATATGAGGATAAATATGGTAAAATAGAAGAGGCTCCAGAAGTTGAAAAGGAAATAGGATTTAAGGGATAATAATTCACGGCAACTCGTAACGTATAACGCATATCGTTTTAAAACGCTATGCGACACTTTATGCAATAAAATAAATTAATGGGAAAAGATTACTATAAAATTCTCGGAGTCAGTAAGGACGCAAGCAATGAAGAAATAAAAAAAGCTTTCAGAAAGAAGGCTCATGAATATCACCCTGATAAACCGACCGGCAACGAAGCAAAATTCAAAGAAATCAATGAAGCTTATCAGGCGTTAGGCGATCCGAAAAAGCGTGCCCAGTATGATCAATTCGGTTCGAACTTTGATCAGGCTCGTGGCGGCTTCAGCGGTTTCGGCGGTTTCTCTCAAGGACAGAATGGCAATTATGAATTCGATTTGAATGATCTGGGAGATATTTTCGGCGGTTTTGGTGATATGTTCGGCTTCGGCAGCAGTAAGGGCGGCAGCAAGACTCGACAGGGTAACGATATCGAAGTTACGATGACCATTGATTTTAATGAGGCGGTTTTTGGTGTGGAAAAAGAAGTCAGTTTGAATAAAACAGTAACTTGTGAAAAGTGCCATGGCAATGGTGCTGAACCTGGCAGTAAAATAGACACTTGTGAAACTTGCAAAGGCACAGGTAGAATAATTCGTGTGCAAAGAACAATCTTGGGTAATGTTCAAACACAGGCAGTCTGTCCTGATTGCAGAGGAGAAGGAAAAAAATATAGCCAAAAGTGTACGCAATGCGGCGGATCCGGCGTACATAAAAAAATAGTGAATTTCAAAGTGAAAATCCCTGCTGGAATAAACAACGGAGAGACGATACGTCTCAGCGGTCAAGGCGAGGCTGGAAGCCATGGCGGTCCTGCCGGTGATCTGTATTTACAAATGCGCGTCAATCCGAGCAAAGTATTCAAACGGGATGCTTATAATCTATTTTCTTCAGTTGAGATCGGTATGGTAGAGGCAGCGCTTGGAACAAAAATTGAAGTGGAGGGGATTGATGGTAGATTTACAATTAAAATTCCTGAAGGCACTCAATCTGGCAAAGAATTTATCTTTAAAGGCAAAGGCGTCCCAAAGCTTAATGGCCATGGTCGAGGTGATCATATAATAAAAGTTGTCGTTAAAACCCCAACCAATCTTAATCGCAAACAACGCCAATTATTAGAATCATTAGGGATATAATACAATGCAAGCGAAAAACCTCCAGCAATTACTTATGGGTGCGGTTGGTGAATTATCAGATTCTGAAAAAGAGGATTTGAAGTCAGTAATTCAGAAATTACTAGAAGACAAAATTGATACCGACTCTTATCTTTATTATAGAAAAGTCTTGGCCAAATATTTAAAAGCGGGTTATTATCTGGATCTGAAACAGGTTTCTAATAACGAAATAAACCGCTGGATACCCGGCATTCGCATTATCACCAAAGAGATCAAAGCCTTGAAGCAAGCCGAACAACAAAAATATTTAGATGAAATTGAAGAAACAAATCGACGATTCCAAGAAACGATAAATTAAACAAATTATGAAAGAGATCCAATTGGATTTATTTAAAAATCCTGAATCAATGGAAGCGGTTTTGGAAAGTGCAGTCGAGAAATGCCTAGAAAAGGAGGAGTTTAAAAATGCGGAAAAACTTTTTGTCAGTTTTTTGATTGAGGTCAAAGAACAGCTCGACCCTCTTATTGCTCCAGAAAAAAGATTACCATTCGCCAGCCCGATGTTTATTGAGATGGTGACGAAAATTTTAGAAAAAAATGGCCGTAGCTATAACGATTTAATGCTCTTGAGGGCGGATGATCGGGTGGAAAGGAAAAAAAGCAAGCGGTCGAACATTAGGTACGTTGATTTTAGCGCTCCTCGAGGAAGTGATGACGATGAAGAAAATAAATTTTTAAAATATGGATAAAAAAATCATAATCTTGTTATTTGTTTTGTTCACAGGCATTGGGCTTGGGTTAAATTTAAAGGATTTTGCATACAAGACAGCAGAACCTTTGGTGGCAGATATTTTACGCCTTGACGAACAAGAAGCGACCATTCGAGCAATCAAGAAAGTTAGCCCGGCTGTGGTAAGTATAACTGTTTATGAAACACAACCTACGCAAATCATGGATGTTAATACTGGCAATATTACCATTAGAAACGAGAACGTAAAAAAGGGAGCGGGCACGGGATTTTTAATTTCCAGTGACGGTCTGATTATTACTAATAAGCACGTAATCAATACGGAGAAAGAAAATGGTTCGTATAAGATATATTTAAATAATGGCAAACAGTATTACGCTCAACTCATTGGCAAGGATCCTTTGAACGACCTAGCACTGTTAAAAATTTTTGACAAAAATTTGCCGTTTGTTGAACTTGGCGATAGCGATAAGTTATCAGCAGGCACAGCAGTTATCGCAATCGGCAATACTCTGGGATTATACCAGAATTCAGTTACCAAGGGGATTGTCAGCGGTTTGAACCGCAGTATCGTGGCGAGCGACCAAACCGGAAACTCAGAATCATTAGGCAATGTCATTCAGACGGACGCACAGATCAACTTGGGTAATTCCGGCGGTCCGCTTATAGACTTAAATGGCAAGGTGATCGGTGTCAATGTTGCCACAGATTCTTCTGGCTCATCCATCGGTTTTGCCATTCCGATAAATGATGCTAAAACAGTCATCAAGAGCGCCAAGGAGAATGGCAGAATCATTCGACCAAGAGTCGGAATCAGATATTTAATGCTTGACGAACAGACAGCTTTTGAAAAAAAATTAACCCGCCAACAGGGGGCATGGGTAAACTCAGGTAATTCTGGATTTGCTTCCGTTACAACAGGTTCACCTGCTGAAAAAGCAGGCATCATTGATGGTGATATTGTATTTGAAATAAACGGCATAAAAGTTGAGGGCCAGAATACCTTAATTTCTATCACCCAAAGATATAAACCCGGTGATAGAATCGGCTTAAAAATACAAAGAGGCAATAAGATATTTAATAAGATAGTTGTCCTCGATGAATTTAAATAATTTTGACTATCCTGGAATGTTTTCAAAATTTTAAATTATAATAAAAAATATTATAACTTGAAAAGTATGATAGAAATAAAAGATTTGGTAAAAAAATTCGATCACGCAAAAGTGCTTGATCATGTTAGTTTTTCGGTGAAAAAAGGCGAAATTTTGGGTTTTCTCGGCCCCAATGGCGCTGGGAAATCCACAACTATGAAAATTATCACCTCCTTTTGGCCGTCTACTTCCGGCTCTGTAGAAATCGACGGTATAAATGTAGACAAAGATTCATTAGCAACTCGTGCCAGAATCGGCTATCTCCCCGAAACCGTGCCATTGTATGATGAAATGACAGTTGCGGAATATTTAAAATTTATCGCCGAAGTTCGCAGTATCGAAAAAGATGAAATTTCTGCAAGGATCAAAGAAGTCGTTGAATCTTGCGGTCTCAAGAAAGTGCTTCACCGCCCGATTGATGAATTGTCAAAAGGATTTCGACAACGTGTCGGTCTGGCTCAGGCAATCATTCATAAACCTGATATTCTCATCCTTGACGAACCGACCACTGGCCTTGATCCGAATCAAATTGTTGAGATCAGAGACCTGATTAAAAAAATCGGTCAAGAAAAAACGGTAATTTTTTCAACTCATATTCTTTCAGAGGTCTCTGCAACCTGTGACAGAGTTATAATAATTAATAACGGTAAAATTGTTGGCGAAGGCACGCCAGATGAATTAACTCAGAAAGCCAGTCATAAAGAGTTGATTTATGTAAAAATCAAAGGTGAAATAGATAAAATATTAGAAAAATTGGCTCAGTTGGAGAATATAACCAGGGTTGAACTGGTGGATTCAGAAGCGGAAGATATTAACGGTTACGAGATCAAAGGCAGACATGGAATTGATCTGCGAGAGGAATTGTCGAAGACTATCATGGAATCTGGCTGGAGCATTTTGGAGTTCAATCGAAAGAGTGTTAGCCTCGAAGATATTTTTAGAGAATTAACAAAATAAATATATGGATAAAAAATATTTTAAAACCGTATACGCGTTATTTAAAAAAGAATTTCAGAATTATTACAATTCTCCTATCGCCTACATTTTTATTGGAATTTTCTTAGTGGTTGGTAATTGGCTTTTTTTCAATACCTTCTTTATGGTTAATCAGGCAAGTCTCAGGAACTATTTTGACCTATTGCCTTGGTTGTTCTTGTTTTTGACTCCTGCAATTACCATGAGGCTTTGGGCGGAAGAAAAGAAAAGCGGTACGATCGAATTGCTATTGACTTTGCCAGTCACAGACTGGCAGGTGGTATTGGCAAAATTTTTAGGGGCCTTGCTATTCATCGCCTCAGCATTATTGCTTACCATTTCCTTGCCGCTTACTGTTAGTTCTTTGGGAAACCTTGATTGGGGACCGGTCGTCGGGGGGTATTTAGGTGCGCTATTTATGGCAGGTGCTTATATATCTTTAGGCTTGTTTATTTCAAGTCTTACGAAAAACCAGATCATTGCCTTTATTCTTGCGCTGTCCGTTAGTTTCGCCTTCTTTATTATCGGAGCAGATTTTGTCCTGAATGGCGCCCCACAGTTTGCCCTGCCAACTATGAAATTCCTTGGTTTGGGCAGTCATTTTTATAATATTGCAAAAGGTGTTATCGATACGAAAGATGTGGTTTACTATTTATCTTTCATTTTTATTTTTTTATGGTTAAATACTAAAGTAATTGAAACTAGATCTTGGAAATAAATATATGAAAATATTAAATAAATTTAAAAAATTCAAAAATGAGGCTAGCCTAGGAATGGTCATCTCGATTGTTATTGGTATATTGGTAATGGTTAACTTTTTTTCTTATCAAATTTTTTATCGATTTGATCTGACAAAAAATGAAGATTATTCACTTTCAAATGTGACCAAGTCATTAGTTAAAAATCTGGATGATATCGTTAGTATAAAAGCCTATTTCAGCAAGGAATTGCCGAACCAATATCTCAATTTGAACCAAGAGGTAGCGGATATTTTGGATGGCTACCAGAATTATTCAAAAGGTAAAATAAAAGTAGAATTCATCGACCCGAAAGATGATAAAGATTTAAAACAGGCATTGCAACAGAAGGGAATACCGGAGCTGCAATTCAATGTCATGGAAAAAGACAAGTTCCAGGTTGTAAACGGTTATCTTGGTCTTGAGATACAGCACGCGGACAAGGTAGAAATTATTCCAGTGGTCGAGAATACCAATAATCTTGAATATACGATAACATCAAACATAAAAAAACTTACTGCCAAAATTACGCCGATCGTCGGTATAGTAACCAGTAATGGTACATTGAGTTTGGAGAATGAAATCAACAAGGCTTATGGAGGCTTGCAAGAATTATACGAAGTCCGCCTTATTGATTTATCCAAGGAGAAGAGTTTGGACAAGAATATGAAGACCTTGGTTATCGCCGGTCCGAAAGAAAAGTTTAGTGAAGATGATTTGAAAAAAATTGATGAGTTTGTTATGAACGGCGGATCATTATTGGTAATGGCGGATGGGGTTAAGGTTGAAAGTAATTTGACAGCCGAAAAGAACGAGGCAGATTTGAATAAATTATTAAATAGCTACGGGGTGAAATTTAACGATAATTTGGTTCTGGATGTCTCTTCGGGCATAGCTTCATTTAACCAAGGTTTCATTACTTTTAATATAAATTATCCTTTTTGGCCGAAAGTCTTGAAGGGCGGCTTTAATCAGGAAAATGTAGCTACAGCCAAGCTTGAATCCTTGACCTTGCCCTGGGCAAGCAGCATTGAAAAAACCGAGGGCGCTGCAAGCAGATATACAGCTTTATTAAAATCTACTAATAAGGCTTGGGTTGTAAAAGACAGTTTTAATTTGAATCCGCAACAAAATTATGAAAACAAGTCTGCAAATCAGTATGACTTGGCGGCTTCTATAGAAGGCAAGCTGAAAAGTCCTTTCAGTAATAAAACAGTTGAAAACTCCAGGATTATCGTAGTTGCCGACAGCGACTTTTTGCGTGATAATTTTTTAACTATGGGTGATAATATGTCTTTTTTTCAAAATCTAGTCGACAGCTTGAGCTTGGACCAGGATTTGATCTCAATTCGAGCAAAAGGTGTTTCTAGTCATCCTCTTACAGCTGAGTTGGTAGAAAACAAGAAACAATTGTTACGATATTTGAATGTTTTTGGCTTGACCATCGCAATGGTTGGTTTCGGCTTGTTCAGGTATTCTGCAAGGCGTAAAAAAAGCCATAAGAAGAATGACCATAATGAAAATCATTAAATTTACAGCACTTTGGTGCGCAGATTGCATCGTAATGAGAAAAACTTGGGTAGAAATATCCGAGACTTTTCCTCAGCTTGAAATCGAAGAATATGATTTCGATGAACATGAAGATGTTCTAAAAAACTATGATGTTAAAAAGGTACCGCTCACTATTTTTTTGGATGCTGAAGGCAATGAAGTCTTGCGCCTAGAAGGCATGCAGAATAAAAAAGATTTAATGGAAATAATTGAGCAAAATTTAAAGTAGTAATTATGAAAAAAAATATTGTTTTAGGTATTATCTTATTATTATTAATCGTTGCCGGATATTTATACAATGGCCCGATTAAGAAGTTGCGTCAGGATTCGCTTAAGCCGGAGAATTTATTTGCCAAACTGCAAACAGAAAATATCGATAAAATTGAAGTTAATAATATTTCAATTTTGAAAAAGGGCGATCTTTGGCAGGTGCAGGGCAAGAAAGATTTTAAGGCTTCTCCATCCAAGATTTCTCTTGCGCTAGAGCGCCTTGACGAGGCAAAAAATTCTGATGTTGATTTGGTGGGCAATAATAAAGAAAAGAAAGATGTTTTTAATACCGGCAAAAATGGAACCGAAGTCAAATTATATAATGGTAAAAATTTGCTCCTAGATTTCATTATCGGAAAGCCAACAGATGGCTCGTATGTAAGTCGAGCGAATTCGGCGGAAACATATAAAATTATCGGTGTGGATTTGAATTCTGCATTCGAGGGAGTGGAATGGCGGGACGAAACCATTGTCTCAATTGACAAGGAGAAAATCAATAAGCTCAGAATCCAGCTAAAAGACGCGGAATATAGCATTGAAAAGAAGAATGGAGAGTGGTTCGCCGGTGCTGTAAAATTGAATAAAGAGAAAGTTACAAAAATTGTTGAGTTAGTTTCCAATCTGCGAGCCAATGAAATTCCTGAACAGGATTTTCTTCCCACCGGCTTAGACAAGAGCTCAGTCATTGTTCAGGCTACTGGTGAAGGCATAAACAGTACTGTAATGGTGGCCAATGACAATGGCAAAGAAATGTATTACGCTAAAAATGCAGAAAATGATAGTATTTATTTGATCAGCAAAGAAGATAGGGAGGGATTGAATAAAAAACTTGACCAGTTAAAATAGATTTAAAAGCGCTTAAACGAATTGATTTAAGCGCTTTTTTTTATCTTTGTTTAATGTTATAATTTAAAAAGAAATTAAGTATACTTTATGAAATATGACTTTATAACCATCGGTGGTGCAACCGAAGATATGATGATTTTTACCGACGAAGGCATTCTTTTTGATAACAAAAAGGATATTTTGAGGCAGAAATTACTGGCCTTTGAATATGGCGCCAAAATAAAGGTAAACAAAGCTTTTTCCGGCTTCGGTGGCGGTGCAGCAAACGCTGCGGTCGCATTTTCCAGATTAGGGTTAAAAACAGCTTGTTTGGTTGCTATTGGGGATGATAGCAGAGGAGAGTCTATAGTAAAAAATTTTAAAAAAGAAAAAGTTAATGTCAGTTTGATTCAAAAAATTACCGATGAAGCAAGCGGTTATACTCCAATTATTGTTAATAAAGATGGAGAACATATCACCTTTTCGATTAGAGGCGCTAATTCAAAATTGAAGATAGGCGATACCAATCTAAAAAGTTTGCAAAATACTAAAAACATTTATCTAACCTCATTGTCAATGGATTGGAAGGGTGTTCTGGATAAGGTTTTTTCCTTAAAAAATGTAAAAATCGCTTGGAATCCAGGTCATATCCAACTGAATGCGGGCAAATCCGCCTTGAGTAAATATTTAGCTAAGACCGGTATTTTGATTTTAAATATCGATGAGGCGAGGGAATTGGTGTGTTCGGATAAAACATCAGAAAATTGCAATCCAGGCATATTTGATAATGCGGAAGAATTATTACAAATCATAAAAAGCTGGGGTTCTGAAATAGTTGTCATCACCCAAAGCGAAAAAGGAGCGACCGCCTTCGATGGAAATAATTTTTTCCATATTCCAGCTATAAAAAATAAGGTAAGTTTGAATACCGTTGGTGTGGGCGATGCATTCGGCTCCACCTTTGCCGCAGGCCTGTACCGCACTGGTGACATAAAAAAGGCTTTAAAAATGGCTGCGCTGAACGCTTCGTCGGTAGTCAAGAAATACGGCGCCCAAAGCGGATTGTTGACACATAAACAAATAGGTTTATAAACAAAAATATGACCAAGAAAAAAAATATCAAAGTGGAAGTGGAAGTTTCCGCTCATCATGTACATTTATCAAGAAAAGATGTTGATAAATTATTTGGTAAAAATTATGAATTAACCGTTTTTCATCCCTTGTCGCAACCAGGGGAATTTGCTGAAAATGAAAAGGTCAGCATTAAAACAAAAGCAGGCATTCTGGAAAATGTGAGAATATTGGGACCGATAAGGGATTACACTCAGGTAGAAATTTCAAAAACTGAGGCTTTTAAATTAAAATTAAACCCAGTTATCAGGGAAAGCGGAGATTTGGCAGGCACTCCCGGTGCAACTCTAATTGGTCCAAAAGGTCAGGTCGCTCTTAAGCAAGGCGTAATTTTGGCCTATCGTCATATCCACGCATCGACTCTGCAAGCCAAAAAATATAATTTAAAACACGGTAAATTAGTTAAAGTAAGAATTCCCGGTCCAAGAGCGCTTGTTTTTGAAAATGTCATGGTTAAGGTTCGCGATAATTATGACTGGCATATGCATATCGATACCGACGAGGCCGATGCTGCAGGTGTTGATCGCGAAAATAATATAGGAATCTTAATCGGTTAGTATGGCAAATTTTTTAATCATCAACGCAGGCTCAACTTCGATCAAATATAAAGTATTTGATGAAAATGAAAATTTATTGCTTGAGAATGAATTGTCCGATGTAGAAAATTACGAGCAAGCCTTTAAGCAGCTTTTGCGACAAATAATCAATCTGGGCGAAATCAAGGCGGTTGGTCACAGGGTTGTCCATGGTGGTGGTGTTTTTTATGAGCCTATCATCATTGACGAGAACAAAATCCAAGAGCTTGAAAAATTCAATGATTTAGCGCCCCTGCACAACCCATATAATATTTTGGGGATCAAAACTGCCATGTCTTATATGCAGGACATAACGCAGATTGCTGTCTTTGATACGGCTTTTTATCATCGGATGCCTGAAATAGCGAAGATTTATGCCTTGCCGAAAGAAATTACAGAAAAATATAAACTTTACCGTTATGGTTTTCATGGTACCTCGCATGAGTACGTAATGAACGAAGCGGCTACACAGATTGGAAAAAAGATAGAAAAATGTAATTTTATCACCTGTCACCTGGGTGGTGGTTGCTCGGTTACTGCGATAAAAGATGGCAAGGCAATCGAAACGACAATGGGTTATACGCCATCAGAAGGCTTGGTCATGATGACTCGGAGCGGTGATGTCGATCCAGGAGTAATCTTGAAGTTAGTTGAAATTATGCCCGGAGAAATAAATCAGCAAAAAATTGATGGCGTCCAAAATCTGATCAATCACGAATCAGGCATAAAAGGTTTGGTTGATGGAGTGGAAAATTTTAAAGAATTGATTAGTCAGATGTCATCCGGCAAGTCGGATGCAACCAAAGCTTTTGATCTGTTTATTTATAGGCTCGTAAAAGCGATCAGTTTTTACTGGTTTTTGTTGGAAGGAAAAGTTGACGCAATTATTTTTACTGGCGCTATCGGTTCCGGCAATCCTATCACCTTGGATACAGTAAAAAGAAAACTTAAATTTCTTGGCAAAATAAATATTTTAGCGATCAAAACCAACGAAGAACTTTTGATTTTAAGAAAAATAAAAAATTTACTGAAATAAATACTTGTTGCTATGATAAAGAAGCTTTTTAATGGGCAGATATCCAGCATTTCTACAGCAGCGCTACTAGTGGCGCTGTCTTCTTTGGTTAGCCGGCTTTTGGGCGTTTTTCGTGATCGTATTCTTGCAGGTGAATTCGGCGCTGGCGATACATTGGATATATATTATGCGGCATTCAGAGTTCCAGATTTGATTTTTAACTTACTAATCCTCGGCGCCTTATCAGCCGGCTTTATACCGCTTTTTACCAAGCTGCTATCCGAAGAAAAAGATCAGAAAAATAATAATAATGCCTGGTCTTTTACCAGTAGTATAATAAATATCCTGGGTTTAGCTTTGGTTGGCCTGTCTTTATTGGCAATAATATTTTCCGAACCCTTAATGAAACTTTTTGCTCCGGGATTCGACGCCGAAAAGTTGAAATCTACGGTAGCATTAAGCCGCATCATGTTCTTGTCACCACTATTTCTTGGCTTATCCGGTATTTTTGGCGGAGTGTTACAATCTTTCAAAAGATTTTTTGTCTATTCGTTAGCTCCAATCATGTACAACATCGGCATTATCGTCGGCGCGTTGTATTTGGTGCCCATATACGGTATCTATGGGCTTGCCTGGGGCGTGGTTCTTGGCGCTTTTATGCATCTGTTAATCCAGCTGCCTTCAATTTATACTCTCGGTTTCAAATACGAATTCAAGCTGAACTTTAAAAATCAGAATATACTAAGCGTTGGCCGAATGATGATTCCACGCACCCTTTCCCTTGCGATTGCCCAAATCGATTTATTAGTCAGTACGGCAATCGCTTCCACCTTGGCCGCCGGTTCATTAGCAGTCTTTAATTTTGCCAACAATCTGCAATCATTTCCGATAGGAATCTTTGGCATTTCATTTGCCACTGCAGTTTTTCCAACCCTGTCAGCGCAAGTAAATGACAAGCAAAAATTGGTGAATAGTTTTTCGTGGACGCTGAGGCAGATTTTATTTTTTATCATTCCGGCTACAGTTTTGTTCTTAGTTTTAAGGGCACAGATTGTTCGGGTGGTTTTGGGCAGCGGTCTTTTTAACTGGGAAGATACTATTTTAACTATCAGAACATTGGGTTATTTTTCGCTCTCCCTTTTTGCCCAAGCAAGCATCCCTTTGCTGGTACGGATGTTCTATGCCAAACAAAACAGCAAAAAACCTTTCTATATCGGTCTAGTTTCAGTATTTTCTGACATTGTCCTGTCTTTGTGGCTTTCAAAATATCTTGGGGTGGCAGGAATCGCCTTAGCATTTTCGATCGCTAATGTGATCAATTTCAGTCTGTTATGGATCTTTTTAAGAAAAGAGGTCGGCAGTCTGGATGAATTCAAAATTTTTATCTCAGTTACAAAATTTTTAGCGGCCGCAATTTTTTGCGGAGCAATAAGCCAGCAGACCAAGTCGATTGTTTGGCCTTTTGTCGATATGACCAAGCTTTGGGGCGTATTTCTCCAAGGAGCGATTGCCGGCGTTGCAGGCTTATTCGTATATCTATTGATTTGCGCGCTCTTGAAAAGCGAAGAGCTTAACAGCTTTTGGAACGGCTTCAAAAGGCGCTTGCCCTGGAAAACCATCCAAGCTGATGACCAGGGAGAGGCTAGAGGAATTTAAACTAAAATTATGAATCTACTAAGAAGACTATTTTATAAAATCTATCTAAAAAAAGTAATCAATTATACCAATGATTTATGTTATCACATGAATCAAGTTTATCATTACATTCTGTCTTCGAATCTGTCGGCATCAGACGGCAAAGCAATCGCCGAAGCTGTGGGCTTGCTTGATACGTGGAAGAAAATGAGTACCAATGTATTTACTCATATCAAATCAAGCACCTCGATTGAGATTAAAAATGACAGCAAGCTTATTGATGTTACCAAGAAAGTCTTGGAGATTGAGATTGATTTTTTGATAAAGAATCAATCAAAAAAGACCATTGATCTGTTAAAAAAAGAAGCGTTTATTAGGGTGGAAGAATATTTCGATTCAAATAAAGTCGTGATTTCTAAGGGATCTTGAATTTGAAAGAGAAGAATTAATAAATTAAGTTAAGAAAATATCGGAAAATAGTTATCGGTTGACCAAAAGGATTAAAATTAGTAAGATATTGGATAGATATAAAAGATTTGCTGGAAATTGAACAGCATTCTTTTTTTAGCTAACTTATGAATAATATACGCAATTTTTGTATTATAGCTCTTATCGACCACCCGCCTACGCCAAAGGCTACAGCGGGCGAGACTCAGATGATTTAAATTTAGTGATTTATGAATAATATTAGAAACTTTTGTATCATTGCCCACATAGACCATGGTAAATCTACCTTGGCGGATCGTATGCTTGAACTGACCGGGACGATTGAAAAACGGAAGATGAAGGAACAGGTTTTGGACAAGATGGACCTGGAAAGGGAACGCGGTATAACTATCAAATTGGCACCGGTTACCATGAACTATAAGGATTATACCTTCAACCTGATCGATACGCCTGGTCATGTTGATTTCAGCTACGAAGTTTCAAGAAGCTTGGCTGCGGTTGAAGGAGCTATTTTATTAGTTGATTCCACTCAGGGAATCCAGGCGCAAACTTTGGCAAACCTCTATCTGGCCATCGAACAGAATCTAACCATCATTCCTGTAGTGAACAAGATTGATTTGCCTGCGGCAGATGTACCAAAGACAAAAAAAGAAATAATCAAGCTGCTTGGCTGCAAAGAAGAAGAGATAATTAGCGCTTCCGGAAAAACAGGTCTGGGCGTTAACGATATCTTGGATGCCGTCATCAAGTACATTCCGGCGCCAAAGGGCGAGCCGGAAAAGCTTGAACGTGCGTTGATTTTTGATTCAAACTATGATGAATATCGCGGTGTGGTCGCCTATGTCAGGGTTGTTGATGGAGAAATCAAAAAAGGTGATAAAATCAACCTGATTGCCACCGCAGCAAAAAGTGAGGCGATTGATGTGGGTATTTTTAAGCCGGATTATTTTTCTAAAGAATCGCTTAAATCAGGAGAGATCGGCTATATCATTACCGGTTTTCGAGATGTCAGCGAATGTCGTGTCGGTGATACGGTGATTTTACAAAAAGATATAGACAAGGTAGAAGCGCTCCAAGGTTATATAGAGGCCAAGCCGATGGTCTTTGCCGGTATTTTCCCCAAAGAAGGCGATGAGTTCCAGTTGTTGCGTGAAGGAGTTTCAAGATTAAAATTAAACGATTCCGCCTTAGTTTATGAACCGGAGCAGTCTCAGGCATTGGGCTTGGGTTTTAGATGCGGTTTTTTAGGCCTACTGCATTTGGAAATTTTTCAAGAAAGATTAAGACGCGAATACAATCTGGATTTGATCGTGACTGTCCCTAGTGTTTCTTATAGGGTTACAAAAACAAGCGGAGAAGAGATTGTTGTCAGCAGTCCGCAAATGTTGCCTGAACCGAATGAAATAACTAAAATTAATGAGCCTTGGGTAAAAATGGATATCGTTACGCCAAAAGATTATATCGGTTCAATAATGACTTTTGCTCAGGAAAAAAGAGGCGTCTACAAAAATACAGAATATTTAGAAGAAATGAGAGCCGTGCTGCATTATGAAATGCCGATGAGTGCTATTCTGACCGATTTCTATGACAAATTGAAAAGTATCAGTTCTGGCTATGCCTCAATCAATTATGAATTCATCGATTACAGAGAAACAGATGTTGTGAGACTGGATATCATGGTTGCTGAAGATATTGTCGAGGCATTATCTACCATCGTTTATCGTGATGAAGCTTTTAGAAGGGGGAAGGAAGTGGTTAATGTTTTGAAAGATACCCTACCAAAACAAATGTTCGTAGTTAAATTGCAGGCTGCAATTGGCAGTAAAGTGATTGCCGCAGAAAGAATTTCAGCCATGCGCAAAGATGTAACTGCAAAACTTTACGGCGGCGATGTTTCAAGAAAGCGCAAGCTCTTGGAAAAACAGAAGAAAGGAAAAAAGAAAATGATGTCCATGGGCAAAGGCAGTGTGGATATTCCAAGTGATACTTTTGTCAAAATTTTAAAACGTTAAAAATTAGAAATTGTATAATTTAAAATTCCTATGAACGATACTAAAAGAAAAAAAAGAATAAAAATATTATTTACCATTGTTAGTTTGGTGGTAATCTTTTCTATGGTCATCTTGACTGTAGGCTCGGCATTCATGCAATAAGGACGAGTTTAATTTATTTTTATTCAAAATATGGCTAAGAAATGGCAGATCATGCCAAGAATCAGTACCGACTTTAAAAAGCAATTTCCTCTGCACAACGAGACCGTACTTCAATTATTAAAGAATCGCGGATTGATTGAACCCCAGGAAATCGAAGCTTTTTTGGATGCTGATTATGAAAAGTATTCTCATGACCCTTTCCTTTTTACCGACATGGAAAAGGCAGTTGCCTTGATCATTTCGCATATCAAAGCGGGCAATAAGATGGTGGTCTATGGCGATTATGATGCAGATGGCGTAACCTCATCAGCTATTCTTTGGAGCGTGCTTACCAGTCTGCATGCAAAAGCAGAGGTCTATATCCCAAACCGAGTTACTGAAGGATATGGTTTGAATATCCCAGCGATTGACGAGATAATTAATTCTGGCGTTAAACTCATCATTACTGTTGATAATGGCATCAGAAACAAGAAAGAAGTCGAATATATCAAGAAAGCTAATGTTGATGTGATCATCACAGACCATCATGTCGGGCCTCCGAACAAGAGTGAATTACCGGATACATTGATCATCAACCCTGTTTTGGCAGATGAGAAATATCCTTTCAAATATTTGGCCGGAGTCGGTGTGGCGTCAAAATTGGCGCTGGCGATCATTATGAGATCGACCTTGGAAGCACAGAATAAAACTAAGCTGGAAAATAAAATATTGGACCTGGTCGCAATCGGGACTATAGCGGATTGTGTAACGCTACTGGGAGAAAACAGGGTTTTGGTAAAAAGAGGACTGGAAATCTTGAACAAAACCAACCGAGTGGGTTTGAAGGAATTGTTCAGTGTGGCAAAAATCAATACTGATAAAAAATTGGACAGCTGGAATATCGGCTTTCAAATTTCACCACGGCTAAATGCTGCAGGCAGGATGGACCATGCCAACACTGCCTATGAATTGCTAATTACCAAGGACAAGGAAGAAGCAGAAGTATTGGCTCGCGATTTGAATAATCGCAATATTGACCGACAAAAGATAACAGAAGAAATCGTATTTGAAATAATCAAAGATATCAATCAAGAATCTTTAGCGAACGGCCAAAAAATTCTGATTGCTGTCAGCCCGAGTATCTATGATCAGACAAAAGAGCCTTGGAATGAAGGCATTATCGGTCTGGTCGCAGGCAGACTATCGGAAAAGTACTATTTGCCTGCTCTTGTCATTACCGGTAACGACAAGGAAATTAAGGGATCCGGCAGAAGCATCGAAGAATTCAATGTTATCAAAGCGGTGGAATCTTTGAATAAGAATTTAGAAAAATACGGTGGCCATGCTGCGGCCTGCGGTTTCAGCATTGCCGGACAAGATAACTTGAATAACTTTATCAAAGAGATTACTTCGTTGGCTGGAGAACAATTAAGCCAAATGAATCTTTTGCCAACCTTGAGTATTGATGCTGAATTAGATTTCGCCTTACTAGACGAACAATTAGTTGAACAAATTGAAAATCTTGCGCCTTTTGGAGAAGATAATCCTAAGCCGGTATTTTTGAGCAGAGAAGTGAATATTGTTGATATCATGAATATGGGAATTGACAATAAACATATCAAATTGAAACTCAAGACAGATAATTCCAGAATAAGAAATGCCATCGGCTTTGGCCAAGCGGAAATGTGGAAAGATTTCAAGATCGGTGATAAAATTGATATAGTTTATTATCTGGAAATAAATGATTTCAACGGCAGACGAGAAGTGCAGTTGAAGATTGTGGATATAAAATCGTGTAACGCGTAACGTAAAACGCGTAACGCATTTCCCCTCTCCTTGCCAAGGAGAGGGGCAGGGGTGAGGTTTGTTGTAATAGGAAAAAGATTTTTTAAAAACAATACATGACCAAAAAACTAAAAATCTACACTGACGGAGGCGCTCGGGGCAATCCTGGTCCGGCTGGAATCGGGGCGGTTATTTTTGATGAGGCTGAAAAAATCGTTGCAGAAGTGTCAGAATATATCGGCGAGACCACAAACAATCAGGCAGAATATAAGGCGGTTGTTGCCGCTATTCAAAAAGCCAAGGAATTGGGCGGGGAAGAGTTGGATTTTTATTTGGATAGCCAATTAGTGGTGGAGCAGCTGAATCGGAATTACAAGGTTAAAAATGAAGGTCTGGCGCCATTGTTCATCCAAGTCTATAACGCGACCATGAGTTTTAAAAAAGTTACCTTCACTTATATCCCTCGAGAACAAAATAAATTGGCTGATAAATTAGTCAATATTGCGATAGATTTAAAAAAATAAAATTAAAATAAAAAGAAGCCATAGAAATATGGCTTTTTTGTTTACTTTATCCGCTGAGCCTTTTTAACATCCCAAACCCAGTAAAAAAGAAAAAGTAAAGTTGAACAATGAGCGTGCCCCAGGCTTTGGACCGAAAGCATTCCACTGTAGCTCCGCACTGGCCAACCATCATGCCTGCACAGAAGTAGACATAAGACTTGGTGTCAAGCGTTCCACCATGATATTGATGGAAAGCCCAGGCGATCATTTGTACTGAAATCATTGTGTAAATCGCAATTTTAAATTTCATCTTTCCTCCAGTTTCGGGGCTTAGCTTTGCTTAAAGCAGTATTTCTCCAGCAAGTGTATATCCCAGTATTCACCTGTCGGTTCCAACTCATCAAACATAAGCTCAACTGAAGGGCTGTCAGTTCGATCGCAAGGCAGAAGTAAGGCCTCGAACCGGCAGAAATTTCCATGGGTATATGATAGAAGTGCTTTTTTGTCTTGATGCTCGCCCGTTTTTATTCGGTGAAGTTGATAAAAATCAAGGACTTGATAGTAGGGAGGGAAGAAATAAATTTCATAGAGCTCCCCAGACATTTTAGATGCTGATTCAGCAACTTTTATAGTGAGGCAATGCCATATAATTTTTCTTAATTCATTCTTCTGCATGTCAGCCATGAATTGATACGCAGATTTATTTTCTCCATCAGGACTTTTCCCCCATACCTGAATGACCTGCACATCTATCTCACCTTCAAAAGAGTAAGTCAAATGAATACTTAACCTTGAGCTCATCGTTCCAAGACTCTTTCTTTTGAAATGGGGGTGCACGAACCATTCCTCGCATTCAATGAAATTGGGACGAATATATAGGCTTAGCGTTTCTATGGGACGGCAAGCTATATAATCCGCTCTCTTAGTAAGCCACCCCAACAGCTTTTTATTGCTGTTTTCTTTTGTTAATGAGCGCCGAAATTCCGGGGTTCCAACAAGATTTTTTAACCATGGTACATCTGCCAACCATTTTTTTGCCGTACTTGCTTTCATGGTGTACTCCTTGTCGCCGTATAGGCTTTTGGGATTCGTTTTGTTTCCTTATAGAAAACAATAACGTCCAACGCTAAGGTTGGATAAAAAACTATAACCTAATTTTTTTCCTTTGTCAATTATTTTTTTAAATTTTTCATTTTATTTATTTAAAACTAGCAAAATAACCTATATTGACTAAAATTGCCTAAAATGCTAGTATAAATTAGTATTTTGAAGCTTTAAAATTCGATATCATTAAGTCAGATGGATGATTACTCTGCTAAAAATAAGCAGAGAGGAAAGTCCGGACTCCTTAAAAAAGATGGTG
>Ga0209319_1000634_pt1 | contig 41148 bp, 49 predicted proteins | sample RifGroE2_FD_184000 | JGI IMG/M metagenome (GOLD analysis project Ga0209319, IMG submission 184000) | Groundwater microbial communities from Rifle, Colorado - Groundwater E2 (SPAdes) (version 2) | ecosystem: Environmental > Aquatic > Deep subsurface > Groundwater | place: Rifle, Colorado, United...
CGGTATTATTACTGCTTATTCCGGTTTTCGAGTCAATAATACTGCGGGTGCCGCCGGTAGCTATCTCCGAAGTAATGGGTCGAATTTTGTTGTCGGCACCATTCAAGCTTCTGATGTGCCAACTCTTAATCAAAGTACTACCGGAAATGCTGGCACTGCTACCGCCTTGTCTACTAACCCAACTAATTGCCCAGCTGGCCAATATCCCTTAGGTATTACAGCTTATGGTGTGGCAGAATCTTGCTCCTCAAATATTAGTACCGCCAGCGCCTTGTCTACCAATCCTGCTAATTGTCCAGCCGGCCAGTATCCTTTGGGTATTGCAGCTGATGGAACAGTCGAATCTTGTACTACGGTATCCGCTAGTGGAGTAACGGGTTCGGGAAGTACTAGTTACCTTAGCAGATGGACTTCCGCAACAAGTTTAGGTAATTCAGTTATTTATGATAACGCAACAAACGTAGGTATTGGTACGGCGTCACCATCTCAAAAATTAGATGTTTACGGTGTTATCACAGCTTCTTCTGGATTTCGCGTTAATAATACTGCTGGCTTAGCTGGTAGCTATTTACGTAGTGACGGCACCAACTTGATAATAAGCGGTATTCAAGCTTCTGATGTGCCTACTCTCAATCAAAACACTTCAGGCAATGCAGCTACTGCCAGTGCTTTATCAGCAAACCCAGCCAATTGTCCTGCAGGCCAGTATCCTTTGGGTATCGGAGCCAATGGAGCTGTGGAGTCCTGTACTGCCAATGCTACAACCGCCAGTGCCTTGTCTGCTGATCCAGCTAACTGTCCCGCAGGCCAGTATCCTTTGGGTGTAGCTGCCGATGGCAGTGTCCAGTCTTGTACCGCAGCCACAGCATTATCTGGAGGCGATATTAACCGTTTACCGAAGTGGACAAGCGCTTCAACGATCGGGCTTTCGGATATTTATAACAGTGGAGGAAGAATCGGCATAAATAGATCAGACCCTAATCAAACCTTAGACGTTTTGGGAATAATTAATGCAGAATGGGGTTATAGAGTGGGTAATACCGCAGGAGTAGCCGGTAGCTATCTGCGTAGCAACGGCACTAATTTAGTTATCAGTGGTATTCAAGCATCCGACGTTCCAATTCTTAATCAGAACACTACAGGAACTGCAAGTGCTTTGTCAGCCAACCCAACGAATTGTCCAGCCGGCCAATATCCTTTGGGTGTTGCAGCCAATGGAGCAGCTGAGTCTTGTACTACGGTACCAGCAGCCGGCATTTCCGGTTCGGGTACAACCAATTATCTTAGTAAATGGACATCAGGAACAGGTCAAGGTAATTCGGTGATTTATGAAACCGCCGGGGGGTATATTGGCATAGGGAAAACGAATCCAGGTCAAAAGCTAGATGTTAACGGAAGAGTAGATGCAACAAATTTTTATGCAACTCCCGCAGCAGGGGCAACTGGAATATATTCCTCGTCAAATGGGGGAATAGCAGTTTATGCCCAAACTAGTGGTTCAGCAAACGCGATAACGAGTTGGAATACAGGAACTGGTTATGATTTTTATGGATATGGTAAAAGTCGTTTTGGTTCAATGATTGGAATAGCAAGAGACCCTTCTTATACTTTGGATGTTAACGGCGACATTAACTATACCGGCACGTTGCGTCAGAATGGTAACTCTCCGATTGTTTATGTAAATGGTGGTCCAAAGAGTGTAACAGGGGCAGCTGCCTCCTGGGCTACCGCAGACTGTCCAGCGGGTAAGGTGATTACAGGTGGTGGATGCTCTTATGCAGGGTCTACTTCTTTTACACATTCTTCAAATTATCCACAGTCAACCACACGATGGTACTGTTCCTTCTATGTTAATGGTGGCGCTACTGTGATAGCAACCGCCTATGCGCTTTGCATGTAAAATAAAAATATGAAAAAAAATCTAATCTTTGTTGTTGCTATAATCTTAATTTCTATTCTTAGTTTCGCTTTAGGATTTAAGGTGGGAAAGAATAATAAGATATCCATTAATAATCAGGTTAATGATTTTCAAGCAGGATGGGAGGCGGCGAAAGCTCGCTTAGCTAAATCAGGCATAAACACTACATTTAATGGGCAGGTAAATACTATAAGCGGTAAAGTAGTAAAAATGAATAATGAAAATTTAACCTTGGAAATTGCTCCTCTTGAGCCATTGGCGGATGTAAATTTAGATGAAAGAGATGTATTGATTACTAAGAATACAAAGTTTTATAGCCTTGTGCCTAAAGATCAAAAAACATTAGATAAAGAATTTGCAGAATTTACAGAAAAGATGAAAAAGCAAAAAATTAATGATCAAGCAGTTGTTCCTCCAGAATCATTTACAAAAAAAGAAGTTGAAATTTCTTCCATTAAGCAGGGTATGTTTATAAATGTATCATCGGAAGAAGATATAAAAAATGTAAAGAGCTTCCAGGCAAAAGAAATATTCTTTCAGCCAGAAATCCAACCAGTTATTGAAGCGGAAGTTAAGGCAGAAAATTAAGCAAAGCCTTAGATCAAAAATAAAATACAGACAAATATTGTCTGTATTTTTAATTGGAAATTAATGAAGAGTGGGATATAATACAGATATATTAAACTAATATTATGAAACCAAAAATTGGTGCTCACGTTTCTGCGGCGGGAGGACTATATAAATGTTTTGATAATGCAAAAAAAATAGGCGCGGAATGCATCCAGATTTTTGGCGCCTCGCCCCGGGCCTGGAGGACAAAAATCATCAGTGTGGAGGATGCGAATAAGTTCAAGCAAGTTGCCAAAGAAGCCAATTTTGATTTGTCAGGCGTTTATCTCCACGCCAGTTATCTGGTTAATCTGGCCAATGTCAATGAAGAAAACCGACAGCTCTCTATCTGCAATCTGACCGATCATCTCAGGATTGCAGATTCGATCGGAGCTCACGGTTTGATTTTTCATCTTGGATCCAGTGGGGAAGAACCGGACAAGAATATCGCTCTACAGAAGACTGTGAGTGCGATGCAGGCAGTTTTAAAAGCGGTGCCAGGCAAAGCCTGCTTGATTATGGAAAATTCAGCAGGCGGCGGAAACAAGCTAGGATTCAGATTTTCTGAAATCGGGGAAATATTAAAAAAAGTCGGATCAAATCGAGTTAAAGTCTGTCTGGATACGGCCCATATTTTTGCCGCTGGTGGTATTGAAGAATATACGCCAAAGAATATTAAAGCGCTTTTTGATGAATTCGAAAATGAAATCGGCCTAAAAAATCTAGTCGCATTGCACATAAACGACTCAAAAACCTTATACAACTCTCATCACGACCGCCATGAAAACCTTGGCGAGGGTCACATCGGCCTAGAAGGTTTTAAAAACCTAGCCAAAGAAAAAAGACTCTGGGATAAGGACTGGATCCTAGAAGTGCCTGGTTTTGATAACGAAGGTCCAGATTTGAAGAATATGGAGATATTGAAGGGGCTGTTCACTTAATCATTGAACACTTGAGCACTAGAGCAAAAGAAATATAAAATTATATTTATGAATGATTTTCATCAAAAATTAAAAACTATCACTAATCAGTATGCTCATGATGTGTATAGAGTTACAAAAAGTTTCCCCAAGGATGAATTATTTGGCGTCACTTCTCAACTAAGAAGATCTGCTCTGTCAGTAGCGCTTAATTTTATCGAAGGATATGCCAGGAGAAAAGGTGCTGACTGTAAGGTGTATAGAAATTTTTTAGATATCGCTTACGGTTCACTGAAGGAATCAGTTTATTTATTGGAGTTTGCCTTAATTGAAAATTATATATCAGAAGAAAATTTTAAAAATTTGAACATTTTGTCAGATGAAATAGGAGCAATGCTGTACAAATTAAGACATTGAAGTTGTTTTATGTTTAAGTGATTTGTGGCAGTGTGTGTTATCTCAAATCCACAATATAAATCTCTCCATCGGTAAAGAATTGTTCTTTGGCGTTTTTGGTGCCGAGGGTAGGGGGGATGAATTGTTGTTTGCTATAGCTGTCAATCAGCTTATTTTCTTTCAAGGTCTTAAAGATCAACTCTCTTTCGCCATCGATGTTAGGGTTGATTTTGAAAGTCGATAAGAATTTATCGCTGACTTCAACGGTGGCTACGGCAATATAGATATTTTTGTTGTTCGGTGTTTTGAAATTTGTCTTCCAAATCTTGATCTGGTGCCTCTCACGGAGGCGATTTTTTTTGTTTATTTTTTCCAGGGTCAGATCATTGATTTCAGTCTGCCAAAAAGACTGGAACACCGGCGGCTGTTCATATGGGCTATTCAAGAACTTGGTTTTAATGATTTTCATCAAGGATCTGAAGTTGAAACGATCCGAATTCTTCCAGCCGATTTTTTCGAAATTCTCGATCAGCTTTGTGCCATTGTCGGCAGAAATGATCAAATTAATCGGTTCTTGTTGTCCGCCGATCAGATTTTCACTGAATTTCGGTAGTCGATAGTCATTAAAGTCTTTCAAGATATCCTCTGTGATAATGCTTGAGGCAGGCTCAAATTTATTGAAATTTATATTATTTCTGCTGTGATAACCGAACCCAATGACAAACAATATCTCTAGAAAAATCAAGAAAAGTATCAGTCTGGTTTTGGGCGCAAAAGGGAGTGGTAGCTCATCGGTTGTAGGTTTGAATCTATTTGAATATAATTCTGTCAGAATAATTCCTGCAACCAACCAGATTCCGCCCAATAAATAGCCGGCGAGCACGTCACTTAGATAATGGACGTTCAGGTAAATCCGGCTGAAGCCGATCAAAATCGTAATTATAATTACGGCAAATAAAGCATTTATTTTGGTGCTTGAGGTTTTTATTCCGCGCCACAATAGATACACCAGGGTACCATAAAAAGCTACTGACAATACTGAATGCGCGCTGGGAAATGAAAAAGAATGTTCAAGATAGATGCTTTCAATCGGTCGTTGACGCTGAACCAGTTTTTTTAGAACATAAGCCGAGGCTCCGCTACCCAATACGGTGAACCAGGGCATTAAGGCAATAAATTTTTTCTTGGTCAGCCATAAAAAAATGGAGATTCCGACCGTAAATGCAATGATAATTTCAGATTCTCCAAAAAGAGTTATGCCCAAAAAGAATTTTATGAATCCTGGCTGCATAAAAGCATGCATAAGATTTTCTATTCTCTGATCCAGGTTCGTAATCTGTCCATTGGTAGTGATGCTGTAAAGAAGCTTTAGAAATAAAAATGATAAATATAATAGTAAGGCTGATAATAAAGTCAGCGGCAGGCCGTAGAAATTATTTTTTGTAAATCTTTTTTGAAGCTGATTGAAAAAATTAGGATAAGAATTGACTAGCTTGATTACTTCTTTGTTATTTTTAATAGCCTCGCCGATGGAGGAAAAAACTGAGCCGACCAACAAGGAGAAATCTTTTCCTTTTTTTGAAATCATCCATTTCAACAAGAAGGCGAGGACGAAGAAAGCGGTTAACGATAGAAACAACACCTCGGCTCTTGAAGACCATGCTTCAATCACCTCAATAGCTTGTCCGAAAAAGTAGCCTACATAAAGATGAATAGAGACCCAAGCTAAAATACTTATAACATCAAGAATGATAAAGCGTCTTATGCCCATCTTGGCCAAGCCGGCGATAAAAGGAATGAGCGGCCTGACAATGCCGATGAAACGACCAAGAAAGATGCTCTTGTTGCCATGCTTGTTAAAGAATTCTTGGCCCTGTTCAAGATGAGCAACTTTTAAGATCTTGTTTTCATTTTTAAAGAAATCTGTTCCTTTGGTGCCCAAGTAATAACTAATTATATCACCCAATAAAAAACCGAAAGAAGCAAAAATAATCAGATCGCCTAATTCAAATACTCCACGACCGGCTAAGGCGCCAAGAAGAAGAGTGATGATGGTGCCGGGGATAATAAGACCGATTCCGACCAAGGCCTCGGCAAAAAAGATGAGAAAAACCACCCAATAGCCGAAAGCGCCAAGGTTATTTATGGCGGGTAACAAAGAATTGATAAAATTTTCTATCATATTTTTTAGTGTCATCCCGGACTTGATCCGGGATCCAGTGTAAGTTCGTACCTATGCCTAAAACATCTAATAATTTTGAATACTTCGAATTTATTTTTTGCTCACAGTATTTTAACTAATCAACCCTGGATCCCGGATCAAGTCCGGGATGACAGTGGAGGTTTGGCTTGCAAAGGAAAAATGTTTTCTGAGGATTAGTGACATGCCCTTTAGAAGAGGATGTTAAAGCATACGGTAATTATACACTTTAAGGAGCTTCATTTCAAAGGCAATAAAAAAATCGCTATTAAGCGATTATTTTATAAAATACAGTCCTACTGAGCTGATATTTTAGCCAAAGTTTTAATACAGCTGGTGCAAACTTTGTATTTTGCGCCTTCAATTTTTTTGGATTGAAGATTGATATGCTGTCTTTTGATAGTTTTAATGTTTGAATGAGAGCGGCTTGCATCTTTTGTTGCGCCACGTCCACAAGAATCACATCTTTTTCCCATAGATTTAGGTTATAATTTGTTAATTGCTATTTAATTTCAATAGAATATACTATATCACAAGGTTTTACTTTTGGCAAGGATGATGGTAAAATTAATTTTATCTTTTAATAAAACAAGCGCTGGGCAAAATAAATTTAATTTTTGGCTAGTGTTCTAATTAATTACCAAATTTTCAATTTTAATTTTAAAACAATGCTTTAATTTTTCATTTTTAAATTGAGTCATTGATAAATTGTTTAAAAATTATAAATTAAAAATTATAAATTTAACCATGCTTATAACTATATTTATTATCGTCGTCCTGATAATTTCCGCTATATTCCATGAGTACGCCCATGGCTGGGTGGCTTACAAGCTCGGGGATAATACCGCCAAGGACATGGGGAGGTTGACATTGAATCCGATTGCTCATCTTGACCCGGTCGGTTCGATTTTACTGCCTTTATTGCTAGTCCTGTCAAAAACTGGATTTATTCTCGGTTGGGCCAAACCGGTACCATATAATCCATACAATTTACGTGATCAGAAATATGGAGATTTGAAGGTCGCAATGGGCGGACCGGCAACTAATTTTTTGATCGCCTTATTTTTTGGACTATTGGCTCGATTATTGCCTTTGGCGCAGGGGACTAAAAGCTATCTGGCAACCAGTTTTATGGTTGGAAACTACGACCAATTATTAACACAGATGCAGGGTTCGTATATAACCAGCGTTTTTGTTCTGGCTGTAATCATTTGCTTTGTAAATCTGCTATTGATGATTTTTAACCTTCTGCCCATCCCTCCGCTTGACGGCTCTAAGATATTTCTGTCTTTTCTGCCTTATAATGCCCAAGTTAAATTCCACCAGTTAGAAGCTTATGGTTTTTTCATTATTATCATCCTGCTTTGGTTGGGGGTATTTTCCTATGTGGTTTACCCAATATTACTGTTTTTATTTAGCTTGATGGTTGGGGTGTAGCCGCTGATTTCGTCTCTCCCTCTTGGATAAGAGGGAGAATAAGGCCTGTCCTCAGCTTGACTGGGGAAGGGAGTTTGAAAATCATGGCAATTGCGATTGTTTATTCATTCATCAACTCCACCCTTTCCCTCCTCTAGGCTTAGAGGAGGGGACGAAGTAAAATGTCTTGCCGAGTTTTAAGAACCCTTGACTAAAAGCTAAGTTATTGCTAAATTAATATAGCAATTAAATACTATTAATCCCGAGAGTTCGGGTTTGTTTTATTATAATAAATTATTAATCTTAGAAGATCGAATATGCCGACAATCAATCAACTTGTACGAAAGGGCAGAACCCTGCAAAAAACTAAAAGTAAAAGTCCAGCTTTGCAATCAACTTTGGATACTTTACACAGAAAAAGAACAGAACTGCCTGCCGGTTCATCTTTTAAGCGTGGTGTTTGTTTGAAGGTAACTACAACCACTCCAAAGAAACCGAACTCTGCTTTACGTAAGATTGCTCGTGTCAGACTTTCAAACGGCATGGAAGTAACCGCCTATATCCCAGGTATCGGCCACAACCTACAAGAACATTCAGTGGTATTGATCAAAGGCGGAAAGACCAAGGATTTGCCTGGTGTTCGCTACAAGATTGTTCGTGGTGTTTATGATACCCAGGGAGCTGCCAACAGAAAACAGTCTCGTTCAAAATACGGCATGAAGATGCCGAAAGCGGCAAAATAGAAGCTAAATAAGTAAATAGATATTTATATATTCGTGGCTGAATTATAACTAAAGTCAAATAAAATTTTCAATTTTCAATTTTCAATTTTCAAACAATTTTCAATTTCACAATTATTATTGGGACATTGAAAAATTAAAACATTGTTTAGAAATTAGAAATTAGAAATTTAGAAATTAGTAAAATATTATGAGAGGAAAACCGGCGATAAAACGAAAAATAGAAGGCGACCCAAGGTTTAACGACGCTGACGTTGCTAAATTTATCAATTACATAATGAAAGACGGTAAGAAGACTACCGCACAAAAAGTAGTTTATACTGCATTTGATATCATCAAAGACAAGACTAAACAAGATCCACGACATGTTTTTAATAAAGCATTGAAGAATGTCGCTCCATTGGTTGAGGTTCGCGGTAAGAGAGTTGGTGGTGCTAACTACCAAGTCCCTTTCCAAGTTCGTGGTGAAAGACGATTCATTTTGGCCTACCGTTGGATTATTGATGCAGCTGCAAACAAAGGCGGCCGTCCAATGAGCGAATTATTGGCAGATGAGTTGATGGCTGCATTCAGAGGCGAGGGAACTGCAATCAAGAAACGTGAAGACGTCCACCGTATGGCTGATTCCAACAAGGCTTTCGCCCATTTCTCAAGATAGAAATAAGTTTAATATACCATTTAAGTCCACAATAACGTGGACTTAAATCATTTACAACCAAAAAAGGAGGAGAAAAGTGCGATACTTAGGGATTGGAAGACACGGGGCTACGAATTTTGTTGCTGGAACTCAAGAGCGTAGGTTAAGTTTTGAAGGCCAAGAAGATCTGCGAAGCCTTAGCCGACAGCTGAAGTCAATTGTTGGCGATGATGTTGTGGTGATTACCTCGGATCAAACGCATGCGATGCAATCAGGCAGAATTCTTGCCAATGAACTGAAAGCTGAATTAAGACATTTTTTCGAGCTTTCGTCTCGGGATACTTCCATTCCTGTTAATGTCCCCAGAGCGCTTGAACTGATTCGCTCTTTTGACAAGAATGGAGCAGTAACCATTGAAACCCATGCTGAATATTGCAACGAGCTGCCTTGTCATTTCGTAACCGACGATATGAAGGGACGAGAATTCCTCAACAGAACAATCCAGAAGGGATGCATGCTCTTTTTCGATTTCGAGCTCAAAATCATTCGCTACCTCGAATGTGAAAGCCAACAGGCACGCTAGTCGCGCCTATTTTTAAAAATTATTTATTATTAATATTTATAACATATAATCATTATTAATTTCATTGCAAATTCGTAATTGATAATTGTAAATTGAATCTATGCCTCGAGAATATACGTTAGCCAAAACTAGAAATATCGGGATTATCGCCCACATTGACGCTGGAAAAACAACCGTTTCTGAGCGTATTTTGTTTTACACCGGTAAGAAACACAAGATCGGTGAAGTGCATGAAGGTGCCGCTGAAATGGATTGGATGGAACAGGAAAAGGAACGTGGTATCACCATCACTTCTGCCGCTACCACTTGTTTTTGGAGCGATCATCGAATCAACATTATCGACACCCCTGGACACGTTGATTTTACCGCCGAAGTTGAGCGTTCTTTGCGCGTTTTGGACGGCGGCGTAGTGGTTTTTGACGGTGTTGCCGGAGTTGAACCGCAGTCAGAAACTGTGTGGCATCAGGCAGATAAATACAAAGTGCCGCGTGTTGCTTTCATCAACAAAATGGATCGTACCGGTGCTGATTTTTATAAAGATGTAGAATCTATTCATACTCGTTTGACCAAGAATGCCTATCCGATCCAGTTGCCAATCGGTGCTGAAGATCAGTTTCTTGGCATGATCGATTTGTTCAGTCGTGAAGCTCATTTCTATCTGGATGACCTTGGCACAAAACACGAAGTACGTGAAGTGCCTGCAGATATGAAGGAAAAAGTTGAAGAATATCGCGCTCGTTTGGTGGAAGCGATCGTTGAGCATGACGAAGCGATTATGGAAAAATATTTAGCAGGAGAAGAAATTGCCATTCCAGAATTAAAAGCAACTTTGCGCAAAGCTGTTATTGCAAACAAAATCTTGCCGGTTTTATGCGGCAGTGCTTTGAAGAATAAAGGCGTACAATTCATGTTGGACGCGGTTATCGACTACCTGCCTTCACCGCTTGATGTGCCACCGATAATCGGTTTTGATCCACGTGATGAGGAAAAGAAAATTCCAGTTGAAACCAGCGATGATGATAAATTTACTGCTTTGGCTTTTAAAATTGCAACTGACCCATTCGTAGGAAAATTATGTTTTATTCGCGTATATAGCGGTATTTTACAATCCGGTTCTTATGTTTTGAATGCTTCAAACGGTGAAAGAGAAAGAATCGGCCGTATCGTTCGTATGCATGCTAATCATCGAGAAGAAGTCAAAGAAGTTTATGCCGGAGAAATCGCAGCGGTTATCGGTTTGAAAGCTACTACCACCGGTAATACTTTGTGCGATCCTGAAAGACAAGTCGTGCTTGAATCCATTACCTTCCCAGAACCAGTTATCCAGATTGCAGTTGAACCGAAGACCAAGGCTGATCAAGAAAAAATGGGCTTGGCTTTATCAAAACTTGCTGAAGAAGATCCAACTTTCCGTGTGACTTCAAATGAAGAAACCAGCCAGACTTTGATTGCCGGTATGGGTGAATTACATTTAGATATCATTATTGATCGTATGAAGAGGGAATTCGGCGTGGAAGCAAATGTCGGTAATCCGCAAGTTGCATACAGAGAAACTATCAAAGAAACTGCCGAGGCTGAAGGAAAATATGTTAAACAATCCGGTGGTCGTGGACAATATGGCCATTGTTGGCTACGTGTTGGTCCTTCTGAAGTGGGTAAAGGTTATGAATTCGTTGATGAAACAAAAGGTGGTTCAATTCCAAGAGAATATATCCCAGCTATCGGCAAGGGTGTAAAAGAAGCGATGACCCGCGGTGTGTTGGCAGGCTATCCGATGGTAGATGTCCGAGCTGTGGTTTATGATGGTTCTTACCATGAAGTCGACTCCAACGAAGCCGCCTTTAAAATCGCCGGTTCGATGGCTTTCCAAGATGCAGTTCGTCGTGCCAAACCAGTTATTCTAGAACCGATGATGAAAGTCGGCGTAATCACTCCAGAGCAGTTCATGGGTGATGTGATCGGTGATTTGAACTCTAAACGCGGACAGATCGAAGAAATGACCGACCGCGGCCAGGTCAAGTTCATCACTGCTAAAGTGCCATTGGCCAGCATGTTCGGTTACTCAACCAGCTTACGCTCCATGACCCAAGGCAGAGCCAGCTACTCCATGGAATTCTCCCACTACGCAGACGTACCAAACAACGTAGCTGAGGAGATAATCGGTAAGAGAAAATAAATTAGAATATAAAAAGAGCTTCAATAAAAAAGCCGTTCCGCAAGTGACGGCTTTTTTGCTGCATCTTTTTACCCCCTTTAACAAAGGGGGTTAGGGGGATTTGCATTTCTCTGTGTCATTTTCAGCGAATCTATCCACACTATTTTGAAGAGCTATAAACTTCGTTGATAAAGGGGGATTAAATCCAGGGCCAAACCCCCTTTAATTCCCCCTTGTCAGGGGGACAAATGCATTTTTTAAGCCCCCTTTAACAAAGGGGGTGGGGGATTTGAATTATATTTGGCAATAAATTTTGTTATAAATAAAAAATTTTGCTATAATTAAGGTAAATTAAAATAAATTTTTATAGAGCAATAAAAGCTCAAAAACTTATGAATAAAAAAATAACGATTCTCATCGCATTTGTTGTTTTGTTTTTTGTTCCATTATTTAGTACTGAAGCCTCAGCACAAGAACCAACTTTCAGAATAATGACAAAAAGTGATTTCGGCGATTATATCGGCCAGAATAAAACTTGGGATTTTTCCAACAGCAACAACTCCAAAATTTATGTAAACAGTGCTAGTCAAAACCAGGTTGTATTTAAAACCGAGAATTTTGATATAGACTACATGATGTATGAATTTGCTGCTGAAACCGGCAAGAATTTATCTCCGGGACTTCTTTATACTCCAGCCAAAAGATTCGCATTCAGAGATTCTTTTAATGGTATTGACATTGGTGGCGACGGGAGGGGCTGCAATCGAATTTTGGGCGCTTTTTATGTCCATGAATATGTTATTGCCACTGGAACATTGGCAAAAGCCGCTATTGATTTTGTTCAAATTTGTGAGCCACAATCTAGTGATATCAATGAACAATCACCAAAGCTTTATGGTTCTCTTCGCTACAATTCAAGCATGCCCGATTCTTGCAATAGTCAGGGCTGTGCTGAGGCAAAAAATAATTTAGGCATTGTCGATAAGCTTGTCGTCGACGGAGTTAATGACCATAGAGTTACAAATAGTAATTCTTTGGCTATTAATTGGAATACAAATCTAGAAGCGACTTGTATGGTAGCTCACGGTGAAAATCAAAACGTTACAACTTCTCAGCTTGGAAGCATCGTTCAAAGACCAACTCCGACTAATGATGGCAAATATTGGTACACCTTGAAATTGGACAATCTTAAAGATGCGCCTTATTACTATCAAATTAATTGCTCGGCTGGCGGACAAACCGCAAATCTTCCTACGACAGCAACTCAAAAAATGGTATCGCCTAAGCCGGATTTAGTTATTACAGGAGTTGAGCAAAAAAATGTAAGTCCACAAACTATTTTTGGAAAAGATTATGATGTTGTTAATTTCTTAGTTCATTATAAAAATAATTCATTAGTCGATATAAATAACAATTTTTATATCAGCATGAAATCAGGAATAACACCTGAATATCAGAACGGATTTAAATCGTCTAATCCTGTAAATAGTATCTACCCGGTTGCAAAAGCGAATACAGAGTATGATTATGAAATTGGTGGTTATTTACTTCCTCGTGGCGGTTCCTTGAAAACGAATTTTACTTTTGGCATTGATAGGGATTACTTTGAAAATTATGACAATCTAATATCAGAATCAAATGAAAACAACAATACGTTGGTGAAAACTGTTTCTTTTTCTCAAGAACAAGTAGGAAATCCAGACTTGATTATAAAATCGATTGTTGAAAATACTATAAATAATTCAATTACAATTGTAATTAAAAATATAGGGACAGGGAATGCTGATATCAAAAATTCAATTGTAAAAGTTATTCATGGTTCAAATTACTACGACAAAATAAAGAACTGTAAGCCTGATGATTTTGTTTGTTTAACATGGGAAGGCAAGCGCGTGGATGAATATAATGCTGGAATTAATGCAGGTGCTTATGGAAAAAACATTTTGGCTTCTGGAGAAGAATATTCGATTCTATTTAATAAACCTAACTATTTATTGCAGGATATTGATTTTAAGTTAGGTGCCACCTATTTGATAAAGTCTTATGTTGATTTTAATAATGGGACGAATGAATCAAATGAGAATAATAATACTTTAGAAAAAACAGTTACTGTAAGTAAAATAGAACAACCAAGCAACCAAGTCAAAGTAATTTCTCCTATTGGTGGTGAAGAATTTGAACAGGGGATCAATTTCAAAATCAATTGGAAAGACGGTAAAGAATTGGTGCAAATCGGTCTTGTAGGCAAAAATGCCGTCTCAACTTACAGTGGTTTTAATGCAGATGGCATTTTAGGTTGGATTAAATTGGATGGAAGACCAGATGGGGAGTTTATTTGGGAAGGCAAAAATATTTGTTCTTTGGATGGCACAATTTGTCAAACAGTGTCTCCGGGAACTTATAAAATTTTAGCAGTTTCAAAAAGTGTTAACGGTAATTTAATATTTGGCAATGACGGTCCAAATGGCGATATTGCAAATTGGTCATTAAGTAATGCCTTTACTATAGTAAGTCCAAGAAGTGGAAAAGACAACCAAATTGACAACATCAACAATCAAGCCAAGTCATTGAATGATGGTAAAATCAGCGAATTGTTAAAACAAATCAAACAACTACGAGATGAATTACGTGAACAAGCTGCAGAGCTAAAATATTTAAAAATATTTGCCATTCAAATGAGAGAGTTAAGCTCAAACATGCAATCTGCAATCAAGGCATTCATTGCCTATGGTGTGGATGAAAATACAAAAAAGCTCGGTGAGGGCGAACGTGCGGCCGTGGTGAGCTCATATGAGGCAGCTTTCGATAAATTACCGCAAACCGAAGCTGAGTTGGCTGATGCGATTAAAATTGCTAACGGACGCTTTCCAGGTGTAACCAGTGATATTGCTGAAAAACGAGCAAAAGAGCAATTTTATAAAATCTATAAACGTGTTGCAGATATGAATGACAATAAAGATGCGGCAGCTGTCAAAGTCATGGCCTACGGCTTGCGTCAAAGTGCTAATAATCGAAATCTAAGTAGTGAAAAGACAGGCATTAAAACTTTTACTCATATTTTTGGCAAAGGACCTAAAACCACGGAAGATTGGAACGCCATGCAGGCGATTACATATTCAGGCGCTACCAAAAAAATTGATACCGACAAAGACGGTTTGGCTGATGAAACAGAAAAGAAGCTTGGTACCGACATGAACAAAGTTGATTCAGATGGTGATGGATACAAAGATGGGGAAGAGGTATTGAATGGGTATAGTCCCAAAGGTGCGGGTAAATTTTAATTCCAAGCTGAAGAGCTTTTTGGAAGAGGAAATAATATTATCCTAGAAAATAAAAGTAAAAAAGAAATACGTTAAAGACAAAATATAGCGACTTCAGATAAAAAGCGGTCACGCAAGGGGCGACTCAAGATAAAGAATTAAAAGACAAGCTAAAAATTCAAATCTTCTTAAGATTTTATTTAGTTTTTATTTAGATTTTTAGGTTTTGGTTATATAGTTAAAAATAAATAGCAAAATCATTTATGGCCTATTTCAATAAAATCGGTTTATTATTGCTAAATGATAAATCATCAAAATTTTTAGTGTGTGAAAAGAATAATTTTACCTCTGATTTTATAATGCCTGGCGGGCAGGTTGATGAAGGAGAAAATGATGTTGAATGCTTAGTTCGAGAAATAAAAGAAGAGCTCGATGTTGACACAGATAAATCAAGCCTTGTTTTTATTAAGGACTATATAGATGTGGCAGCAGGCGATCCGACGAAAGACGTTTCTATCAAGCTTTATCAAGGTAAAATAATTGGTGAACCTAAACCTTCCATGGAAATAATCAAATTTCATTGGATTGGTAAAGATGATTTAACTCATTCTCGTTTGTCCCCAATAATTAAGAATAAGATTTTGCCTGATCTCATTGAGAGAGATATTATTAAATAAATCTTATATTTAGGCAAAGGATTTGCAGTTAAAAAATAAAGAAAAAACAAACCGGTTTACTAAATTAAACATAAAATACACTAAAATTAAATAAAAAGCATTGATTTGACTTGGCTCTGATATTCGTATAAAATAAAGTTACCCTTACTTAATAAATGTTTAATGAGTAGGGGTGTATTGAGTCTGTAGCAAAAGAAAGATACGGTGTCAAAGATTTGAAAACAATAAATCAGCCCACCCAAGAATCAAAGGGTCGGCAATATAAAATATGCGCAATCAATTAGAAAAAGCTATTAATCTTTGCAAAAAAACTGGCGATCGTTTGATCGTTTTTGATAACGTCAGATCAGAAGAACCTTTTGTTGTCATGAACTTGGATGAATATGAGAAATTGTCAGTAGGCAAAAGTGAGATTCGCGGCTTGACAGAAAACGAATTGCTTGATAAAATAAATCGCGATATTGCAATCTGGAAAAGTGAACAACCAACCGGACAATTTGAGGTTGAAAATACTGAAAATATCGAAAAAAACGCACCAGAAGAAGACCTGAACAGGGAATTTCCGGAGCAAGAAAAGAAAAGAAAGCAATGGTCAATCAGGAATGATATTAAAGAAGGTGCAGAAGAAATCATAGAGGAAGACAGGCAATATTTGGAAGAAGTTTCATTTTAATATAAGCAAATTAATTAAAATACGAATAATTTAATTTAATAATTTAATAAACTAATTAATAAAGACGGCTGGTTGCCTGTTTTATTTTTCAAAAGGCTAGAAACTCCTCCTGAGCTTTTCAGGACTGGGGGCCGTAGGCAAAAAACTATATGGCGGAAAAATTCGAACGCTCAAAACCCCATGTCAACATTGGTACAATCGGCCACGTTGATCATGGTAAAACTACCTTAACTGCTGCTATCCTAAGAACCTTAGGACACCACGGTTTGACTGCTTCAGACAGATCAGTTGATCAAATTGATTCTGCTCCTGAAGAAAAAGCTCGTGGTATCACCATTGCTACTGCCCACGTTGAATACGAATCAGCTGCTCGTCATTATGCTCATGTTGATTGTCCTGGTCATGCTGACTATGTTAAAAACATGATTACTGGTGCTGCTCAAATGGACGGCGCAATCCTTGTGGTTGCTGCTACTGATGGCCCTATGCCTCAGACCCGAGAGCACATTCTTTTAGCAAAACAGGTTGGTGTACCATACATTGTTGTTTTCTTGAACAAATGCGATATGGTAGAAGACCAAGAATTGATCGACCTGGTTGAAGAAGAAGTAAGAGATCTATTAAAGAAATATGAATTCCCTGGAGATACAACCCCAATCATTCGTGGATCAGCTTTGAAAGCTTTGGAAAATCCAGAAGGCGAATACGGTGACAAGGTCATGGAATTGATCAAGGCTGTTGATGACTACATTCCAGAACCAGTTCGTGATACTGACAAACCATTCTTGATGCCTATCGAAGATATCTTTTCAATTGAAGGTCGTGGCACAGTGGTTACCGGTAGAATCGAAAGAGGTGTAATCAAGATCAACGAAGAAGTAGAAATCGTTGGACTTGGTGAAACCAGAAAAACTACTGTTACCGGTATTGAAATGTTTAACAAGCAACTTGATCAAGGTATGGCCGGCGATAATGCAGGTTTACTTTTGAGAGGTACAAAGAAAGACGAAGTTGAAAGAGGTATGGTTTTGGCTAAAACCGGAACTGTAACTCCTCACTCTGAATTTGAAGCTGAAGTTTACGTTTTGACCAAAGAAGAAGGTGGACGACACAAACCTTTCTTTAAGGGTTATAAACCACAATTCTATATCCGAACAACTGATGTTACCGGTGAAGTAGAGTTGCCAGCAGGATCAGAAATGGTCATGCCTGGAGATACTGTAAACTTGAATGTCAAATTGTTGACTAGCGTTGCTTTGGAAGAAAAAATGAGATTCGCTATCCGCGAAGGTGGTCGAACTGTCGGCGCCGGCGTAGTAGTTAAAATTATTAAATAGCAGATATAAACCCCGCTAAATTTATTTAGTGGGGTTAAATCTGTTTTGTAATAAATCAGTAATAAAAATATAAAATAAATTTTTAATAAATAAAGGAGTAATAAATAATTTAATAATTTAATCGCACATTAATTACATGACCGAAGAAAAAGGCAAAAAAGACACCTCCAAGACTGAGGTAAAAAAGGAAGAATTCTCTCAGAGAATCCGTATTAAAATTAAGGCGTTCGATCACAAAATTATCGATCAGACCACCAGAACCATCGTGGAAACGGCAATCAGAAGTGGCGCAAAAATTTTTGGCCCGATTCCTTTGCCTACAGAAAAGAAAAAGTACACCGTTAATCGTTCAACTTTTGTACACAAAGATGCACGTGACCAATTTGAGATGAGAATTCATAAACGTGTTGTGGATATTGTTGAACCATCTGCTCAGACCATTGAATCTTTGACTAATCTTAGCCTTCCATCAGGCGTTGATGTTGAGATAAAAATGTAGTTATCGCCTTCGGCGAAAGTATTGGTTATCCACTTGCGTTTTTTAAAAGAATAGTGTAATATATATTGAAGTAATAATAAATGATTATTTATACGAATTTTTCAGTTACTTCCAAATATTAGTATTTGGAAAAGTGTTGAAAAAATAGCTATAAATACAGAAAGAAAGTTCAATCAAGCAAGACAGTGCAAAAAAATCAAAGTTAAGATAATGATTTATTGCTGGTTTGTTGAACGAATCAGTTTTTTTGTTTAAAAAATAAGAATAAATATAATCTACGAATGAACCCAATTTTAGAGGGTTCCTCTTCAAAAAAAGTAGATTACAAACAGATTATGAAATTTATATTAGGAAAAAAAATAGAGATGACTCAGGTTTGGAAGAATGAATTGATTGTTCCGGTAACCAAGGTAAAAGTTGAACCAGGCGTAATCGTTCAGCTTAAAACTTCAGCTAAGGATGGTTATACTTCTGCCGTAGTCGGTTTCGGAAGCAGGAGAGAGAAGAACATCAACAAGCCACAATTGGGTCAGATGAAAAATTTAGGTAAGTTTAGATTTTTAAAAGAATTCAGATACAAACATAAAGAGGATAATGCAGAATTTGAAAAATTAAATCGAGGCGATAAGATCGATTTGAACACCTTCGAAGTTGGTGACATGGTAAATGTCCAAGGTACCTCAAAGGGAAAAGGTTTCCAGGGCGGTGTCAAAAGACATGGTTTTCATGGACAAGACAAAACTCATGGTAACAAAGATCAGCTTCGTATGCCTGGTTCAGTTGGTGCAGGTGAACCACAACATGTTTTCAAAGGAACAAGAATGGCAGGACGCATGGGTAACAAGACAGCAACTATCACTAATTTGAAAATTGTTGAAGTTAATCCTGAAGAACAGACTATTTCAATCTTGGGAGGAATTCCTGGAGCCAGGAACAGTGTTGTTTATATCACTGGACGTGGCGAATTGAAGGTAATAAAACAAGAAATAAAAGAAGAGCCGAAAGAAGAAAAGACAGCAGAGGTGAAACCAGAAGTTGTCAGTGAGAAGGTAGAAACAAAAGAAGAAGTTAAGGCCGAACCTAAAGTTGAAGCTCCAAAAGTTGAAGATACTTCGACAAACTCAGCACAAGAGGTTAAGACAGAAGAACCTAAGGTTGAGGGAGTTAAGGTTGAAGAACCTAAAAATGAAGATACTTCGACAAGCTCAGCACAAGAGGCTAAACCTCTAGAGCCTAAGGCTGAGCCGAAGAAAGAAGAGATTAAAGAAGAAAAATTCGAAGATGCTTATGTTGACCGATTCAATCATCTGTCAAAATCAGAAAGAGAACAGTTTTCTTCTACAGAAATGACTGAAGCGATCACTGCTTTGGAAGAAAAATACAAACTGGATCTAGTGCCTTTGATTACCAAGATCGTGGTTAAAGAAATCACCGCAGAAGAAGTGGAAAAATATCTGGTAACAGAAATGAAGCTTGAGGAGGCGAGGGCAACTGAAGTTGCAGCTGAAATAAAAGAGAAAATTTTTAAATCAAATATTGAAAAAGTTTAAATATGCCAAAAGTAAAGATTTACAATCAACAAGCAGAACAGGTAGGAGAACAGGAGTTGTCTGCCAAAGCTTTCGAGTTGAAGGTTAATGAATCTTTGGTTCATCAATCTGTAGTTACTCAGCTGGCAAATGAAAGACAAGTTTTGGCGCACACCAAAGGCAGATCTGATGTTCGTGGTGGCGGTAAAAAACCTTGGAAGCAAAAAGGTACAGGTCGTGCGAGAGCTGGTTCTTCCAGATCACCGATCTGGATCGGTGGTGGTGTGACTTTCGGTCCGCTGAAGGATAGAAATTTTACCAAAAAAATCAACAAGAAGATGAAGCAGCAAGCTATCTTGATGGCTTTGTCTGACAAATTTGCGCACAACAGTTTGACCATTTTGGACAAAATTGAAATTTCAGAATACAAGACAAAAATTTTCAACAATATCATTTCTGCAATAGAGCAAAAAGTATTCAACAATAGAGAACAAGAAGCAACCACAAAGAAAGCTAAAAGAAGCGTTTTGATCGTATTGAATGATAAGAATGACAGCACTGTTATTTCCGGCAGAAATTTGGCTGGCGTAGAAATCATCAATCTGAATAATATCAACATCGTTGATTTATTGAAATATAAAGAATTGATCATGACTGCGGACGCAGTAAAAAAGCTAGAAGAACGAGTTAAATAAAAAGTTAAAAGTTAATATATGTCATTATTCGCTGACACAACTAAAGAAGAAAGCATTAAATCAGAAACCAAATCTGCTGCAAGCATGAAAGATTTATACGGCAGCAAGACTACCGCTGCCAAGAATGATAAGTCTGGCACTGCAGTCAAAAATGGTCGCGCTTACAGAGTTTTGGTAAAACCATTGGTTACAGAAAAGGCAAGCGTTGTCGCTTCTGAAAACAAATATATTTTTAGCGTAGATAGAGATGCGAACAAGATTGAAATTGCCAAAGCGATTAACGAAGTTTATGGCATCAAGCCTACCGAAGTGAATGTAATCAGAGTAAAGGGCAAAAAAGTCAGACACGGCAAAACCCAGGGTCAGCGTAAAGATTGGAAGAAAGCAGTGGTTACACTACCTGCAGGGAAGTCAATCAAAGTTTACGAAGGAGTTTAATCGAATTATCACGAATTAAAAACGAATTAAATCGAATCATAATATGGGAATAAAAAAAGTAAAACCAACAACCCCAGGTAGACGTTCAGCTACTTTTGATGATTTTAAAGATATTACCAAATCAGAACCAGAAAAATCTTTGATTATTTTTAAAAGAAAACGTGGCGGCAGAAACAATCAAGGCAAGATTACCGTAAGACATCAAGGTGGTGGAGCAAGACGCTTTATCCGAGTAATCGATACCAAGAGAGATAAATTTGAAATTCCAGGCAAGGTTGCTGCAATTGAATATGATCCAGGCAGAGGCGGCAGGATTGCTTTGATCAATTATGCTGATGGTGCAAAAAGATACATTGTTGCTCCAGTCGATTTGAAAGTCGGTGCTACAATCATGAGCTCAAAAACTCAGATTGAGATCGTTTCCGGTAATGCCATGCCTATCAAATTCATTCCAGCTGGTGTTATGATTTATAATGTTGAATTGGAACCAGGTAGAGGAGGAAAAATCGCTAGAGGCGCTGGTACTTCGATCAGAGTCATGGGCGTAGAAGAAAAATTTGCCCAAATCAAATTACCTTCAGGCGAGATCAGATTGATCAAAAAAGATTGTTTGTGTACTATTGGACAAGTTAGCAATAAAGATAGGATCCATGTTAAAATAGGTAAGGCTGGTCGAAGCAGAAATCTCGGTATCAGACCGACTGTTCGTGGAACAGCTATGAATCCTAACGATCATCCACACGGTGGTGGTGAAGGAAATCAACCTATCGGTTTGAGACATCCAAAGACCAAATGGGGTAAACCAGCATTGGGCGTCAAGACAAGAAACAAGAAGCACAAGACCAATAAATTAATTATTCAACGAAGAAAAAGAAAATAGAACCTTGAATTATGAATGATAAGTGTAAAGCAAATCAAAATTCATAATTCAAAATTCATAATTCAAATATTATGCCAAGAAGTTTAAAAAAAGGGCCATACGTAAATGAAAGCATTTTGAAGAAAGTGCAAAATACAAAGCCTGGTACCGTAATCAAGGTCTGGGATCGTTCTTGCACTGTTACTCCTGAAATGGTAGGTTTCACATTCGGCGTGCACAACGGCAGACAACATACCCAGGTTTACGTAGTTGAAAATATGGTTGGCCACAAGTTTGGCGAATTTGCAATCACCAGAAAGTTTATCAGCCATGGCGGAAAGATTGCAAAAGATCAAGCCAAGGCAAAAGCAGCTAAAAAATAATAAAAGATACCAATTTACGAATGAATGCGAATCTACAAATTAAGCGCATTAAATATTCGTAGATTAGAATAAGATTTGTAGATTAGAATCATAACAATATGGAAATTACAGCAAAAGCAAAACATATTAGGATGTCAGCGCGAAAAGTTCGCTTGGTGGCTGATGTAGTAAGGGGCAGTCAAGTTGAAAAAGCTTTGGCCCAGCTTAAGTTTATCAATAAGCTTGCTGCAGGACCGGTTGCAAAAGTCATTAATTCTGCAATCGCAAGCGCCGAACACAATTATAGCTTGGAAAAAAGTAATTTATTTGTCAAAGAGATCAGGATTGATGAAGGACAGACTTTGGATCGCTGGATGCCAAAAGCACACGGCAGAGCTACCCCGATCAGAAAAAAAGCAAGCCATATCAATGTGGTTTTGGCAGAAATAAAGGATAGCGGAGTAAGAAAAGCTAAAGAACAAAAATTAGAAGCACCGGTCAAACTGGGAGAAAAACCGAAACAAGATGATGGAATCAAGGTAGATAGGAAAGAAAAATCAGAACCTACCGATGCAGAGAAAGAAAAGGGTGCAAAATTAAATGATCCTCGCGATAAGACTGGCAGAAGCGGACACTTGAAGAATGAAGGCAGCAACACCAGAGGATTTGTTGGTAAGATGTTTAATAGAAAAGCAGGTTAAATTAAAACGCAAATTCGTTAATAAATTCGTATTAATTAGTGATATATGGGACAAAAAGTAAATCCAAAAATTTTTAGAATGGGTATTACCAGAACCTGGGATTCCAAATGGTTCGGCGAAGGTAAAGATTATATCAATAACCTGCAACAAGATGTTAAGGTTAGAAAATTTTTAATAAAAGAACTTAGAGAAGCGGGAGTAGATAGAATTGAAATTGACAGAAACCGCAATAAGATCACGGTTGGAGTCTTTACAGCAAAGCCAGGCTTGATTATCGGTCGCGGTGGCAGTGGTGCTGAAGATCTGAAAAAGAAAATCCATAGCAAATTTTTAAAAAATTTCAAAATCGGCGATATCAGTTTGAATATTACAGAAGTGGGTAGACCGAATTTGAGCGCTATGATTGTTACCCAATCAATGATTTTGGAAATTGAAAAAAGAGTTCCTTTCAGAAGAGTGATGAAACAGGTCATCAACCGAGTGGAAAGATCCGGAGCATTGGGAGTAAAGGTAATGATCAAGGGGCGTTTGAATGGCGCAGAAATCGCCCGTGGAGAAGTTTTATCATCAGGAAAAATTCCTTTGCACACCATGCGAGCAGACATCGACTATGCCAGAGGCACAGCTTCGACTACTTATGGAGCCATCGGAATCAAAGTCTGGATTTATAAAGGTGAAGTTTTTGAAAAGAGTAAAGAGGTTAGCAACAGATAATTAGATAATAAAAAAGTTTAAGAATATTTAGAGAATATATATGTTAATGCCAAAGAAATTAAAATACAGAAAATCACACAAAGGCAAAAGAGGCGGAAAGGCTAGCCGTATGATTGATGTCAGTTTTGGTGATTATGGTTTAAAAAGCTTGGAATCTTGCTGGGTAACCTCAAGACAGATCGAAGCAACCAGAAGAGTATTGACCAGATATATCAAGAAGGGCGGCAAAATTTGGATCAGAGTCTTCCCGCACAAGCCGGTTACCGGAAAAAGCGGAGAAGTTCCGATGGGTAAAGGTAAGGGTGCGGTTGATCATTATGTAGCAGTAGTCAAGCCAGGAATGATTTTGTTTGAAATGGAAGGCATTACAGTTGAAACTGCTCGAACGGCAATAGTATCTGCAGCACAGAAATTACCGATCAAATGTCAGTTCGTTACCAAGAAGCCTTTATAATTTAAGAATTACGAATAAAAATATGGAACTTAAAGAATTAAAAACTAAATCAGTCAGCGAGCTGCACCGACAATTGGCAGAATCCAGAGATAGTCTTCGTGATTTGCGTTTTAAAGATGCATCTAAGCAGTTGAAAAAAGTTAGAGAAATAAGGGTAGTAAAAAAAGTTATTGCTCAGATATTAACATTGTTAAATAAAGAGAAGAAAGCTTAACTTATAATATATGACTAATCAAGAGACAAAAATTGAAACAAGCGTTAAGCCGGTAATCCGAAGAAGATTTACAGGTGTTGTTACTAGCAGTGCGATGGACAAGACTATCGTTGTTAAAGTTCAGGATGCAAAGATCCACCCGAAATACAACAAACGTTTTACAACCAATACAAAATACAAAGTTCATGATGAAAAAAATCAGTATAAAGTCGGAGACAAGGTAAATTTTGTAGAATGCCGTCCGATGTCAAAGGATAAGCGTTGGAGAGTTGTTAGCGCGTAAGCAGATTAAAAGAAACTTTATTAGTTAAAAATATGATTCAGGTACAAACAATTTTAAAAGTAGCAGATAATAGCGGCGCAAAAAAGGTGATGTGCATCAAGGTGTTGGGCGCTACCAAAAAACGATATGCTAGAATCGGAGATATCATTACTGTTGCAGTAAAAGAAGCAGAACCTCATGGAGCAATCAAGAAAGGTGATGTCGCACATGCTGTTATCGTTCGCGTGGCTAAAGAGATCGGCAGAAAAGATGGTACCTATATCCGCTTCAGTGAAAATGCTTGCGTAATTATCAACAAAGAAAAGAAAGAGCCTAAGGGCAGCCGCGTATTCGGTCCGATTGCCAGAGAAGTAAGACGCGCCGGTTTTTCCAAGATCGCATCATTAGCACCGGAAGTATTATAAAACAAGATAAAATATTTGTATGAAAATAAAGAAAAATGATAAGGTTACATTATTAGCAGGAAAAGACAAAGGTAAGACTGGAAAAGTTTTACAGGTTTTCCCGGAAAAACAGAGAGTCAGTGTTGAGGGTTTGAATCTTTTGATCAAACATCTTAGACCGAGAAAAGAAGGGGAAAAAGGCCAAAGAATCGAATTTCCTGCGCCATTAAATATTTCAAATGCGATGCTTGTTTGTCCGAAATGCGGAAAAACCACCAGAGTAAATTACAAGACATTGGAAGCTGGCAGCGGCAAGAAAAAGGGACAAAAAGTAAGGGTTTGTAAAAAATGTAAAGAAGTAATAGATTAATTTGAATAATATCATTTTTGATTAACATATGATGAGATTACAAGAAAAATATAAAAAGGAAGTATTGCCGGCATTAGAAAAGAAATTTAACTTTACCAATGTTCTGGAAACACCGAAAATAACCAAACTGGTTATCAATGTTGGTGTCGGCCGACAAAGCAAAGAGCAGGCATTCATTGAAAGTGTTGAAAAGAATCTGATGAAGATTTCTGGACAGAAACCGGTCAAGACAAAAGCAAAAAAATCAATTTCATCTTTCAAAGTCAGAGAGGGTATGATTATTGGTGTAAAAGTCACTTTGCGCGGACAAAGGATGTATGATTTTATAGAAAAATTAATCAATGTTTCATTTCCAAGAATAAGAGATTTTAGAGGTATTAGCGATAAGATTATCGATAACAAAGGCAACATGACAATCGGATTCAAAGAACATACCGCTTTTCCAGAGATCAAAGTAGATGAAATGGATAATGTACACGGCATGGAGCTTTGTATCTCTACTACCGCTACCAACAAAGAACAAGGATTAGAATTATTTAAAATGTTAGGATTTCCATTTAAAAAAGAATAATATGGCAACAAAAGCACAGATAGCAAAATCAAATAGAAAGCCAAAGTACTCAACTAGGATTGTAAGGCGTTGTTGGCGATGTGGCCGTAACCACGGTTATATCAGAGATTTCGACTTATGCAGGATTTGTTTCAGAGAATTGGCAACTAGCGGAGATTTACCAGGCATTACAAAGTCAAGTTGGTAATAAGAAATTCAAATATAAAAAATCAAAATTTAAAATAAATTGAAATCCGCATTTGCGGAGAAACAAAAATTTTACATTTTTAATTTTAAATTTTAAATTAATTAAAATATGATAGACCCTATCGCAGACATGTTAACTAGGATAAGAAATGCTTCAGCTGTCCGAAAGGAAGAAGTTGTTTTGCCTATGAGTAAGATTAAATATAATATCAGTAAAATTTTAGAGCAAGAAGGCAGGATCGTAAAAGCAGAAGTGATAAAAGGTGCTGGCAAGAAGAATGACAGCAAGGCATTTGATGAACTCAAGATTGTTTTAAAATATAAGAAAGACGGCGCTTCAGCAATTTCTTCATTAAAAAGAATCAGCAAACCGAGTCTTAGGGTTTATGTAAGCAAGAATGAGTTGCCAAGAGTTTTGAATAATTTAGGCTTTGCAGTCATTTCTACACCGCAAGGCATGATGACAAACAAGGAAGCAAAGAAAAAAGGCATCGGCGGAGAAGTTGTTTGCGAAATTTATTAAAGAAATGCGAATTTGCGAATAGCATGCGAATACTGCGGAAGTAAATTAACGTGTTTGCAGCATTCGCATATAATTTGCAAATTAGCATTATAGAAAAATTTATGTCCAGAATAGGCAAGTTACCAATTGAAATACCAGCCGGTACTCAAGTAAAAATTGAGAAAGGTTTTGTAGTTGTAAAAGGACCGAAAGGCGAATTGAGCGAAAAAGTTAATCAATTTGCAAAACTTGAAATCACCGAGAAAGAAGTCCTGGTAAGCGTAGAAAATCCGGAGGTCAAAAAAGAAAGATCGGTTTGGGGATTGTTCCGTACTTTGATCAGCAATATGATCATCGGTGTTAATCAGGGATATGAAAAGAAGCTTGAGGTGAATGGCGTCGGTTATCGCGCTGCAGTGAACGGCAGTGTTTTAACTGTTAACGCCGGTTATTCCCATCCTGTTGAGTTTAAATTGGCAGAAGGAATCACTGCTTCAGTTGCGGCCAATGTCATTACTATCAGCGGTATAAACAAATACCTGGTAGGTGAAACTGCTGCCCAGATCAGAAAGATCAGGAAGCCGGAACCTTACAAAGGCAAGGGAATCAAATATGTTGACGAAGTGATCAGAAGAAAAGCAGGTAAGACTTCAGCAAAGGGCGATAAGTAAACAATTAACAATTAACAATTAAAAATTAAAAATTGCGAAAAATCTGGATAATAAAATTTGAGCAATAATTCGTAATTAAAATTCGTAATTGACTATATATGAACCAAGCTAAAGATAAACAATTAAAAAGAGATAGGAGAAGAAATAAGATCCGATCTAAAATCAGCGGTACCGGCAGTATTCCCAGATTGAGCGTGTTTAGATCCAATGATGGAATGTTCTTGCAATTGATTGATGACACATCCGGAAAGACTTTGGCAAGCGCAGGTAGCCATGAAGTAAAGAAAGGTAGTGAAGGTAAGATCGGTGTCAGCTTGGAACTGGGCAAGATTATCGCTAAAAAGGCACAAGATGCCGGTATTAAAAAGGTAGTATTCGATCGTGGCGGTTATCAATACCACGGCAGAGTAAAGGCAGCTGCAGAAGGTGCGCGAGAAGGCGGCTTGGAATTTTAAATAAGCAATAATTATATATTATGACGGAAGAGACAAAAAAAGAAAATAATATCCCAGCAGTTGACGTTTCGAAAGGAGCAGCTACTGCAGTTGCTAAATCTATTTATGGCGACAAGGCCAGAGGCAAGGACGGCAGAAAATCGGCAAGACCAAGAAGGGATGATCAACAGCTACCTGAAGAATTCGAACAAAAAATTCTTGATATCGCTAGAGTCACTCGTGTGATGGCTGGTGGTAAGAGAATGCGTTTCCGCGCTTGCGTTGCAGTCGGTAATAAGAAGGGCAGAGTTGCAATCGGTTTGGCCAAGGGTATTGATGTCACTATCGCGATTACCAAGGCAGTGAATCAAGCAAAAAAGAATTTTATTGATGTGCCGATGGTCAATGACACTATTCCTCATCAGATTACCCATAAAAAAGGTGCCGCAATAATTCTGTTGAAGCCGGCTTCTCAAGGAAGAGGTATAGTCGCAGGCGGAGCTGTGCGTATAGTCGCAGAACTTGCCGGAATAAAGAATATCACTTGCAAGACTTTGGGCACTAACAATAAATTGAACAATGCAAAATGCATCATCGAAGCATTGTCTAGTCTGAAAATGCCTGTCAAAAAAGAAAAAGCCCAAAGTGTTAAAAAGGAAGAAACTGTTGAAGTTAAATAGAATTTTAATTTATTTTAAAATTCAAAATTCAAAATTTAAAATTAGATAAATATATGTTATCCTTACATACAATAAAACCTAAAAGCGGTTCGACGAAAAATCGCAAAAGAGTCGGTCGCGGTAATGCTTCCGGTCATGGTACTTATAGTACTCGCGGACTTAAGGGTCAAAAATCTCGTTCCGGTGTAACCGGCTTGAAAAGATTGGGTATGAAGAGCATGATGCTTAATATCCCGAAGACTCGCGGCTTCAAATCTTTGAAACCGAAAGCTCAAGTGGTTAACTTGTTCAACCTTAACCAATTCAAGGAAGGCGCTAAAATAAATCAGAAAGTATTGATCAAGGCGGGCTTGATAATGAATAATGAATCACCGGTAAAACTACTTGGCAAGGGCGAGTTAAAAATCAAGAATTTGCAGATTTCCGGTTTGAAAGTAAGCGACAGTGCGAAAGAACAAATCGAAAAATTAGGTGGTAAAATTCAATAATTAAGGATCTTCCTTAATTATTTTGATTTTGTAAATTTCAATACTATGCTTTTAAAAAAATTAGAACAAATTTGGAAAGCCAAGGACTTGCGCAAGGACATTTTTTTCGTGCTGACCATGTTGGTCATATTCCGTTTAGCTGCACATATTCCGATACCAGGGGTAGATATCCAGGCCTTGCAGAATTTTTTCAATTCTAACCAGATCCTGGGTCTGATCAGTATGTTTTCTGGAGGTGGTATGGAGAATTTTTCAATCGTTATGATGGGCATCGCCCCATACATCACTTCTTCGATTATCTTTCAGCTTTTAGGCATGATCATCCCCAAACTAGAGGAGATGGGAAAAGAAGAGTCAGGCAGACAGAAAATCAATATGTGGACAAGATGGTTAACCGTACCTTTAGCTGCTATGCAGGCTTATAGCATGATCATCTTACTCAGCCGTTCTTCACAAGGAATCTTTGGCGCAATTAGCCCGTTTGAAATGGTTACGATGATCGTCACTATCACTGCAGGAACAATATTCTTGATGTGGATCGGGGAATTGATTACAGAAAAGAAAATCGGTAATGGTATTTCTCTGTTGATCTTCGCCGGAATAGTTTCTAGTTTGCCAAAAACCTTACAACAAGTTGCTGTATCTTTTGATCAATCTCAGTTGTTTACCTTGATCGGGTTTATCGTGATCGCCCTGGTGACCATCGTCGGCGTCGTCATTATTACCGAAGGACAACGCAATGTTCCGGTTCAATATGCGAAGCAGATCAGGGGTAACCGCACCTACGGCGGCGCAAGTTCTCATTTACCGCTTCGCGTGAACATGGCAGGCGTAATTCCGATCATCTTTGCTGTCTCTGTCGCTTTGTTCCCTCCGATGATCGCTCAATTTTTTGTTAATGCAAAAACACAAATGGTGGCCAAGGCTGCTGAATGGACAATCACTACTTTCCAAAACGAGCTCGTTTATGGAGTGATGTACTTTGTATTAGTTTTTGCCTTTACTTTCTTCTACACCGAAGTAATTTTCCATCCTACCCAGATTGCGGAGAATTTGCAAAAACAGGGCGGATTTATCCCAGGCATCAGGCCTGGCAGAAATACCTCAGAATATTTAGCCCATACAACGCATAAAATAATCTTGGCAGGCGCGCTATTTTTGAGCATTATCGCCATCTTGCCTCTGATAATGAGATATTTTACCGGCATCCAATCCTTGGCGATCGGTGGAACCAGTTTGTTGATCGTTGTTTCCGTGGTGATTGAAACAGTCAAGCAGATCGATTCTCAGCTGACCATGAGAGAATACGAGGGCATCTAAAAATCTATCTATACAAATAAAACTCGGCCATGGTCGAGTTTTATTATTGTTGATTTTGGTGTATAATTATGGTATTAAAGTAAAAATATGCCATATTATTCAAAATATCAAATCAAAAATAACATCAAGACTAATCTGGAAGGCAAGCAGTTGATTGCTAATGCCGGGATAAGAAATGTCTTAAATAAATCCTTGGGCAAAAAATTTATCAGCGAGCGAGAGGCTGTTGAGAAATTGGCCGAAGATTATAAATATTTGAATAAAGCTTCGATAAAAATCAAATTAAATAAGGATTTTGGAGCGAATACGCTATTGAAGAAAAAGATATTAGGATACATCAATACACCGATAAAGAAAGGACCGACCAAGGAAGAAATCAGGAGGGCAGAAAGAAGAAAAAAGGCGAACATCGGTTTGACCCGATATTCCAGGGAAAAAGAAGAGGCGGAGAACGGATCGGATGCACCAATAGCAAGCAAGGGTTTTGTCGGTGACATGGTTAACAAAAATAAATATAAATTCGGAGTTTCTGTTAATGGGTTTGCCGGCCCTGGAAACAACCGGGGAGGCGGTTTTGCCGGTCCATCGACTGTCACCAAACCGGACTCTATAGCTGGGCGTAATAGTACCGGTTTTGCCGGTCCTGCTAATTTTAATCCACGACGCGGTTTATAATTAATTGCATATATATGAAAAATTATTATATATTTTTTGGACCACCTGGGTCCGGAAAGGGAACTCAGGCTAAAAAAGTAGCAGAAAAATTAACTTTGCCGATCATTTCTACCGGAGAGATTTTGAGACAGGAAATTGAAATGAAAAGTGAAATAGGATTAAAAGCACAGAAGCTGATGAGCCAAGGCAAATATGTGCAGGATGAAGTTGTGGGCAATCTGATAATAAAGCGTCTAAGAAAGAAAGATGCAGTCAATGGGGCGATATTTGACGGTTATCCAAGGACTGAATTCCAACAGAATTTTCTGGTCAATAAATTGAAAAAATTCAACACACTCGGGATTTTTGTTGCAGTCAAAGATGCAGAAGTTAAAAGACGACTTGGCGGTAGACGAGCTTGTGTCTGCGGTCAGACTTATCATCTCAAATTTAAACCGGCAAAAAAGAACGGAATTTGTGATGTTTGTGGCGGTAAGTTATTCACCCGTCCAGATGATAAGCCGGAATCGATCAAGACCAGATTGGAAGTCTATCATAGCCTTACCGAACCGTTGCTAAAATACTGGGAAGAGAATGGTCGAATGATCAAGGTAGATGGTGAGCAGAAGATTGATAAGGTTTATAATGATATTTTAGCTAAATTAAAAAAGAAAAATTAGCTATTTAAAATAATGCAAATTTGTTCTTGACACGCTCATTTTTTGTGTCATCCTGAACTTGTTTCAGGATCATTTGAAAAAACTACCTGATTCTGAAACAAGTTCAGAATGACACTCAAGGATTAATTAAAATTTATATTCATGATTATTATAAAAACCGAAAAGGAAATAGATACAATCCATGAAGGTGGTAAAAAATTGGCCGAAGTTTTAAAGCAAGTATTGGCGGAAGTCAAAGTTGGTGTTACTACAGAAACTTTAGAAAATTTGGCATGTGAATTGATTGAGCAATTTGGCGGCCGTCCCGCATTCAAGGGCTACAAACAGTCACACTATGATCAGCCTTATCCGACAGCGTTGTGTATCTCTATCAACGACGAGGTGGTTCATGCACCAGCAATTCCTTCCAGAACGATAGCGGAGGGTGATGTAGTCAGCATCGATGTTGGTATGGAATTTGCTGGCTTATTTACTGACATGGCTGCTACGGTTGCTGTTGGCAAGGTAGATGAAAAAATAAATAAATTAATAGCAGCAACAAAAAAATCCTTAGAGTTGGCAATAGAGAAAGTTAAACCCGGTGTCAGTCTTTATGAGGTCGGTAAAACAATAGAAGACTATATTGAAAAACAAGGTTTTAAAGTAGTTAGGGATTTGGTTGGTCATGGGGTAGGCAAAGAAATCCATGAGGATCCGATGGTACCCAACTATCCGATGGAGCAGTGCAGAAAAATTCTGTTGAAGCCTGGGATGGTGATAGCAATCGAGCCTATGGTGAATATCGGCAGACATCATATTATTACAGCGCCGGACGGCTTATCAATCAAGACGGCAGACGGCAGCATCAGCGCCCATTTTGAGCATACGGTGGCGGTTACAGAAACGGGACATAGGGTTTTGACGGAATAGGAAAATAATTTTCAATGATCAATTTTAAATTTTCAAACAATTTTTCAATGATTAAATTTTGAAATTGTTGAATTAATGCATTATTTGAAAATTGAAAATTATTAAATTGAAAATTAATTATCTATTAGAGCATAAAACTGATAGTGAATAGAATATAATTTATATGCCAATTAATATTAAGAGATATTTGGGTATCGACTATGGCACCAAGCGAATTGGCCTGGCTTTGGGCGATAGTGAGATGAAGATTGCCATGCCTTTTATGGTTGTTGCTGATGTTGATGCGGTGATCAAAGCAATTGAAGACGAAGATATTGATGAAATCGTAATCGGTTTGCCGATTACTATGAAAAATGAGGCCGGGGCAATGAAAAAAGATGTTGATCAATTCATAGAAAAATTGAAAGAAAAAACTTCTCTGCCGATTATTGAAATTGATGAACGTCTGACTAGTAAAGGCGCTGATGCTTTGGTAGGAAACAAAAAAACTAAAGCTGAACGAGATGCCATTGCCGCCATGATAATCTTGCAGAGTTATCTGGATAAAATTTAAAATGGAGAATGCAAAATTCAAAATAATAGATTTTTAAATTTTTAATTTTACATTTTAAATTTATTTGTGGAAGAAACATATCGCATTAAAGCAATTATTCTGAATAGAAAGCCGTTTCGAGAAAGTGATTTAAGCGTTTCGGTCTATAGTGCGGAAATGGGCAAACAGGTATTGGTTGCCAGAGGAGCAAAGAAATTCCGGTCAAAGGCTGCGGCTCATCTGGAGCCGATTTGCTTAACAGAAATCATGGTCGTGCGGGGAAAGCAATTTGATTATATCGGCAGTGCAGTCAGCGATAATTGTTTTATAAAAATCAAAGAAAATTTGGAAAAAATCGAGGCTGCCGGCAGGGCAGTTTTTTGGCTGAACAAATTAGTGAAGGAAGGGGAGAGTGACCAGCAGATTTTTGAATTATTAAAAGAATATCTAGAAACACTGGATAAGATAAATTTAAAGATCGAATCAGAATCATTTGCAAATTTTTTCATTCTTAAGCTATTAGAAAATTTAGGCTACAGGCCTGAATTACATCAATGCGTGCTTTGCAAAAATAAGATATTACCGGGAGGAAATAGTTACAATTTTTTGAAAAGCGGACTGGTTTGTAAAAGCTGTTCCAAAACCGAGAATTTCTTGACTGTCAGCGACGATTGTATTAAACTCTTAAGAGTAATATTAGACAAAAAATTTGCTATTTTAAATAATATCAAGGCAAGTGAGAGCCTTATAATAGAGACGAAAAATGTGATCAACGCAGTATTGGACCATCTTTAAAGATGGAAGGAGGTAGTATGGCAGAGGTAAAAATGGGAGAAATCCCTCCACAACAAGGTAAACCTCCGTACAAGGTAGTTCTTACCCCACATGAGGTGGAGCCAGTCGAAGACTGGAGAGATGCATTTATTCTCGCCAATGAGTCTTGCGCAATTTCTATCATTGATGCAGATAAAAAAACGGTCTGGTAAAAACCAGAAAGGAGCAATTATGCCTGATATAAAAAGAAAGTATGTGCTTTTTCCACCTCACGATCCTTCGCTTCAAATGGAGGCCACGCTGGAAGAAGCCAAGAAAAAAGCTGATGAGAAGCCAGGCACACAGGTTTGGGAGCATGGGGAAGCTCTGGTTTACACTTCGGTGTCCAAAAAAGCTGATGTTTCTGAAGAACCTCATCGCCATGAGGTCCCTGCCTACAAACGGCAGCATATTGCATAGACCACTTCTAATAGTAGGTCTTTTTTTATTCTTGACTGAATTAGTAGTTTATAATAGGATAATAAGTAATATTAAATAAAAATTGTTGTTGGCAGTTTCATGCTTCTTATCTATCTTTGAAAAGGGGGAGAAAGATGAAAGAGCGGAAATTTTTGCCACCGTTCAGGGTAATAGTTGGGGTAACCGATGAAATCCTAGAACCGGAACCGGTAGATTCCTTGATACAGGCGATTCGGTATGCCAAAGGGATGAATGCTCTTTATGTGTTGGACGCCAATCGTGCGGTGGTCTGTCCCAAGGAAAGGGGTGGGAAAAAAGTCTGTCCAGAGCCTCCTTTTTTGGTCGTTGGGGAATCGGATGTACATCCCTATGACGACTTCATCGAGGCGTTAAAAAAATGTAGGGAGATCGACGGCTATATCCTCGATGCTCAATCGACTAAGGTATATCCTCCGCCCCCGGAGAAGCGCCAGAAAACGGCAACCCCGGTGTCAATACCGGCAAGAATCCATGGTCTTTACCACGGCATGGTATAATCACAACAAAGGTCAGATTTTCTGGCCTTTTTTAATTTTATTTTTTTCTGGATTCCTGCCTGCGCAGGAATGACACAAAAGAAATAAAATATTTTAAGGTGTCATTCCTGTCCCCAGTCAAGCTGAGGATAAACCTACGGCAGGAATCCAGAAATTAAGTATGATAAAATTTGGTTTGAATAATTAATATTAACAATAAAAAAAGCCAGAGATTAGTCTGGCTTATATTGGACGCTGGAAAAAATCTGGGACGTTATGGTCGAAAAATCCCAAGGAATCAGGTCCATAATAACAGATGCTCCATACATCGCCATAATTTATGGCCTTAACTCCGGTGATCGAGCGTAAAAAATCCCGATTTCCCAAAATGACCGTGTTTTGAGGTAGGGTAGCCAGGAACTTCTTTGCCATACCGGGATCGACGGGTTTGTGATAGCCGTCGCCGACGATATAGGCGGCCTGCAATGGATGACTTTGTAGTTCGAGTAGTCCGATCATCTGGCGTTCGCACGCACCAATGCCATGAACTACCTTTGGGATTACTCCACTCAAGATCAAGAAATGAAGACCGTGAGCGACTTTAGCCATCAACCCAGCCATCATTAGGAAGTGGAGAGTAAGGAATTCCCGTTGTCTCTCCGTTTGTTGAATTCCCTCTGGCGTCAATGGCGCATTACAGCCGTTGCCACCTTGTCCGTGGACCAAATAATGAATGCAGTTCATTTAACCCTCCCGGAGTGCTGGTTTATATATTGCTTTTGTTGAACTTCTGCCGAATGCTGATAGAGCGTTAGCAATCATCACACTAAGAGTCGCGATGAATACTTCACCTTCATGCTTGATTTCAGAGATCTCGCAACTTGCTGAATTGAAGGCTATTTTAATGCCTTCCCATTCGCCCAGCACCATGCCGTTTTGAGAACATTTTCCTGGTACTTCTACAATACTTCCCCCAGGAGTAACTAACATGATTTTAACGTCCACTTTTTATAACCTCCTCATTGCATAATATAAAAAATTACTTTATTTTTAGCATAAAAATGGCAAATTGTCAATGTTTGACTAATTTTAGCTTATAGATTAAAATAAAATTATCTTTAAAATTTAGACAAAAACCATTTCGCCTCAAGGCGGATAATTCCGGCAAACACCGGAAGAGGTGCGGGAAGAAAGAACGTTAATTAACACGAATTAAACGCGAATTAAATCGAATTATATTCGACCAAATTCGTTACTAATTCGATGCAATTTGCGTTTTAGTAGAATCCGACGCTAGCTCACGTTACGAGTAAAAAGAGCTTCTTTTGCAGCTAGAGGATTTGTCCTCCGCAGCTTCAGCAAAGGAGGAAACTAAGGTGGTACCGCGAAAGAGACCTTTCGTCCTTAGATGCAACTTTTTGTTGTGTTTAAAGATGAGAGGTTTTTTGTTTACATTCCTTTGAGTCATCCTGAACTTGTTTCAGGATCAAGTGGGTAAAGGCATGATGCTGAAACAAGTTCAGCATGACACACAAGAAGTGAGAAATTTTCCCTCTGTCATCTCGACGAACGATAGTGAGGAGAGATCTCAGAGCGAGAAAAATACGTGAAAATTACAATTAAGTTATTCTAAAATAATTTATCGGTAAAGAATTTTTTACCACCATCCGAGATCTCTCACCCCTAAAGGGGTTCGAGATGACAGAGGAGAATGGAAAAATTTAAAATAACATTATTAATAATTAATCAAAATAAAAAATTATGCTACGAACACACACTTGCGGACAATTAACCAAGGAGCAAGTCGGAGAGACTGTTGAGCTTTCCGGCTGGGTGCATAGCCGCCGTGATCATGGCGGAGTCATTTTCATTGACCTTCGTGATCGCTATGGACTGACTCAAATAAAATTTGATCCATCTATCGATGAAGCCGCTTACAAAGAAGCGGAAAAGTTGCGCAGTGAATGGGTGCTTCATGTCACTGGAAAAGTTTTGGCACGACCGGCAGAAATGGTCAACCCAAAATTGCCGACCGGGGAAATCGAAATTGAAGGCTCAACTCTGGAAGTTTTGTCAGAAGCCAAATTATTGCCTTTTGAAATCAGTGATGATAAAAGTAAAGAAGCTAATGAAGCGATCCGTTTGAAATATCGCTTCCTTGATTTGCGTAGAAAAAAGTTACAGGACGTGATGTTCAAACGTTATGATCTGATCAGATACGTCCGCGAATATTTTCATAAGTTGAACTTTATCGAAGTGCAGACTCCGATTCTTGCCAACTCGTCTCCGGAAGGTGCGCGCGATTATTTGGTGCCTTCAAGAATTTATCCTGGAAAATTTTATGCCTTGCCGCAAGCGCCTCAGCAATTCAAGCAGCTTTTGATGGTGGGCGGCATGGATCGTTATTTCCAGATCGCACCTTGCTTCCGTGATGAAGACCCCAGAAACGATCGACATCCCGGAGATTTCTATCAGATTGATTTAGAAATGAGTTTCGTCAAGCAGGAAGATGTCTGGGCGGCAGTGGAACCATTGATGGTCGAGCTGACAGAAAAGTTCGGCAAGAAAGAAGTGATCCAAAAACCCTTCCCTCAATTCACCTGGAAAGAAGTTATGAACAAATATGGCATCGACAAACCGGATTTGCGTTTCGGTTTCGAGATTAAGCCGGTAACTGAGATGGTCAAGGACTGCGGTTTTTCAGTATTTGCAGATGTAGTTAAAAATGGCGGTGTAGTGCATGCGATGAAAGTCGACGGCGGGGCAAAATTCAGTCGTAAAGACATTGATGAACTGACTGAGGCCGCCAAGAAAAAAGGCGCCAAAGGCCTGGCATATATTACTTTGCGAGATAACGAAATCAGCTCTCCAATTATTAAATTCCTTGGTGATGATTTGGCGAAGCAAATCATTTATGAAGTGGAAGCCAAAGATGGTGATATCATTTTCTTCGGCGCTGATCAATGGCGCACTGCCTGTGAATCTTTGGGAATTGTTCGCAATGAATGCGGAGTACGTCTTGGTTTGAAAGATAACACTAAGGCTGCATGGTGCTGGGTTAAGGATTTTCCAATGTATGATATGTCGGAAATCGAAGAGGGCAGGGTCGACTTCGGCCACAACCCTTTCTCTATGCCTCAGGGCGGTATGAAGGCCTTGGAAGAACAAAATCCGATGGATATTTTAGCCTATCAATATGACTTGGTTTGCAATGGTTATGAAATTTCCTCCGGAGCGATCCGCAACCATCGTCCCGATATCATGTATAAAGCATTTGAAATTGCCGGCTATACCAAGGAAGATGTCAATCAGAAATTTGGTGGCATGATCCGTGCCTTTGAATTCGGTGCTCCTCCTCATGGTGGCATCGCTCCAGGGCTAGACCGTTTGATGATGGTATTATTTGATCTTGATAGTATTCGCGATATTTATGCCTTCCCTAAAGATGGTCAGGCAAGAGACGTGATGATGGATTCTCCAAGCGAAGTAAGCGAAAGACAATTGAAAGAATTACATATCAAGGTTGTGGGAGTTGATAAGAGTATTGATAGGGGGGATTAGTCGTGTAACGCATAACGTGTACGCCATGCTTATGTGTTTTCCCCTCCTCTTAGATAAGAGGAGGGTAGGGTGGAGTTGATGAATTGTGAGAAAAATATCTTTAATCGTAGCAACTTCAAACTCCCCCTCATTCACCCTCTTATCTAAGAGGGGGAGGCAAAAAAAAGAAGGCAAAGTGTTGTGCACGATGCCTTCATAGTTGGACTTTACTGGGGTTATTTTTTTTCTTTCCCCCTCTCGAATATTTCGATTTTGTTAACCGAGTACCCGAGAACATAGAAGCGGTCGATCGCATCCCTTGGGGCACTGAACGGGAAGCTTCTCTTGGTAGTGACCGTCACCTCGGCAGAGTACTTACCGAAGTTTTTTTTGATTTCCGGAGTCAGCTTTTCTCCGTAGCAGTTCATAAGAACCTGCTTGTCCAGCCTGTCGGTTGCCGCGCCGACGATGGGTTCTTGGGAAAGCATTTCTGCTGATACGGGAGATGAAATGCTGATCATTGCGACGATTACCAAGGTTATTGCAGTTTTCATACAGCCTCCTTTGTGTTGTCTGGGCAAGCCCAGTAATTAAGGTTGTTTTTTTCTTACCTCGACAAGTGTCACTCTCATTCCCGATTCTTGCAGGCAGTTAATGATCGTGGTTACCTCGTACATGGGAAAGGGGACTTCGTCCAGAGCTTTTATGGAATTTACAAAGCTCCTTTTTGGGGTAGTTGCATTTTTTTCGCCAAAATAGGTTACTTCAACTACTGAATTTTTTTCCCCGATGTTCGGCACATCATGTTTTACAAGCCATTCCGTCCCGAGTGCGCTGGTTGAAAATGTGAGAGCGATAATCGTTAGTAAGATTGTTTTTGTCATAGGTACATCTCCTTTTTTATGGTCTGTAGCCAAAATATGGAAATACATACTATTGTAGCATAAAAGTCTTTATCTGTCAAGGAGTTGCAAAAACTAGCCAAAAGAGGTATGTTGTAAGTAGATTTAACTCAAAAATAGCTTAATGATTAGTAAATAATTTTAAGCTAGTATATTAAAATAAAAATATGGAACAGCAAATTGAACAACAAAATAATTCTGCAAAATTTGCCTTTTTCTATCTTTTGTCTTTGGTTTCTCTGATTTTCATGACCACCTCAGTCGGCATAGTAATCTTTCAGATCATCAATAAGCTGGTGGTTGATTTGGTTCGTCCGTATGCGGGAATGTTTGATTCCGGTGCAGTCAAGTTTGCCATCTCGGCAATAATTATCTCCGCGCCGATTTATTATCTAACTACCTGGCAGATCAACAAGAATTTATACACCGGTGTTTTGACAAAAAATTCCGGTGTCAGGCGTTGGCTATCTTATTTCATTCTTCTTGTCACCTCGGTAGTAATGCTGGGTTGGGCAATCGGCACTTTGAATAATTTTTTGAATGGCGATATAACGCTGAAATTTGTTTTGAAAGCTTTGGCCTCAGTAGTGATCGCCGGCACAGTATTCAGCTATTATTTCTATGACATCAAGCGAGAGCAATTGGCTGGTGTAAAAGACAGAACGATTAATATTTTTTTCTACACGACATTGGCAGTGGTCATTATCACATTGGTGTCTGCCTTTTTCTTTATTGATTCACCGAAATTAACCAGAGACAGAAACAGAGATGACAATGTATTGAATAATTTCAATGCGATTGATAACAGTTTGAATTCATATTATTTAGAAAATAAAAAATTGCCTTCGAATTTGGAAGTATTGATTACAGAAAAAAGGTATTTGACCGAAGAGAATATCAAAGACGGCGTCACCGGACAAAAATTTGACTACAAGCCGGGCGAAGACAAGATGTATGAATTGTGCGCCACCTTCCTTACTTCCAACAAAGATTTGAAAGATAGCAGGAATGACTATATGGTAACCCGTTGGCCGCATGACAAGGGCTATCAGTGTTTAAACCAGAGGATAAATAGCGTTGAAGGTTTGAAAGAATTTAAGCCTCTACCAGTCCAATAAATCTGTTATAGTATATATTAAAAAACAAAAATCCAAGGAGGCTTGGATTTTTGTTTTTTATAGTATATAATACAATATTGTTCTTTTTTTTGGACCTTGAAAAAATCGAAATTTCATTTCGATAAAAATATTTACCATTGGAATTCAATCTGCTTCATTACACGAGGGGGGATTTATGAAAGAGAAATGGGAGCTCATACTAGACTGTCGGAAAATTGCACCAGAAGCCCTGTTTGCCGATGTGCGCAAATTGGCGAGTATATTCAACTGTTTTATCATTTCCTGTAACCACTTGCTGATAATAAACTCGATTTTCTTCAGGGACTGTAAAGTCGTCTGGGGAGGAGAGCTAAAGGCTTTTCAGCAGGCGGAAAGAGAAGTGGGATCATTCAATCAAGGCTTTAGTTTTTCTGCTGTATGTATCGATTCTGATGATCCCGAAGAAGACATTAAAAAAGCAGCAAGCCAAAGGGATGTTTTTGCAGACGCAATAAATGATCCTCTTCAGATCGCACTTCGGTTTGCCAGGGAAATAGTTGAATCAGACATTAAACTTTTCCTCTGTTCTCCGCTTGCGGTAGCTTGTATCCATGACCGTCCATCGATAGCTCAAAACAATCTAGCGATGGTTTACTGGCCAGGAAAAAGTATAGTGGCTCAAGAGCTCAAAGAAAGGGTTGAATGGCTCATCATTACACCGCCGAGCCGTACAAGCATCGAAGAAGTCGTTGAAGTAGCAGAACAATTACAGAAAGGGGGTTGAGAGGAGGGAAGAAGTTAGAAGGAAGAAGTGAGAATGGAAATTAACAACAAGATGTAACTACAATGAGGGAGGCATTATGACACGTCAAGAAAAGATGCAAGGGAAGATGGGGAAGGACAGGATAATCTTTGCGCTGGATACTGACGACATCGACAAGGCAATCGGCTGGGTTCGAAAGCTCACTGGCCATGTCGGTGGGTTCAAGATCGGCTTCGAACTTCAACAGACCATGCTGGTTAGTCTTCTTGTGGCGCCTACATGGATTGCTGCAAGCAGATACCTTGTGAAGGTGCGTGAACTTTACCATCTTCTTAACGGACAGATTTTCTGGGACTGCAAGCTGGATGATATTCCCAAAACTGTTGCCGGCGCAAGCAAAGCCGTAGCGAGACTTGAAGCTCTGATGTTCAACTTCCATTGTTCGGCCG
>Ga0209319_1000635_pt1 | contig 41144 bp, 58 predicted proteins | sample RifGroE2_FD_184000 | JGI IMG/M metagenome (GOLD analysis project Ga0209319, IMG submission 184000) | Groundwater microbial communities from Rifle, Colorado - Groundwater E2 (SPAdes) (version 2) | ecosystem: Environmental > Aquatic > Deep subsurface > Groundwater | place: Rifle, Colorado, United...
TCAGCGTTCCTAAAAACTAACATCGGAGGATTAGAACAAAGATTTCTTGGAACGCTGAGACCGACAGCAGAAGAAACAGGAGCGGAACAACAGCTTTCCAACCTTATGACATCCCAAGAATTGGGACTACGAAAGGCAGCCGACCAGCCTATTGCCCAACCGTTCGTAACAGGTCAACAGGCGGCGATAACGGAACGCACAGCAATCCAAACAAGACCATTGCAAGAAAGACTGGCATTGCTACAAAAACAGCGTCAAACTTCGGCTGATGTTTTGCGTACCCAATTGGGATTTGAAAAGGAAAAACTTGCAAGTGCCGAAGATGAAAGACTAAGAAAAGAATCTTTGGAAAGAGAAGACGAGCTTAGAGAAGAAGCGAAAAAAGACGCTTTCGACCAGCTATTCTTCCAGACTTTCGGAAAAACAAGAGGAAAACTAAGTAGAAATGAGGCAGAAAAGAAACTATCTAAGGCATACGAAAGCGAAAAAGAATATGAAAATGAATTGAAACAGTTGGAATTGGCGAGTAAGAGGAAGTCTTTGAGTGGGGGAGGAACGAGTGAAGGAGGAATACAAATAGACAGAAGTAATAAAGGTGTAGAAAGTTTAATTGAGGAAGCTGTAAATACAGGTGATGACTGGGGAACAATAGCAGCGACTTTGAATGCGGCTGGAATAAATGTAGGTTCAGGGTCTCACGCTGATAAAACATTAAGAAAAATATTTTTAGGAGAAGAATAAATGGCAACATCATATTCACAGCTTAAACAGGCTTTGTCTGGAGGACAAGGATTGCAAACTGGAACAACTCGTTCCGGCAAGATTTCAAGTTATTCGCAACTGCGACAGGCAATCGGTGAAGATGTTTTATCTCAATCAAGAAAACAACTTGAAGAAGCAAACAAAAGACAACAAAAAATAGACAACTTTAATCGAGTAAAATCAGAAGCAGAGAGATACGCCCAAGAAGCTGAAAAAGCACAAACATTTAGATCCAAAGCTGGAGAATTTGTTTTTGGTGGTGGATTGAAACAAATGTTAACAGGTGGAACTACTGAAACAATAAGCGATGTTTCATTTCAACCAAAAATAGATAGGCAAATTCAAAATACAATCAATGACCAAAGCAAGGCAATTATTGAACTATCTAAGCGAAATAAATCAGAAACCAATCCTGAAATAAAAAAAAGAAGAGAACAAACTATTGCTAATCTTTTGGAAGAACAGAAAAAAACAACAGAACAAGTTGGAGGAAAAATAAAAGATAAAACCACACTACAACTTATTGGTCAGTCATTGGCAACAGCTACCGAATTAACTCCAACATTAGGTTTTAAATCACTTGGAACAGCAACAATTAAAACATTATTGCGAGGAGCTGGAAAAGAAGGCGTTAAAGAATTGGCAAAAGGTGGAGGAAAACAACTTATCAAAGACGCTATTGCAGAGGGTGCTTTATTTACTGGAATTGCTGGTGCTGGAGAAAAAGCAAGAGAAGAAGGTGCGACAGCTGGAGATATTGCAAAGACTGGAGCAATAAGTGCTTTAGGAGGAGGATTATTGGCTGGAGGATTGGGAATAGCAGGAGCAGGGCTAGGCAAATTATCAGGCAAACTTGCAAGCAGAACATTATTTAAAAATACAGTAAAAAATATTGAAAAAGAAGTTGGTAAGTTAGATATTGATGAAATTGCTGATATTCAAAGACAAATAGACGAAGGTGTTAGTGAAAAAGATATATTAAAAGATATTAAGGAAGCTAAAGAAATTCCAACAGAAGCTCCAAAACCGAAAGAGGTTAAAAAAGAGATACCAAAGAAACCAGAAGCACCAAAGGAGGAAGTAAAGACAAAAGACACTCTTACACAAGGAGAGGGAAAATATAAATCTGCTACAAAAAAAGGAATTGTAGAAGTAGAAGGAACTCCAGTAAAAATACACGATGACATCGATACATTTATCCATAAAGATGAAAATGGTAATTGGGTAGTGTCAGAAAAAACAACTGGAAAATCGTTAAACGAAGGTGGTGGATTTCCTACACAAAAACACGCAATAGATGACGCGAAAGAAGCGGTAGATTTTTATGGAGTTGATAAAATGAAAAAAATAATCGATTCTAAAAAACAATTACCCAAGACAGAAATAAAAAAGGTCAATAAGCCAGAAGTTAAGTCTGAGGTTAAGAAAAAATCAGAATTTGCAAAAAGATTAAACGAAGATTTGCCAGATGAATTTAAAATAAATGAAGATTACGATGTTAAAAGAATAAAAGGGGAAGTTGATGAAGCAGCTAATTTAATTGAAAAAGATTTAAAAAAAGCAATAAAAATAGCTTCTGGAACTGAAAAAGCTGATGGAAATACCCAAACAGCAGTTTCCATTATGCTTGCTGAAAAAGCTAAAAGAGAAGGAGATTGGGAGACAGTAGCACAATTATATAATTCTCGCAGAATATCAAATACAAGGAGAGGTCAAGAAATAGCAATGGAAAAAGCAAGTGTAAAACTGAATCCTGAGGAAGAATATATGAAACAAGTAGTTGACGCAAGATTAAAAGGAACAAAAATAGGTTCACAAGAAATATCCGATGCTCTTAATAGAAAACCGAAATCAGAAAGAGTTATGGAAAAAGTAAAAAAACAAACTAAGGAATTGAAAGAAAGCCTAAATCAATCAGTTAAATTTGAACGAGCCAATAAAGTATTTAATGATTTAATTTGCAAATAATATGTCATTTTGTATACCAAGGAATGTGATGAATAAAGTCCGCCAATCGATAGGCGAGCTAGGAGATAGACCAATGCAAAAATTGGCATATTTAAGTTCTAAGGAAAGATTAAAGTTATTCAAAAAAAATCTTTCTGATGATTCTGCTAAAATACTTAATGATGAATTTGAAAAATCAATAACATCTCAAAAAATATCAGCTCTCGAGAGTTGGGTAAAAAGAAATCTTGATGAAAAATACAGAGCTGATTTTGATGCAAATAAACTAAATAAAAAAATAAAAAACATCGATGAGTTTAATGATTATATAGAAGCTAATGCAGAAAATTTTGCTCTTCAAAAAAATAAAGTTGTTTTATCTGCTAAGGAAGTAAAGAAGTTCAATGAGTTGGGAAAAAGATTATTAGAAGCCAGAAAGAAACTTGGAGATAATTTTGGTGATATTGTTGATAATTTCAATGGAAATCTTAAATATGCACAAAAATTGAAAGAAATACAGGAATATTCACAAAGTTTGATTCCATCTTCAAGAATTAAAACATTTACAAAATCAATAGGTAAGGCTGTAATGCTTGCTTCAATAAAATCGCCATTATTAAATATTATCTCGAATACATTTATGGGATTTTCTGAGGCAGTATCAAGGAGAATAGCAAACAAAGCTATTGGTGGTAAGGTTGATGGTATTGTTTTGAAATCATATATTAAAGGAATAAACAAGATATTTAAAGAAACTGGAATTGATATGAGCCGTATGATAACCGTAGACGAGCCTATTGCTGGAGTTGGAAAAGTATTAGGGGAGGAAATATCAACACCAAAAGGAAAATATACAAGAGCTTTCACTGATTTTATTTTTAATAAAACTCTTTCAACACCTGATGTTGCTTTCTCTTCTGTTCATTTTGCTGATTCAGCAAATATTGTTTCTAGTAAATATGCTAGAGGAAATAGTGTTAGAGCAAATGAAATATTCAAGGATGCGATAAGAATAGAGCCAAGAACAACCGAAGGTCAAGTAGTGAGAAATCAGGCTATTGCTGATTCTATGTATGCAACTTTTACAAATAATTCCGCTAACGCGAGATTAAATATGAAAATAAGGGATGTTCTCGGTCCAGTTGGAGATATTATGATGCCATTCGTAAAAACACCTGCTAATGTTATTGAGTCAGGACTAGATTATTCAGGACTTGGAGCTTTAAAAGGAGTATATAAAATGCAAAAAGCTATTCGTGCAGATGGATTTAAAGGCGTTAGTCGTGAAGCGTGGAGAGAAATAGGAAAAGATGTAACTAGGGCAGGGTTAGGTTTAACAGGAGCATATATTTTAGCAGGAACTATAAGCACAGATGAATTTATTGGGGCATATGACCCAGCAAGAGTTAAGGTTGACCAATTAAAAAATACTACTTATAACGCAGTTAGAATTGGGGATAAATGGGTAAATGTAGATTATTTTGGTCCATTAGGAGTTCCTTTGGTTGGATTTTTATATGCCAAAAAGTATGGAGGAGAACAAGGAATGATAAAACCATTTTTACGAGGTATGAGAGAACAATTTGAAAAATCTCCAGGGATTGAGCCATTGGCTACAACAATAAAAACATTGACTTCAAAAGATTTGGAAGGAAAAGCTGTTCAAAGTATTGCGGAATTTACAACCGACCAATTAGCGGCAAGACTTATTCCTGGATTTATGTATGATTTATCCAAAGCAACTGATGAAATTCAAAGAGATACTAGACAAAAAAAATATATGTTAAATATTCCGTTGGTTGAATTAGAACTTGATTCAGTAGCTAAAAAAATACCTTTTTTGAGAAAAACTTTACCAGCGAAACACGATTCCCTTGGCAGAATTATGTATGAGGATGGTGCTTTTCAGTCTTTGATGTTTGGAGCAAGAGTTAGAAATGTAAGAGAAGATGAAATAGTAAATGAAATATTTAGACTGAGAGATAATGGTCAAACTCCAAATATAAAAGATTTAAGATTTATGAATTCTACAAAAGTAGATGAACTTATAAAAAAAGTAGGAGATGAAAAATTTTACGAAATAACCAGAGAATATGGTCAAAAACTAGCTGATAAATATGCAAATATAATGAGAACGTTATCTTATAAAAATGCCAGTTTTGAAAAAAAGAAGGATTTATTAGATAGTGCTGGTCAAGATTTATACGTAAAAACTTTGAATAAATACGGAATTAAATATAGATAATTTTATGACAATAGAACAAGGAATACTAGATTCCGACAATTTAGCCAAAGAATCCAAGCAAGATGATATTATCGCTGCAGTATCAGGTAATTTATCGGAGTATATAACACAAGCCCTTGATGATTACACCACAACGAGCGTTACATATATCTGCAAAATGAAAGCGGATGGAGCTTGGTTATTCACCAAAATAGATGAAACTGGAAACTTCCCGACATTCACTTTTGCGAATGTTTCCAATAACGCAACAATGACAACCTATCTACTAGCCTATGCAAGTCGAACAACATTGACATACGAAAATATTAACGAATTAACATTTTAAAAAATATGATTACAGCTAAAATAAAATCAATAATTAAATACGGAGAAGGGTTAAAAATAGATGTTTATTTTTCTGATGATACAGAAAAATCACTTATTTTTTCTTCTGAAACTACAAGTGATGAAATCAAAGCTAAAATAACAGAAATAAAAGCAGAAAAAGAATTATTGATTGATAAGATTGATTATTTATCTAATGAATTATTAAATATTGAATTATGAGCGTAATATACGCAGAAAATGATTGTAATTTATCTGATGTCGGAGCTTTTTATCGTGTTGAAGCCTATAATATTGGAACGTTCTCAACTACCGACCAAGCCTTGTCTACTACAAGGACGATAGCTTTGACTTTTGCTAATGCTGGTAATTTGCGTGGTATTTTATTGGTATTGAGAACTAATGATGCTGGAAATGATAGAAGCGTTCAAGTAGTTTTTCAGGAATATGTCGGTAGCACTTGGACAACTCGAGATACAATAACTTTGACTTCTGCGCAAATAATAGCTTCCACTAATAAAAAGACAGAGGGTGTTTTTGTTCCATTCAGACTTACAACTCCTTACGCTGTTGACACTACTGCAAGTAAATGGAGGATACAAGTTTCTCATACTGGCGGTTCAACGGGAACTTGGTATACTAGAACATCGGATGCTACTAACCCTTTTTATGTAGCATATTGTGATAATGCTTTATCTTTTTCGGCAAATGATTGTTTAATAGCAGAAGGAAGAATTACGATAGACCAAGATATGGCTTTGCGTGGTGTCCTTGGAACGGGCGACACTGTTCGTTCTATATGTGGAATAGCAGTTAGAACACTAACGCCTACACCAAGCGGCGTGGCGAGATTTTATGTTCCTGAGCCTGCTTCACTTTTGACAATTACATTAGACGGATTACTTGTTATCGGAGCCGGGAGCGGATTCCAAGTAGGAACTTCTGCCAGCACAATAACAGCAGGAAGTGTTTTAGTTGATATTGTAGAAAAAGCTACTCCAACTAGCGGAAGTGCGGGAAATAGCGGATTTTATGACTCGGAGGGTTCTGCAAATACATCATCTAGCGCGGCGTGTAGAAAAGGAACATTACTTTTATATGGGGCAATTCCAACACTCGAACGAACAACTTTATCTGCGGATGCGGCTTCTGGTCAAGGAGTAATTAACACAGTTGACGATTGTGAAGCGGCTGGATGGGCTATTGGTGATGAAGTGTATGTAGGAAAACAAGATACGACTGGGAGTATGTCAACGACAACACACACCATACAATCAATTTCAGGCACACAAATTACGCTTACACCAGTATTGGCTACTGCTAATAGGCTATCTGGTGGTTCAGTTATAAGAATGAACGGTTATGGTATTAAAGTCAGAAGTGATTCTACTACTATTATAAACAATTATCTAAGGAATCCATCTAATTTTCATATTCAAGGAGTTCAATTCTATAATATTCGTTTTTATCAGGCTCAAACAGCAGGATATACGGCTCTTGATGATTCTACTTATAGAAGTAAGCATATTGTAAAAAACTGTTCTGCATATTTTTCAACAGCAGCATCTTTGATGCAAATGATTAGTGCGCCAGAAGATGCTATTGATGTTGACGCAGTGAATGTTTTTAGGGGCTGTTCAGTCGGCACAATGTATGTTCCAACAACTACTGCCAACGGGGCAGGAGGGTTATTTAGTTGGAAAAATTGCTGGACACTCAATCTTAATGCTTCATCTTTTGTGTCAAACGCAGCCAAACCAAATATTTCTATTACAGACAATAAGTTTGAGAATGGTTTAACTTCCGTGAGTTTAAACGGGATAGATTTAATATTTACAGGCAATTATTTTTGGGGTAATTCATCTTCTACTGGTGCGGTTCAAATACAAACAGTTGTAGGAGGAACAATAGGTAATAATACTTATAATAAAAGCACTCTCGCTATATATTTTGGAGCTTTTCCTACTGTAAAGCCTATTTTTGACACAGATATTTTTGGAGATGAACAAGCTAACACGGTTGATATTGATTTTGCTCCGTCTGCTTTACTTGACACAATAATATTGAACCCTGTTGGAATCTCTACTATATCTGAAACCTATCTTCCTGAAACAGTTGAAGGTTCGTTAATGAAACTTATCGATGAAACAGCCGGGACTGTTGATGGCTATTGGACTTACGGAAAATACGTCAAGTGCGGGTATGGATTAGCCGATACTTTGGTGTGGAATGGAAGTGCGTGGTCGGCTGCCGCTGCTGGACAGTTCTCTATTCGTTTCAGACCATTGGACAGCGTCAATGAATTGAAATATCAAGACAACTACCCGGCAACTACTATTATCGGAAATTGCCAGAACAAGACTGTTGTCGTTCAGGCGAGGATTAAAATAAACAATGCAAATTTTTATGCCGGAACACATACTAAACCTACTTTACGGGTAATTTATGACGGAGGTACAGAAGCTACTACAGTCGCAACTGATACTACTGATGGACAACAGATTCAGGTATCATTTACTCCAACAACAGAAACAGAAGACATAACAATTAGATTAGAAATGGCGACTGATGCTACCGGCACCGATGCGTATGTCTATCTTGGTGAATTGTTGGTAATGAAGCCAGAAGGAATATTGGTCGACACGACAGGATTATCCAAATGGTCTAATGGTTATCCGTTGGGAACGTTGCGGACATTTCCAAGCCCATCCAGTGTTTGGGATGAGTTATCATCTGCCCATTTATCAGCTGGTAGTTTGGGAGAAAAAGTATCTAAAAAGTTGCTAACAACTAATAAATTTATTGGGTTAAAATAATAATTATAATAATATGGAAACACTAAAAAAAATCCTAACGTCAAACAGAGCGAAAACTCTATATTGGCAAATTGCAGTAGGAATTATCGGGCTTGCAATCGCATATATCGGGGAACTAAATATTCCCGAGTCGGCGATATTGGTTGCTTTGCTTAATATGGCAAGTAAATATATTAACCAAACATACCTCTAATATGCACCAAGACATAGATAAAATAGCTTTGATAATTCACGGATGCGTTGCTTTTTCAAGCGGAATTGTGAGGGCTTTAAAACAAAATAAAACAAAAACAATAGATATTCTAATATCTGCAATTATTTCAGGATTTACCGGAACAATTTTTGGTATGCTGGCAATGTATTATTTGGGAGAAAATTCGTACCTCACCCTTTCCATTGCTGGAATTGGAGGACTATTGGGAGAAAAAGGAATTTATTTGTTGACAGAAAGTTTTAAACGAGCAATCAAAGCAAACATTTCTTGACAACTAGTTGACAAACTGTAAATAAAGTGTATAATGGTAATATAATAATTTACCAAAATATATGACCAAAAAAGAAGTTCAAAAAAGAGTCCTTAAAAACGGAGAACCGCTAAGCCTTGATTTATTTGAGTGGGATGAAAAAACAAACACGTTCTCATCTGATGAATATTATCTTGTTTTAGATTTTTTGAGTGTGTCTGATTGCACATTCAATACTGGCTCTGATTGTACATTCAATACTGACTATAATTGCACATTCAATACTGGCTATAATTGCACATTCAATACTGGCTATAATTGCACATTCAATACTAGCTCTTATTGCACATTCAATACTGGCTCTTATTGCACATTCAATACTGGCTCTGATTGCACATTCAATACTGGCTATAATTGCACATTCAATACTAGCTCTTATTGCACTTTCGATACAGGTTCTGATTGCACTTTCGATACTGGTTCTGATTGCACTTTCAAAACAGGCTCTGATTGCACTTTCAAAACTGGTTATAAATGTGTGGTTGTCCGCAGAGATGTCTATGAAGTCATCGAACTGAAAGGAAAAATAAAAATAAAACTAAATGAATGTGGGGTAAAAGGATTTACTGTATTAGAAGAAAAAGTAGAAACAATAAAAATCGGAGATAAAAATTATAATAAAAAAGAAATTGAAAAAGCGTTAAAAAACGTTAAATCAATAGATTAGCGAGGTGTAAAATGATACAAAAGATAGATTTTTCACCCCTCGGAAAAGCAAAAAGAGTTCTTTCAAAAGACAGAAAGCAAGATAAAATCTGGGACAAAAAATGGAGGAAGCTATGTGGAGAATTTGTAGCTGGTGCAAAAACAAAGGAACCATTGTCGTCATCGGTTGTTGCGACTCTAACGGAGATTCGCACGACTGCAAAGGTTGTCAACATCAACACTGCCCGTCGCCGTTAGCTCTCGAAACTGGTTCTATATGCGACGATTGTATCCAACAATGGCGGATAAACCGCTACCAAGAAAAAGTTCTTAGCAAGTATGTGAGGTGAAAGATGAGAAAATACGGTTTTGACTTCTAGGAAATATGTTGATATACTATCGGTATAATTATTAAATAATATTTATGCTAAAAAAGTATATCGAAGGTATTGTTGGACGAACAGTTGGGAAGAGCATTTGGGAATGTGATAATTGTAAAAAAGAATTTTTACTTTTATCAAAAAGAGTAAAAGAAGCAAAAACTCATTTTTGCTCAAAAAGATGTAGGCGTGAATGGTCTTCAAAAATAGATAGCAAAAGAGTACTAAAATGGGTTAATAACAACGGTAGTCCTAATTTTAAAGGAGGTATTGGAATTACGACTGATGGATATGTATGGATAAGATGCAAGGGAAGATTTCATAACCAAATAAAACTCCATAGATATTTAATGGAGGTAAAAATTGGTAGAAAATTGAAATCAACTGAAATTGTCCATCATAAAAATTTCGACAAATTCGATAATCGTATAGAGAATTTGGAGATTGTTTCAAGAAGTGAACATAACAAAATTCACGAATTCCTAAGGAGGTGATGAAAAAAATGTCTATTAAATACGGATTTTGCCCAAAATGTTGCAATATGCGTTCACTTACTAGACATCATTAGTCTAGTGTTTCCAAAGCGTTTCTTCAAAAGTAAAAATCCCGCATTTATTTATTTGTGTAGGGATTGCCACGACGAGTTGGAGAAACTCATTCCTTACAAAAAGAAAATGCCTAAAAGATTTTATGAGGCTGTCTTAAAGGATTTCATCAGCGAAAGACCTCGTTTGATGAAAGTTGCATAGGTCTGCATAGGTATAACATACTCGTGCATATGTCGAAGGTAAATCGGGAGGGAGATATATCTATATCTTTTGGCAATAATATTGCCCCCTCCCGACCAGTACTTAAATTATAAGTTCTTTTCCTTTAATAATTGTGGCGAAAATCTTAAAAGACGCTTTAACGAGAGGAAGTCTGAGACAATGGTTCGAACCCATCTGCACATACCCATAGCGAAGTAGCTGATTGTGTAAGGCTCGTGGTGGCAATATTCACAGACGTGCAAGCGGTGGAAGTCCCTTGCCATCCTTCCCTCTTCAGGGGTTATGATAAACAATTAAATGGAGAGTGCAACTCCATAAAAATATATAAAAATATTAAATTTGTATAGTGGTATCGGGGGTAATCGGCGTCTTTGGGGGGATGACCACGAAATCACAGCAGTAGAATACGACCCAAAGATTGCTAAAATTTACCAAGATTTTTTTCCAAATGATAAAGTCATAGTCGCAGATGCTCATCAATATTTGCTGGAATATTACAATGAATTTGATTTTATATGGAGCAGTCCTCCTTGCCCAACACATTCAGTTTGCAATCATTTTTTACACGCACAAGGAAATGTTAGATACCCCGATATGAGTTTGTGGCAAGAAATAGTGTTTTTACAGAAATGGTTTAAAGGAAAATGGGTAGTGGAAAATGTTAAAAGTTACTATCCGCCATTGTGGCCACCGAAATTATTAGATAGGCATTATTTTTGGAGTAATTTTGAAATATCGGATTTTAAAGTAGAAAGAAATTTCAATATTTGCAAAGCACGAGCAAGTACAAGGAAAAACCAAGAAGAAGATGTGAAAGAATTGGAAGATTATCATAAAATTAAGTTGCCGTCAGATGCAAAAAATCAGAGATTACTTTTGAGAAATGCAGTTTATCCTGAATTAGGAAAACACATTTTAGATAGTATTATTAAAGAAAATAGAGAGTAATAATTAAGTATATAAATAATATGAAGTTTGTAGATTCACTAAATAAAAGAAGAATAACAATTATTGGAGCTTTTAAATATCTAAATAAAACACCACCAGATTATTATTTTAGAATGCCACCTAAATTGTTAAGAGAATGGATGCAAAGAGAATTAGAGTTCACTGATGCGGTAAAATATGTTAAGAGAGTATTAAATGTTAGAATATGAAAATAAATATTTACAAACACAATGACTGGAATAATAAATCCGAATTTACAATATTACACTTTGAATATGATTGTTTCCTCCCGCTGGTCGGACAAATGGGAGAATCGGTGAAATCCCGTAATAACCCGAGTTGTCCGCCCATCGAGAGGAAATAGAGTTTATAATTAATTAAGATATAAATATGGAACTAGTAATAAATAGATGTTTTGGAGGATTTGGAATTTCTCAAGAGGCATACGAAAAAATGATAGAATATGGAATACCAGCCGTGAAGTACATCGAAATGAAAATAGACCCTAAAACTGGGCTATATGGTTTAAACGAAAACGGAGATGATAAAGTTATATATGATAATGATTTAGGAGATAAAAAAAGAGAATCTTGGGGAGATAAATATTGGGACTGTTGGACGAGTGATATTGATAATAGAAATAACCCTATTCTTATTCGTGTCGTCAAAGAATTAGGGGAAAAAGCAAATCACGAAACACACAGGAGCTGGTGATAGAATATTGAAAAAGAAAAGTAAAGTTAATGTTAGTATCTATATTTAGGTGTAATGGATACTATAAATCTACAAAAGTAGAAATCTAATAATTAAAATACAAAGGAGTGAAAGAAAAACCAAAAGACATCACATTTCACTATACCAACGAGCAAATGGTCAAAGACTTAATTTCTATTACTCCGATTTCAGGAAGCGTTTTAGATGCTGGTTCTGGAAAGAATAAGGTTTGGTATAATAATCTGTCGGGGGAAAAATACGAATGTGAAATTGAAGATGGAAATGATTTTATGTTATGGGGTAAAAAGGTTGATTGGGTTGTGGGGAATCCTCCATTTCATGAAAGCTGGAAATTTACCGAAAAGGCTACACAAATCGCAAAAAAAGGAGTTGCTTTTCTGGTAAATAACACAGGACTCAACAGCCAGATGACTCCTCGAAGATTGCAGATTACCAAAGACAATGGTTTTGAAATAACACATATTATGGTGGTCGCCGACAAGAGGTGGTTCGGAAGATATTATTACCTAATTTACGAAAAGAAAAACGGATTTATTAGCTGGGAAAGAAAAACTTATTAAAAGAAATATAGTTTATAATCATTAACAAAAAAAATACGAGTAAATACATTATAATCCCAATATCAATAATATTATCATTAATTATCTTATTTTTGTTTGCGGTAAAAAGCGTGGCAAAAATAGAACCGAGGTATAATGAAATTGGGGTGTATAATTTAAAATAAATGAAATTTAAATTTCCTAAAAAAATTACAATCGGAGATGTAGTGTGGAAAATAAAGTATTTAAAAGATTATGCTGGAGGTTCTTTTTTATACAAGGATCATACAATAAATATTGGAATAAAGCATTATAAAAATAATCCTACACGCACACTGAATGTTATAATTCACGAATTAAAAGAGATAATTCAAGTAGAAAATGATACGAGATTAGAGAGGGGAAATAACGACAGTGACTACGTATTTGTATATGGACACAGAGAACATACTGATATATGCAGAAGATTAGCAGGATTGTTAGTAGAATTTATAATCTAAAATAAAAAAATATGTATAATCAAAGGGATAAAAAATGGGCAAACGTTAAAATCGGGCAATCAAATTCATCCATTGGAAATTATGGATGTTTATTGTGTTGTTTATCAGAGTTTTACGGAGAAGACCCAATAATCACAAACAAAAAATTAACATCTGCTGGTGCATATAATGTTGATATTGTAAGGCACGATGTCGCCTCCAAAGCATTAGGTCTTGAATATGCTGGATTTGGAAATGAATTTCCAGGATATGAAACAATTGCAGAAGTTGATTTCAGTGTTAAGGAAGGAAAACAACAACATTTTGTTATAGACAATGGAAAAACAATACTTGACCCTTGGACAGGAGAAGAAAGACCAAGAAATACATATAAAATATTAAGTTATCGTTTATATCAGAGAAAAAACAAAGAAGTTAAAATTACACCAATAACCAAAAATTTGAAATCCGCAATCGAAGAAGTACTTCACGAAGATTATGGAGATAATTTCAACGAAAATGAGCAAAAAAAAGCATCAGAACAATTGATTGGGTATGTTTCTGGGCTGGAAAACAGCATAGATGAGCTTAAAAACAAATACGATTTTTGTCGAAAAGCATCTGACGCACAAAAAGAAAATGAAAAAAATCTTAATAATTCATTGTCAAAAGCAAGAGAAATCGGATACGACTTGCAAAAAGAAATAGACAATCTTAAAATACAAATCCAAGGATATGAAGAAACATTCACAGAGCAGGAAGAAACTATCAAAGATTTGGAGAAGAAATTATACGCTCAAAATTCGATTATGTACGAAGAAACACTGAAAGACACATCAAGTACCACATCGCTACATAAAACCTTACCAAGCGCAAAAATGGAAGCCACAGAGGCACTGCAAGAGATATATAGACTAATTAAAGATTTTTTCAGAAAATTAGGCTCATAATATCTCTTACCAGAATTATTAGTCTGAAAAAAATAAAAATACCCCATAAAAGAAACGGGAACAATCCAATTTTCGTCCGTTCAATTCTTTTATAGGGGTATTTTTTACTTGACAAAAGAAAATAATCTGCTAAAATGGACTTATGCAAAAACAAGAATATTTCAATAAGATTGTTTCTTTACTTAAAAATACAGAAATAAATCTAACCAAATCACAACTCCAAATCCTGATGAAAATAAAAAGTCGCCAATTCCTTGACGAGCTTTTAAGCGAAATGAGAGAAAAAGGAATCATTAAATACAAAGAAGGAAGACCAAGCAAGGAAATTATATTGACAAAAAAGTAAAATAGGAGTAAAATAAAAATATGCAAATAAAAGTATTCAAAAAACCACACTTAGAGCTTCGGCGGATTGTGAAGGCTTTTCGCCCCAGCAATAAGGACTTGAATACTCCTTGTTTGCCCGCCTAAGCTCTAAGTGTGGTTTTTTTAATGAAAAAAATATGAAAAACGAAAACTATTTAGTTATCCAAGGATGGATGATAAATGAATTAAAGCTTAAAGGTAATGAGTTATTGCTTTATGCTCTAATTTATGGGTTTTCTCAAGATGGTGAAAGTGAATTTTATGGAAGTTTAAGATATACACAAAAATTATTAGGATTATCAAGACCATCAATTATTAAAAATATTCAAAAACTTGTAGGAAAAAAACTTATAGAAAAAAAAAGCGAAAGTCATTATAAGGTGGTAAAGAAAGTTTACCAGGGTGGTAAAGAAAGTTTACCACTAGGTGGTAAAGAAAGTTTACCAAATAAATATAATACTAATAATAATATCTCTAAAGAGATAGAGGCTAAAGCCTCAAGACGAGAAGATATTGATTTACTTATAAAAGAAATAACATCAGTAGTTGGTATGTTAGATGAATCTCAGAGACAACAACGAAACTTTGCCCGTCATTTCATAGACAGCAAGATGCCAAAAATATATAATGAAGAATTAAAAAGAGAAGAATTTACTAGACAAGACATAATAAATGGGATTAAAAGAATATTCCAGATAGCTAAACAAGACAAGTTTCATTCAAAAAACTGCCGTAGAATATCTTATGTATATAGAAATTCATTATCAATAATTCAATCAAAATTAAATAACAAGCCCAAAGTGGCAATAATTCCTAATAATTAAAAAAAAAATGTATACACACAAATTATCCCTTATGAGTGGTGAATCAATGCTTATAACAGAGAATCAAAATGATGCAATCCAGCGTGCAATACTTAACGGTGATGAGTTAATACCAGTTAACGGAACGCTTATCAATGTGAAAGCGATTGCTAAGGTAGGTACTCACCAATCAACTAGTGAAATTAAAAAAATAAACCAAGCAGATATTGATTTAAAATTAAATATAGCTGGAAAATATAAGCTAGTCGATGAGAGAAGAAAAAATACAATGAAAAAATCAATTGAAAGTGCTAAAAATGGAAATAGCGAATTTGATAAGTTAATAGATGGAGAGCCAGAGGCATTAAAAAAATATCTCAATGAGCCAGATAAACCAGCTGAAGTAATGTCGTCAGAAGAAGATGCAAATGGTGATAAAATGTACTATCTAAATGAATCAGGAGAAAAATGTTATAGCTAAAAATATGGAAAAAAGTTATCCACATTAAACGCTTGACAAACTATAATAAAGGAGTATAATGAAATTAGACAAGTAGAAAAGGGCAAAAATCTTATAACACCCATAATCTACAAGTCTACCAGATACTACCAACAGGCATAGCCTTAGGCGGTATCAATAATAAATTAAAATGTTCAGTTGTGGCGGGGTAAAGGGTTTATAACATTTTACCCTCCCGCAACTGCAAAAAACTATGTTAAAGTTTTATCAAAAAATGATAAAAGAGCCTGCCGACAGGTTAGTGGAATTAGCGGATGATAATTCGATTAAAACTTTCTCCGTTATCTGCAAAAAGAAGGAAATTGGAAAAGTAATCGCAAAAATACAACAATTTCAAGAAGTGGAAAAAAAATTAAACTAAAAAAATATGCAATACCAATCACAACCAAAAAAAGAATTTAAAACAGTAATGGATTATAAAAATCAAAACATCAGTAAATTTCAAGACGAAAAACAAGAAGGAATGAGATTGATGAGTAGTGGAAGAGACGCAGTCATTATGGTATCTACTCTTCATCCAAAACTAACAGATGAAAAAGCCAAAGAAAAAATATTAGAATGGAGAAAATGGTTTTATGTAAATATTTACGGAAAAAATGAAGAATTTTATCAACAAAATAATAAACCATTCTAAGTATGAATACGCTAATAATTATAATGTTAAGTTTACTGGTTTTTTACTTAATAATCTATATAAATAAATAAAATGTACATCAAAGAAAACACAAGCGAAGCACCGCAAATCAAAAGAGTAAACATTGAATTTAACGCAAGATTTAAACCAAAAAACGCAAAATTTGATATTTACGAAAGAGAAACAGGAACACTGGTAGAGGTAGAACAATTAGAAATAATCCCAATCTCTGATTCAAGATTCACAGTAAAAGATCCACAAAGCCAAAAGGGAATATACGTTTGGTCTGGATTGTACCAAAATGCCAAACAAATAATAACCATAATGCAAAAAAAAGACGGAAAAGTATCAATATTGGAACAAGGAGATTGGAAATTTCTCAAATTTAATGGTTACAAGTATGTAAAAATTCTTCATTGCCTCATCAAAGTCAACGGAAAATGGAAAACTTGTGAATTTGAATTGGCTGGAATAAGTGCGATTATGTGGGGTAATATCAGAGTTCACGGAACAGAAGGTATTATGAAGCTTCAAATATCATCATCCAAAGACTTTGAGACAGCAAGAGGAAATTTTCATTCGATGACAGGATTTATTGTGCAAGCAGTACCGCAAGATGTAGATGATGTTGCAAAATCATTCGCAACAGAGATAATGGAAATGTATGAATCTTATGACGAAAATTACAAATTCTACAACGAAAAAAACAGATTAAAGGAAGAAGAAAAAGAAGAAGCAATCCAAAAAGAAGTTGAAGATGATATTCCGGTAATCAATATTGACGAAGAAGAAAAAAACGAATCTATTGACATAAATTCAGTTCCATTTTAATGAAAACACTAAAAACATACAGAGAAGAAATACAAAAAGCTATTGGTTTTCCCCATATCCTTTCGGATATTCAGATTAACGCCAGTGCAGATTTTGGTTCATATTCAGAAACATTTGCCAAATACGAAATAAAGAGAGCAAAATTTATCGAAAAAGAACACTCAGAAGGAAAATCAATAGCTAGTGCCGAGAATAACTGGATAGCAACACAAGATGGAGAAAAATGGATATTCCTAAAACATTACCTTCGGGGAATAAAAGAAATAACAAAGTCAATTCAAACAGCAATTTATATAGCTAATCAAGAAAGTAAAAATAATTACTAAAAAAATGTGTAAAAAAATAATAGAAACTTACAATGAATTAGATTTTACTGTATCATTTCAAAATAATAATCATTCAGTTGATTTTAACGCGTACGAAATAGCAGGCAGATACTCAAAAAATAATAAAGACTTTACAATTCCATTTTATTTAAAAAGTAATAATGATGAAACAGAAAATATAAATGAGGCTAAAACAATGATTAGAGGAACGGTTAAGTGGGATGGATGCTCTCATTATTATTTTGGTGATTGTGATGGATATATGTATCTATATGGAAAGACAAAAATTAAAAATATTCAAGAAATAATTAAAAAAATACATGTAAGATGTGGTGAGTTAATGGATAATTTAGATAAAGATGAATTTTAAATACAAAATAAAAAAACATTCTAGCAAAAAATATATATTATTATGGATTAAGCAAAGAATTATTCATTTATGGTGGAAATATTTTTGTTTTAAAAAATGCAAGGTGTATAATATGCAATACGAAAATGGATATAGATTTGAAAAAATACCTTGTCCAATAATATATATTGAGTATAAGACTGATAGCGGAATTAAAAAAATGCCAGTTGACCTATATTATTCTTTTGGTGGAGTTATAATTAAATATATAAATATATAAATATGAAATATTTATACGGAATACAGCCTACTGGTAAAATACACATAGGAAACTATCTTGGTGGGATTAAGGAAGCTATTAAGCTACAAGAAAAACACTATGTAGAATTTTTAATTGCTGATTATCACGCACTAACAACCCAAAAAAGAAGTGATGTTGATGTCTATATGCTAAAATTAGAAGAAGATTTATATAGGCTTGGTGCAAAAAAAGTTATATTTCAAAAACCTGAAAATTGTGAGTTAGCTTTTGAAATAATGTGCATTACTCCAATGGGAGAAATGAAGCGTATGACGCAATTTAAGGATAAGGGTGGTGGAAATGTTGGGTTATTTGTTTATCCTTGTCTGATGGCTGCGGACATTATCCTATCAAAACCAGATTATGTTATTTGCGGTGAAGACCAAACACAACACATTGAATTTTATCATAAAACTTGTAAAAGATTAAAAATAAAACCAGCTAAAATTAAGCTCACAAAAACATCACGTATAATGTCAATCAAATACCCAACTAAAAAAATGAGTAAGTCTTTGGGAGATGAGCATTGTATTTATCTATTCGATGATAATAATAAAAAAATAATGAAAGCTCCAACGACAAAAGAAGGTGTTATAAATTTAAAACAAATAGCAAAAGGACTTGGAATTAGATTTTTTGAAAAAAATAATAAAAAGTCAAAACAACGTATTATAGAAGCTATAATGGATATTAAAAAATAAAAAAGTGAAAAAAAACAAAAAAAGCACACTAATGAAAAAAGCCGACAGATTGTTTTCAGAATACTGGAGAAACAAAATAGGAAAATGCGAACACTGCGGAAGCAAGGACAATCTACAACTATGCCACATACATACTAGAAATATAAGGAAGTTAAGATACGAGCGAAAAAACACCATAGTTATGTGTGCCTCTTGCCACACACACTTTCACAATAAACCACTTGAATTTTCATATTTTGTGGCAGAAAAAAAAGGAAGAAATATTGTCGACTGGCTGATAAGAGAAAGTAATAATCTTGAACCTTTATCCAATGAATTTTATAGCGAAGTGTTAGAAAGATACAAACACTTGACAAACAACTAAAAAGGGAGTATAATAGGGATATAAGCATTAAATAGCACAATATGAGTAGCTATACAAGGCTAAAAAACAAAAACAAAAAAAACAAAGCAATAAAGCAAATTCTGGCATTCATTCTGCTAATAGTAGCAATGAATTACGGAATTGAAGAACTAAAAACAGTTAAAGCGTTTGAAAGAAGCGAAAAAATAACAATTGAGAAAGATTTGAATATATGCGGATTAAAAGAAGTAGTTTGTGATGGCGAGGATAATCCACGTGTGGTAGCTCCCGATGATGTGGAGCCAGTAGCACAGGACAATGACCATATATTGGTGGAAGCTGAGCTAGAATCCATCATTAAGGAAGAATTTGGCGATGATGGTGAATTGATGGTTGCAATTGCCAAAGCAGAATCTAATTTTCAGTCGGATAGAGTAGGCGACCTTCACCTTACATTCAACAATGGAACAATGGGAATGAGTTGCGGATTGTTCCAGATTAGAGTTTTGGATGGTCGACCGGATTGTGAAAGTTTAAAAAACCCAGAATTTAATATAAAATGGGCTAAAAAAATAAAAGAAAGTCAAGGGCTTACCGCTTGGACAGTATATACTAACGGTAGATATTTAGAATTTTTGTAATAAATTAAAAAATTACTTATGGATACAATAATAATTATAATGTCAAATTTATTGTTTTTTTACCTAATAATATATAAATTTTATAATTAAAAATATGAAAAAATCATTCAGACACGGAGAGTTGCTTTTTCTAAAAATAGGAAAACTCCCAACAGGACTAAAAAAATCAATCTCAAAAGTATTTATGAAAGGCTCAGGTGGAAATTCCCACTCATATGATAACGGAACTTTTTATCCGCATAAAGATGGTGAATTTATATTCGGATATTTCAAAGCGAAAGATACTAATCTTCTTCATCCTGAACACGGAGAAACTATCAAAGAAAAAAACAAAGTAAGAAAACTAAAGCAAGCAAAACTTCCTAATGGAAATTACGAACTAAGAGTGGCTCAAGAATGGATTAATGACGAAATGAAACAGGTTGTAGACTAATTAAAATAATTTTAAAAAATGGACTATTCACAAAAAACAGCGGATTTAATTGAAAGAATGTGTCAAAATGTAGAGCGAGAAGATTTTACATTGGATAAAAAAACTGCAGAAGAGTTGATTTTAAAAACATATGACATTTTTGGTTTAGCAAGACCTAAAAAAGTTGTTTGGTTCAAGGATATTTTTGATAAAAAATTCGATAAAGTAGCAGGGTCGGCAAGGTCGGCATGGTCGGCAGGGTCGGCATGGTCGGCAAGGTCGGCAAGGTCGGCAGGGTCGGCATGGTCGGCATGGTCGGCAAGGTCGGCAGGGTCGGCAGGGTCGGCAGGGTCGGCAAGGTCGGCAAGGTCGGCAGGGTCGGCAGGGTCGGCAAGGTCGGCATGGTCGGCAGGGTCGGCATGGTCGGCAGGGTCGGCATGGTCGGCATTAGATTATGATTTTGATTGGTTTGTAATTGAGCATGAATATTGCAAAAACAGAAAAGATAATCTAGGAAAAGAACCGAATGAAAATGATTATAAATATCTTAAATATTCTGAATTGCTAATGCAGGCTAAAGAAGCTGGACTTGGATATAGGATTGAATGGGAAGACACTTTGTATCTTGTGCCTACTCCACTTGTAAAAATAGATGCTCAAAACAGATTTCATTCAGAAAAAGAGCCAGCTATTAGGTGGAAAGATGGAAAAGAATTTTATTATCTTCACGGAGTTAAATTTGAAAAAAAATGGTGGAAAAAAATAGTCAACGACAAAATGACACCAGACGAGATATTTGCAATAGACAATATCGAACACCGAAGAATTGCTTATGAATATATGGACAAGAAAAAGATGATGTCGTTGAAAGATTATAAAATTTTAGATGAAAAAATTGACGAAAAAGGAAATCAGATGAAGATTATTTCATTTACTGTCCAAAAAATGTCAGAACCTTTGAAATTCTATAACTGTATATGCCCAAGCACACAAAGAGAATATTTCCTCCAAACCAAAGAAGACACTTGTGTGAAGGCTAAGTCTGAGATGTTCGGACTTGATGATGTGGAATTTGTGGAAGAATGGTGATAACTCACTCAAAGTTAATTAAAAATAATAATTTAAAATAAAAAAAATGATTGAAGTATACATTTTGATAGCATTTAGCTTATGGATAATAGAAGGTTGGAACTTTTTTGATGCATTTAGTTGGGGTGCAATAATAATAAATAAATATATAAAAAAATGAAAAAAGAAATAACAGATGAACAAAATTTGTAATAATTAAGATATAAAAATTATTGATTTGAACTATGAGACCTATTCCAAAAAAAACTGATAATTATGTAAAGTTTAATAAACAGCTATTGGCATAGGGAAGTATCAGACGAATGTGCTTATGACGCCAAATGCAACATCAAAGAAGCTCACAGGATAAGCAATGGAGGTACAGATTGGAGTGATTGGTATACCTATGTCTATGGAAAACATTTAAAATATTTATAATAAACAATATGGAAGATTTCTTGTTTGACAATCCAATTATAGCAACAATACTAATAACAGTTTTATTTTTTACAATAGCATTCGAATTAGTCTACTTTATTGATAAAAAAAGCTGTTATTCGAAAACAGAACTAATGGAAATAGAAAGTCATTATGATTTTTGGACTGGATGTATGGTTAAAAATAATGGAAAATACGAACCGTTTAATGTTTATAATACAGTTAATATAAAATAATGAAACTTGACTAATTAGAAACAAAATGCTAAAATACAAGTATGAAACTAACAGATATTACTTCAATATTTAAAAAAAAGCACGAACCTAGAAATAGGCGTGCTTTTATTAAAACAAAAGGATATATAATCGAACCACCAACAGACGAAGAAGAAGCCAAAGAACAAATAATCAAAATAAATAAAGAAAAAGGATTAAATACTAAATTAGAAGAATTATGATTAAACCAATAAACGATAAAATCCTCATAAAAATAGAGGAGAAGTTTCAATCAACATCAGGACTGGATGTATCAACAGTGGAACAAAACCTAATCAACGAACAGGCGGAAGTTTTAGCTGTTGGTGATGAAGTAAAAAAAATTAAAAAAGGCGACATTGTTCACTTTAAGAGTTGGAGTCTTGATAATGTAGAATACGCGCAAGGTAAGGTAGCCAGTTATATAAGAGAAAAAGAAGTTTTAGGAATAATCAAATGAAAGTATTAGATATTATTATAAATATATTGCGTGGAAAAGTGTATTTTTTTGATGAAAAATGCGGAAATTGTGGTAAGGAGCATATTATTTCGGGAGCTCATCATCAAGAAAAAGGATGGTTATGCATAAATTGTGAAAAAGAATTAAATAAATGAACTGCCTACACAAATACCAAATAGTACAAGAAACAAACGACGGATTAGTGCAAGTATGTGAATATTGCAAAAGACGTATTGTATTTAGAAAAAACAAAATAGGACAGATAGATAACGAAAGATATAAAAAAGAACACCAAAGAGACCTCGCTCAAAAAGGAGATAAAAATTATTCAAGAATATATGGAAACGGAAAAGCAAAAAAAGAGCTATAATGTCAAACCAACCGAAAAACAAAAAAAAGCTTTTAAAAAGATAGTGGAAAATGGTGGAAACGAAAGTAGAGCAATGATAGAAGTTGGATATAGTGAAGCGACAGCAAAAACACCACAAAAATTAACAGAGAGTAAAGGATTTAATGAATTACTAAAAAAATATCTTCCAGATGAAGATTTAACAAAAAAACACAAAGAGTTTTTAAATTCAGAAAAAGAAGAAATAGGAATAAAAGCATTGGATATGGGATATAAACTAAAAGGAAGCTATGCCCCGGAAAAAAGCCAAAACATAAATGTCAACGCCAACATCAAAGTAGACAATAAAGAAGCTCAAGAAATAGCTGAAAAATACGAACAAGAATTATTTAATAAGTTAAAAAATAAAGATGAAAAAAATATTCCACAATGAAACAAAAAAACTCCTAGCGGACGGAGTTAAAGAAGTACACGACATAGTAGCCCCAACAATGGGAGGAAAAGGAAAAAACATTGTAATGGATAACGGCTTCGGTAGTGTGATGATTATCAATGACGGCGTAACCATTGCAAAGAATGTAGAATTAGAAGACGAGATAATGAATGCTGGTGCTACACTAGCCAAGGAGGTAGCAGACAAAACCAACGAAGATAGTGGCGACGGAACAACTACTAGTATTGTATTGCTTAATTCGTTTCTTCAAGAAATGATGGATAGCGAAAACACAGACCCCAGAGGATTAAGAGAAGAAATAAAAAAAGAACTAAACAAAATCATCAAAGAACTAGATAAAAGAGCTATCCCAATCACAGAAAAAGACTATGAGAGAATTGCTTACGTGTCTTCACTTAACAAGGACATAGCAAAAGAAGTGGCTAAACTATACAAAACTTATGGAAAAGACAGCCTTATAAAACTAGAAGAGGGGAAGATTCCAGGCATAACAGTAGAGCAGGTTCCGGGGATAAGACTGAAAACCGGATATATGGCACCAGTGTTTATCAACGATATTCGAACTCAAAGCGTTAAATTGGAAGATATCCCGGTACTTTGCACAAAAAAGAAAATAGAATCAGTCAATGACATTCTTCCACTTCTTGACGGAATGGTTAAAAAAGGAACAAGCAAGATTTGTTTTTTTGTTGAGGACATAAGCAACGAGGTGCTAGGATTTCTTGCTCACAATAAGCTACAAGGAACACTAGCGGTCAATGTAGTTAAGACAAGCAACACGGATGACATAGCTTCAATAACAGGTGCGAAAGTGGTGAACAACGATAACGGTCTTCAATTCTCAACCAGAGGTGAAGGATCTCAACCATTAGGAAACTTTGATATTTTAGGAAAAGCGAAAAAGATTGAAAGCGACAAAAGAAAAACAATCGTTATCAGTGGAAACAAGAAAGCTATCGAACAGGCTATCAAAGACACCGAAACAGAACTAAACAAGAAGCTAGGAAAAATTGAAGAAATAGAATTAAAAGAAAGATTAGCACAGTTAAAAGGCGGTGTATCAGTCATTACAGTAGGAGGAGAGAGCGAACAGGAAACCAAAGAGATGAAACTTAAAATGGAGGACGCCTTAAACGCCACAAAATCAGCCATAGAGGAAGGAATCATTCGAGGTGGTGGTTTAGAACTATTCGACATCGCAAAGGGCTTAAATCGCAAAAATGAGGCTTCTATGATAATGTATGAAGTCTGTCAGTCTCCTATTGAGACAATATTAGCCAATGCAGATGAAAATGTTGATAAAGTATTGATGAAAGTCGGTGAAAAAGGGTATAACGTAATAACCAGACAATATGAGGACTTTATCCAGTCAGGAATAATCGACCCGGTCAAAACAACTAAATCAGCATTAAAAAACGCAATCTCAACAGGCTTGTCTATATTGACAGCCGAAGGAGCTATAATCAATTTAAAACCAAAACAAGATGAAAAAATCGGAAGATAAAATTGAACAAGCCAAACAACTCATTAAGCAAGAAGAAGAAAAACAAACCAAGGATTGTGTAGAAGAAATAAACCAAGTATTGGAAAGGCACAACAGACAAATTAAAATAACTCCCAACATAATTATCAACGGACAAGAGCCTCAATTGGTGATTATTCCAAAAAAATGACAAAGGAAGAAGTGTTAAAAGCAATTGAAAAATTATTAAATGATAATGGATTTATACTATTGCCTAAGACAGACATAATCGGAGGAGAAATAAGAGGAAGCGTAATAATAGTTGAAAAACCAGATGCTGGAAAATTACAGTCTAATCAATTGGATACTCAAGAATGACATAAAAACAGAAACAGGCGAACCTTACCAATTCGATGATTATCTGTTTATGTATGATGTTTTGAGAGATATGGCAAGCCTAGAGAGGGACATTGTTACTTTCAAGGCTGCACAAATCGGATTTTCAACAGCGGCGATACTGGCAACACTATGGATAGCCAAGAATAAGAAGATTGATTTAATTTATACATTACCAACTCAGGGAGATGTAAATCAATTCGCAGGGGGAAAAATAAACCGTATAATAGCCCAAAATCCAGTATTGCAAGAATGGGTGAAAGACAAAGACACTGTTGAACAGAAGATAGTAGGAGATAACATTATATATTACAGAGGAACTTGGTCCCAAAAGCAAGCGATGATGGTGTCATCAGACCTTAATAGTTATGATGAAATTGACGCAAGCAAGCAAGATGTTATAGAACAGTATTCAACACGTTTACAGGCAAGCACACTGCGAAGAGAATGGTTTTTCTCTCATCCGTCAGCCCCAGGGTTCGGAGTAGACAGGCATTGGCACAAATCAGACCAGAAGCATTGGTTTATAACTTGTTCTCATTGCGGAAAAGAACAATATCTAGAATGGCCGAAAAGTTTTGACATAGACAACAAAAAATATATCTGCAAGCACTGCAAATGTGAGATATACGATGAAGACAGAAAAAAAGGACGCTGGATTGCCAAATACAAGGATAGAAAGATGAGCGGATACTGGATACCATTATTTCTATGCCCTTGGATTAAAGCGGAGGATATAATTGATTACTACAACGATAAGACAGAAGAATATTTTTATAACAAGGTTCTGGGATTTCCATATGTCGGAGGAGGAAACAAATTGACCAGAGAAGCATTTGAACAGAATTTGACTAATAATATATTAACGCCAGATGTTAATGAAAGGGTTGTTATTGGGGTAGATACAGGTACTCAATTACATTATGTTATAGGAGGAAAGAAAGGGTTATTTTATTGGGATAAGGCTAAGGAATATAGCGAGATAGAGGACTTATTGAATAGATGGAAAAAAGCTATTGTAGTAATAGATCAAGGAGGTGATTTGATAGGGTGCAGAGCATTGAGAGAAAAATATCCAGGGAGAGTATTTTTATGCACATTCGGGACTGATAGAAAAACAAAGGAGCTAGTAAGATGGGGAAAATCAGATGAAGACGGTGCTGTTATTGCTGACAGAAACAGGATGATACAACTTGTAGTTGATGAGTTTACAGATAAGCGTATCCAAGTGCAAGGAACAAGTGAAGAATGGTATGACTACTGGCTTGAATGGAATAATCTGACTAGAATAAAAGAAATGGATGAAAAGACCGGAGATGTAAAAAGAAAGATATGGGTTAAGTCTGGACCATCAGATTTAAGCTTTGCAACTGTCTACTGGAGAGTTGGAATGATGAGGTTCGCTGGAGAGGGAGGAATAATCCAACCAGAAACAGCAGATATTCAGACAGGATATAAAGCGGATATATTTGGAAATGTCAAAGCAAAAGATGTAATTGATATTCAAAAGTTAAGAAATAAAAAAGAAGATTGGCGTGACGTATAACTATGCTAGATAAAAACGAAAAATACATACGAAAACTAAAAGAAGCAGGAGATAGAATCGACCAGCTTATATTCAAAGAAGAAAAAGCCGGAAAGATTGTGATATTCATTGACCCTGAAAAAGAAGGGTATATTATACGATGTGAGACTATCATAGTTGACAAGTATTGACAGAGTAGTGTTTTGTATGCTATAATTAGTGTAGATACATTTCAATAGATTGTGCGTACAAGGTTGAAGCATAATCAAAGGTTCAAACCCACAAGAACCCAAGAACATTACGTTTTTGGGTTTTTTGTTATATATACGGCACATAAAAAGCGATGACTACGGTCAAGCGAATACGAGGCAAGCCGATTAAGCAACAATGCAACAATTTGTGTCTCGTATAAATAACAAAATATGGCTATAAAAGATGTGTTCTCGGCTTTGTCTAGCGGATATAACTCGCTGACAAATCCAACAAACAAAGTTAGAGATGAAAAAGGACAGGAGCAAGGAGCTGCTGATTTAGTCGAGGAATTAAAACTGTCAATGCCTGATGATGAGCTTTTATCATTGTCAAAAGAATGGAGAAAAGCGTGGAACAGCTACCAGCCTGAAATAAACAAAAAAAGAGAAGAAAATGAAAAATATTGGCTAGGACAGCATTACAGCAATGCGGAAAAGACAGCGGGAGAGATGAGCAACTCACGTCCATACGCTGATAATATCATATTTGAAGCATTAGAAACTTTCTTGCCTATAGCAACACAAAGAAACCCAGACCCTATGGTTGTATCAGATGATACTGATGAGGGTAAGGAACTAGCAGAAAACACTAGAAAAATGCTTATTTACCACTCAGATAGGCTCAGAGTAAAACTAAGACTAAAAAGAGTAACCAGATTTTGGGCATTGTATCTTCTTGGAGTAGCCAAAATAGGATGGAGTACTGATGAGAATGATTTGACAGTTTCTGTTATAAGACCTCAAAACCTAATATTAGACCCAGACGCAGAGATAAATGATGATATGGAATATACAGGGGAGTATATTGGTGAGTTTAAAGAAGAAAAAGCCAGCTCTTTGATAAGGCGTTTCCCTGATAAGAAGAAAGAAATAGAAGACGAAGTTAAAGGAAAAATGGGAACAAAGGTTAAATACATAGAATGGTGGACTGATGATTATCTGTTTTGGACGATGAAAGAAGTTGTGCTTGATAAAAGGGAAAATCCACACTGGAACGAAGAAGAAACCAGGATTGTCGTTGATGAAATGGGAAATGAAACAGAGGAGATGTTGCCAGCGATGAATCATTTTTCAGTTAAAAAGAAGCCCTATGTTTTTCTCTCTGTGTATAACTTAGGGATACATCCAAACGATGAAACATCTCTTATCGGTCAAAATCTATCCAACCAAGACATCGTGAATACAAAGCAAATGCAGATTTTGAAGAATACTAACGGAATGAATGGCGGCTGGGTAATATCGGGAGAAAGAAGCGGATTAACACGAGAACAGGCAACACAAGCGATTGAAGCGGCAAGAAAAGGTGGAGGATTATACATCGAAAGTGGAAATCCAAATGAAGCGGCAGTTAGAATGACAGGCTCCGGACTTCCTGCTGATGTATTCAATCAGTTAGCTGACACAAGAAACGAACTAAGAAATATATTCGGAACAAGAGGCTCAACACCACAAGGAACAACAAGTGAACAAACAGTAAGAGGAAAAATAATCATCAGAGAACAAGACTCATCAAGAATAGGCGGAGGAGTATCTGAATATCTCGAACAGTTTGCAGACCAATTATATAACTGGATGGTTCAGATGATGATGGTTTATTACGATGATGAACACGTCGGAGCAATATTGGGGAGTGAAAAGGCAATGCAACACGTGGCTATTCAGAGGGATATGTTTAGGGGAAGAAAAATCACTGTTAGTGTCAAACCTGGTTCATTGATACCAAAAGACCCATTAACAGAAGCAAATCAAGCCATTGACCTAGCAGGAGCAGGACTTCTTGACCCTATATCAATGTTTGAAGCGTTAGACCATCCAAATCCAAGGGAAGCGGCACAAAAACTATTCCTATGGAAAGCGGCTCCTGAACTATTGTTTGAACAAGAACAAGATGAAGCAGTACCAATAGGTCAAAGAGTAATGCAATCACAACAGAATCGAGCCATAGAAGAAGCTGGAACGCAAATGGCTCTCAATCAAGAATTAGCCGCACAAAACCCAGAGGGTGAAGTTCCTAAAAAATAATAAATTTAGATATTTGGACGCTAATTAAGGGAGTTCGTCCAGCCCACAAGAGAAAAGAATATGGAAGATTTTTTTGCGGACATTCCAAACGAAGGTGGAAAAGCCTTTGAAGAGGAAGAGGGCAAAGACCCTGGGGAATCGCAAGACCCGAAAGAAGAAGAAGAAAAGGAAGAGCCATCGCGGGATGGCGAAGAAGAAGAGTCAAAGGATGAAAAGTCAAAAGACAAAAAATCCGATGATGAATCTGACAATAATCCCGATGAAAAAGACGTCCCTTTTCACAAGCATCCACGCTTTAAAGAGCTAGTAGATGAGAGAAACGAGTATCGAGAGAAATTTGAATCTCTTGAGAAAAAGATTTCTCAAATCGAAGACTCGAAAAAGAAGGATGAACCTGTTGCAGTGCCTAAATGGTTTTCAGACCTTTATGGCGATGATAAAGACTTATGGAGTTCTTATCGAAATTCTAGAGAACAAGATAAGAAAGAAATAATAGAGTCAATCTTATCTGAGTTGAAAGAACAACAACAAAAGCAAACCGAAGAAAACAAAAAGGATGAAACTTGGGTTGCTGATGAAATTAAATCACTCAGAGACGAAGGCAAAAAATTCGACGAGAACAGACTAATGAAGATTATGGAGGATTATATGCCAACCAATAGTAAAGGAAGTCTTGACTTCAAAAAAGGTTATCAGATTTATGAGCTGATGAAAAAAGAAGAAAATAAGACTATCGATACGAAGAAAAAGATTGCCGATACATCATCGAACAAAGGAGGTTCTGGAAACAAGTCTGATAACTCAGACGTGCCAACTATGGCTCAGGTACGAAAATGGGGTTGGTAATTAACTAATATTAAAAAACTATGTCAATAGCATTAGGACAAAGAGTCGAAACAACGACTCAAACAAGGCTTTTGCCAAAGGTAGTTGACACAATCTTAAATACAAACGTATTTTTGACAAGAATGTTGACATCCGCAAAACCTTGGGTAGGACGAAAAATGAAAAAGGCTATCAAATATACCAAAGGTAACGCTGGTAGCTCTTTCTCAGGAATGGATACTTTCTCAACTGCAGCCAGCGAAACTCGTGTAAATATGGAGTATGACCCTGCTTTCTATGAGATAAATGTAACCCTTCCATTAACAGAACTTGCAGTAAACAAAACAGAAGAAGGAGTAACCGAACTTATGAGCCTTGAAATGGCTTCACGAGCAGAAGATATGGCTGATGAGCTAGGAGATATTTTTTACAGCGACGGAACAGGAAATGACTCCAAAGACCCATTGGGACTTGAAGCACTGGTAGATGACGGAACAAACGCTGCAACTATCGGAGGATTGAGCAGAACTACTTATTCCACGCTTAATTCAACAGTTACAGCTTCAGGAGGAACTCTAACTTTGGCTAAACTTGATACTCTTTGGGACGCTGTCTCAAGCGGTTCTCAAGAGCCAACAGTAGGAGTTACAACTGAAACTATATTCTCTCTTTATGGTCAATTATTGAGACCACAAGAAAGAATCAACAAGACTGTTGGAATGACTAAGGGAATGAGCGCAGGAACAGGATTTACTGGTCTTGATTACAAGGGTAAAGCTATTTTGAAGGACGAAAAATGTACTTCTGGTGTGCTTTATTTCTTGAACGAAGACTATATTGAATGGAGAGCTCTTTCTATGCCTGAAACAACTCCTGTTAAATTCAAAGCAACCGACATTGAGGGTAATGATTATTCCGAAGTTATTGGTCTTGGATTTTCTTGGAGCGGATGGATTAAACCAATCAATCAAGCTGCTATCGTAGGACACATCTATCTTGGTGGTGAATTGGTAGGATGGAATCCAAAAAGGTCAGGAAAATTGACAGGAATTAGCGGAATTTAATCATTAAGAAACTCTTGACCTGGCTTGACCAGAGAGAGTAAACAACTATGGGAAAACTTAGAGATTACATTCCAGCATTGAAATATGGACATAAAATTGAGATGTCTGATACAGCTGGAATCGGTGTTAAGCCTTATGTTGGAAATATCTACTATGTAGACGCCGACAGCGGAAGCGACACAGCAAATAGCGGAACTTCTTGGAATGACGCTTTTGCAACATTAGGAGCAGCTTATACAGCTTGCACGACTAACAATTATGATATGATTGTTGTCGCTCCTAATGGAACATCAAGCACAACAGAATCAGCGATTGCTTGGAGTAAAAACCACATCACTACTATTGGTGCCAGTGCTTATTCTCCGTTCTCTCCTCGTTCTCGTGCTTTATGGAAAACTGCTGATGATAGTCCAGCATTGACTATCTCAGGACAGGGAAATACATTCTCAAACGTTCAACTTGGAACATTTGTTGATTTGAATGTTCTAGTAAGTCTAACTGGTGATAGAAATTCTTTCCACGGAGTTCACTTCGCTGGAATTGGAGACGCTACTGCTGGTGATGACGCGGCTGCAAGATGTATTTCAATGAGTGGAGCAGAGGAAAACTATTTCAATGGCTGCACAATCGGTCTTGATACAGTTGCTCGCTCTACAACAAATGCAGAATTGGAATTGGCTAGTGGAAGTACTAGAAATGTTTTTGAAGGATGTAGATTTGTTTCATTCGCTGATAACGCAGGACACCTTTTCGTGAAGGCTGCTTCTGCCGCTGATGTTGACAGATTTGTTGAATTTAAAGACTGTACATTCCATAACGCTACAAATTCAACTGCTACCGCTATGACAGTAGCTATGGATTTGCACGCTTCTCTTGGTGGTTCTGTTCTTTTGTTCAACAGTTGGCTTTTCGGAGCTACTGATTGGGCTGATGATTTTACCAATGTTGAGGTCGCAGGAGGAGTTCAAGCGACTGGGGCGACGGCTGGTTTATTTGTCGCAGCTGCTTAGAAATTAACTACAAAAAATTATGGCTAAGAAAGCTGACAAAAAACCAAAAGTCAAAAAAGTTCGCAAGGCTGAGAAAGAGATTAACAAACATACTCGAAAGCCTGTTTGTTTCGAATCTCATCCTGATAAATAATTAACTAAAAAAAACTATGACACAAATTAGCGCACAAGCTCAGGTCGCTTCCGCAGGAGTTTTCGATGAAAGCTCTGTACAAGAAATGGAACTTGGGCAAAGAGTGGAAAGCTCTGACGGAAGAACATTCCGTTATGTCAAAGCTGGTGGAACTGCTTTGGTAGCTGGAAAGCTTCAACAAGCTCCTGCTATCACTGCTAATCATCAGAATATCGCCGTTGCGGCTGCCGCTGCTATCGGAGCTACTCAGGTTACTGTAACCTTGGGAGCTACCGCAGCAACTGCAAATATGTACGCAGGCGGATATATGATTGTAAATGACGCAACAGGAGAGGGATTTACTTACCAAATCAAAAGTAATCCAGCTGCTGACGCTTCAGCAAGCCTTACAGTAACATTGCACGATGCTTTGGAAGAGGCGTTGACTACTTCTTCGGAAGTTCAACTTATTCCTGCATCTTACAATGGTGTAATTGTTAATCCAACTACCGCAACCAATCATCCGGTCGGAGTTGCGATTAAAGATATTACTGCAAGTTATTACGGATTTATTTGCACAAAAGGTGTTGTATCTTGTTTAAATGACACTGCCACAGCTGTTGGATTAGGAGTTGCTCCTTCTGCCGCAGTTGCTGGTGCTGTTAAAACTCAAGCTGCTACCCTTCACTGCATTGGTTCTGCATTGATTGCAGGCGTAGACACTGAATATCGAAGTATATTTTTGCAGATTGATTAAGTTTATAGCTTTGGGCGGTGAGCTTTATCACCGCCCGACACAGGGTTCGACGTTTAAAGACACAGGGTGCTAATTAAAGAGTCTCACCCGCTCATAACTTTCTAAAATTATGAAAGGTCAAAAAAAACAACAAGAAAAAGCGATACAGTTCATTAACTTTACAAATGATGACTTCACTTGGAAATTCGATGGAATTGATTACACGGTTAAAGCCAAGCAATCAACATACTTTCGAAAATATCAAGCTGAAATGTTTGCCAAACATCTCGTTGACAGAGAAATGAATAAAAAGAAAAAAGCTACCAATCTTGAGCCACTAAGAGGCGAACTACTCAAAAAATGCTTTGGAGAAGATGAAATCAAAGCAGAAGGAGTAGATGAGATTGAAAACAAGGTTGATAACAAAAATAAGGAATTTGAAGAACTAAATGAGACTGCTAAGTAAACAAGAAGTCAATGGAATACGGGAGTTTGAAAGAAAATCCGAAATTGATGAAATAATCAAAGCGGAGAAATTAAAAGCGTCTTTGAAAGAAGATTTGGATTTTGAAAAGAAAAAAGCTCTTGATGGGAAAGAAAAAGCAGAGAAAGAGCTTAATTCTTTTCTTGAAAAATCAAATCAAAAAAAAGCTGAATTGGAAAGCGAAATACACGAGCTTGAAAGACGCAAAAAGATAGCCTTAGAGCCAGTTGACTATCTCAAAGAAAAACTTGAATACGAACTGGAACAGCTTGAAAAAAAAGAAAAAGAATTGATTACACAGCAAAAAAGGCTTATTGAAGCGGAAAAATCGCTATTAAATGATAAGAAATACATTGAAAATGAGAAGAGTATACTATCATCAAAAAAAGAAAGCATATCAAAACAAGAAAGAGAGCATAGAGAGAGAAAAATAAAACTTGATACTGATATTTATAATTTCAATGTAGATTTAGAAAAAGCATTAGAAAACATAAAAGAAAAGAATGACGAGCAAAACGAAAGAGAAGAAAAATTAAACGACAAGGAAAAAAAACTCAATGTTCTTATGAGTGAAATTGAAGAAGATAGAAAGAGGCTAAACAGTGAAAGAATCAAGCTGGAAAGCCAGCAAAAGACATTAAAACTAGCTTTTGAAGAAGCTAGACGTAAAAATTTAATTTAAAACTATGGCAAGCGAAATGGTATCAGTCGATAGCGTGAGTAGAACGGGGATATTAACCGAAGCTACTGATGTTGCGGCTAACACAAGTAGAAAAGGTTTTTTAATTCAAAACCTTGGTCAAAACGCTTTGTTTGTAAAATTAGGAAGCGGAGCAACAACTTCGTCTTTTGATGTTGTTTTGAAAGCTGGAACAGCAAATGATGACGGAACAGCAGGCTCATACGAACAAACCCAAGGTGTAATTTACAGAGGATTGATTTCTTTTGCAGGCACAACACCTAGATACACTGTAACTCAATTCCCTGGATAATTTTATGATAAATAATGAATCTACAATTTCACTTCCTGATGATATTAAAAAGGAAGTTGAAAAAGTAAAAGAGAAACTAGCTATCCAAACAAGGGAAATTGGTATACTTGAAAGTGCTAAAAATTCAGAGAAACGAGAGATTGATAAGTTGATAAAGGAAAAAAATGACATTGAAAATCAGATTGCTAACATCACTGTTCAGATAAAAGAAAATCATCTCGCACTGGAAACTTTACAAAATGAAAGAAAACAAATAGAGAGTGAGAGAGAAAAACAAAGAACAGATATTGAAAACGATAAAAAAGAAATTGAAGAAAAGAAAAAAGAGTTAAACGAAAGGGAAAATAAAATAAAGGAAAAAGAGAAAATGATTGATATTGAAAGTGGTTTATTGGAAGAAAAAGAAAAAGAAATTTCAAATAAATATAAAGAAGTTGAAGATTTTAAAAAAAGATTAAACGACGTTTTAAATGAGCAACGCTAAAATAGATGACAATCGAGAGCCGACAGGATTAGTGGTTGATACAGACGGTAATCCAGCCAATTTAAAGGTAGACCCGACAACTGGAAGGCTTCTTATCGAAATAACAGCAGTGGGTGATGAAGCTAGGACTTTAAATACAAATAAGATTGACGAAAATAGCGAGCCAACGGCTATGGCTGTAACGGATGACGCAAACACAACTCCAACTCCACTCCATATAGATAACGAATTGGGATATTTATTTATTGATTTATTAGAAGAATGAGCGAAGAAAATGCAAAAATTGATGACAATAGATTTAGAACACTCCTAGGGGTAACAGACGACGCAAACGCTGAAATACGCCGTCTTTTAGTTGACCCGACAACTGGTAGGCTTAAAGTATCGGCTGTTGTTACGGTTGGTGATTTAGATGATATTGGAGATGTTGTGATAACTACTCCTGCCGATAATGAAGTTTTGTCATACGATACCGCAAGTGGAAATTGGATAAATCAAACAGCTTCCGAAGCAGGACTTCAAGCAGTTTTAGCGGAAGGTGCTTTTGTTGACGGGGATAAAAGTAAACTTGACGGAATAGAAGCAGGTGCGGAAGTAAATAATATTTCAGATGTAAATGCAACTGACTTAACAGACGGAGGAGCTACAACGCTCCACAAGCACGACCACGGAGCGTTAGACGGGCTATCAGACGACGACCATCCTCAATACATCAAAGACAGTGAATTTACTCAAGATAGTGGAGTATTAGTCGGAACAGGAGCTGGAACATTTCAAGAGGAAACAGGAGCGACACTAAGGACATCACTAGGATTAGCAATAGGAACAGACGTTCAGGCTTATGACGCTGAATTGGCGGCATTAGCAGGACTTACTTCCGCAGCCAACAAAGTTCCATATTTCACAGGTTCAGAAACAGCAAGTCTTTTGGATTTCAAAGACGAAGACACTATGGCTTCTGACAGTGCGACTGCGGTAGCTTCACAGCAATCTATTAAGGCTTATGTGGATTCTTTAACTAGATATGCCAATCTCAACCTCGCTGAAGGTCAAATGATTAACGGTCGCATACTTCCATCCGTCGATTCTGGAAACCTCACAGTCGCTCTGAAAACTCTAGCAGGAGATGACCCATCAGCAACTGACCCTGTTTATGTGATGATAGGGGGAGTAGTGAGAAGTATAACTTCAGCTCTTTCTGTCACAAAAAACGCCGCAACAAATTGGTGCAAAGCTGGAAGTGCTGAACTGGCTACCAAAGAAATAGATTATTTCGTTTACCTTGGCTACAACGCCACTGACGGAGTGGTTATCGGATTTTCTCGTATTCCTTTTGCGAATCAATATGGCGAGTTTTCTGCAACGACAACCGATGAAAAATACGCTGGTATTTCCACAATTACAAACGCCGCCGCTGAAGACAGTTATGTCAATATCGGTCGTTTCGCCGCTACTCTTTCCGCTGGTGCTGGATATACTTGGACAGTTCCAACTTTCACAGCTACTAATCTTATTCAAAGACCAATTTATGAGACGGATTGGAAAGATTGGTTGCCTGTAAATTCAGCGTCTGGTTCTATGACTTGGACATCTGTAAGCGTAATAATAGCTAAGTATAAATTAGTTGGTAACGCTTTACATATTATTTTAGCAGAAGAAGGAACCACTGGTGGTACTGCCTCAACTGACTTGATTTCTACTCTTCCTTTTTCAGTAGCTCAAATTTCAGTAGCTGTATCTGGAAGAGTAAGAGATTCAATATACTATGGAGGATACGGGTTAATTTCTCCAGTAGGTTCTGTTATTTTTAGAAGATATGATACTGCAAATTTTGGCTTGGGCGCTTCTAGGGGTGGTGGAATGACATTTACTGTAAACATTTAATATACAAGAAATAATAACTCTCTTAAAAAGATTCTGGAAGTTAATGGAAATATAATAACAAAAACCTATGCTAAGTTATACACAAAGAAGAAATTTATTCGGAGACCTATGCGGAGACTCATCTTCCGATGTTTTGACATTGGGGGATACTCTGATGAATGAAGCTGACAGAATGATTGTCAATGACAAAAGATTCAATTTCCGAGAAGCAAGTAAAACGCTTTCAACAGTGGCAAGTCAACAGGCATACAAACTCCCATACAACTTTGATACGATGATGACATTGACCGTAACGATTGACACTACTCAATACACGCCACAAGAGATAACAAGTCGTCATCAATGGAATATACTCAATCAATCAACAGATGTAGAGTCTGATATTCCAAGCCATTATTTTATTGATTATGTGAACAGAAAAGTAGAGATTTACCCGATCCCTTCCAGTGCCAATATAAACGCCATAGAGCTTATTTATAATCGAAACTACAAAGATTTGACTGTTGCAGACTACACTACTGGAACGATAGTAACAGCCACAAACGGAGACGAAACGATTGTCGGAAGTAGCACTGTATGGACTGCTAAAATGGCTGACAGGTGGATAAGACTCACTGACTCAAATACAGCCAACACAGGAGATGGATATTGGTATGAGATAGACTCAATCACAGACGCTACCAACCTTGAATTAAAAGACACTTATCAGGGAATAAGCATTGTGGCTGGTTCGGGAGATTACACATTGGCTCAAGTTTCTTTAATTCCAGAATCTTATCAAATGCTACCGATTTATTATTCTTTGAATATCTTTTTTACCAGTGTTCAACCAGAAGCCAGCCGAGCGGACAGATACAGCGTTTTGTATGAAAGAGGAATGGAAAAATTAAGAGAGGATAATTTAAGCAAATCAACCAATCCCGTCGTTTCAGATATTGACGGATTTGATATGGAAAATCCTAATTTATATCCTAATAACGTATCATAGATGAAAAAAACAATCACAATAGAATCAATATTGGGAGGTTTTACCCAAACACAATACTTCGGTTCATCAGACGGATATAATTCTGCTATTGGAGTTGACCCAGATTATCCTATTGGTTCAGATGTTAAAACCTCTGGAATGCTTGTTCCGACAAGATATGAGAAGTTTAGCGGAGCTAATATCACTGGAAATCCCAAATGGATAATCACAAACCCAGAAGATGAAAAAGTCTATGTCTATGATGACGCTGGACAAGTTGCCAGTTATAGTAGTGCACTAGGAAGTGAAACAGATATAACATCTCCAACAAGCGGAGCTGGTAATGGTGCGGCTTTTTACAACAACTACATATATCTAGCAACTCCGACTAACGTGGCAAGATACGGACCGATGGACGGAACGCCAGCAATAGCTCAAAATGTGTGGACGGCGGCGACATTAGGAAGCCAAACAGCACTAGGAAATCCAACTTATCCATCAATAAGGGGTGTAACATTGCCTAATCACGTAATGCATATGCACGGAGATAACGCTCTGTATTTTTCCGATGTAGTAAATAATCAAGGAGTTTTGCACAAAATAAAGACAACAAAGACAACTGTAAATGGTGATACGAATGATGGAAGTCTTTATAACGCCTTAGATTTGCCTAGTGGATTTTATCCTACTTGCATTGAAAGTTATTCTACTGATTTGGTTATAGGAGCAATCCAGACACTAGATAGCACATTAAATCAAGGACGTGCGGCTTTATTCTTTTGGGATGCTGTAAATACCAATACATTTTATAGAGGCCCTGTATATCTTCCAGACCCTCTCGTAACGGCTTTATTAAACGTAAACGGAACAATTTATATATTTTCAGGAAACGCTCAAAACGGGGTAAGAGTTTCAAGATATATCGGAGGCGAAAGCGTGAGTGAAGTGGCTTATTTTGAAGAAGGAAACCCGCCTTTGGCTGGAGCAGTAGACGCTTTGGGAAATAGGGTGAATTTCGGAGCATATACAACTTATCCGGAGAATTCTGCCAGCGTGTTCGCATTAGGCTCAAAACGGCGTGATTTGCCATTTGGATTGCATAATGTAGTCAAGACTACCTCAAGCGGTGCAAATCAGTTTGTGACGGCTCTCAAGTACGTTCAGCAGTCTTCCAGCGTGAAGCCTAAACTTGTGGCTGGATGGAGAGATGACAGTGCCAAAGGATTGGATAAGGAAAGCTCAACAGCTACTTATTCATCAGTTTGGAGAAGCAAGATGTTTAATGTTGGAAATAAGTTTCAAATAAGCAAGCTCATAATCCCACTAGGAGCAACACTGGCAACTAATATGAGCGTAATTCCAAAGATTTATATTGATGACGGAAGCACGATAAAAACACTAGACACGATAAACAGTACCAATTTTTCAGGTAGAAAAGCGGTTTATAAAAGACCAAATTTAAGCGATGCAATAGGAGAAAACAATTTTTTTATAGAATTAAACTGGGAGGGAACGGTAGAATTGCCTGTTTTACTCCCGATAGTAATTGAATTAGACGTAAACAAAGACCGATGAGCGAATTTAAACAAAAAAGTTATGGAATAGGTGGAGGTTTTCAACCTGTAGACGAGGCTAAAGTCAGGGCTATTGTTGATGAAATGCTTTTGTTTAGGTCTGCTCCGATAAGATTGAAAACTGAAACAAGCTATATCGAGGGAAGCTCTGGAAGCACTTGGAAGATTGAAGGAGATGGAATAACTTTGTCAGATTTGAAAGCTGGTTCTCAACCATCAATTCTTGGCTGGCAGAACACGATGACATTTTCGGCTACTGATTATAACACAGTTAGCTGGACAAGCGGAATAATCAGTTTATCTGACGGGACAACATTTTCAATAGACGCAGGAAATACTGGAAATATGAGTGCAATAACTTATATTTATTTGGATACTGGAACATCTGAAACGGCATTACAAACATCAACAACAGCTAGTGACGCAGTTGGAACAAATAAGATACTTGTTGGAGTGGCTCAAAACAATACTGATACGGCATCAGACGCTACATTTCAAGTGTTTGGAGGAACAGGAGGAGTTTTATTGACAACTGAAAATTTAGCAGCTAATACTGTAACTGCTAATGAAATCGCTGCTAATACTATAACTTCCAATGAGATAACAACAGGAGAATTGATTACATTATCTGCTCAAATTAAGAATGCAATAATTACGAGTGCAAAAATAGTAAGTTTGAACGCTGATAAAATAAATGTAGGAACTCTTACGGGATTTACAATTCAGACTGCAACTACTGGTTATAGGTCTATAATGACTTCAGCCAACGGTTTTCAATGTTATAATGGAGCAACATATCAAAGCTCTATGTATGCAGATTCATCTTCTGCGATGGTTCTACATTCTATTGGAAATATTTATTTAAGAAAAGGAAGTGACCAAATGGCTCATTTTACTGGAAATTCTGTTGATTTTCCTACTTCTTATTACCAAACTTGGGCAGGACAAGGAAGAATACAAGGAAACTCGGGATATTTAAAAATAGAAGGGACAACTGGTGGTGTATGGGATTTGAGAGTAGAAGGAAATGTTTATCCCGATTCTGATAATGCTCATACTTGCGGAGCTTCAGATAAAAGATGGAGTGGAGGTTGGTTTGAAGATATAAGTGTTGACGATTTAACAGTTAATACCGGTTGTACTGGGTGTGAATATAATGAAATGAATTTAATGAATGAAAGGCAGAAAAATAAATATTTAAAAGGAAAAAAGAAAGAAAAAACGATAAATCCAACAGGATTTGAACAGGGAGATGTTTTGGTTTGGAAATTTGGCGGACTAAGAAAATGCAAAAAAGATATGTGTGAATGCGTTGTTGCAGTAGCAAATAAAAATGGGTTGCCTACAGTTTTAGGAGCAGAACCAATAAAAGTTATTGGAAAAGTATCACAAGGAGATTTTTTAGTTACATCTGAAATAGAAGGATATGCTAAAGCAGAAAAAAACCCCCGCATCGGGACAGTAATTGCGAAGGCTTTACAGGCTAACAAACAAGGTAAAGGATTAGTTAAAGCTATGATAAAGAATTTTTAATGACAAGTATAATCAACAACGTTAATTTCAATAGGAGCAGTATCATTACAATTACCAATATTCCACCATTCAGATTTATATTTTTTACCATTATTTTCCCACTCAACATAGCAAGATTTATCCTCTCCGATTTCATTTTTACCGTTCCAAGTAGATTGACCGTCCTTATATGCAATAACTCTGTCAAAATGTCCGCATAAATCAGCCTGAATGAATTTATATTCCAACCAGTTGTGGAAACAGTAGAAAAATGAAAATATAAATACTGTAAAAGATAATATTATGTAGATTGATGATTTCATAAATTTTAAATTAAATAATTACAACCAAAGTATAATCTAATAAATTAAGTTTGTCAAGTATATGGCTAATGAAATAAAAAACCTAAAAACTAACATCGGAGGATTAGAACAAAGATTTCTTGGAACGCTGAGACCGACAGCAGAAGAAACAGGAGCGGAACAACAGCTTTCCAACCTTATGACATCCCAAGAATTGGGACTACGAAA